>Ga0208375_1001215_pt1 | contig 30557 bp, 26 predicted proteins | sample RifOxyD1_FD_184038 | JGI IMG/M metagenome (GOLD analysis project Ga0208375, IMG submission 184038) | Soil microbial communities from Rifle, Colorado - Rifle Oxygen_injection D1 (SPAdes) | ecosystem: Environmental > Terrestrial > Deep subsurface > Rock core/Sediment | place: Rifle, Colorado...
ACGGCCACCTTGTCGCCGTCACGGTCCGAAAGCTCGTAGCAAAGAGAGGCGCGAAGACCTGATTTTTTTACCGCATCCGCAATGGCATCAAGCGACCCGCGCGCGGCAAACGGGCTTGCATGATGGTCTATCAGCGTGGTCGTGCCGTTTTTGATCGCATCCACGAGCGGAATCATCGCACTGTAATAACAGTCGTCCAGCGTAAGCTGCTTGTCGAGGCGCCACCAGAGATTGTCCAGAACCTCCTTGAAATCCTTCGAAGGTTTTGCCTTGCCCAGCCCGCGCACGAGCGTGCTGTAAAAATGCATGTGCGCGTTGATAAAGCCCGGCATCACGACCTTGCCGGAGGCATCAATGACTTTTTTGTACCTGCCCTTGAAGGCGGCGGCTCCGGCGATTTTCTTGATTCTGCCGCCTTCGCACAAAATTGCATGGTTTCTCAGCACCCGCCCCTGCGCACCGAGCGTGATGATAATGCCGTTTTTGATCAAAAGGGTGTCGGGTGACTTTTGCTTTGTCATTTTTATGGTGAGCCTCCGGGTTTGATTACTGCTTCAACAGAATACAAAAATCAATGACAAGATGCCACAAGGGACCGTAAAATATCCTCATGAAGAAGCTCACTGCCATCGCACTTGCCGTCTGCGCGTTCACTGCGTCATCCGCCGTCCATGCCGACGAAATTTATACTTTTGTCGTGAAGAAACAGGAAGCCAAGGCAAAACACCGCTGGAGCCTGTCTGAATGGATAACCACGCGCGACAAGATGCGCATGATGGATCTGTGGCTCGCGCTTCATTCGCCGTCTCCGTACGAGTTTTACCTGGGCACGGAATACGGATTTTCCGAAACCGGCCGGAACCATGTCCGGTTCAACGCCGCAGCCTATGCTTCGATCTTCGGACTTGAGGTACAAAAAAGCATCTTGAATTCAAACGAATGGCTCGGACTTTTTATGCTTCGCATCATGGGCTACCACGCACAGGCCACAAATATCACGATGCAAGCCGGACTCCGGTCTGAATTCAAGCCCGATGTCGCGCGCAACGCGCTCGCCGGCATTGCAATGTCGATTTACATAACGCGGTTTTTCGGAATCGACGGATTTTACCGGCATCATTTTTTATCGGTACTCAACGCGGACGGCTACAGGGTCCGGGGCCATCATGTCGAAGGCGGGGTTTTCATTGATTTCAAATTCGTCCGCATCTACGGCATGTATTATTACAAGCCCGAAACAATCTTCAGGCCGTCCAGAATCGAAAACGCCGGACGTTCGGGCGTGAACACCGGGATACGGCTGTATTTCTGATTGTCTGCTATACTTAGTCTTATGAACACCGGGCTGCTTCAGTTATTGCTGCTCGCTTCCGTTGCCGGCGCAGGCGCGGATGAGTCCGGAAACTGCCCGAGACACTTCCGTGCTCTTTTATCTGAAAGCGCCACCATAAACGCGACGTTCAAAACAAGCGCGGGCACCGTGCGCATCCCTTTTGTCAACACCGACCGCAGTCTATGCAACATGTATTACGGCTACCGGTGGAATGATTTCGGTCTTAGCGGCGAATACTCGTTTGACTCGCTTGATCTCGCGCATCTCAAGAGCAGGAAAGTCCTTGATGCCGGAGGCGGCGCGGGAGGTTTTGTGCGGGACCTGCGCGCTCTCGGGATCAACGCCGAAGGATTTGACCTGAGATACGCGCGCCTGCCGCGCGAAAAAATCCCGCCCGGAATGTTCGCCGCCGACGCCGTCAACATTCCGCGTCCGGACAGATCCTACGACGTGATTTTTTCAACACAGTCGGTGCTCACCTACAACACTCCCGCAGAAGCCAAGATCAAAACGCTTCTCGAACTGCGGCGGCTGCTCCGGCCCGACGGCATCATTAAACTCTCGCCCGTGAACTACGTGGAAATGCACCGCCTTCTCGCAAAACTGCCGGACCTTGAAATCAAATACATCCGGCCGGTGCATTCAACCAGCCTCCGGCGCTTTGATCCGGCGGAACTGAAAAGGCTGAGGGAGACCTACAGCCTTGACGGAGAAGCCGTGATAGGATTCAAAAAATCAAACAGCTACCGGCCTCCGGCATGGAAGGTGCCGCACGAAAGTTCCCACAAATTCGAACTCATGGCGCGCATCGGGGGCGTAAAATCACACCTGGAGCTGAAGGAGATCGACATCGCGCGTTTTGCGCTCCGCAACAACGAAGTGGCGGAGCTGCTCAAGTCCTTTGCACGAAAAGGCACCGGCCTGTCACTCGAAGTGCGCTCTCTCGACGGCATCGAAAGAATCAGGATACTTCCGGAGATCGTTCAGACGCTGGAACAGGATGCAGTGATTGTGTTCATCAAAAGCCCGGAGGGCCGCGAGTCACGGAAGCTGCCGCTCGGCATGATTGAAACGATAATTGCCGACTAGGCTACTGAATCAAGCATCCCATTTTTTTGCCACCGGCACTCGACGTCCCGAGCCGAACGCCCTCGCGCTTGTCTTGAGCGCCGGCACCGCCTGCCGCCGCTTGAATTCATTAAGCTCGATCCTGCCCATTGCATCCTTTATCCATGATGCATTCTTCAGCTTCTTATGAATCTCAGCCAGCGGCGCAGCGTCCACCACATAGGATTCAATCATTGCATCAAGCGCGTCATAGGGCGGCAAGGTGTCCTGGTCCGTCTGTCCGGGCCTGAGTTCCGCCGAGGGGGGTTTTGTGAGGCTGCGTTCGGGAATGGGCGCCATGGCGGGCGGGCTTGCCGCAGCGTTGATGTGCCGGGCCAGCTCATACACGCGCGTTTTCAGAACATCCCCGATCGGCGCAATCGCCCCGACCATGTCGCCATAGAGCGTGCAGTATCCGGTGGCAAGCTCGGACTTGTTTCCGGTGGCAAGTACAAGTGCATTATAATGATTGGCAAGCGTCATGAGCGTCATTCCGCGAAGGCGCGATTGCAGATTCTCAACCGCGACCGGGGCAAGCTGCCCGCGCCCCTCTGAAAGCTCGCGCTGCGCGGTCGAAAAAAGAAATTTGATCGGCCTGACCTCGAACCTGATGCCGAGATTGCGCGCAAGAATCTCGGCGTCCTCGATGCTGTGGCCCGACGAAAACTGGCTGGGCATGGCGACCCCAAGGACATTGTCCGGCCCCAGCGCCATTGCCGCAATGGCACAGACAACCGCCGAGTCGATCCCGCCACTAAGTCCGATGATGCAGGTCTTGAACCCGGTCCTGGCAAAATACTCCCGCACCCCCGTAACCAGCGCCCGGCGAAGCGTTTCGATTTCCGCCGGAGCATCGTCCTCGCGACCGTCACTGCCGGGGGAATCCCACCGGACACCGCCCTTGTCGTCCAGCTCAAGAACTCCAAACGACTGTTTGAACAACGCCAGCCGTCCGCAAAGGGCGCCGCCGGCGCTGACCGCAAACGAACCCCCGTCAAAAAGTATCTCATCCGTCGCGCCCGTCTGGTTTGCATAAACCAGCGGCGCCCGAAGCGTGCCCGCGATCGAGGCATGTATGTCCTCGCGCCGCTCGCGTTTGCCCCACTCATACGGACTTGCGGCAAGCGCCAGAACAAGGCCGGCGCCGAGCTGGCGGTATTTTTCGACCGGATCACTGTCATAAAGCTTGCGGCCCATGGAAGGAGCGGATGCCCAGAGATCCTCGCAGATGGCAACCGCCACGCGCTTCCCGTCGCACTCCCAGAGTTTGATGTCGCGCGCCGGCTCGAAATATCTCGCCTCGTCAAAAACATCATAAGTCGGCAGCAGCGTCTTGGCCTGCCTGAACACGACCCGTCCGTCCTCGATCACGCTTGCTGCATTCTGGGCGATGCGCCCGGTTTCGGCACTGTTTGCAATCACATGTCCTGCAACCAGCGCGCACTTCCCGCCCCTTGTTGCATGCGCAAGCTCATTGATTGCATGCTCGGTGCGCTCGTACATCTCGGGACGTTCAATAAGATCATGCGGCGGATAACCACAGATACCAAGCTCGGGTGTGACGAGAATGCGGGCATCCCTGGAACAGGCGCGTTTGTACGCATCCTTGATTTTTTTTACATTCTGCTCAAAGGCGCCGACAACGGGGTCGATCTGGGCGACAGCAATACGCACCTTGCTCAATGCCTCCCGTGAAGTTCTGACTTGTCAAAAAAGTACGCGACCTCGCGCGCCGCCGACGCCGGGCTGTCCGAGCCGTGCACGGCGTTTGCCTGCAGACTGTCGGCAAAGTCGCGCCGGATGGTGCCGACAGCCGCTTTTGCGGGATCGGTCGCACCCATGATTTCCCGGTTTCTCGCGATGGCGTTCTCGCCCTCAAGACAAAGCAGCAGCACGGGGCCGCTTGTCATGAAACCAATGAGACTGTCAAAAAAAGGCTTGCCGCGATGTTCGGCGTAAAACCCCTCGGCCTTTTCGCGCGTAAGATGCGCAAACTTTGCGCCCGCCATGCGAAGCCCGCCGCCCTCAAGCCGTGCAACAACCTGCCCGATCACGTTCTTGCCGACTGCGTTGGGTTTTACGATCGAAAACGTTCTTTCAATTGCCATGTTTGTGCTCCATTTCATGGATTTTTAACGTGAATCGCCGCGAAGAAAAAGCAAATTCATCCAAACAGCCCCCCCCGCCCCATACACAGAATTAATAATTTTTACCTTATCTTGTTGATTTTTAAACACATTATCACCATAACCACTTCAAAATCAGATATTTTCGATACCGACAAAAAGTTGGCGGACACTTTCCCAAAAGTTGGCGGACACCTTTTCCGATAGATAGTCATGGGCGAAGCCACAAAGCGCGATCCGGTCGCCATAGTTGTTGACGAAAGGGTGCCGCGTGAAAAGCTGAAACTCCTCCAGCGCGTGATCAACGAAATCCGCAGTTTTTCGATGGTGCTTGCCATCGAAGGCGGAATTTCGGAAGACGAGCTTCTGGCAAAACTCGGCGAGCAGCATTATAAGCTGGTTCTGCTGCCCTGGTACCGTTATCTGGCCTGGAACAAGATCGATGCATTTTTTGGAACAACCCGCACGGCGGGAACGGCGGTGGCCGGCTATTTTGCCGACCAGGTGCTGCCCTACGAACTTGGCGACAAACCGGACATCATAAGATCCATTCTTCTTGACTTCACGAACCTGATCACACCAGAGGCGTCAATGCTGACGAAGTGCCTGCTGCGCGAAAACCAGCGCACCGGCATTCGCCCGCTTTTTGCGGAAAACACGCCCGTTTATTTTGAAAACTGGCTTGGCGCGCAGGGGCTCGGCGGAAGGATTGATGCGGTGCTGGGGCTGCCCGAAGTTGTTTCAAACGGGTGGCTCAAACGCTCGCAGGCGCTGCGCATCGCGCTCGGCTCGCTCTGGAGCCTTGTCTACGAAGAAGGGCCGGGAAAAAGCCAGTTCGCCCTTGCCCAGTCGGAAGCCGCAAAAGTGCCCAAGGCGTATTTCCAGGTGGCCGCGGACGCGAAGTGTCTCGCGCTGAGACTTTGCTACAACATGTCGTCGTTTCTGCCCAAGGACGCGCTTGCCATGTTCTGGCCCGACCAGAAGCGGCCCACCGCCCAGACCCAGAGCCTTCTCAAATACGCCGACGCCGTCAGGGTTCACAACATCACGGATACTTTTGATGTTGAGGTAACGGCATTTTTTTTCCAGTCCGCGCCCTCGGAAACCTCGCACCAGCAGATGCACTCGCTCTGGCTGGAGCCGCTGACCTCGCATCTCATGACCGAGATCCCCTACGAAGCCCAATCGCCCGACACGCCGCATCTGAGGCCGTTGCCGGTACAGCAAATCCAAACCGCGACAAAAGTGCTGGATGACAAGGCACAGTTAAAAGCCAAGGAACGGTTCATTTTCCAGGCGGCCGTCAAGATCAGGGAACTCAAAAAATCGCTGGTCGAACGCGAGGAGCAGGTCAAGGAGCTCCGGTCCGGCGGAATCGGCACGGCGCAGCCGCTGCCGCCACCGGATGCCGAGGGGCTGCTCGACGCCTTCCAGGAACGCGTGCTTGACAGCCAGTACCGGATCCGCAAACTCGAGCAGGAAATTGCCACGGTCGAACAAACAGGTGACTATACGGGTCTGGATTCCATCCGCCAGAAGGTGTCGACCCTCATGTCCCGCGAACAATCGTGGATCAGAAAAATCGGCGAAATACTGGAAATCTGCCGCGCAGCAAAAAAGAAACAGGCGGGTTAACATATGTTGATAAGGGAGGAAGAAGCTTTATAATCTAATCCTATGGCACAAGACAACAAAACCTATGAGCCGCTTATCAATCCCGACGATTTCAACTCGATACAAACGACCATTTCCATAATGAACGTAACCACGAGAATGGAAATCAAACCGAAGAAATTCGGGCCGGAAGAAATCGGCATCAAGCTGATCGAGTTCATGGGCATGGAGCTGGTTTTTGAAATACCGGCAAACAGCTGCGCGCCGGGGCATAACGTCCTCATCCATATCGAAGCAACCGGACCGGATAAAAAGAAAGTGCAGTTCAACACCACGGCGAAAGTAACCGAACTTGAAGACCCGGGGGACAACCGGCACACCATCAAGGTTTCGCTGCTGCAGTATGACGAGATGTCATACAACGATTTCAATTCGCTTTTCAGCAGCAGGCAGCAGGAGATCGAGGAATTTTTCAACGGAGTAAAAGGAAGATAGAACATCAGATGACACCAGGGACCGGGGCACCAGAAACATCAGGGAAACCGCAACAAAAGCCGCCGCAGGGGGGCATGGCCAACCTCGATCCCAAGAAGATGGCGCAGCTTTTCTCCGCCTATATAGGCGTGCGAAAAATTGTGATCGCCGACGAAAGCTCGTCCTCCCGCGCGGGCCTCGCAAAAACGATGATCGACATGGGGGCCAAGGCCTCGCTGATCACCATGGCATCTTCCTATTCGGTGGCCGAAAGCGAAATCGCGCGCGTAAAACCGCACGTCGTGATCTGCGATTACGATCTTGGCAAAGCGATGGGGCTTACACTGCTGCAGATGCAGCGCAAGAGCCAGGCGGACACCAAGAATTCACTGTTCGTCCTCGTTACCGGCAACACCTCGCAATCCGCGGTGGCGCAGGCGGCCGAAGAGGACGTTGATACCTTTATTATAAAACCCTACACGGTCGAATCGATCCGCCGGTCGATCATGCAGGCCGCGATCCTCAAGGTCTATCCCAACGATTATCAAAAAACAGTGGATGAAGGCAAAAAGCTTCTGTTCGAAGCCAAACCGGACGAGGCGATCGCGCTGTTTGACAAGGCCATGACCCTGCACCCCAAGCCATCGCTGGCCTGCTTTTACAAGGGCCAGGCCGAACTCATGAAACAGATGATGGACAATGCGCAGGGCGACTACATGGAAGGCCTGGCCTTCAACAAGATCCACTACAAATGCATGACGGGCCTCTATGACCTGTTCATGCAAAAACAGATGTACAGCGAAGCCTACGACATCGTGAAAAAACTCTCGCGCTACTTTCCGGCAAACCCCCAGCGGCTGGCTTCGGTCATGCGGCTGGCGATCATGACCAAAAGCTACGAAGACATCGAGGGCTTCTACCGCAACTTCATGGACATCGAGGCCCGTACCGAGGAACTCTCGCGCTACGTGACCGCCGCGCTCGTCGTGTGCGGCAAATATTATTTCCAGAACGACCTGCCGAGCCGGGCGCTTGAACTGATGAACAAGGCGGCCATCACCGCCGCAGGCCGCACCAAGGTCCTGCGCGAAATCATCATCACACTGCTCTCCTTCAAACAGCAGAAACAGGCGCAGGATTTTCTGAACCGCTTCCCGGCCGAAACCCGCAAGGGCGCGGACTTCCTGTCAATGGAGCTGGTGGTGCTGGACGGCCTGGTGAGCGTTTCAAAAACAATAGAGAACGGACGGAGGCTGCTGCAGCAGGACCTCCATGACCCCGCAGTTTATACCGTGCTCATCCGCCGTTCCAACGAGGCAAAACTGTTTGACGCCGCCGAACAGCTTTTGCAGACCGCCGTCCAGAAATGGCCGCAACAGGCCAAGGAGTTCCAGGACGCCGCAAGCGAAGGGCTGCGCAAAAGCGGCGGGAAATAAACCCTGGACGCCACGTCTGCCCGGGTTTAAAATTTAATTAGAAGTACAATTAACATCACTCTTTCAGAAAGGGAGTAACCATGAAACGCATATGCAGCATGGTGCTTTGCGCTCTTGCCCTCGCGTCGCTTGCGGCCTGTTCAACGGTCACAATGCGCACAAAAGGCACGGCAAAACTGGGCACCACACCGACATTCGAAAGCAGCAAACCGTATTTTCTCTGGGGCCTCGTGGGCGAGCACCACATCGACATCAAAGAGATCTGCCAAGGAAAAGAAGCAGTACAGTGGCAGGCCCAGAATACATTCCTTGACGGCCTTTTGGGATGTGTAACACTAGGCATTTATGCGCCGCGCACAGCCAAGGTATGGTGTGACGCCGGTGAGATGCCGGTCGTACCGGCAAAGGCCGTTCCGGCGGCCGCCGAAAAGAAAAAAGCCAAAAAGAAAGGGGCCAAAAAATGAACAAGCTCACAATTATATTCATGGCTCTCGCGCTCATGGCAGCCGCCACCGGCTGCAGCACGATGTACTTCCACAACGGCGGCGACAAGGCCCAGGTGATGACAAACGACAAATGGCATCATGACGGCGTGTTCGGGCTCGTTGAATTCAGCGATCCCGAAGACATGAACGCGAAGTGCGAAGGGGCGTTCAAAACAATCAAGGTCGAAAGAACATTCATAAACGGCCTGGTGCGCAGCCTGACTTACAGCCTGTATGATCCCTGGGAAGTCAGCTACGCGTGTAGCAAGTAGCTCCGGCTTGTAAAAAGTATTGAAAAAGCGGCCCTGCCCGCGTGGCGGGGCCGTTTTTTTTTATTCCTCAAACGCGCGCGCCACCTGCGTTCCGGCATCCGCCGGGCCATAACCGTCAGTCAGCACAGTGATCCCTTCCCTGAACGCCGCATTGCGTGGAAGACATATGGGCTCGTCGGGATACAGGCCGGCCCCGAACACGCACGCCTCCTCAAAATGCACCTGCTCATCCGTCACCGTTGACATGAAATCCGCGCAGCCGGACGACAGCCAGTCGGCTCCCGCAAAAGTGCGGTCAAGCGTCTGCTTCAGGCGGCGGAGCTTTTTCGTGATCTCGTGATTGTCCTCGGACTCGTCGGGCGCGGTCAGCACGGTCCAGACGCTGCGCCGTCCGCCATCGATGAAATAACCCATCACGTTGCGCTGCAGCTCCTCGGCCTGTTCCCTGGTGCAGGCCGACAAAAAACCGCTGTCGATACCGCCGCCCATCGCGGCCTTGTGGGTGAACACGACCTGAAGCGCTCCATGCCCGTCACGCCCCTTCAAAAACGCGAGGGGCCGCGGCACCCCCTCGATGCCCGCGAGCGCGGACCACTTGTCGGCATATATTATATAATTTGTATTTATATTGACGCCGTTGGCGAGCACGGTTTCCCAGCCCCCGGGCTTCATCGTCATCGACTTCACCTGCATGGCTCCATGACGCGTGATGCGCGCCGCCGGAAGCGTTTTTTCCAGAAGCACCCCGCGCATTGCCGCCTCAAGCCCGTGAAGAGGGGGATCAAACACCGCGTCGAAAAGACCGGCGAACCTGCGTTCCGGCTTCCAAAGCGCTTCGCGACGGATCGCAACCCTTTCCGCCGCATCCCGTGCCGCGGCCCATCTTGTTTCCCTGAAGGATCTGCTCCGCCACTCGCGCAAAAATGATCCGATGCGCGGCGGCTGGGGCGCGATACCAAGCGCGTCCGCTGCCGCAATCCACCCGGCCGTTCCTGGACCATCCTCAAGCGCCGGAAGAGGCGGCAGGAGACGCGCGCCCGTGCCCGCGATCCAGAACAACTCATCCCCCGCCGCGCAAACCCGCGCGCAGGCCAGAAGCGCCGCCCAGCCGTCACCGATCACCGCCGCCGAACCCGCGCTCATTTTACAGCTCCCACCATTTTTTTATGGAGCACCCTCACGGCGTCGTCCACACGACCGGCGGCAACTCCAACGGTGATCGCATGAGGCGACGCCACGCCCTGCTCCACCTGTATGCCCGCTTCGCCAAGCGCCTCCATGACGGACAAAAGCGCGCCGCCATCCTGGGCAAACCGGCTGCCGACCACTGACACCGGCGCCACACCGTCGTCGATCGTAAAACGTTTTGCAAAACCATCCGTCACAAGCCCCCCGAGCAGGCGCTTCCATTCCGCGTCCTTGTCGGCATAAAACCGCACCACACCACCCGCAAATGCCGGCGCAACAACCGCAAGATGCGCAGCCGCGGCGACGCTCCAGAGGGCCGCATGCGCGGTCGCCCGCTCAAGCTCGACCGTAATCAGGGTCTTGCCTTTGTCGGCCGTAACGGCCGTGACGAAAAAATCCTCCATAACATCTCCTTCCGGAACAATCACCGTGCCGGCATCATCAGAAAGCGAACCAAGGACCCGAAGTTCCACACCACGGCTCTTTGCAAGCTCCACGCACCTGGGATGCAGCACCCCGGCGCCAAGCACCGCCAGTTCGGCCATCAAGGCGTGCGGCACACGGTCCAGCCTTACGGCCTCCGGGACAACGCGCGGGTCCGCGCTGAACACACCATCGACATCCGTATAAATCTCACATCGCACGGCACCAAGCGCCGCGGCAAGCGCAACCGCCGTCGTATCCGACCCCCCGCGCCCCAGCGTCGTTATTTCCCTTGTCTCGCTCACGCCCTGGAAACCGGCCACGATCGCGACCTTTTTGTCGCCCAGCGCGGCGCGTACGCGATCCCCGAGAATGCGCTTGATCCTGGCGGCACGATGACTCGAATCCGTGATGATGCCCGTCTGCGATCCGGTGAATGAAACCGCAGGCACCCCGGCGTCATGAAGAGCCATGCTGAGCAGCGCCATTGATATGCGTTCTCCGGCCGTGAGCAGCATGTCCATCTCGCGGTGCGGTGGATTGGCGGAGACTTTTCCGGCCAAGCATACCAGCTCGTCGGTGGTATGGCCCATTGCCGACACGACAACAACCAGATCCACGCCGTCCGCGCGGGCCCGGGCGATCCTCGCGGCTACGGACTTGATCCGTTCGGGCGAACCGACCGAGGTGCCGCCGTATTTTTGCACAACAAGCTGCATGAAAGATTTATATGCTAATTTGCAGAATAAGTGTAGCTGGACCGCGCATCAGCCCGCCGCTTCTGGTTGACCCGGTATTTGCGGTGGCTGGCCGGACGCCTTGAGCGGCGGTAGCGCCGGCGCTCGGGCGGATCGCGCACCTCAAGCGACGCCAGTGACCGGGACGGATCGTTCGGCATCGGCAGGAGCACGCGCGTGCCGAGCCGGAGCGGCAGCCGCGGCGACATGCCGTTGAGATCCACGATCGGGTCGACGCGTATTCCGAAATGCCTTGCAATGCGGCTCAAAGTCTCGCCCTTGCGAACCTTGTAGGCCAGGAAATGCACCTTGCGCGGATAAGCGAGATGATTGTACGTGCGCATGAAGCGGTCTTTTGCCGAAGAAGGCAGCCGGATCCTGTAACTTCCCAGGTTCGGAGGCGTGCACCAGCGGAGAAGCTCCGGATTGAGGCCCTTGACGGTCTGGTATGAAAGCCCCGCGGCCCGGGCGACCTTCAGAAGATCCGCCGGGCTCTGAACTTCAAAATCCACAAGCTCCTCGCCGATAAGCTCGCCTTTTTTGCTCACATGGGGCGTAGGAACCGGCTTGGCGAGCGGCATTGATTCGATGCCCGCGCCGACATCGGCAGAAAGAGGACTCATGGCGGGCACCAGATCCTCCGGGGCGTCTTCATAGGCATCGTAGCCGTCGTCTTTTTTCAGGATGTTTGCAATCGAATCGTCAGGTGCCCCCTGCGGGGCAGGAGTGGGTATTGCGGCTTCGTTTTCCTTCTCAAGCTTCACGACCTCGCCGTCCCCGGCGATGACCTCGCCGTCTCCCGGCCTGCCTGGTGCGGAGGCAAAACCGAACTGTTCGCGGTTTTTCGCGATAATGGCCGCGGCAATTATTTTCGGGACATAATCGCGCGTCTCGGGGCGGAGAAACCTGTGCCGTGCGATGGTCCAGAAATCCTTCGTGCCGAAGCGCCTTATGGCACGCGCAATCTTAGCCTCGCCCGAGTTGTAGGCGGCCGCCGCGAGTTCCCAGCTTTTAAAGATCGTATAAAGGTCCTTGAGATATCCGACGGCGGAAAGCGTCGATTTGCGGGTGTCGCGCCGCTCGTCGACCCACCAGTTGATCATGAGTCCGTAACGCTTGCCGGTGGCCGAAATGAACTGCCACGGCCCCACGGCCTTGGCGCGCGAACGCGCATGATTGTTGAATCCGCTTTCGATCATCGCCAGATAGACCAGATCCTCGGGCAACCCGTGTTGTTTCAGGAGCGGCACGATATACGGCACGAAATGTTCAGAACGTTCGAGATATTTTTCAAAATGAACACGACCGCGCGTCTGGAAATAATCTATCCAGAATTCCACGCGCGAGTTGATCGTGATCGGGATGTCAAAATCCGTATTGGCGAGTTTCATGCCGCGGACATGGATTTCCTTTTTTGAGGAGGAAGAAACTGCGGCGTCCCGGTGTTCCCTCTCGATCACTTCGCGCACGGTAACCGGCTCTCCGCTCACTCTTGCCTTGTTGTGAGCGCAGCCCCCAATAAAACCGGCAACAAATATTACGGCTGGCAATTGAAGAAAAAAAACAGCTTTCATCCCTGAAAGCCCCACTTTTTCAAATTCCACTATATGCCCCCAGACTATTTGGACTGCTAAAAATTTTGCTGTAAATACAAGCGGGTAGCTGATTCCTTCAGCCAACTTATATTTTACTAAAGGCATGGATGTAATGTCAAACAATCATTCTTCCGGACCAACCGGCTCAATAACAAGATGATCTTCTTGCACACTTTGAATCTGCACCATGTCAGAACGGGGCACGACCTTCTGCGCCATTTTTCCCCCGCCAGCGGGGGCCCTTGCTCTTTCTGCCTCGATCTGCTGATGGAATCTGAGCGAAACGCCTTTCGAAAGCTCTGCAAGATTGGTGATCTGCGGCGAAGCCGGATCACGCACGGCCACGCCAGGCACCGGGGCATCCACCTTGCGCGACCACCACGCAATGCACCCGAGCAATGCGATAAAAACCACAATACTGAAAGACCTTCTAAACATCACTTTTCATCCCAAGTAGCTGTAATGCAAAAAGAACGCCTAAATTGTTAATTATTTAACTTTTTATTTTATGTAAAAACATACACTTATGGATGTAGCTGATTTAAGTGGTCAATTATTCTGTAAAGTGCCTTTACAGTGTCAAAAGCTTAAACAAACTACATTATTGAAGGGAGCATGCCCCTGCATGAGAACGAGCTGCAAAGTTTCGAAAAATTAAACTTACTGGCCTGTCCTTCGGGGGATAATCCTTAAAGTTTAATTTTTCGAAACTTTTCGGATTATTCTCCACCATCCATGCCACCCGCAAGCTTGTGTCCGATGCCAATCACAAATATCGCAAATACCACGCCGCATTTGCGACGTATCAAACCCCGACGTCGGATTTTTGAATCATCCCCCAATGATTTTTTTCTTCACACCCGAAAAATCCTCTGGAAGAGGCGCGCATATTTCCAAAAGCACTCCGGTCACAGGATGATCAAGCCGCAACAAATGCGCATGAAGCATAAGACGCGGAACATCCACGCCCGCCCCATCTGCGGCGCCGTACAAATCATCCCCTAGAATCGGCAGCCCGCAGCCCGCCAGATGCACGCGTATCTGATGCGTCCTTCCGGTGAGCGGCCGCGCCTCGATCAACAGCGCGCGATCCGAAGCCTCAAGCAACGAAAAATCCGTGCGCGCCCTGTCGCCGCCCGATCTCACCGCCCCATAGCGCGCGCGCCCGCCTTTTCGCGAAACGACCCCGAGATTGTTTTCCACATGCCACCTGTCTGGCGGCTTTTTGGCCGGTCGCAACGAAAGCGCAAGATACGTTTTTTGAATCCCGTGTTCCTTGAACGCATGCGCCATCGCCGCATTTGCAACACGCGATTTAGTAAAAACAATCACCCCCGACGTATCGCGATCCAGCCGGTGATGCATGCCAAGATACGCCTCGCCGCCCCCGATATCCGCAGAAAGCAGCGCCTTGGCCGAATCAAAAAGATTCGCCCTTGCCGCATCCATCGTGGGCTGCGAAGGCAGGCCGGACGGCTTGTTTATGGCAATCAAATAATCGTCTTCAAAAAGGATATGTTCGCGACCAATCCGGTGCTCGCCGCCCGCGCCTCTCCCCAGCCGGTCCAGATCCGCCATAACCCTCAAAAAAGCGCCGGAAACAAGCTGTTTTGAAGCAATTCTGATGCATTTGCCGTTCAGATAAACCGCGCCGGCGCCGATCATGGCCCTCACCCTTGCGCGCGATACGGGATTGCCCGTCTCGGCAGGCAATTTTTCGGCCAGAAAATGATCCAGCCGCCGCCCGGCGTTATCCGCGTCAATTTTGAATTCGATCGTTTTTATCGCCACCCGCGCAACCTTCGCCATTTGGCTTGATCCCGTTTACCGCTTCTTATATACGCTAATCATACTAAAAAATACCCAAAGTATTGGGCCCAAAACAGAAGGAGCAAACAAATGGAAAAGAAGGGAAACCGTTACGGCCTCCACCGCGTGATCCGCCCCTCCGGCGTGCTTCCGCAAACGGCCGAAAAAATCGACAACAATCTCTCCGAAATCTACGACAACGAGATTCTTCTCGACGTGGACACGCTGAACGTCGATTCTGCAAGTTTTACACAGATCGAGAACCAGGCCGGCGGCGACCACAAGAAAATCGCCGAAATCATGAAAGGCATCGTAGCCGAGCGGGGAAAACACCAGAACCCGGTCACCGGCTCCGGCGGAATGTTCATGGGACGCGTGAATAAAATCGGCTCGGCGCTCCAAGGCACCATAGACCTCAAACCGGGCGACCGCGTCGCATCGCTCGTATCGCTTTCACTCACGCCGCTTCGCATAGACCGCATAAAAGAGATCCGCACCGAAACCGACCAGGTCGACATCGACGGCCAGGCAATCCTGTTCGAAAGCGGCATTTATGCAAAAATCCCGTCGGACATGAGCGCAAAACTCGCGCTCTCGGTGCTTGACGTCGCAGGCGCCGTGCCACAGGTCGCGCGGCTCGTAAAACCGGGCGACACCGTCATGCTCATCGGCGCGGGCGGCAAATCCGGCATGCTCTGCATGCACGAGGCCCGCAAGCGCGCCGGAGTCACCGGCCGCATCATCGCACTCGCCCACAGCGAGAAGAGCACCGTGCGCGCCCGCGAGCTGGGGCTTGCCGACGACGTGATCTCCGGCGACGCCACGCAGCCCGTCAGCGTGATGGAAAAAATCGAAAAGATCACCAACGGACGCCTCTGCGACGTCGTGATAAACTGCGCAAACAATCCAAACACCGAAATGACCTCGATACTCTGCTGCCGCGACCGCGGCATCGTGTACTTCTTCTCGATGGCCGTGTCGTTCACCAAGGCGGCGCTCGGTGCCGAAGGCGTGGGCAAGGACGTCGACATGTACATCGGCAACGGCTACGCGCACCGGCATGCGGAGATTTCGCTCAATGTTCTTCGAGAAAATCCGCGTCTTTGCAAGTTGTTCGAGGAGATGTACGGGTAGTTTTTTCCGCCAGTTCTTCGTAAAACCCGGCAACCGCGGCATCCACCCTGATGGAGCCCGGTTGCCATTTTGTTATATACAGCCCGTCTGAAGAACGCACGCGGCTCAGGCCCACATATGCCTGCCCCGGTTCCCAAAGACCCGAAAGATCAATAACCGCCTTGTCGAGGGTCATGCCCTGCGATTTATGGATGGTGGTCGCATATGCAAGCGTGACCGGAAAATTGCGCGCCGCCGCGACCGGCGTGCCGTCGGCATCCAGATAGGTGAAATCAGCCTTTTCAACAAGGACGGAGCCGCCCGCGAGAAGCGAGATCTCAAGCGCCTCATCCTCGATATGCCGCACATGCCCGAGGCTGCCGTTTGCATACTCGCCTTCAAGATCGTTTTTTCGCATCATCACAAGGGCGCCGCGTTTAAGCACGATCCTTCCGGGCACGGGGGCCTGCCGCTTGAGATTTTCCATTATTTTATCACGCATTTTCGGGTCTTTTTTTGCCGCTCTGATCTCGTAGACGGTATCAAAAACATGTTCCTTGTCATCAAGCTCCCGGAGCCGGCCGAGATTGTAGTCCTCGACGTTGGAACGGAACGGAAAAAGAATCGTGGCATTGATGGCGTCGTCCTCTTCGTCAATGATCCGCGAATCAAGAAAATCGCGCACGCGGTACGTAAGCTCGCCGACCCTGACGTCGTTCAGCACGCCGAGCAGGCGCTGATCCGATGATCTTACAACTGTTTCGAGAAGAAGATTTTCAAAACCGCTTTTTTTCCAGGTCTCGGACAAAAACGCCCAATCCCTCCGCCCGGGCGTGCGCGAAACGGGCGGAAGCTGCGCAAAATCCCCGACCGCAATGATGCGCATGCCACCCCACGGCTCGCCCGAAGCGCGCGCCAGACGCGTGATGGTTTCGGCCGCGCGCAAAAACTCGCCGGAGATCATCGAAATTTCGTCAATCACCACGGTGTCCGCCTTCTTGAGGCGCCTTGCGAGATGCGGATTGCGGAGCGCGCGCTTTACGGTTTCTTCAAACCCGCCTTCCATGATGCCCACGCCGAAAAACGAATGAAACGTCCGCCCCCCGAGCATGAGCGCCGCGGTGCCGGTGCTCGCCACTATGGGATGGTCCTTTTTTTCCAGAAGCCTTGCAACCACGGTACTTTTGCCGCTGCCGGCAACTCCCGTCAGAAAAACATTGCCCGAGCCGGACTTCAGGGCTTTGAGCGCGGACTTCTGGCAGGCGGTGAGCTTCATGGCCGCACCCTCTCAAACACCAGAAAACTGAACGGCGGCGCTCCATCGTTGAATGAACGCGACACCTCTTTGAACTCCTGCGGATTAAAAGGCGGAAACACCGCATCACCCTCGAACTCGGCGTGCACCAGGGTAATGTAAAGCCGCGCCGCAAACGCAAGCGCCTGCCGGTAGACCTCCGCGCCGCCGATCACAAACGCCCCATCGCCCGCAAGCGCAAGTGCTTCATCAAACGACGAGGCAACAACAACATCCTTCACGTCCCGAAGCGCGGATGCCTGGCGCGTGATCACGATGTTCCGGCGGCCCGGCAATGGCTTTCCAATGGACTGGAAGGTCTTCCGTCCCATCACAACCGGATGCCCCATCGTGATACGCTTGAAATACGCAAAATCCGCGGAAATATGCCAGGGCATGGCGCCATCGCGCCCGATCACGCGGTTTTCACTCATGGCGACGATGATGAAAAAAATCCCGCTGCTTTTCATACGGCTATCGGCGCCTTGATATAGGGATGAGGGTCGTACCCCTCAACGGTGAAATCCTCGTACTTGAAATCAAAAACCGATTTGACCGCGGGATTGAGACGCATCGCCGGCAGAGGCCGCGGCTCACGAGAGAGCTGGAGCCGGGCCTGCTCGACGTGATTGAGATAAAGATGCGCATCGCCGAATGAGTGGACAAACTCTCCCGGCTGAAGACCGGTCATCTGCGCGATCATCATGGTCAGAAGCGCGTAACTTGCGATATTGAACGGCACGCCAAGAAACACGTCAGCGCTCCGCTGGTAGAGCTGGCAGGAAAGCCGCCCGCCGGAAACGTAAAACTGGAAAAGCACATGGCAGGGCGCAAGCGCCATGCGGTCAAGCTCGCCCACGTTCCAGGCATTTACGATGAGGCGCCGTGAGTCGGGACTATGCCTGATTTCTTCAATAACGCGCGCGATCTGGTCATGCGTGCGCCCGTCCGCCCCCTTCCACGATCTCCACTGCGCGCCGTAAACCGGCCCGAGATCGCCGCGCGCATCGGCCCATTCGTCCCAGATTGTTATTCCGTTGTCATGAAGATATCCGATATTCGTATCACCGCGCAAAAACCATAAAAGCTCGTGGATAACGCTCTTGAGATGCACCTTTTTGGTGGTCACGAGCGGAAACCCCGCAGCAAGATCAAACCGCAATTGGTGGCCGAAAATGCTCCTGGTGCCGGTGCCGGTGCGATCACTCTTAATAGCGCCGCGCTCAAGAATATGCGAAAGCAAATCGAGGTACTGCTTCATGCGGTATGAAGATATGCACTCTTGGCACGTCAGGCAAGCGCAGAATGACCTCACCCGTCCTGTAACCGGTCTCCTGGATACCGCCCGCCGCTTTTTTAACGGCATCCGCGGTCTTCCGGTCGACATTGCCCGAGACGTAAATGTTGATGATGCCCCTGCCGTTTTTTGACGGAACCAGATGAATGCCAAAAACCACCTTTTTCGCCTCCGCCGGGGGAACAACGCCGCGAAGCGAGAAACGCAGGTTTTTTTCAATGAGTTCGGCATGGCCCTTGAGCTGGACATATGCTTCTTCGCCGATCGAGCCGCCCTCGACCCAGCTTTTTTCGACAAACGAGACGCGGAAACCGGAAGGATTGCCGGATCCGGCAAGTTTTTGCAAAAGCACCATCCGCTCGGTCCGTCCCAAAGCCCTTTGGGGAATGAATATACCGTCATCACCGCTGAAATGGATGTTCTTCCCGGATTTTTTGCCGAACGACGCCATCACCACCCCGGTAAACTGCTCTTTTTTCAAAGCCATGTCGGCGGATGCCCGGTCGTACGCCTTGCGGACACTTCTGACGATGTCCGGCACGTTTCTGCTCCTGTCCCTGGCAAGTCCCTTCATGACCTCAAACAGGTTTGCGGCGTTCTGGCCCCTGAAATCAACGGCAATTATTCCTTCGCGGGCGCGCCAGAGCGGAAGCGTCATGCTTTCGGCAATGTAGTTTCCCGGCATCACGGCATTGATGTTCGCATGCAGGTCGCGAAGGAGAAGCACATCATCCCTGTTCAGGGATATCCCGAACTCCGTCCTGAACGCCTTGCGCATAGCTGAAACGTACCCGGCAAACGATTCGGCCCTCACCCGGCTGATTATCTCAAAAGCGCCCGCTGGAAGGACCCTTCTGCCCGACGCGCCCTCCACCTCCACGAGGAATCCCCGGAACCGTCCGAAAGAATCCTCAGCCTTCTGCCTGAGCGCCTCGATAATCTTGAACTTGCGCCAGAAATGATTTTGCAGCCTATCAAAGTCCTGCATTCCGGTCACCGCGCCGGCACTCTGGAACCTGCTCCGTGCCGCACGCGCGGCAAATTCGGCATAATCGGCCGTCCTGCCCACGCCCGCCATAAACCATGAGGAAGGCCTGCCGGCAATGCCCCGGCGGCCGTTCACAAGATGCCAGAGCGGGGATTTTCTGATCAGCGTTTCAAACTCAAGGGCTGATTTTTTATAGACCGCATCCATCTTCGCCACGAGGGCCGCGTCCACGTTTTTGAAGGCAAGTCTTACAAGCTTGTAATCCGAATACCCCGCCAGCCTGGATGCCAGCACGGGATCGGCATTAAGGTTGGCCAACAGTATTTTCTTGAATGAATTGACCACCGAGTCGGTAGCGCGAAGGTCAAAGAAAATCCTGTCATTCATCTCCTTGCCGATTACGTTTTCAAACTGGAAAAATCCGAGATCATCCCGCGGATTGCCGTCCATTTTTTTCACAAGCGCAATGAACGCCTTGTTGTCTTCCGCCGTGATTGCATTGAAAGCCCTGTGGTCGGCGATGAATTTGCGCACTTCCGGCGTTGCAAGATATTGCTGCGTTTCACTGATTGAAAGCGATCGCCCGGGCTCTGCGCTCCTGATGGCGGCAAACCTGGCCCGCAAAATGCGATTGTACTCGCCCTGGCAAAGATCGATGGCATGAGACGCTCTGCCGGCAAATGTCATTACCGCTGCCGCAGCAAGCACTGCCAATAGCCTTGAGTACAAGCCTATGCCCACACCGATACCCTCGTTATACTTGTCGGATAATTACCGTAGAACTTGTGCGTGCATTCTGGCGGAATCTATAGAAATATTTGAGATTCCGCCAATTAATTTATTAAAGTAGAGCGGAATCTTGTAATAATTAATAGATTCCGCTAGAATATGAACACGAGGATATGGCTGGAATGGAAAATAATATTTTTGGAAGAGAAGAAGAAAAGATAATTCTACAAAAATTAATGGCTTCGCAAAAACCGGAATTTCTTGCTGTCTACGGGCGAAGGCGGGTCGGGAAAACATTCTTGATCAACGAATTCTTTGAAAATCGCGGACTTTATTTTGAAATAATCGGCGCCAGGGATGAACCCGCTGGAATCCAGCTTGCCCGTTTTTCCGCAGAGTTATCCAGGATTTTTTTTAACAAGGAACCGGCAACCGTACCGGACAACTGGGACAAGGCTTTTCAATCGCTTCGGGATGAAATAGAAAAATTCCGCGAAAGGGAGCCATCAAGAAAGATCATCCTGTTTTTCGACGAAATACCCTGGCTGGACTCCAGAAAATCCGGCTTTTTAAGTTCACTTGATTATTTCTGGAATAAATATTTGTCAAAAAACTCAAGCAGCAACATGATTCTGATTATTTGCGGCTCCGCGGCGTCATGGATGCTGGAAAAAATCATCAACAACAAGGGGGGGCTTCACAACCGGCTTACCCAAACAATCAAAATTTCCCCGTTCAGTCTGGAGGAAACCGGAAAGTATCTTCAGTCAAGACAGGTGTTTCTGGAAAAAAAGCAAATAACCGATCTCTACATGTGCACCGGTGGTGTGCCAAAATATCTAAGCTATATTGAAAAAGGGCTGTCCCCCGCACAAATAATTGACAATCTGTGCTTTAAAAAGGGCGGTTACCTTAGTAACGAATTTGAAAACTTATACAGTGCTTTATTCAAAAATCACGCCAAACATCTGGCGATTATCCGCACGCTGGCAAAAACCATGAAGGGGCTTGAGAAACATCAGTTGTTGACGGCGGCAAAATTGTCTGACGGCGGATCATCCACGCTCGTTTTGAAAGAACTGGAATCCTCGGATTTTATAACCGGCACGCCGTTTTATAAAAAAGAAAAAAAAAGCAAATTCTACCGGCTGGTGGACGAATTCTCTTTGTTTTATTTGAAATGGATGGAATCGGCGGGCACGCGCGATATCCTGACCGGACATTGGCAAAAGATGATGGATAAACCGGCATGGAAAACATGGTCGGGCTATGCTTTCGAGGGAATCTGCTTCAAGCATATACAAAAGATCAAGGCCGCATTGGGGATAGCTGGTGTATTAACCACGGAATCCAGTTGGCATGGAAAAGGAATCCAGGTTGATCTGGTCCTTGATCGTGCGGATCAAATCATTCATTTGTTCGAGATCAAGTATTATTCAAATCCCTGGAACATCAAAAAGCAGGAAGCGGAAAAACTCAATCAAAGAAAAGCGGTTTTCAAGGAAATCACAGGAACCAGAAAAACCGTTTTTACCACACTGCTCACCACTCTTGGCGCAGAAAACAATCCACAATATTTTGCATGCGTTGATCAACAGTTGCGCCTCGAAAATTTATTTTGAGATGTTACCACCGCCAAATCATCGTCATAACTATGACGCCATGACGCGGCGTGCAGACGGAGCGATGCCGGAATTTTTTTGGACTCGCAACTTGTTGCATGCCCTGATATGAACTCAAATCACTGCAATCAAGTTCCAGGATGACTCGGGGGAATGGAAAAACAAAAATTGTCTTCTCTTCTGGATTTCAAAAAGGATACGCCTGACGTTTCCACGGAAAACCACGGCCTGAAATTTTCAGAGCTTCTCGGCCCGTTCGTTTCAAGCGGAACCACCTGTTCCCGGGAACAAAAAGAGATGATTTCCCCGCCTCCGGCGCTGCCCGCGGCATTCAATGCATCCATCCCGCAACTCATGTGCCTGTCCTATGACATCAGGCGCGAATTTGAAGCCAACCCCCTCATGCTGCTCGGGCTGAACCGGGGACGCCGGGATGCCGTACTTACCCACCTTGAACGGATATCCGGCTCCCAGCCGCAAACACGCAAGGACAGCTCCACCGTTCTCAAGGAATGGCTCGAATGTCACCGCACCCAAAAGCAGGAAGCCGCGCTGCAGGCATATTTCGAGGAACTCGCGCTTTTCACCATCTCAGAGGCTCTTTTGCTGAAATCATGGTCCGACAAGGGCCTCCGTCCCTGGAAACCCGATGACCTGAAAAATCTGAACTTCGTCCTGGATTCTTCACTCAAGCCGTTCATTCCGATCGGACGGCGCGAGGGCTGGCAGTTCACGCAGCGGAACATCTATTCCTGGTACATCCCTTCAATGCGCATCCAGGAAACCGCCTGGAAAACCATCGACGCCTTGAATCTCAAGGACGAGGATCCAGCGTTCCTCTATGCGGCGACCGGCACGATACGCCAGCTGGCGCCGGACAAGCCCGGTGAGCGCGGCTACGACAACCGGTTTCTTTCGGCTCTCTGGGCGGCAACCGTGCGAAGCGGTCTCCAGGACCCGGGCAATGACCCCTCCCACATCAAACGCCGGCGGCATGCTTTCACGCCCACGATGAGGGATGGCACGATCGCCCGCGAAGCCCCCGGCTATCTGACCTGGTACGCAATGGAAATCAATCCGTTCCAGCTTTTTCTCGCCGAGCTTCTGCATATCTGGAACGGACCCTGTCCTCCTCCCGCCTGGACCATCGGTTATGGCATGGAAGCCGCTTCGCGCGAACAGCTTCCGCTCGGAATCGAATCCCCGATGCCGTCACTCCTGAGCCGCATTGCCGACATGGAAGCCTGTGACGTGGGAATGGTGCTTGAAGAAACCTCCATAAGAAAAAATTCAAAATGCGTCGACGCGGCAGCCATGCGTGAAATCACCGCAAAAATGCCGGACTTCAAAAAATTCAAATCCTCCACCACCACGCTGGGCGGACTGCAGGCGTGCGTAACCGCCGCCAAGTTGAGACCCGGCGGACTGCTCTGGTGGATCCGCGAAGAACCCCTCTCCGATTCCGACAGCGGGGAGGTGATTGCCTGCCTGTTCGAACGGCTGGCCCTCGTATGCGAGTGGGATTTTTCCGGCATCACCCACTCCCTTCCCTCGCGTTCACCGCTTTTTCCAAAACATCTGTATCTGTTCAGGCGTGAACCCGGCAACGAGTCCCGCATGTTCAACAAACCGTGGAGGGTGTCACTGAGCGGACAACTGAGAAGTCATGTCGAGATCCCCGCTTTTCTTGCCGAAGCCTTTGATTTTGGAAAATCCCAGACCGGCGTCCGGGGACACTGGCAGCTGCACGCCGCACAGAGCGTGCTTCCCCAGAAGGAATGGGCGGCCCGCTGGCCGGTCCTTATGGAACGCGAAACCATCGCCCGGATTGAAGACCTCAAGTCCGGCTCCGTGCCGCTGGCAAGCATTGCCACGGTCCGTCCGCCATCAGCGGGCATGCCGCTACCCGGCGAAATCCACTTCACCGCCGGCAAGAACATCCACAGCCCGAAAATCCTGCTAAAAGACGGTTTTGTCATCGCCCCGTCCGATCCATCCTGGAAAGGCCCGATCAGGCACTACCTTTGTTCCGAGCGGGTACACGAGTGGATCGGGCTGAACGCCGAACACCGGGGCGACAGCATCCTTCTGGAACAACAGCTTGTAAAATTCATTCCCGTCCACAGGCTGCTTCTGGATGTATTGCATGCACACGAAAACGCGCAAATCCCTTCCAGCTGGGTCCAGGCCGCGGCCGAGCTCCGCCGCTCTCCCGAAAATGCCTCCGGCCTCGTGCTGCAGGAAACCGGGGGCCCGGAACGCCGCCATCTGGCCGCATGGCTTTTCGTTGAAGCATCCCGCATGCTCGAGGATTATTACTCTACAAACAAAAACCTGCTCAAACTCATCCGTGCCGACGGGTCCGTAAACTGGCGTGAGCTTATTTCAATAATGCCGCTCTCCGAACGGACGCATGCGGCCGCTCATCCATCGGTCAAGCTTCAGGGTTCGCTGCCCGGGGGCCAGCCGATAACAAGATGCGAGCGCATCCGTTCACCATCCGACGGCCTTCTGCTCGCCACCGAAAGCGGCGCAAATCTGATGCTTCTGACCGGAAACAAGCTGCTTGCCGACATGCTTTCCTGCCAGTGCGACGGGGCCGGTGCCCCGACCTGGAGCGAGCTTGCCACCTGTCTCTGGCTGCCCCGCGACATCGCTTATTGTGAGCAGATGGCTTCGGATATACTGCTTATGCACGGGCGCAAAATGGCCGAGGCGCACCGGCTTGAAGAAGCGGTGGCCGCGCTGTCATCCTTCTGATAGTATTTATCCATGCGGGAGCAAACCTGGCATGCACGTCTTGCGTCAGCCACGCATCATTTCCGGTATGAGAACATAATCGGCCTTCATGCCATCACGCTCGAATGGCTCCGCGAACTCAACATAGAAAGGCCTTCGCATCTCATGCGGCGCGGGCTTGACGACAACCTCTCAACCACCGCCTGGATGCTCCAACCGCTGACCTCCGCCGCACCGACGGGCGCCGAGTTTCACAGCCTCCTCGACGACACCGCTCCCGACGATCTTCTGGCAAGGCTCGAACAAACGGTCTGGCTTGTCCAGTCGTGGTCGCTTTCAGCCATTCTTGAAAGAAACACCGGAAAGGATGCCGGAGCCGCCATAAACATGCTTGAACAGGCATCATGGAAATGCGGCCGGGATTTTGCCATGGCCAGATGGAAGCGAAGCGCGCGCGACCACAGTCCCCTCTTGATTCAAGATGCGCTTGCCGCCTTCAGGGATTCACCGATGTGCCCGCCCCCGCCGGCCAGGGCATTTCTTGAAAAACGCTCAACACGGACCAGAAGCGAAATCGAACTCATGGGCTGCCCGCACATGAGCCGCTTCAGCGAAACCCGCGCCGTGGCGGGGCATCTCTGCCCGCTTCATGCCGGGTGGACACGGGGTTTTGCCTACGGACTTGATACCAGGATTGCAGTCGAATACTCGCCAGGCACGGACGGATCGCGCTGCGTCCTTCAATGGCACGTTTCACAATAGCGTTATTGTCAAACCGGTTTGTCCAGCTTGCGGCAGATAGTCCTTGAGTGAATGCCAAGCAGCCGGGCGGTCATGCTCTTGTCGCCGTCAGTCGCCTCCAGGGTTTTACGGATCAGCATCTCCTCGACCTGCTTGAGCGGGGTTCCGAGCGGAACCGGAATCACCGTCCCGGTTGCGGCATCCGGTCCGGTGCGCGCCCCGCCATGCCCTCCCTGGATATGCCGCGGAAGATCCGCGGGTTCTATGCTTGCGGCGCGGGCCAGAACCACGGCGCGTTCGATGACGTTTGAAAGCTCCCGCACATTCCCGGGCCAGGCATGGCGCACAAGTATTGACATCGCCGCGTCAGAAATGGCGGTGATGTTTTTTTCATGTTTTTTTGTCGAAAGGCGGAGAAAATGCATCGCGGTTTCTTTTATGTCCTCCGGCCGTTCCCTCAGCGCCGGCACCGTTATCGAAATCACTTCAAGCCGGTAAAGCAGATCCTGCCTGAAAGCGCCATCCGCGGCTGCGCGCCTGAGATCCTTGTTCGTGGCCGCAATCACGCGGACATCAACCTTGCGGGACACGGTGCCGCCCACGCGCCTCACCTCGCCCTCCTGCAGCACGCGCAGGAGTTTTGCCTGCAATCCGGGGGGCATGTCTCCTATTTCATCGAGCATCAGGGTCCCGCCCGAGGCCGCGACAAAAAGACCGTCCGAGGCCGCCGTTGCCCCGGTAAAAGCGCCCTTTTCGTGTCCGAACAGCTCGGATTCAATGAGCTGCTCCGGCATGGCCGCGCAGTTGAGGGCAATGAAATTCTTCTGCGCGCGCGCACTCAGGGCATGGATTTTCCTGGCAACAAGCTCCTTGCCCGTGCCGCTCTCACCCGTAATGAGCACGCTGGCCGCAGTCGGCGCCACCTGTCTTATCGTATCCAGGAGCGAGCGCATCTGCGACGAGCCGCCGGTCATTTCATGATCTTTCACCTTCTGCTTTGCGGAGTTCCGCTTCAAAGCGGCATCCGCGGCGGCAAGCAGCGTCTGGCGCCTGAAGGGCTTTGTAATGAAATCGACCGCGCCGAGTTTCATGGCCCATACCGCATCTTCGACCCGGCCGTATGCGGTCATCAAAATCACCGGAACATCTTCGCCGGAATTGGATAAAAATCTCAGGAAATCGAGCCCCCCCATGCGCGGCATGCGCACGTCGGTAACCACCAGCTCGAAGCGCGTATGAACCAGCTCAAGCGCCGCCTGTCCGTCGCAGGCGGTTACAACGTCGTGGCCCGCGTAAGCAAGGATCTTTCGCGTCGATTCCAGGGCCTGCGGGTCATCATCAACAAGAAGTATTCTGGCCATTCGGCGGACCCTCCATAACAGACTGCATCGCCATCGGAAGCGCGATCTCGAACGATCCGCCTGGCGCGCTGACAAGCCGTACCGAGCCTCCATGCTCGTCGGCAACCTTTTTTACAAACGAAAGCCCGAGCCCCGTTCCCTGCGCCTTTGATGTCACAAAAGGCGTGAAGATCCTGTCTTTCAACCCGTCCGGCACGCCGGGACCGTTGTCCTCGATCTTTATCCAGGCCCTGCCGTTTTCAAACACGCCCATGCTCCACCTGATTTCAGGATTTTTCGTGCCGCCGTCCTGCAATGATTGAAGCGCGTTTTTCATGAGATTGCCGAGCGCCTGCTCCACAAGTTCGCGATCGGCGCAAACGGCAAGGCTCGCCGCTTCGCCGCGCGACCAGTCCACGCGCACGCTCTGCGCTTCGCAGGCGGACGCGTAGATCGCAAGAACGTTTTCGAGCGCCTCGCCAAGATCAAACACGCATTTGTCCCCCGCCGAAAGCCTCGAAAGCCTGAGATAATTTCCGATGATTTTTTCAAGCCTGTCGACCGAAGCGAGCACCGACTGCATCGACTGTTTGAGCTGTATGTCGCCGAGTTCGTGCGCGCGCTCCGCCGCAAGCTCGGCCTCAAGCCCGATCGAATGAAGGGGGTTCCGCACCTCGTGCGCCACCTGCGCGGACATCCTTCCCACCGCGGCAAGATTTTCAGCCTCCCTCAGAAGCCGGTGCTGCTCCTGCAGCCGGACCTGTTGCTGCTCCACGGTTTTTTCGCGCTCAATGAGCGCCGTGGCCATGTTATGGAATTCACGCGCCAGCTCTCCGACCTCATCCCGGCGTCCGACCTCAAACACGGGCATGTTGGTCTTGTCTTCCTTGCGGGGGCCCCTGAGGGCGATCTCCCGTGCCATTTTCGTGAGTCTTGCAAGCGGACGGAGCGCGCGTTCACTGAGCCACAGAAGCAGCATCGAGAGCAACACCACCACGGCAAGAATGCCCTGAAGCGCCATGCGGAGCGAGTTCACGCGACTCTCGGCAAGTGCGAAGGATTTTTTCAGAATCTTGTCATGTTCGCTCACGCTCCACTCTATGGTGCGCATGACATCTTCCACTGCCGCAGCCCAGACGCCGTATTCACGGCCCGCGGCAGCGGTATCGCGCTTTTCAAGGACGTCATAAAGCGCGCGCGCGCTGGCCTTGGTGGTTTCGAGATTTTTTGCAAGAGCTGCGATGCGCGTTTTCCAGAGTTCCCGTTCCGCGGCAGCGGCCCACGGCATGCGGTTTTCAATCAACGTCCGGACCCTGGCCGTCTCGTCTGCCACCAGTTCGTCCACCCATTGGGGCAGCGGGCGCGGTTTCCAATGTTTGTCGTGCCAGTGGGAATGGCCGAGCCTGCGCTCCGATTCGCGCCGCATCATCTCGGCATCGGCGCCCAGCTGCGCGAGCAGCTTTCCAAGAGGAATGCTCACGCTGTTGACGGCATCAAGGTTTTTTTCAACTTCCGCGATGCGATAAAGGCTGACGACCGACCCGATCATTGAAAGCAGGATAAGCGATCCCACAAACGCAAGCAGCCTGCGCCGCAGAGAGGTTGAACCTGTCCTGTCCCCCTTGCTCATCGCCTATTAGCAAAGCATATCTGCCGCAGGAATGGAATGGGGTCTTATGCCCCCATCGCCTCCTTCATCACGCGGCCCATGTCGCCGGGGCTGCGCGCGATCCTGACACCCGCGCTTATAAGGGCCTGGAACTTTTCCTCGGCCGTACCCTTGCCTCCCGAAATGATTGCGCCCGCGTGCCCCATGCGCTTGCCCTTGGGCGCCGTCGCCCCGCCGATAAACGCGGCCACGGGCTTTTTGAATTCGCGCCGGATGTAGTCAGCGGCCTCCTCCTCGGCCGTGCCGCCGATCTCGCCGATCAGGACCACGCCATGCGTATCCATGTCACGATTGAAGGCTTCAAGCGTATCGATGAAATTCGTGCCGTTGAGCGGATCGCCGCCAAGCCCGATGCAGGTGCTCTGACCGATGCCAAGCTGCGTGAGCTGGTGCACGGCCTCGTAGGTGAGCGTGCCCGATCGCGATACCACGCCGATATGGCCGCCCTTGTGGATCTGCCCGGGCATTATGCCGATCTTGCATTTGCCCGGCGTGATGATCCCGGGGCAGTTGGGACCGATGAGGCGCGAGCGCGAACCGGCAAGATATTTTTTCACATGAAGCATGTCCTTCACCGGAATCCCTTCGGTGATGCACACGACAAGCTCGACGCCCGCGTCGATCGCCTCGCATACGGCGTCCGCGGCAAAAGCCGGCGGGACAAAAATCATCGTGGCGTTGGCACCGGTTTTCTTGACGGTCTCCTCGACGGTATCAAAAACCCGGAATCCCTCGTGCGTGGTGCCGCCCTTGCCGGGACTCGTGCCGCCCACCACGCTGGTGCCGTAATCACGGCAGCCTTTTGCATGGAAAGCGCCCTGCGCGCCCGTAATGCCCTGAACCATCAATTTTGTTCCGCTACCCGCCCAGATGGACATTTCTCAACCCCCCGCCGCCTTGACGGCCTTTTGCGCGGCATCCGCAAGCGAATCCGCCGGAATGATCTTGAGCCCGGATTTTGCAAGTATCTCCTTGCCCTTTTCGACATGCGTGCCTTCGAGCCGCACAACCAGCGGCACTTTGAGTTCCAGCCCGCGCGCCGCGGCCACCACGCCTTCCGCGATTATGTCGCACTTCATGATGCCACCGAAGATGTTCACCATGATCGCGCGCACCTTCGGATCGGACAAGATGATCTTGAACGCCTCGGTGACCTTTTCCTTCGAGGCGCTGCCGCCCACATCCAGAAAATTAGCGGGCGCGCCTCCGTGGAGCTTGATGATGTCCATCGTCGCCATCGCAAGCCCTGCGCCGTTGACGAGGCAGCCTATCGTGCCGTCAAGCGCGATGTACGCGAGATCATGCTTCGAAGCCGCGACGTCCTGCGGGTTTTCCTCCTGGAGGTCGCGCAGTGCCGCCGTTTCTGGGTGCCGGAACATCGCATTATCGTCAAAATTGACTTTCGCGTCGAGCGCAAGCAGCTTGCCCTGTTTTGTAAGCACGAGAGGATTGATCTCGATCAGCGAGCAGTCCTCGGCCATGAAGCAGGTGTAAAGCGCCTTGAAAAAACCCGCCGCGTCTTTTGTCTCTTCGGCCGAAAGCCCGAGCGCGGAGGCGAGGCGGCGGCCATGGAACGGCATGAAACCTGTCACCGGATCGACCGCAATTTTTGCGATTTTTTCAGGGTGTTTTGCGGCAACCTCCTCGATCTCCATACCACCCTCGGTCGAGGCCATCATCATCACGCGCGCGGTGGCACGGTCGATGAGAATGCTGAAATAAAACTCCTTTGCGATGTCCGAGCCCTCTTCGATCCAGGTCTTGTGGACCTTCTTGCCGCCCGCCCCGGTCTGCGGGGTTACGAGCGTCCGGCCGATGATTTCCTGGGCCGCCGCACCGGCAGCCGGAATGTCCTTGCACACCTTCACGCCGCCGGCCTTGCCGCGGCCTCCGGCGTGGATCTGCGCTTTCACCACCCAGACGCCGTTTCCACATTCATTCTGCAGCTCGCGCGCCGCCGCCTCGGCCCGTTCGCGCACATCAGCGCCCTCTTCCACAAGACGCCCCGCCGGAACGCGGACACAATACTTCCTTAAAAGCTGTTTCGCCTGGTATTCGTGAATGTTCATATGAAATACGAATAACTTTCAAAACGGGCTGGAGTCAACGACCTTTTGCCGCGCGTTTTAAATTCATTGATATGTAACCACCACGCCGTGCTGCGTACCATTGAGATACAGATAAACAGATCCGCTGAATCCGTAGGTGCCGGACGTGTACAGATGCCCTTGGATTGCAATTCCAGATACACACGCCGTGCTGCCGTAGGTGGTGGTGTTATAACCATTGGAGCTGGCATAGCTCTGTATCCATTGCTGATAATACTAAGCAGGCCGAAAGTATCTTCAGATATTACGCCGCGTAACGCGTATCAGGAGCTTGAAAAAATGACCGAATCCGCTCGGGACTTTTCTGGAGAAAGCGGA
>Ga0208375_1001216_pt1 | contig 30507 bp, 28 predicted proteins | sample RifOxyD1_FD_184038 | JGI IMG/M metagenome (GOLD analysis project Ga0208375, IMG submission 184038) | Soil microbial communities from Rifle, Colorado - Rifle Oxygen_injection D1 (SPAdes) | ecosystem: Environmental > Terrestrial > Deep subsurface > Rock core/Sediment | place: Rifle, Colorado...
GGGCCTCTGCCTGTGCGGCCAGCGGCGGATGTAAAGACTCGTTATGACGCCGCCATGACCATCGACACCCCCGGTGCCGGCCGATCGGGTCCAAGATGCGCCGTCCGCCCCGCCGGGGCGCACCTACGCCCATGAAGCTGGAGAAACACGTGAATCTGAGCTCACCCAAGGCCCTGTTGCTGTCGCTGGCGATCGCCGGCGTCATCGCCGGTTGCAACCGCCAGGACGCCGACACCACGGCGGCCGGCACCGATACCGCCGCTGCGGACACCGCGCGCTTCACCCTCGACGAGACCAGCCTGCCGCCGGTCAATCGCTTCGCGCAGTCCGACCTGGACCCGGCCGTCGATGCGTGCACCGACTTCGGTGGCCACGTCAACGGCAAGTGGCTGGCCGCCAACGACATCCCGGGCGACCGCACTTCGTGGGGCGCGTTCGAGATGCTGGACGAGCGCTCCAAGGCCGCGCAGCGCCAGCTCGCCGAGCAGGCCGCCGCACTCGAGGACGCCAGCGGCGTGGAGAAGATCGTCGGCGACCTGTGGGCCACCGGCATGAACGCCGAGGCCATCAACGCCGCCGGCATCACCCCGATCAAGGGCCACCTGGACGCGATCGCTGCGCTCGACAGCAGCGAAGCCGTGGCCGAGTACCTGCGCACCAGCGCGGCCAAGGGCCAGAACTTCCTTTTCGGCTTCGGCCCGGAGGCGGACTTCAAGGACTCGGCCAACAACATCGCCTATGCGATGCAGGGCGGCCTGGGCCTGCCGGACAAGACCTACTACTCCGACGCCGACAAGGCCGACAAGCTGGCCGCCTACGAGAAGCACGTCGCCAAGGTGCTGGAGATGTCGGGCGTGGCCGCGGCCGATGCGGCGACGCAGGCATCCAACGTCATCGCCTTCGAGAAGCGCCTGGCGGGTGTGTCCAAGTCGCAGGAGGAGATGTCGCGCGACGTCTCGCTGTACTACAACCCGGTCACCCCGGCCGAGGCCGACAAGCTGACGCCGAACTTCAGCTGGACCCGCTTCTTCGACTCGCAGGGCGTTGAAGCGCCCGAGATGTTCTCGCTGGCGATGCCGGACTTCCACGCCGAAGTGAGCGAGATGCTGGAGGACGTGCCGGTCGAGCAATGGCAGAGCTACCTGCGCTTCCACACCGTGGACGGCGCCTCGCCGTACCTGTCGGACGAGTTCGTGCAGGCCAACTACGAGTTCTACGGCAAGACCATGCGCGGCCAGAAGGAGCTCAAGGAGCGCGGCAAGCGCGTCCTCGACACCATCGAGAGCCAGGCCGGCGAGGCACTGGGCCAGATGTACGTGGACGTGGCGTTCCCCGCCGACTCCAAGGCCAAGATGCAGGAGCTGGTGAAGAACCTCAGCGCCGCGCTGAAGCCGCGCATCGAGAACCTGGAGTGGATGAGCGACGAGACCAAGGCCAAGGCCATGGCCAAGTGGGAGACGTTCACTCCGAAGATCGGTTACCCGGACAAGTGGCGCGAGTGGACCGGCCTGTCGACCGACCGCGACAGCTACATCGAGAACGTGCTGGCCGCCCAGGAGTTCAACTACAAGTGGCAGCTGTCCAAGATCGGTGAGCCGGTGGACAAGACCGAGTGGGGCATGAGCCCGCAGACGGTCAACGCCTACTACAATCCGCTGCAGAACGAGATCGTGTTCCCGGCCGCCATCCTGCAGCCGCCGTTCTTCGATCCCGACGCCGACGCGCCGCTCAACTACGGTGGCATCGGCGCGGTCATCGGCCACGAGATGATCCACGGCTATGACGACCAGGGCAGCCGCTTCGGGCCGACCGGCAACTTCGAGAACTGGTGGACCGAGACCGACTCCAAGGGCTTCAGCGACCTCACCGGCAAGCTGGTCAACCAGTTCAATGCCTACGAGGCGGTGCCCGGCAAGAACGTCAACGGCAAGCTGACCCTGGGCGAGAACATCGCCGACCTGGGCGGCCTGGCGGTGGCCTACGACGCCATGAAGAAGGCGACCGCTGACAGCGAGGACCCGATGACCGAGGGCATGACCCGCGACCAGCGCTTCTTCGCCAACTGGGCCACGGTGTGGCGCCGCAACTTCACCGACGAGGAACTCAACGTGCGCCTGGCGACCGACCCGCACGCCCCGGCGAACTTCCGTGCGATGGGTGCACCGAGCAACCTGCCGGCGTTCGCGGCGGCCTATGAGTGCGAAGCCGGCGACGCGATGGTCCGTGGCGGCGACGACCAGGTCGTGATCTGGTAACCGCAACGCGATGAACGGTCCGGGGCAACCCGGGCCTTTGGCCTTTCGGGGGCCCGGGTTCGCCCGGGCCTTCGTCGTTTCCGGGCCCCGTGCGCGCCCTGCTCCGCGCATGCCCGAGCCGTGAACCCGTTCATGGCCAACCCGGACGTGCTTGGTAGACTCCCGCGGTCATCCAGATGGAATACGCGATGCCCCGCCACGCCCTGCGCCCGCTCGCCTGCGCCCTTGCCCTGACCCTCGCCTCCACCCTCGCCGCGCCCGTGGCGCACGCCCAAGCGGCCGAGCCACCGGCGGCCTGCACCGACTTCTACGGCCACGCCAATGCCGACTGGTTGCAGAGCAATCCGTTGACCGACGGCGTCGCCTCCATCTCCGCACTGGGCCAGCTGGGCGACCGAGCGCGCCACCAGCAGGTCGAACTGCTCAACGCCGCGATGCAGTCGCCGCAGGGCAACGTGCAGCAGTTGCTGGGCGACTTCTGGGCCAGCGGCCTGGACGAAGCGGCGGTCGAGCGCGACGGCGCACAGCCGATCGCCCCGCTGCTGTCGCGCATCGATGCGATCCGCCGCTACCGCGACATCGCCCCCGCACTGGCCGCGCTGCACCAGGTCGGCATCCCGGTGGCCTTCAACTTCAGCGCCGACGTCGACCTGCGCGACCTCAAGCGCCACATCGGCTACTTCAGCCAGGGCGGCCTGGGCCTGCCGGACCCCGCGTACTACATCCGCACCGACCAGCCCACGCGCGACCTGCTGGGCCAGTACACCGCGTACGTGCAGAAGATCCTCGCACTGACCGGCACGCCCGACGACGAGGTCGCCGAACAGGCGCAGCTGGTGCTGGACCTGGAAACCCGCATCGCGCAGGTCACGCGCCCGCTGGCGCAGTTGCGCGACCCGCGCAGCAACTTCGCCCCGGTGGCCACGGGCGAGCTCGACAAGACCTACCCGAACCTCAAGCTGGGCGAGTTCCTGCAGGCGCAGTCGGTCAGCGATGACACCGTGTCGATCGCCAACCCCGAACTGTTCGCGCAGATCGACGGGCTGGTCCGCCAGCTCAAGCCCGAGCAGTGGAAGGCCTACCTGCGCTGGCGCGTCGGCGACGCGATGGCGCCGTACATGGCACGGCCGTGGCGCGATGCCAGCTTCGACTTCCGCGGCCGCGTGCTGGAGGGTCGCACCGCGCAGCTGCCGCGCCAGCAGATGGTGCTGGACGCGATCAACCACGCGGCCGGCCCGATGCTCGGCCGCGAATACGCCGCCCGGTACCTGCCGGCCGCCACCAAGTCGCGCGCGCAGGAGATCGCCACCGCGGTGCGCAATGCCATGGGCGCCGCACTCGACCGCGACACCCGCCTCGGCCCGCAGGCCAAGGCCGAAGCCAAGGCCAAGCTGGCGGCGATGAAGATCGAGGTCGGCACCCCGTCGCGCGACCTCGACTACACGATCCAGCCGATGGGCCGCGGCAGCTTCGGCGGCAACATGCTCATCGCCTCCACCTGGCACCACGCGCAGGAGATGCGCCGCATCGGTGCGGAGAACGCGGACCGCCGCTGGAACGTGCTGCCGCAGCAGCCCGCGCTGGCCTACGACATCGCCCAGAACCGCCTGGTGGTCACGGCCGCGATGCTGCAGGCACCGGTGCTGGACATGACGCTCGACACCGCGGCCCAGTACGGCAGCTTCGGTGCGCTGGTCGGCCACGAGATCAGCCACGGCTTCGATGCCCGCGGCCACCTGGTCGACGCCAGCGAGCAGGTGCGAAGCTGGTGGACCCCCGCGGAAACGGCTGCTTGGGACACGGTGGGCAACCGCGTGATCACCCAGTACGGCGCGCTCGAGTACCCGGTGATCGAAGGTATCAGGCTCAACGGCGCCCAGACCCGCGACGAGAACATGGCGGACCTGGCCGGCATCGAACTGGCGTGGGCGGCCTACCAGGCCGCGCGCCCGGACGCCCCGAAGGAGACCCGCGAGGACTTCTTCGAAGGCTGGGCCTCGATCTGGGCCGAGCACATGAGCGAAGCCGAGGCCACCCGCCGTGCCGCCAGCAGCGTGCATGCGCCCGGCCAGTGGCGCACCAACGCCCCGCTGATGAACCATGCCGGCTTCGCCGAGACGTTCGGCTGCAAGGCGAGCGCGGACATGCGGCTGGGCGACGACGAGCGCGTGGTGCTCTGGCCCTGACCGGCGGCACGCGATAGGCATGAAAAACGGCGCGGTCATCCGCGCCGTTTTTCTTTGTCATCCCAAGTGGCCAAAAGTGCGTCATCCCGAACATCACCCAGGGTGACGCACCACCCGCCTCAGCGCACGATCCGCGGCCGCGGCGGTTTACGCCGGCCGAACGGCGGGTGGCCGCGCCAGTAGCGGATCAGCAACCAGCCAAACAGCATCCCACCCAGGTGGGCGAAGTGCGCCACGCCCGGCTGCAGGCCGGTGAACCCCAGCAGCAGCGCGATGGCGCCGTAGACGATGACGAGCGTGCGTGCCTTCATCGGGATCGGCGGGATCAGCAGCATCACCCGCTGGTGCGGAAACAGCATGCCGTACGCCAAGAGCAGCCCGAACACGCCGCCCGAGGCACCCAGCGTCGGGTACGCCTGCCCGCCCTGCGACATCGTCCAGGCGCCCACCACCAGCTGGCACAGCGCCGCACCGACCACGCACACCGCATAGAACGTGAGGAAGCGCTTCCCGCCCCACGTGTGCTCCACCGGCGCACCGAACATCAGCAGCGCCAGCATGTTGAACAGCAGGTGGGCGATGTCGCCGTGCAGGAAGGCATACGTGACCAGTTGCCACGGCATGAAGCCCGCGCCCAGGGGCCACAGCATCAGCGGGCCGAGCGCGGTGTACTCCAGGACGAGTTGCAGCAGGAAAGCGACGCCGTTGGCGATCAGCAGGGCCCGCGTGACGGGCGGAAGGTTGGAGAACATTTCGACTCCCGGGGGACGCGCCATGGTATCCGCTGGAGGCCGCGGACCGCTTCACGCAACGGTCGCATCGGGGCGCGGCAAACGCCCCTCAGGCGTCGTCAGGCCGGGCCCCAGACCTGCTCGTCGACACTGGCGGCGGCACGCTGGCCACGCACCCGGCCCTGCTCGACGCGCACGCCTTCGGCCCGCAACCGGCGGCACTGCTCCCGGTAACCCTCGGACCCTTCCGGGAAGGCCACGCGGCCGTCCGAGCGCAGTACCCGGTGCCACGGCAGGTCGGCATCGGCATTGGCCGACAGCAGCCGGGCGACCCAGCGCGCACGCCCCGGCAGGCCGGCACGCCGCGCGACCTCGCCGTAGCCGGCCACGTGCCCGACGGGGATGCACCGCACCTGCGCCAGGATGCGCCGTTCCGCCTCGCGGGAGTCATCGGTGCCGGCCATGCCGGTTAGGATACGGCTCTGCCCCGCGAATGGAGCCGCCCGTGCGCAACTTTGAATCGATCCGTCGCCACATCAAGTCCGTCGGGTACCAGGTCACCATGCAGGACGACGACGTCCTCTGCATCGAACTGTCGCTGGAAAAAGGCACCCGGCACCAGGCGATCTTCCTGTCGGAGCTGGACGACGACGACGGCCGTCCCTACCTGCGCGTCAGCACGGCGGTGGCCCCCACCACGGGCCTGGATGCCCGGCGCTCACTGGTCTTCAACTGGCAGAGCCGCGTGGGCTACCTGGCCATCGGCGACATGGACGGCGTGCCCTACCTGCAGCTGTGCGAAAACCGCCCGTACGACGGCCTGGACGGCGCCGAGATCGACCGCCTGGTGCTGGAGATCGGCGGCCTGGGCGATCGCATGGAGCGCATGTTGTCGGCGGGTGGCGACCTGCTCTGAACGCACCCGCCGGCGCTCGACGCCGGCCACCGGGCAATGAAAAAGGCCGTCCCGCGAGGGACGGCCTTTTTCGATGTCTGGTGGGCGGTACAGGGTTCGAACCTGTGACCCCTACCATGTCAAGGTAGTGCTCTACCGCTGAGCTAACCGCCCGTTCGCCGTCAGACACACCCGGCGAGGGGCGCGCAGTGTAGCCCGCTGCGTGGCGTCCGGCAACTGCCCAGAAGCGCCGATCAGGCCTTGGGCGGGATGCGCAGGACCTGGCCCGGAAAGATCCTGTCGGGGTCCTTCAGCATCGGCTGGTTGGCCTCGAAGATGCGCGGGTACTGGTTGGCGTCGCCGTACATCTTCTTGGCGATGCCCGACAGCGTGTCGCCGGACTCGACCGTGTAGGTGTTGCTGGTCCATTCGCCGCCCGGGCTGCCCGCCGACGCGTGCGACTGGCCGGCCGAGCCACCTGCCGGCGTCGCACCGGCCGTTTTCACCTCTGCCACGGGCGGGCCGATGCGCAGGCGGTCATCGACCCGGCCCACGCCCTCCACGTTGCCCACGATCAGCACCGCCTTCTCGCGCGTGTCCTGGTCGCGCACGGTGCCTTCCATCACCACCGTGTCGCCCTCGAACCGGAAGTTGATCCCGGAGGGGTCGATACCGTGCTCGCGCAGATGCGTGCTGAGCGGCTTGGTGGAGCCTTCGGCGCCGCGGTCGTGGTCCTTGCCGAAGATCTTGCTGCCGGCATCCTTGATTAAGTCGAACAGGCCCATGGCGATGGCCTCCAGTGCGGGGGGAACGCGACCCTCGCACCGCGGCCGTGACGGGGCGGTCATGCCCCGTCGCCCGGTGCTCAATGCAGGGCGACTTCCTTGATCTGGCGGATCTGGTCGCGCACTGCGGCGGCCTCTTCGAACTCCAGGTCGCGGGCATGCTTGTACATCTGCTGCTCCAGCGCCTTGATCCGCGCGGCGGCCTGCGACGGATCCATCGATGCGTAGTCCGTCGCCGGCTCCGCGGCCTTGCGGCCCTTGCCGCGGCCCCTGCCCTTCTCGGCGTCGGGGTCGGCGCGCGCGCCTTCCATGATGTCCACCACCGGACGGATGACTGAGCGCGGCGTGATGCCGTGCTCGGCGTTGTACTCGACCTGCTTGGCCCGGCGGCGGTCGGTCTCGTCGATGGCCGTCTGCATCGACCGGGTGACCTTGTCTGCATACAGGATTGCCTTGCCGCGTACGTTGCGCGCGGCGCGGCCGATGGTCTGGATGAGCGAGCCGCCGGAGCGCAGGAAGCCCTCCTTGTCGGCATCGAGGATCGCGACCAGCGACACCTCCGGCATGTCCAGCCCCTCGCGGAGGAGGTTGATGCCCACCAGCACGTCGAACTTGCCCAGGCGCAGGTCGCGGATGATCTCCACGCGTTCGACCGTGTCGATGTCGCTGTGCAGGTAGCGCACCCGGATGCCGTGCTCGCCCAGGTACTCGGTAAGGTTCTCGGCCATGCGCTTGGTCAGCGTGGTGATCAGCACGCGGTCGCCCATGGCGACGCGTTCGTTGATCTCGCTCAGCACGTCGTCGACCTGCGTGGCTACGGGACGGATCTCGACCACCGGGTCGATTAGGCCAGTCGGGCGCACCACCAGTTCGACCACTTCGCCCTCGGACTTCTGGAGTTCGTACGGGCCGGGCGTGGCGGACACGAAGATCGCGCGCGGCGATCGCCCCTCCCACTCCTCGAACTTCAGCGGCCGGTTGTCCAACGCCGAGGGCAGCCGGAAGCCGAACTCCACCAGCGTTTCCTTGCGCGAGCGGTCGCCCTTGTACATCGCGCCGATCTGCGGAACGGTCACGTGCGACTCATCGCACACCAGCAGCGCGTCGGGCGGCAGGTAGTCGAACAGGCACGGCGGCGGCTCGCCCGGCATGTGCCCGGTGAGGTGACGGCTGTAGTTCTCCACGCCGTTGCAGTAACCGACCTCGGCCAGCATCTCCAGGTCGAACTGGGTGCGCTGCGCCAGCCGCTGCGCCTCGACGAGCTTGTTGGCCGAGTACAGCTGCTCCAGGCGGATTTTCAGTTCGTCCTTGATGGCGTCGATGGCGTCCAGCACCGTGCGGCGCGTGGTCACGTAGTGCGACTTGGGGTAGATCGTGTAGCGCGGCAGCTTGCGCAATGCCTCGCCGGTGAGCGGGTCGAAGGCCGTAACCGACTCGATCTCGCCATCGAACAGCTCGATCCGGATCGCCTCGTCGTCGCTCTCGGCCGGGTGCACGTCGATCACCTCGCCGCGCACGCGGTAGGTGCCGCGCCGCAGTTCGGTGTCGTTGCGGCTGTACTGCATCTCCGTCAGGCGGCGGATCAGCTCGCGCTGGTCGATGCGTTCGCCGCGCACCATGTGCAGCACCATGCGGAAGTATTCGTTGGGGTCGCCCAGGCCGTAGATGGCCGAAACGGTGCAGACGATGATCGCGTCGCGGCGCTCCAGCAGCGCCTTGGTCGCCGACAGCCGCATCTGCTCGATGTGCTCGTTCACCGAACTGTCCTTCTCGATGAAGGTGTCGCTCGACGGCACGTAGGCCTCGGGCTGGTAGTAGTCGTAATAGCTGACGAAGTACTCGACCGCGTTGTTCGGGAAGAACGACTTGAACTCCCCGTACAGCTGCGCCGCAAGCGTCTTGTTGGGTGCCATCACCAGGGTCGGCTTCTGCACCTGCTGGATGACGTTGGCGATCGTGTAGGTCTTGCCCGAACCGGTCACGCCGAGCAGCGTCTGGTGCGCCAACCCGCCCTCGAACCCCTTCACCAGCCGCTCGATCGCGGCCGGCTGGTCGCCGGCGGGCTGGTACGGCGAAACCAGCTGGAAGCGGCCCTCCTGCACGGCGGGCCTGTCGGGTCGGGGCTGGACGGCGTCGTTCATAGGCATCGGTCCCGGAGGGACTGGGCAGTGTAGCGAGCGACAGGAGATGGGGCCGGATGCGGGGTTTCCCTACCCCACCTCGCCCGCATGCCCGATTCATCGTCTTGGCCGCGCGCGGCAACCTGTACGGCGCACAGGGACAGGGACGTCACATGCGGACCCATTACGGATTCACCTTGGTCGAGGCGGTGGTGGCCCTGCTGGTGACGGCAGTGCTGCTGGCCGTGGCCGTGCCCGCCATGAGCCACGCTGTATCCGCTGCGCACGCCGGCCACGCCCGCACGCTGATCGCCACCACCCTGATGGACGCCATGCGAAGCGCTACGGTGGGCGGCGCAGAAGTGGTGACCTGCCCCTCGCTGGATGGGCTGGCGTGCACCGGCGCCGCAGACTGGACCGTGGGCTGGATCTCGTTTGCCGACATCGACGGCAACCGCGAGCGGGCCCCATACGAACCGCTCGTGCGGCGGGAAGAGCAGCTGGAGGGCGGGGTGAAGCTTCGCTCGACGCGGGGTCGGACGCGCCTGGTCTTTCAACCGGGTGGCAGTACGGCCGGATCGAACGTGACATTCACCCTGTGCGACAGGCGTGGCCCAGCCAAGGCCATCACGCTGGTAATGGCCAACACCGGCCATCTGCGCAGCGGTCGTCCTTCGACGGGCGCGGCAGAGCAGTGTGCCTACCACTGAGGCACCACTGCTTGCGACGCCATGCTTGACCCTTGCCCGGGGCGACCCTTACGATATGCGCCCCGCCCGAATAGCTCAGCTGGTTAGAGCACTTGACTGTTAATCAGGGGGTCGTTGGTTCGAGTCCAACTTCGGGCGCCAGTATTAAGTAACGCAAAGGGCCGCGGATTTCCGCGGCCCTTTGCTTTTTGGCGCCCATCAGGTGGGCAGATGGAGCCTTACCAACAATCCTCGGGATCCGCCGCGTCCCCACCATCGATACCCCGCTCGCCTTGGGCGTTGATGGTCAGGATGCCGCACTTGGTGTCGGAAGAGGCTTGCGCACCCTGTGGAACTGCCAATAGCGAGAATGCGGTGGCCGTAGGCGCGTCCTCGAACGCGACCGTGTAGTGGTCGGGCGAGATATCCGAGCTGCAGGCTGCCGGCGCCGGCGCCCCGACATAGGTCAGGTTGGTCGTGTAATAGCGCTCCATCGCTTGCGCCCGTTCCGTCAGGCAAGCCGCCGCCGCGGAGCGCCGCGACTTCACAACCGCGAAGTCGTAGCTTGCGATGGCGATGCCGGCGAGGATGGCGACGATCGCCACCGTCACCATCAGCTCGATCAGGGTGAAGCCGCGCACCCGGCGCCGGGACGGGCCCGACGCCAACGTTGGGTTGCCTTTCATGTCATTGACCATGGTCAGTCCGTTACGAGTTCACGCCAGGAAACGCGGCCCGACGCTGCCGGGTTGTTGACGCCGACGGAGCCGGTGTTACCGCCGGAGCCACCTATGCCGATGATCTTTTCGATGAGCAAGCCGTCGGTGGGCATTCCGACGCCGGTATCCACCGACCCGACCGCGTTATTCCCGACTTCGTCGTCGCTGTACTGTCCATCGCCATCAACGTCGAAGAAGTGGTCGGGCACGCTTGCACCGGTGAACGCATTGAGCGCATTGAGAAAGCCTCTGCCACCGGGAAGACAGGCATCACGCGACGGAATGATGCTCGAGAAAAGCAGTACCTGTGCGACAACAGCGGGATCACCCACGATGCGCTCGCCCTCGGCTGTACCAGGGGCTGGCGGCATGAAGTCGATGAACCAGCCATCCTTATCCGCCGGCATCTCCAAGCTTGACGATTCGAACGACCGTACCGTTCGCGTATCTATGATGCCCACGGCGCTTGTGGTGCGCTCCACCAGCGATTGGTCGCGGTCACCCACCGAGTCACCGTCATCGATGATCCCGTACATGGTCTGCACGGACGTATCCAGCGGATCGTTCGGCTCGATCATCTTGCCCGTGCCGAAGAACACCCAGCGCTTGTAAGTTGCCGGATCGATGCCGATCGAAACACCACCCGTGATGGGCTGGCGCTCGTTGTCATCATTGATCGCGATGAACAACGGTTCGGGATTGTTGCCCTGCCCCAGTGCGACCTCCCACCCGTTGCTGTTGCCGGAGCTCAGGTCGAACTTCCACATGTTGCCCTGGAGGTCACCCGCGTAGACATAGTCCACCGTGCCATTGCCGTCCTGGTCCCAGCCACGCGGCGCGGAGAGGCCGTTGTCGATACTCTCGTCGGTCGGGATGCGGGCAATCACCGATCCGGTGTTGATATCCAGAACCAAAAGTACCGCCTCGTCGCTGTCGCTATTGAAGCCGTTGCCGATGATCACGCCCGTCTGGCCGTTGTTCAACCTCGCGATGATTGGCTTCCCGGTCACGTGGCCGAGATCCGCGATGTTGGAGACGTCCCATTCGACATCCGCAGTACCGAACGACCCGGGGTCGGTCACGTCCAGAGCAAACATGCCGCGCCCACCCCGCCCCAGGGTACCTACAAGAATGTTCTTGTTAGGCGTAATCCGCTTATCGGAGACTACGATCGGCCCATCCACGAAATAGTAGTGCGGATAGTCGGGCTGGCTGAGGGTGCGAAGCCGTGTCATGTCGAGCGACCTCGGCACATAGCCGAAGAGTTCCGTGCCGTCATCCGCATCGAAGGCATGCAACATGCCGTCGTTGGCACCTACGAAGATGGTATCGCTGTCCGCCACGTACACCGGCGAGCTGTGGATGATGTCGCCCAGCAGGCTGTTCCGGTTTCTGAAGACACCATCTTCGAAACGCTCCTCGCGAGACTGGCGGCCCTTGATGTAGTCGGCCACCTGATCGCCCGTACTTTCACCGTATTCAAGGGCCGTACGCTGGCCAGCAGTCGGGAAGGTCGCGCCCGCTACACCGTTGTGCGTCAACACTTTCCTGGAAGCGAAGGCCGGGATGTTCTCGGAAGCCACCCACAGCGGCGGATCTTCGTCGATTCCCCCGCTGTCAACCGGGAACGCCTGCAGCTCACCCGTCCACTGCCCGGGTACGTACTTGGCCTGGAAGAGCTTGGTGTCGGTGCTCAACGTAGTGCTGTTGGCCGCCACGTTGGACACGGACGAGGTCCGGCCGGTGATCGCCGACAGGGCGTCCTTCAGCCCGGTGGCGAAGGCACCAGGATTGGTTGCCGCCACGAACTCGCCACGGCTGTTCACCGCTGCGTGCCAGAGATCATCGATGCGATGTTCGTCTTCGTTGTCCAAAGGGTTCGGCCAGCTGATCTCGCCGGACCTCAACCGCACCAGGTCAGTTGCTGGGTTCAACGTCCCGCGCAGGCCGATGGAGATGCCGAAGGTGACCATGTGCTGCCAGAACGCCGGGTTGGCCGAAGAGACCGGCACGATGTTGTCCAAGTCGTCGCGCAGATCGTTCTTCCAGTAATGCATGGCGATATCCGCCAGCGTCCTGGTGTGGTTATCCGAATATGGTGTCTCTGCCTGATACGTGTAGCTGGCATCCTTGGGCCCGGTGATGGTGGGGCCATCGGTGTTATCCGCGTTGCCTACGTTCGCAGCGCCGTCGGTGTTGTTCCAGAATCCGTCCGTCGTCAGGATCGAGAAGTTCTGGCGGCAGGCGAACTGGCTGCCGTCAGTGTTCATCATTCCGCCGTTGGGGCCATCGTCGCTGCTGTCGCTGTAGTACTCGCCTGCACGCGTCAACGCAGGCAACAGCGGAGTCACGCCATTGCCCTCCGCTGCGAAGAGCCGCTCGAACCATGCATTCCGGCTTGACCCTTCGAACAGCGCGTTGTTGCCATCCCCGACCGGGATCGCAAGTGCATTTCGGTTCCAGATAGTGTCGAACCCCACCCGAAACCGTGAACCGTCCAGGCTATTGAACGCCTCGGCTGCACCGGCTTTCGCGACCTTCATGCGGGTACGGTGATATGAGAACCAGATCGCGTAGTTCCGCCGCTCCTCGCTCTGGCTACGCCCAGTGGGGGTGGCGTCGGTGCAGTTGGTCCAGTTGTCACCATTCCAACTGCATCGCTGGACGTCCTCTCCGCTCGTTATCCGGAACCGGTAGAAGTCATTCGCCGAATCAAGCACGTCCGGGTCGGTGATTGCCTGGTTCCTAGGCACGTAGTAGTACTGGACGCCGCCACATACCCAATACCACGCGCCGTTCTGTCTCGACGCTTGGCAACTTTCGTCATCGGACAAGTCGATTGGTTTGCCGGCCAGACTGAAGTCAGCATACGCGGCGTTGTAGGACGTGCCACCCGCCATGCGTGTACCGTCGGCCTGCATCCATGCCTGGTAGTCGATTCGCGGGTCGTAATAGATTGAGTTGTGGATGTAGGAGCGGCTCTGGAGGTTGAGCGGGAGACCGTTGCTGTTGACGGGCATTCGCTGCCACGTCATCGACCCCGAATCGTCCAGGATGAACAGGATGTTGGGCGCCACGCCGTTTGCCGACTGCGGTGGCACGTTGTCCACGTCCAGCGCGGCATAGGATGGCAGCGCGAGAAGCGTCGCCAGGAACGCCGCCGTCGCGCCGTTCAAGGCCCTCGGGAGGAGTCGGCGGCGCGACAGAGGCTTCGGGTCGGGGGATTTCATGTCGGCCTCCATTACGAGCCGGCTAGATTGGACTGCAGAACCACCTGCGCACGATCGGCCGCGGTGCTGCGGGCGGTGATGCGGTAACGGGGCTTGAGGCAGCTGGGATGCTGGGGGATCTCACTGTCGCAGCGGGGCCAGCTGGGCGCTTCACCCATGTACTCGATGAAAAACTGGGGCTGGATGGCGACGTCACCTACGTCAGCCACTGCGTCAGCCCAGTAATCCCCATCACGCTCCGAACGCGGTACGAAACCGGCTTCGATTTCGGCTTCAGTGGGCTGGTCGCAAAGGTTGCCGTTGCACCCGCCAGACCCGATCGCCGGGAAACCGGCACGCCCATTGGCAAGGATGGCTGCTTCGGCCTCACGCAGTGCGGCTTCGGCCGCCTGGAAGGCCAGGCTGCGGTCGAGCAGGTTCGCGCTCATCCGCTCTTCCATCAGGGTGCCGCGCAGGCTTGCAAGGCCCAGCAGGGTCATGACCAGCAGCAGGATCAGCACCACCATCAGGGCCGCGCCGGATTGTCCGCGGGGTACTCGCGTCAGGTTGGTATTCATGCGTTGCGGTTCCGCAATGTTGCGACGTGGACCAGTTGGCGGCCGATCACTTCACCATTCAGTCCCACACGGTCCTCGCCCTGCAGTTGAAGCTCGATACGCGCGGCAAGCACCTCTCCCCAGCGGGTGCCTACCGCGTTGGCATCAACGTATGCAGCCGCACCCGGCAGCAGGTAGGTGATCTGCATGTCCTCGACGCCGTCGGTGACTTCTTCCGGGGCGCCCATGGCGCCGCGGCGTAGCACGCTGCGGTAGAGCGAGCGGCCCCCATTCGGGTTGTCGCCGATGAACCAGCGCACGGCGCGCAGCTTGACGATCTGCGAGTTGTCGCCGTACTCGTAGCCGCCTGGGGATTTGTCGTCGCAATCCACTGGTACATCCAGTTTATTGGTGCAGTTACCGATGGTCCCGGTGCCCTCGTTGTGCACCACCGTTTCGTTGGTGGCGTTGGGCCCGGTCATCTGGACGATGGCCGCCTGCCGGTTGTCGCAGACCAGCAGCACGTCGTCGGCTTCCAGGTCATGCGCCGCGGTGTTGACGTGGAATACGGCAGACGTCGGGTTGTGGCTTGCGACCGTGACCCCCCGCCCTTCACCCGACATCACCTCCACCGCATCGGTGCCGGCCACGCGGTTGGCCGGATCGTCCAGCGTAAAGGCGCCTTCGGCCCCGCGGATGCCGTCCGCAAAGTTGGTAAACCAGTTGTTGGCCGGGTTCTCGAGGACGTTCGCCATTGGGATGCGGTTGGAACAAGGGTTCCCACCGGCTTCCCGAATGTCACGCGCCATCAACTCGAACGCCACGCGGGCGTTCTCCTGCACGCGGCCCAAGCTCTCGGTGGCGGTGTATGTCTGCCGGTTGGAAAGGAATACACCGATCGCCGCGCCCACGACCAGCAGGCCCAGCACGAGCGCCACCATCAGTTCCACGAGGCTCAGGCCGCGTTGCAGCCTGATAGCCTGAAAAGTTGAATTGCGTGCCATGTCAGATCCGTGTCTGTGTCACTACGGTTTGTTCGGTGTCGCCGGTGTCGCCTTGGGGCCCGGCGCGACTGTCGTCCCACTCCACGGTGATCGTGCAGCTCCCCGTCGCGTCACATCCGACTTGGCCACATGCGGTGCTGCCCATGGTGTTCTGCAGGTCGTTGATCCAGTTCGACTGATCGTTGGCAACCAGGCTGCCGCCCGCACCCGGCGGTTCGCAGGTCATCCCCATGTTGTAGCTGCCGGCGAGTGCCTCGTCCCGGTTGGCGCGCATGGCGTCAACAATGCTGTAGGTCTGCACCACTGCCTGGCTGCGTTCCAACGCACTCTGGCTGTTGCGCAGCGCGGTCGCCTGCATGGCGGCGATTCCGAGGAGCCCGATGGCCATGATCAGCACGGCAACCAGCACTTCGATAAGACCCGCGCCGCGGACAGCGCCGCGTGCCACCGGGGCGTGGAACCGGGAGTGCTTGTTCTTACCCATCTTCGACTGTCCGTTCATGGCGCTGCACATGCCCCGCCGGCATCGCTGCGGCGGCTGTTGATGCGGCTTCCGAATGCGACCTCTACCAGGCGCTCGTTCTCTGTGGGTTGCGTGGTGGGCAGGCAGACACTGACCAGGGCATCGAGCAACGCGCCATCCCCGTCCCGCGCCATACCGTCGGCGCGAAACTCGATGCGATTGCCGTTGTCGCTGATCGCCTCCGCGGCACGAACCTCCACCGCCTGCTCGGCGACGCTGACGCGCAACACCTGGTCATAGGCGCCGTTGCGATCCGCATCGGCGATGGTGATCCATTGCGCCCATTCGTCGCCGCCCGTGCAAGTGGCGCCATCATCGCTTTCGCAGACGGCTACTCGCAGGTTGCGGCGCAACGATTCCATCTTGGCCAGCTGCAGGGACGCGACCAGTTCGTTGGAATTGGCCGTAAGCCGATTGCCGTTGATCAGCGAGGTGAAGCTGGGCACCGCCAAGGCAATCATGACCGCCAGGACCGCAATGGCCACGATCAGTTCGATCAGGGTAAAGCCCGACACCGGGCGTACGTCGTGTCCCCGGCTATCACGATATGTCGCTGGTGCCACGCGTTGCATCGCCCCCTCCCACAGTTCGGCCCGCCTAACCTACGGGCCGCTCTCCTGTCGATCCAGCGGCGCCCGATGGACGGCCGGTATGTGGTCGCGGGCGGCACGGAGCCACGCACCTCCCCGGAATGCGGGCATCATGGCGTGCCGAGCAGCGGACTTCGAAATGGCTGGTCCATCCACGTCCCAGTCCCACCCCTTGGACAGCCTATGGCAAGCGCCAACGCTGATCTGGGTGGTTCTGGCCGGCTTGGGCCTGGCAACGGTCCTTGCACTTGCCCCCGGCGCAGCAGCGGACCGGGTGGTGTATTTCGGACTGGCCGCCATGGTGATCCAGTGGATCGCCCTGTTGACGCTGGCAACGCTGTACCTGCTGCGCAACGCCTTGGCGGGCACACGTCCCGTGCACGTCGCCTACGTGGCATTGGCACTGCTCGTGCTCAACACGTGGATGGTCAGTGCGATTACGTGGTGGCTGATGCGCGGGGTGTGGCCGCTGACACAGGAGAGCTGGGAAAGCCTGTTCCTGCGCCTCACCGGGATCGTACTGGTGGTGGGCCTGCTGGGCTTGGGCGCCTTTCAGAACCACTGGCGCGCGCGGCAATTGGCGGTGCGCGCCAAGCAGGCGGAGCTGGAGGCGCTGCAGGCACGGATTCGGCCGCACTTCCTGTTCAACACACTCAATACCGGCGTTGCGTTGGTCCACCAGCGCCCGGAGGAAGCCGAACGGCTGCTGGTCGATCTGGCTGACCTGTTCCGCGCCGCGCTCGCCGGACCACGAGACATCCCGCTTTCCGATGAACTCGCCCTGGCGCGTCGCTATCTCGAGATCGAAGCCTTGCGATTCGGCGACCGTCTCAGGATCGATTGGCGCGTGCCCGACCCCGTGCCCGAGGCCGCGGTTCCGGCACTGTCCATCCAGCCTCTCGTCGAGAACGCCATACGCCACGGCATCGAGCGGGTGGCGGGTGGCGGGACCGTGGAGGTGGAGGTGGTCGACGAGGGCGACGTGATCGCGGTGACCATAACCAACCCGTTGCCAAACCCGGCCGGGCCGGCGGGGCATGGGGGGCACAGCGTGGGCCTGCGATCGTCACGCGCACGTATCGAGGCATTCACCGGCGGCCGCGGACGATTGACTGCTGGCGTGGAAAACGACCGTTACGTCACCGCCATTCGGATCCCGCGCACGCCGCCAATCTGAGAAGACACCCGGCAACGTGCCCCTGACCTTCTCGACGTCCGGCTCACGCCACCACCCGATAGCACGGTTTGTACTCGCCCGCGATCTTCATCCGACGCTGCTCCACGAACGCCCGCAACAGAGCGTCCAGCGATTGCATCATGTCCGGGTCACCGTGGATCTCGAACGGTCCGTGCGCTTCGATCCGCCGCATGCCGTCTTCCTTGACGTTACCGGCGACGATGCCGGAGAACGCGCGGCGCAGGTCGGCGGCCAGTTCGTGCGGCTTGCGGCCGTGGTGCAGGTCCAGAGCAGCCATCGCTTCATGGCTCGGCACGAACGGCTGCTGGAACGCCAGCGGGATGTCGATCGACCAGTTGAAGAAGAACGAGTCGCGCTGCGCCAGGCGGTGCTCGCGCACCTTGCGGATGCCCGCCGCCATCCTGCGCGCCACGGTCGGCGGGTCGCCGATGATGATCTCGTAACGCGAAGTGGCGGCCTCGCCAAGCGTCAGGCGGAGGAACTTGTCGATCTGCTCGAAGTACGGAGCCGATGCGCTCGGGCCGGTCAGGATCAGCGGGAACGGTACGCCGGCATTCTCCTCGCGCAACAGGATGCCCAGCAGGTAGAGGATTTCCTCTGCCGTGCCGACGCCACCCGGGAACACGATGATGCCGTGGCCGATACGGACGAAGGCCTCAAGGCGCTTCTCGATGTCCGGCATGATCACCAGGTGGTTGACGATCGGGTTGGGTGACTCCGCGGCGATGATGCCCGGCTCGGTCACCCCGACGTATCGGCCGCGGCGCACACGCTGCTTGGCATGGGCGATCGTCGCGCCCTTCATCGGCCCCTTCATCGCGCCGGGTCCGCAGCCGGTGCAGATGTCCAGTGCGCGCAGGCCCAGCTGGTAGCCGACCTCCTTGGTGTACATGTACTCGTCGCGGTTGATCGAGTGGCCGCCCCAGCACACCACCAGGTTGGGGTCCGCGGGCTGCAGCACGCGTGCGTTGCGGAGCAGGTCGAACACCGCGTCGGTGATGCCCGCGCTGGTCGACAGGTCGCGGCCACCGGCGCGCCCGTCCAGCTCGATTGCGGTGTAGGCCAGGTCGCGCACCACGGCGAACAGGAGCTCGGCGACGCCGCGAATGATCTCGCCATCCACGAACGCCATGCCCGGCGCATTGCGCAGATCGATGCGAAGCCCCCGGTCCTGCTGCTCGACCTGGATATCGAAGTCCGGATAGAGCTCCTGTGCCGCGCGCGGGTCGTCGGAGGTGCTGCCGCTGGTCAATACGGCAAGCGCGCACCGGCGCAGCAGGTCGTGCATGCCCGTCGAGACATCGCGAAGGCGTGCGACTTCGTCGCGGGAGAGGACGTCCAGGCCGCCACGCGGGTAGATCCTGGCGTTGACCGTGGGGAGTCGGGAGGGGGCGGCGGTTGCGGACATGCGTTGTTCTCGTTGTTCTGTCGTTTTCGTGGCGGTGACTCTAACCAGCGCCGTGCACAAAAGAAAACGGCCGGGGTTTCCCCCGGCCGCTTGCCTGCCCAAAGGGCGAAGGTGGATCAGAACTTGTAGCGGAAGCCCACCTGGACGGCCCAACGCGACTGTCCGGTGTTGTCGTACAGGCGCTCGGTGAAAACGTCGTCGGCGTCGAAGTCGTAGATGTACTTGCCGGTATCCGGATCGATGCCCGCCAGGTCCGCCACGCGGCGGTTGAACGGGAAGCCGATCTCGGAGATCTGCCCCCAATCCTTGTTCAGCAGGTTGCCGACGTTGAGCACGTCCACCCACAGTTCGGACTTGTGGCCGTCCCAGAAACCGGGCAGTTCCTGGCTCAGGCGCAGGTCGAACGTGTTGACGAACGACGAACGGTCCGAGTTACGCGGGGCGATGCCGCCGGCGTAGCGCGCCAGGTCCGGGTTTGCAGCGAGGAACTCGAGGAACTCCGCTTCCATCGCCGCGCCGCCGGTGAACAACACGTCGCCCGGGCCGGACGGCACGTAGAACAGGTCGTTGACCTCGGCATCGCCATTGGCGTCGTTCTGGAACGTCCAGCTGTACGGACGGCCCGAGCGGCCCTCATAGAACATGGAGACGCTGGTCTTGTAATCGCCGAAGAACGCCTTCTGCCAGCTCAGGATGCCGGTGAACCGGTCGCGGATGGCGTAGTTGGAGTTGCCCGAGATTTCCTCGTTCGGGTTGACCAGCGCGCGGCCGTCCCAGTTCGAGTGCGCCTGCGAGGACGTCAGCGGGTTGACGTCGGTGGCCTGGGTGTAGGTGTAGCCGGCCATCCAGCTCCAGTTGTTCGCCATCGGCTTGCTGAGGCTGACGGTCAGCTGCTGGCCCTGACCCTTGTTGGTCGGACGCAGGTAAATGACGTTGTCGTCGCCCCAGTCATTGATGTTGGCGAACTCGGCCGGCAGCTGGCCGCTGGCACGCAACTCGTCGATTTCCTGGCTGCTGTTGCAGCGATCGCCACCGCTGGCGGTTGACGGGTCGCAGTAGTAGGACAGGCGGCCGTCCGGACCGACGCCGGTCGGGTCGCCGAGGCCGAGGATCTCGTAATGCAGGCCGGTTTCGACGCTGGTCAGCAGCAGTTCCGCCGAGGCAACGATGCCGTACCAGGGCAGCTCGTGATCGAGTGCCAGATTCGCCTTCCAGACGGACGGCTGCTTCAGCTCCGGATCCATGAGGGCCACGACCATCCGCTGCTCGTTGTCGACGATCGGCTGGTTGTTGGGGTCCGGGCTGAAGGGGTACTGGGCGCGGATCGCATCACGCTCTTCCTGCGTCGTGCCGGCGATGTCGATCTGGTAGATCTGCGGGGTGAAGCCGGCATTCTGGAACGAATTGCCGATCCACACCGTGGAGGCCGCACCCTGGAACAGGCCGATGCCGCCACGCAGCTGCGTCGGCCGCTCGCTGTCGAAGGTGTAGTTGAAGCCGAAACGGGGCTGCACCAGCTCCTGGCCGTCGATGGTGACGGTGTTGTCGAGGCCGAATGCCCGCTCGATCAGCTCGTTCTTGCGCGGCTTGTCGTCGATGTTCGGGATATCGACGCGCAGGCCGTACATCAGGGTCAGGTTGTAGTTGACCGCCCAGCTGTCCTGGACGAACAGGCCCAGGTTCTCGTGGTTGAAGTCGGCGGCGATGCTTTCGAACGACTCACCCGGCAGCGGGCGACGCGAGCTGTAACGCCAGTAGTCGCCGTTGCGGAACGCATCCAGGCTGGCAAAGGTGTACGAGCCGAACAGGTCACGACCGAACAGGTTGAAGACGTCGTTGCTCTCCCACTCGAAACCACCCTTGATGGTGTGGTCGCCGACATACAGCGTGCCTGCGCCGAACACGCTCAGCTGCTCGGTCTCCACGCGATTGATGTGGCTGAACACCTCGGTGCCGAAGTTCAGGAACGGCGTGCCGGCCGGCTCGTCCTGGTCAAAGCCCGGCTCGGTCGGATCCTGCTCGCGCAGGCTGATGCCGATGTTCGGGCGCAGCTCGCCCAGCGGCTCGCGCACCGCGCTGTAGTCGCGCTGGGACACCTTGAACTCCGTCGAGAAGTTGTCGGTCCAGTCGCTGAAGACCTGCGCGACGGTGCTCTCGAAGGTCTTGTTGTGGTTGTACCAGTAACCGTTGAACGACAGCGCGTTGGCGTTGGTGCCAGGCGTGTTGGCATCGACCTGCTCGAGGCTGCTGTAGCGCAGCGAGGCACGGTGGTTGTCGTTGATGTTCCAGTCGAGCTTGATCGCGTATTCCTCGGCCTCGGTGGTGAGGTCCGGCGGGACGCCCAGCGTGCCGATGTCCATGCCGTAGACGTCACGCGCGATCTGGGCGGCTTCGTCGATCTCTGCCTGGGTGATGTCTACGATGTTGGACGCGCCCGAGCCAATCGGGCCGAAGGCCGGGCCGGGGGCGGTGCGCACGAAGTTCTCGTAGTTCACGAAGAAGAACAGCTTGTCCTTGACCAGCGGGCCACCGAAGGTCGCACCGTAGGTCTCCTCGTCGATGAAGCCGCCGAACGGGGTGCCGTTCTCGTTCTCGCGCACCCAGTCCTGGTCGCGGAACACGTAGTACGCCGATCCTTCGAACTCATTGGTGCCCGACTTGGTGACCGCGTTGACCACCGCGCCCGTGCCACCGGCAATGGTGGTGTCGTAGTTGGCCAGGTCGACGCTGATCTCTTCGATTGCGTCGATCGACACCGGCTGGCGCAGGGTGGGCAGGTTGTTGGCTTCGAGGCCAAACGGATCGTTGGTCGACACGCCGTCGATCTTGATCAGGTTGGAGCGGAAGTGCTGGCCACCGGCGGAGATCTCGCCACGCCCCTTATCGGTCTGCGACAGGCGCGGGTCCAGGCGCATGTAATCCTGGATGCTGCGCTGGATCGACGGCAGCGACTCGATCTGCTCACGGGTTACGTTGCTGCCCGAACCCATCTTGTTCGCGCTGAAGATCTCCGAGCCCATCGCGGCGATGGCTTCAACCGTCTCCAGTGTCGTCACGTCGCCCGCCAGGTCGGCGTCGAAGGTGTTGACCTGGTTGAGGTTCAGGTACACGCCTTCCTGGGTCTCCGTACCAGCACCGGCCTTGTTGATGGTGATTGTGTACGGACCGCCGACGCGCAGGCCGCGGGCGTTGTAGCGGCCGTCATCGCCGGTAACCGCGCGGCTGACCGTGCCGGACTCGACGTGGACGATGGTGACTTCGGCACCGGCCACGGGCTGGCCGTCGGCGCCGACGACACGACCGCCGACACCGGCGGAGGTGCTCTGCGCGAATGCAGGCGCGGTGGCAAGGGCGGCGAGCAAGCCAAGCGTGAGCCGGGACAGCCGGACGCGGTTCGGATGGGTCATTACAGTGGCCTCGGTGACATGATGACGGCCGGACGGCCGCCTGCTTTGGGCAGCTGCCATTCGACCGAAGGAGAAAAAGCTTGTGGATGGTGGTGGTACAGCCCCCACCCTGGCGCGGCTCCATCCCCGCCGGGGTTAACGGCAGTTTAACATGCTAGGCGGGCCGCGTTACAGCCCGATGACAACGGTCATGTTAATGGCGCGAGTCCGGCCATCCGGCCGCAGCGTCCGTCAGGGGGCGGCGATCTGCAGATAGGTCCCCAACCCGTCCAGGAACATCTGCACGGAGATCGCCACCAGCAGCATGCCCATCAGCCGCTCCACCGCGGTCAGCACGCGACGCCCCAGTAGCCGGTAGAGCAACGGCGCGGCGAACAGGATCGCCGCCGTCACGAACCAGGCGATCAGCAGGGCGATGCTCCAGTCGACCAGCCGTGTCGGGTCCTCGCTGCCCATCAGCATCACCGCCGCCATGCCGGACGGGCCGGCCACCAGCGGGATGGCCATGGGGACAATGAAGGGCTCGCCGTCCGGCAACTCGCCCATCAACCCTTCCGGGGGCGGGAAGATCATGCGGATGCCGATCAGGAACAGCACGATGCCGCCGGCGATCGACACCGACTCCTGGCGCAGGTGCATCACTTCCAGCGCGTACTTGCCGCCCCACAGGAACAGCATCAGCACGCCCAGCGCGATGAGAAGCTCGCGCGCAAGCACAATCCGCTGCCGCTCCGGCGGCAGGTTGCGCAACAGGCTGAGGAATACCGGGACGTTGCCCAGCGGGTCCAGGATGATGAAGAGCAGCAGCGCGGCGGAAATGATGTCGGTCACAGCACCGGGCTCCATACCTGGCCGCGATGGGCGGCGCCCTCGCTGGACAGCAGCGTGACGCAGGCCGGCGCGAAGTCAGCTGCATCGCGCGCGCGCGCATCGTTCTCGTCGACGTAGGCGCGCGAGCGCAGCGTCGTGCGCATCGGCCCGGGCCTCAGGGCCGAGATGCGGACAGGTCCGTTGTGGAGTTCGGCGTGCAGCATGCCGACCAGCGCTTCCACTCCGTGCTGGGCAACGCCGTAGCCACCCCAATAGGCCGAGCCGACGCGGTCGGTGTCGTCGACCACGAAGACCACCGAGGCATCCAACGACCGCAACAGCAACGGCAGGCAGGCTTGGGTCAGCCACCAGCGGGCAGTGAGGTTGACGTGGATGGCGCGGGCGAACGCAGCGGGGTCGGTCTGCCCCAGGGGCGTCAGGCCAGGAAACTCGGCCGCGCAATGCAGCACGCCGTCCAGGCGGCCGAACTCGGACTCCAGGGTCGTGGCCAATCGCGCGTAGTCGTCCGGCGAGGCGCCTTCCATGTCCAGCGGATACAGCGCCGGCTCGGGGCCCGCCGCGGCCACCGCGTCATAGAGGCGGTTCAACTTGGGCACCTTGCGGCCCAGCAGCACCGTGGTGGCTCCGGCCTGCGCGCATGCGACCGACGCAGCCGCACCCAGTCCACCGTGTGCGCCCGCGACCAGCACGACGCGACCTTCGAGCGGCCGCGCGTCGTCGGCCGGGGCATGCGTCGCAGCCATCAGTTGTTCTGGATCTCGCTGACCATGCGTGCCAGCTCACCCGAGTCGGCCAGCTCGAGCGTGATGTCGCAGCCGCCGATCAGCTCGCCGTTGATGAAAAGCTGGGGAAACGTCGGCCAGTTGGAGAACCGCGGCAGGTTGGCGCGGATCTCGGGTTCCTCCAGCACGTTGACGGTGTGCAGCTGCGTGGCGCCGGCCTCGCGCAGGGCCTGCACCGCGCGACTGGAGAAACCGCACATCGGGAACTGCGCCGTGCCCTTCATGAAAAGCACCACCGGATGGCTGTCGACTTCGGCCTGGATCCGTTCGAGCACGGACATCTGGAACACTCCTGCAATGGCCCGTTGCACCGCATTGACGGCCCGGCAACGAGGCGAGGGATTAGAATGCGCCATTGTAATCCTTCGCACCGTCCGCGTTGCCGGCTCCGCCCGGCGACCTGCGGCGCGCCCACCCGCCAGCTTCCGTCCGCGCAAGCGTCCGATCCCCAAGGAGCCCGCCACATGGCCATCGAACTGCCCCCTCTGCCCTACGAGCGCAACGCGCTTGAGCCCCACATCTCCGCCGAGACGCTGGAGTACCACTACGGCAAGCACCACAAGACGTACGTCGACAACCTCAACAAGATGATCGAGGGCACCGAGTTCGCCGACATGCCGCTGGAGGAGATCGTCCGCAAGTCGCAGGGCGGCATGTTCAACAACGCCGCGCAGGTCTGGAACCACACGTTCTACTGGAACTGCCTGTCGCCCAACGGCGGCGGCGAGCCGACCGGCAAGGTGGCCGAGGCGATCAACAAGGCATTCGGCGACTTCGCCTCGTTCAAGGACGAGTTCACCAAATTGTCGATCGGCACTTTCGGCTCGGGCTGGGGGTGGCTGGTGCAGCGTCCGGACGGCGCGCTGGCACTGGTCAGCACGTCCAACGCCAACACGCCGCTGACCGGCGAGGACACCGCGCTGCTGACCTGCGACGTGTGGGAGCACGCGTACTACATCGACTACCGCAACGCCCGCCCGAAGTATCTGGAGGCGTTCTGGAACCTGGTCAACTGGGATTTCGTCGCCGCCAACATGAAGTAAGGCGACGTACCGCGTGACCACGAACGGCCGGGGCTATCCCGGCCGTTCGCGTTTCAGGGGACGGAATTCGTCCGCTGCGCGGGTCTCACTGCTCGCGCAAACGCTCGACGACCGGAGCGACCTGCGCCTCGCGCCCCAGCGCCCGGCCCACCCGGACCAGTGCGTCGGCCAGTTCTCCGGACGAGTCCGAACGCAGCGTCGCGTGCCCAACCTTGCGTCCGGCCCGCGGCGACTTGCCGTAGTCGTGCCAGTGGCCGCCGGCCTCGACCAGCACCGCACCGGCCTCGGGCATTTCACCGATCCAGTTGAGCATGCAGGCATGGCCGAGGTTGCGGGTGTCGCCCAAGGGCAGGCCCAGCACGGCACGAAGGTGGTTCTGGAACTGGCTGGTCTCCGCACCCTCGATCGACCAGTGACCGGAGTTGTGCACGCGGGGCGCGAGTTCATTGGCCAACAGCTCGCCATTGCGACAGAACAGCTCCAGCGCAAACACACCTACGTAGTCGAGCGCTTCGGCCAGCTGCCTGGCCTGGCGGAACGCGGATGCCTGCAGGTCGGCTTCGACCCGTGCCGGCGCAAGGCTGGCCGACAGCACGCCATCGACGTGCCAGTTTTCGGTCAGCGACCACGGACGGAACTCGCCGTCGCGACCACGCACCGCCACCACCGACAGCTCGCGCTCGAACGCGACGAACCCCTCGAGGATCAAGCCGACCTTCGGGGCCTGCGCGCCCAGTGCGTCCCATGCGGCAGCAATGTCGGCGTCGCTGCGCAACCGGAACTGACCCTTGCCGTCGTAGCCCAGCCGCCGCGTCTTGAGGATGCATGGCGTACCGATGGTCGCCACTGCCTGCTCCAGACCCTCTCGCGAATCGACGGCCGCAAATGGCGGCACGGGGATCCCGAGATCGCAGAACAGCGTCTTCTCCGCGAGCCGGTCCTGCGCCACGGCCAGCGCGCGCGGGCTGGGGAACACGGGCACGCGTTCGGCCAGCCACTGCGCGGACTCGGCCGGCACGTTCTCGAAATCGAACGTGACCACGTCCACCCTCGAAGCGAACTCCGACAAGGCGGCCTCGTCGCGCCAGTCGCCCACGATCAGGGGCGCGAACTGCCCGGCACACGCGTCGGCGACCGTATCCATCACCAGGAAGCGCAGGCCCAGCGGCGCGGCCGACAGCGCCATCATCCGCGCCAGCTGGCCGCCACCCAGAATGCCGACCGTCGTCATCGAAGACTCCCGTGCCATGCGCTTCAACGACGCGGATCGTCGTTGTCGGCGACGTCCCGGGTCTGCTTCTCACGGAACGCCGCCAGCGCGGCGGCGACACCGGGCGTTGACGGCGCAAGCATCGCCGCAGCAAACAACGCGGCATTGGCGGCACCGGCATTGCCGATGGCGAACGTCGCGACCGGGATCCCGGCAGGCATCTGCACGATCGACAGCAGCGAGTCCATGCCGTTGAGCGCCTTGGACTGCACGGGCACACCCAGCACCGGCACCGCGGTCTTGGCCGCGAGCATGCCCGGCAGGTGGGCAGCGCCGCCGGCACCGGCAATGATCGCTCGCAGGCCACGATCGCCGGCCGTTGCGGCGTAGTCGAACAAGACGTCCGGTGTGCGGTGCGCCGACACCACGCGGACTTCGTGCGGGACCCCGAGCGCGGCCAGCCGGTCGGCGGCGTGCTGCATCGTGTCCCAGTCCGAACGCGACCCCATCACGATGCCGACGAGCGGCGCGGGCGCTGTGTCTGTCATGGTTGGACCCTGCGGCAAAACGGTATTCTACCGGCCCGCACCGCTTCCGGCAGCGCGCACCTGTTGTGTCGTCGCACCGCTCCGGTGCCGCTTGCCGCCGAATGCCGGCGACCCGGCCCGACCCGTCCACGAGGCTTCCATGGATCGCAAGTTGCTCGACCTGCTCGTCTGCCCGACCACGCGGCAGCCCCTGCAGCGCCTGGATTCCGGCGCCCTCGCCGCCCTCAACGCAGCCGCAGCCGCCGGAACATTACGCAAGGCCGACGGCAGCGCGCAGACACAACCGCTTCGCGACGTCCTGACGACCCGCGACCGCCGGCTGGCCTACCGGTTGGACGACGGCATCCCGGTGCTATTGGCCGAGGAGGCGATCGTCACCGCCGGCATCGACGGCTTCCCGCAGGCATGACGGGGCTGGTCGCGCCGCCGGACCCGGCTGACGTCGCCCGCGATGTCGCACGCGCGCTCGAGGAAGACCTGGGCAGCGGCGACGTCACCGCTGCACTCCTGCCGGACACCGGCGATTCCGCCTACCTGCTGTGCAAGGAGGCGGCCGTGGTATGCGGTCGGCCGTGGTTCGACGCATGCCACCGCGCGCTGGACCCGCACGTGGCCATCGACTGGCACGTCGCCGAGGGCGATCGCGTCGAGCCGGGTACCGTACTCGCAACCCTTAAGGGACGGTCACGTGCGCTGGTCAGCGCCGAACGCGCGTCGCTCAATTTCCTGCAGACGCTGATGGCCACGGCGACGGAAACGGCGCGCCACGTGCAGGCCGTAGAGGGCACCAGCACCCGCATTCTCGACACCCGCAAGACCATTCCGGGGCTGCGGCTGGCGCAGAAATACGCGGTGCGCGTCGGCGGCGGCCACAACCACCGGATGGGTCTCTACGACCAGGTGATGCTCAAGGAAAACCACATCCGTGCCGCCGGCAGCCTGCCGGCCGCCATCCACGCCGCGCGGGACATGCACCCCGGCCTGCCATTGATCGTGGAAGTGGAAAGCCTGGACGAGCTGGACCAGGCGCTGCAGACCGGTTGCGACCGCATCCTGATCGACGACTTCCCGCCGGACACGCGCCGCGAGGCGGTTCGTATTGCACGATCCGCGCCTTATGGGGGCGCCATTCCGCTGGAAGCGTCGGGCGGCATGGAACTGGGCGACCTGCGCGCGGTGGCCGAGGACGGGGTGGACTTCATCTCGATCGGCGGACTGACCAAGCACGTCCGCGCGATCGACCTGTCATTGAAGCTGGGACGTCCGCCGGGCTGACCCGCCGATGCATCAAGCGCCGGCGCGTCCGGCGACGGCGCTACACCGGTCCTCGTCTGCGTGCGGTCAGGACACGCCCCACCAGACCAGGCCCGCCAACGCCGCAACGGCGACCAGCGCCCAGACCGCGTGAGGCACATGCGCCACCCGGCGGCCCTCACCGTCTTCGCGCCCCGCGTGGCGCACCCCGCCCACGAGGCGGAAGCGCAGGGTGTCGAAGGCGATCTCGTCGCCCGCCCCGACCAGTCCGCGTGCGACGCGGCGTCCGTTGATGAAGCTGCCGTTGCTGGAGCCCATGTCTTCCAGCAGCAGTCCGTCATCGGTCGGCATCAGACGCGCATGCATGCGCGACAGCCCCGAGTCCTCGAAGGTGAGCGTGCACTCGGGCGCGCGCCCGATCGTCATGGTGCCGTTGATCGCGATGCTGCGGCCGAAAGCACTGCCGCCGACGCCGCGCAATGCGTACTTGGGCATCGCCGGCCGAACGCTCGTCGCGCCAAGGTCGTCGTTGGCGGACACCAGTGCCGTCTCCGCGGCACCGCTGGGCTCCGGTGCGGGCGCTCCGATCCCGGCCAGGCGCGCCACCACGCCACCGAGGTCCACGGCATCTCCTGGCCGCAATGCGATCAATCCGTCGACCTGGCGGCCGTTGACGCTGATCGGCGTGCCCTCCGGCACGTCCAGCATCACGCCCTGCCCCGTCACGTGAAGCCGGCAGTGCTGCGGGTTCACACCGGGGCGGTCGATGACCACGTTGGCGCCGGGGTCAGATCCCACGCGGTTGACGCCCAAGCCCAACAACACCTGCGGGTGCTCGCCACCCGGGAATACCAGTTTCATTCGGAAGCCCCCTGTAAAGGTGGAGTGTGGCCGAGGTTGCTTGCGGCGTCAGCAAAGCGGCGTCACATTTAGCCGATGCCGACTCTAGTCCTTGTGATGATCCTCGCCGCCGCGGCGTTCAGTTACTGGAGCGCCGCGCGCGCCGCCGCCGAGCGCGCGGAGGCGCTGGGGCGCGATGCCTGTCGCGTCGCGGGCGTCCAGTGGCTGGACCAGAGCGTGCACGCCACCGGGCTGCGCCTGCGCCGGCAGGACTCCGGCCGGCTGGGCTGGGAGCGCAGCTTCCGGTTCGACTACTCGCTGGACGGGCTCGACCGCCACGTCGGTCGCCTGGTGCTACATGGGGATCGGCTGGTGTCGTTCTCCGGCCCGCTGTCGCCGGCGCCGGCACGGCTCAACTGACGGTCCTTGCTACCACCGGCTGTAGGGCCGGCCACACCGGCACCTACAAAGAGTCGATCGCGTGAGGCCGTCGGGACACGACCTGTCGCGATGATCGTGCCGTGGTGCGGCTACCGTTATTTCACGATGCGCAGGTGCCCGCTGCGGCGCGGTGTCGGCGTGCTCGGGTCGTCGTCGCCGTCGTCCGTGGCGGCCGGGACGGCGGTGAGCTGCACGGGCGCGTCGTGGTCCGACGGCGCATCTGCGTCCTGTCCGTCCACATCCCCGGAGGCCGTGCCTCCTGCGACCGCGTCCTCGGGCAGCGCCATGCCCTGCCCGGTCTCGCGCGCGTAGATCGCGAGCACCGCACCCACCGGGACCGATACGGCGTGGCTGACGCCACCGAAGCGGGCGCTGAAACGGATCAGTTCGTTGTCCATCTCCAGGCGCGACACCGCGCGCTCGGCGATGTTGAGCACGATCTTCCCTTCCTTGACCGCATGCATCGGCACCTGCACGCCGGGCCGGGTCGCATCCACGAGCACGTGGGGAGTCATGCCGTTGTCGGCAATCCACTCGTACAGCGCCCGCAGCAGGTACGGGCGGTGGCTGGTCATGGTCGCGGTGTCGTCACTCATGCAGGGAAGTTTAGAACACCGCGCACATGCATGGCGCCGGATCCAGCGCGCAAACGAAATGCGGCGCGCAAACGAAATGCGGCGCGCCTGGGCGCGCCGCATTCGGGAAACGGACCGGCCGGCCGCTCAGGTAGGGAGGTCGCGCAGCTTGCGCTCTTCATCCGTCAGGCTGCGGGTGAAACCCGGGTTCCGGAAGATCCGGTTGCCGTAGTCCTCGATCGCCTTGCCGTCCTTCGGCAATGGCACGCCCAGCGCCGGAAGGCGCCAGATGATCGGGGCCATCGCGCAGTCAGCCAGGCTCATCTCGGTGTTGAGGAAGAACTTGAACGCCTTGAACAGCGGCACCGACGCGGTCAGCAGTTCCTTCAGACGCTTGCGGCCGGCATCGGCCTGCGCCTTGTTGCCCAACTGGATGGCCTGCACCTGGGGCACCCAGTCGTGCTCGAGCCGCAGCATGCCCAGCCGCAGGCGCGCGCGGGACAGCGGGTCGACCGGCATCAGCGGCGGGTGCGGGTAGCGCTCGTCGAGGTATTCGCTGACCACGCTGGCGGCGTACAGCACCAGGTCGCGTTCGACCAGGGCGTGAAGAACGCATTCGACTTCCCCGGCTTCGTGCCGGCCTACATCCGCCCCATGTTCTGCGAGGGCAAGGGCCCGTTCCGCTGGGTCGCGCTCTCGGGCGACCC
>Ga0208375_1001219_pt1 | contig 30430 bp, 22 predicted proteins | sample RifOxyD1_FD_184038 | JGI IMG/M metagenome (GOLD analysis project Ga0208375, IMG submission 184038) | Soil microbial communities from Rifle, Colorado - Rifle Oxygen_injection D1 (SPAdes) | ecosystem: Environmental > Terrestrial > Deep subsurface > Rock core/Sediment | place: Rifle, Colorado...
CCCGCCTGCGCATGACGGCGCTCGCACTGGCACTGGCCGGGCTTGCCGCCACGCTGGGTGGCCCCGAGGTGCTGGCCGCGCCGCTGTCGGCCATCGATTTGCTGGCGTTGTCATCCGGCCTGGCCTTTGCGCTCAACAACGTGGCGATCCGCGCCGGCCATGACCTGCCGGATGCGGCGCGCGCGGTCGCGGTATTCGCCGGTTGTGCGGTGATCTCGCTCGGCTTCATGGGCTGGAACGACCAGTCGGTGCCTGCGCTCGACATGCCGCATCTGCTGGCGCTGGTGGCACTGGCGCTCGTCTGGGTGCTGCCGGGCACTCTCGCCACCTTCTACGGCGTCGCCCGCCTCGACGCCGGCAAGGCCGCCATCCTGCTGCTGGCCGAACTGGTGGTTGGAATCGTTTCAGCTGTTCTCATCGGCGGCGAGACCCTGTCGCTGCAGGAAGCGCTAGGCGCCGCGCTCATCCTGACCGCGGCAGTGATCGAAGCGCGCACCGAATCCGGCATGGGGGTGACCGCATGACCCAGGTGCTGCGCCTGTGGCCGCTGCTCACCGGCCTGCACAAGTACGACAAGTCGCTGTCGACCCGCAATCGCGGCCACGGCCAGACCATCGAAGCGCCGATCCTCGCCTACCTGATCGAGACGAAAAACGGCCGCATCCTCTACGACGTCGGCTGCGACTACGCCAAGATCGCCGACCCGCTGCTGCGCGACCGTTACTACGATCCGGAATCCTTTCCCTTTGGCCCGCCCGAGATGCGCGAGGAAGACCGCATCCCGCATCATCTGCAACGGCTGGGGCTCACCGCCGCCGATGTCGACGTGGTGTTCGTCGGTCACCTGCACTTCGACCACGCCGGCGGCCTGTGCGACGTCTGCGGCGCCGAGGTGCACGTGCAGCAGGACGAACTCGACGCCGCGCGTTCGGGCCTCGACGTCGCGGTGTTTCCCGACGACCTCGCCAGCGTCGACAACTGGAAAGTGCAGCAGGGCGAATACGATCTGGTGCCAGGCGTGCGCGCCGTCGCCAGCCCCGGCCACACCGCCGGCCACATGTCGCTGTTCATCGAATTGCCGAAGGGGCCGCCGGTCATCCTGTGCGGCGACGCCGCCGACCTGGCGGAAAACCTGGAGCAGGAAATCGCCCCCGGTCTGTGCTGGCAGGATCGCGAGGCGCAGGCAGTGGAAAGCATCCGTAAACTGAAGCAGCTGGCACGGCAGGAACACGCCGAGCTGTGGCCCAACCACGATATGGCCTTCTGGCAAACCCTGCGACGCTTTCCCGAGTTCCATGAATAGCCCGCATCACGCGCAGCTTGCCGAACCGGCCGGAACGGAACCCAACGCCCCGCTGGACATCACGCGCCTGCTCACCACCATCACCGACAACCTGGTCGGCATGATCTACCGTTGCCGGGTGGACACGATCTGGACCATGGAATACGTCAGCGATGGCTGTCACAAGCTCACCGGCTACCGTCCCGACGAGCTGGTGTTCAACACCCGGGTGTCCTACGACCAGATCACGCTGCCGGAATACCGGACACACGTCAGCCATACCATTCACACCGCACTGGAGAACAACGAATCCTTCGACGTCGAATACCGCATCGAGCGCGCCGACGGCCGGACATGCTGGGTGCTGGAACGCGGCGTCGGCATACGCGACGCGAGCGGCCGGCTGGCCTGGATCGAGGGCTTCATCCAGGACATCTCCGAACGCATGGCCGCCAACGCAATGCTGCGCGAGACGGTGCGGCGTTACAGCAGCATTTTCGAGCATGCGACCGAAGGGATTTTCCAGACCACGCCGGAAGGCCGTTATCTCAATGCCAATCCGGCGTTGGCGCGCATTTACGGCCACGCCTCGCCGGATGCACTGATCGAACATCTGCACGACATCCAGCTTCAGTTGTATGTATCGCCCGCGCGCCGCGCGGAATTCGTGCGCCTGATGCAGGAACAGGGGGGCGTGCGCAATTTCGAATCGCAGGTCTATCAATGTGATGGCAGCGTCATCTGGATTTCCGAGAACGCGCGCGCAGTCAGGAATTCGGATGGCAGCGTGCAGTTCTATGAAGGCACCGTGGTCGACATCACCGAACGCCGCCAGCATGAAGCCGCGCTCGAATACCAGGCCAGCCACGACAGCCTGACCGGCCTGCCCAATCGCTCGCTGCTGCGCGACCGTATCGAACGGGCCATCGACAAGGCCCGGTGCGACAACAGGCAGGTGGCGGTGGTATTCGTCGACCTCGACCACTTCAAGCTGATCAACGACAGTCTTGGCCACCACGTCGGCGACCGCCTGCTGCTGGAGGTCGCCGGCCGGCTCACTTCCTGCATCCGCAGCCACGACAGCGTGGCGCGCCAGGGGGGCGACGAGTTCGTCCTCGTGCTCACCGAGCAGCACGGCGAGGATGAAACCCTGGCCATCATCAGCCGCCTGCTGGAAGTCATCTCCCAGCCATGGGTAAACGACGGCCAGGAATATGGCCTCAGCTGCAGCATCGGCATCAGTTGTTATCCGCAGGATGGCAACAACCCCGACGCACTCTTGCGCTGCGCCGACGCTGCCATGTACCAGGCCAAGGCATCCGGTCGCAGCACCTATCATTTCTATACGCCCGAACTCAATCTGGCGATCAGCGAACGGCTGGAACTGGAAAACAGCCTGCGTCATGCGCTGGAGCGCAACGAGTTTCGCGTCCATTACCAGCCGCGCATCGATGTCGTCAGCGGCCACATCATCGGCGCCGAAGCCCTGATCCGCTGGGACTGTCCCGGCAAGGGCCTCATCCCGCCCGACAGTTTCATTTCGATCGCCGAGGAAACCGGGCTGATCATCCCCATCGGACAATGGATTCTGCAGGAAGCCTGCCGCCAGAACAGCGCCTGGCAGCAGGCCGGGTTGCCTGCCATCAACGTCTCGGTGAATCTGTCGCCGATCCAGTTCCGCGATGCCGGGCTGGTGCAGTCGGTGGCGGCTGCGCTGCAACAGGCGGACCTGAATCCGGCGTTTCTCGAACTGGAACTGACCGAATCCTTCGTCATGCACGACGCCGAGCGCATCAACGTCGCCATGCAGTCGCTCAAAGCGCTGGGGGTCGACATCGCGGTGGACGACTTTGGCACCGGCTATTCGAGCCTGAGCTACCTCAAACGTTTCCCGGTTGATCGCCTCAAGGTCGACAAGAGCTTCGTACGCGACATCGACAGCGACCCCGACGATGCCGCCATCGTGCGCGCCATCATTACCCTGGGACACGCCCTGGGACTCAAGGTGGTGGCCGAAGGCGTGGAAACCCGCGCCCACCTGGAATTTCTGCAGCAGCATGGGTGCGACGAACTGCAGGGCTACTACTTCAGCCGTCCGGTTCCCGCAGCGGAAATGGAAGCCTTGCTGCGCGGCACGGCGGCAAACGCGAGCCGCTGCCCGGCGCAACGCATCGAATGAGCACTCCCGTTGCCTTCCATCCGGGCGACATGACGACGCAGCCCGCGCCGGTTCCAGACCGCTACCTCGGCGTCTGGAACCGCACCCTGCTGGAAACCGCTGACGGCCGCGATGAACGCAGCCAGGTGTGGTGGCTGCAAACCCCGCGCTGGCACGCCGACCTGCGCATCCCGCCCGACCGGCCGGATTTTTCCGGCGTGGCCAGCCTCGCCGAATGCGACAACACGCAGCTGGCCTGGCTGGCCACCCAGCAGGGTTTCTGCGGCCTGACCCAGGTAACCGGCGAGTACTGCACCTGGCATCGCCAGCTGGACTTCCAGCCTGCAAACGGCAGCCGCGACATCGGCCGCATGGTCTTTGACGGCGAGCGCGTGACCGAAACCGGCGTCGATGCCAACTACCGGGAAATCTGGCAACGTCTGCCGCGCAGCCGGGGCGACACGGCCGCACTCGAGCAAGTGACGGAAAACGGCGCACTTCCCTCACGTCCCGCCTGGCTCTTTGTCGCTGGCGACTGCTTTATTTATGTGCAGGGCCGCGCCCAACCCCTGCCCGCCATCGCCACTTTGTACGGCATGGGTGACCTGACCCGCCTGATCGCCCAAACCCGGCCCTCCCGTGCCCAATTGCTCGACTGGCTGAATGTCGAGATCAGTTTTGGTCATCGCAACGGCCCCGCCCCCTGGCGCATCGAGCATTCCACTTTGCCCTTCCGCGAAGGCCAGACCATCACCCGCCCCGGCGCCCTCCAGCGCCGGGGCCATCAGCAGGTAATCGAAGCCGGCAACGCACGCCGCTGGAGGATCCTCGACTGGAGCCGGGACGTTTTGCTCTGAGGCAGGACACGCGCTGTTTTGAACGGGCTATAGCCGAGCCGCGGCCAAGATATATTGCTGGAACGCTTCCGCAGGCAGCGGCCTGGAGAAATAGTCGCCCTGCGCTGCGTCGCAATGGTGAAGGCGAAGATGCTCGATCGTCTCTGCTGTTTCCGCGCCTTCGGCCAGGGTTTTAAGCTTGAGCGCACGCGCCATCTGGATGATTGCGTGGACGATGGCAGCATCATCCGGGTTGGCAACCATGTCCTGGACGAATACTTGCGCAATTTTCAGCGTATCGATGGGAAAGCGCTTCAGGTAGGCGAGGCTGGAATAGCCGGTGCCGAAATCATCGATCGCGAAGCGGATGCCCAGGCGCTTGAGGTGTCGAAACGTGTCCATGGCGTGTTCCGCTTCCGTGATCAGGATGCTCTCGGTCAGTTCGAGTTCAAGCATGGCGGGAGTCAGCCCGGCGGCGCTCAGCGCCTGCTCGACGGACTGCTGCAGGTTGCCCCGCCGGAACTGGACCGCCGACAGGTTCACGGCGACGGTCAGTTCGGGCAGGCCGGCCTGTTGCCAGCGGACGGCCTGACGGCAGGCTTCCTGCAGAACCCAGTCGCCAATCGGCACGATGAGGCCGCAGTCTTCGGCGATGGAAACGAATTCGTCCGGCAGCACCAGGCCGCGCGTGGGCGAGTGCCAACGCAGCAGCGCCTCGGCGCCGGTGATGCGGCCGCTGGCGAGGTCCAGCTGCGGCTGGAAATGCAGCGCGAATTCTCCCGCAGCCAATGCCTGGTGCAATTCACTGCGGATGGCGTGGGCGTGGGCGACCGCTGCGTTCATCTGTTCGCTGAAAAAGGTGTAATCGTTGCCGCCCCCGTCCTTGGCGTGATACATGGCGGTATCGGCCTGCTGCATCAGGGTTTGCGTGTCCTGGCCATCGTTGGGGTAGATCGCGATGCCGACCGACGTCGTCACCGCCAGGGCATGGCCCCCAATTTCGTAGGGGGCGGCCAGGGCCTCGACAATCTTGGCGGCGCTGCCGGTCACGGCGGCCAGATCATGGATGTGCGTGAGAATGACCAGAAACTCATCGCCGCCCTGCCGGCTGACGGTGTCGGTTTCCCGCAGGCAGGCTTGCAGGCGTCGCGCCACCTCGACCAGCAGCAAGTCCCCTATGCTGTGGCCGAGGGAATCGTTGATCGCCTTGAAGCGGTCGAGATCCAGGAACAGCAGCGCGACGTTTTCATGCGCGCGGTCTGCATAGGCCATGGCCAGTTTCAGCCGCTCCATCGCGACAAAACGGTTGGGCAATTGCGTCAGGTGATCGTGATGGGCCAGAAATTCGATCTGCGCTTCGGCCTGTTTGCGCTCGGTCACATCGATGCAGATGCCGATCATGCGCTGTGCGATGCCGTCCGCATCACACGTGGTGTCGCCGAACGCGTCGATCCAGCGTACTGCCCCGGACGGCAACACGATGCGGTATTCGTTGAAGAGGTGAGCGTGATCCCGGACCGAGGCCAGGATGACCTCTTCGGCCCGTTGCAGATCCTCCGGATGCACCACGCTTCGCCACGTATCGAACGTGGCGACCGCCGTGGCGGGATCCAGTCCGAACAGCTGGAAGAGTTCGTCCGACCAGATGAGCGTCCCGTTGAGGATGTCCCAGTCCCACACCCCGGCGCCGGCGGTGCGTTGCGCCAGCGACAGCCGTTCATTGGCCAGCAGGAGATCCTGCTCCGTCTGCTTGCGCTCGGTAATGACGTCAAAGATGGCCACGAAGTAACCGGACTTGGGGCTGTAAACCGTGATCGAGAACCAGACGCCGAGTGCCTGGGTTTCGAACTTCTCCGGTTTGCCGCTCCTGGCGACACGACCATACGTCTCAAACAACAGCGGAGCGGATTCGCGGATGCCCGGGATGGCGTCGGTGACGCGCTTGCCGATCACATCCGAGAGGCCGGTCAGCGCGTCAAAGGCCGGGTTGGTATAGAGATAGACGAAGTCGCAGGGCTGCCCGCCCTCGAAAAGCATCTCGCAGTAGGCCACGCCATTGAGCATATGCTCAACAACCATCCCCACTTCGCCCGAGATGGCGGCCATTCCAGGCATGCTTTTCCCAGCATCGTCAGACTGCATCCATTCGTCCTCCGTTATTTTTGTATGCAGCACTTCACTCTATCGGCCCGCACATTGGTCAATATAGAACCATCCGCGCTGGATACATCGACTAAGTTTCAGGGCCCGTGCCGGCCAGGCAAAAGCCCCCCATGCCGCGGCGGGGCATAATGATCCCCACGCCACCACGAAGCGCCGCCATGACCGTCCCCTGCCTGCCCATCCTGTCCCTGCTCGAAACCCGTGTTCTCGGCGTGCTGTGCGAGAAACAGCACACCGTACCCGATACCTATCCGCTGTCCCTCAATGCCCTGGTAGCCGGCTGCAACCAGAAGACCAGCCGCCATCCCCTCATCGAGGTGAGCGAGGCCGACGTGCTGTCGGCCATCGACAGCCTCAAGGGCCCGGCCCTGATCGTCGAGTCCAGCGGCGGCCGCGTCACCCGCTATGCCCACAACATGGAACGGGGCCTGCGTCTGCCCTCGCAGTCCATCGCCCTGCTCACCGCGCTGATGCTGCGCGGCCCGCAGACGCTGGGTGAACTGCGCATCAACAGCGAACGCCTGCACCGCTTCGCCGACATTTCAACGGTGGAAGGCTTTCTGCAGGAACTGGCCGCACGCCCGGAAGGCGCCATGGTGGTCGAACTCCCACGCCAGCCCGGCGCGCGCGAAACCCGCTGGGCCCATCTGCTTTCCGGTACGCCCGTCATCGAAGACACCCCGGCCGCGGCTTCGCTGGTAGGCGCGGCCAGTGCCGGCGAGATCGCCGCGCTCAAGGCCAATGTGGCACGACTGGAGGCGGAGGTCGATGCATTGAAGGGCGTGGTGGGCAAACTTTGCGCCGAGCTCGGCGTATCGGACTGACGGACTGGAGCAGACAGGATGAATCTCCTGATCCGGGCTTGCAGCCGCGTCGCCCTCAGCCTCGCGTTCGGGGTGGGTTGTCTCCCTCTTGCGGCAGCGGACAGCCTGCCTGAAGTGGATCCTGCCACCATCCCCGCTGTGGCCGGGGACCCATCCCCGCCACTGGCAGCCTATGTGCATTACCTCGACCCCGGCGCGGCGCTGCCCGATGCTGCTGCAGCACCTGCGGACGGATACGCGTGGCGCAGCGTTCCGCCCACCCGGCCGGACTGGTACGGCGTGGGCCGCGACACCGCCTATTTTCTCGGCTACCAGTTTTCCGCCATCGCCGCGATCTACCTTGCGCCCGAGAGCATTTCCGGCTGGGACCGCGAGCAGAAAGAGAACTACAGCTTCGACAAGTGGCGCAACAATGTGAGCGAACCGGTATGGGATGGCGACCGCTGGTGGATCAATTATGTCCTGCACCCCTACTGGGGCGGCACGTACTACATCCGGGCGCGGGAACGCGGTCTGGATCGGGCGCAGTCGTTCTGGTATGCGGCACTGTTGTCTACGCTGTGGGAATACGGCGCGGAAGCGCTGGCCGAACCCGTTTCGGCTCAGGACCTGGTGGTGACGCCAGTAGCGGGCTTTCTCGTCGGCGAATATCTGCTCTCCCCGCTGCGGCAACGCATACGCGCCAAACCCGGTCCCCTCGTCTGGTCGGACAAGGCCCTGCTGTTCATGACCGATCCCCTGGGCGTCATCAATGCGGAAACGGATCAGTTGCTGGGAATCAAAACGACACTGCAGTGGCAGCCCATAGGCATCCAAGGCCCTGCACTTACAGCGGGAATGGGCAACCCGGCCGTCAGTCAACCGGGGCCCCCACGCAGCATCGCGCCGGCCTGGGGCCTGCAACTTCGGGCCGACTGGTAGCCGTTGCGCCCAGCCCTGGCGGGAAAACCGGTTGGATTGATCGTTATAAATGCCCTGGTGATGAACCCGTTCACGCCTGAGCCATCCACCCGTACCTCTGTTGTGAGTGGTGGTGCTGTCCATCTTCCAGTTCGAATAGCTGGATTTTTCATGCGGTATTCTGCAACCTGTCCCCTTGCCGCCCACACACGGCACAATCCAGACTGGCCCGCTTCAATAAACCGCACGATGCGCCGATAAGACCTAGATGAAAGACAAGCGCTTTTACAGTTTCCTGCACCGTCAGATCCCGGTATTCATTGTTCTATCGCTTGTTCCGGGGCTGGGCTACCTGTTTCTGGGCTGGCTGAATCACGTATTCGTGCCCGCGTTCGTCTGGTATCTGCTGATTGTCGCCGCCTCGATCTGGGGCATTCGGATATACCGCAATTTCGATTTCGACACGATGAGCGAGCAGCGGCGTGACCGCTGGTATCAGCAGTGCGTCTGGTTCATGTATGTGTTCTTTCTGCTGTGGGTGCTGATTTTCCTGCTCTATGTCCAGCAGGACAGCACCAAGCTTCACTACATCGCCATCTTCACTGAAATCGGCGCATCGGTGGTGGCATCGAGCCTGCTGGCTTCGGACCGGCGTCTCTACAGGCCGACCCTGTTCCTGCTGATGACCCCGCTGATCATCTACTTTTTCATGATCGGCGAATGGTACGGCTACGTCCTCACGGCCTTTGCCTGCACCCTCACCTGGGTGCTGCTTTACGCTGCCAACAGCACCCACCAACTCCTGACGCAGGCCAACCATCAGGCCACGCACGACGCGCTGACGGGGCTGCACAACCGGCAATACTTCATCGAGCACCTGCAGAAACGGATGAACTCGCTGAGCGAGAACCGTGAATTCTCTTTCCTCCTGCTCATCGACCTGGATCATTTCAAGACGGTGAATGACTCGCTGGGGCACGATGTCGGCGATCATCTGCTGAAAACCGTCGTGACACGGCTTCTGCAGCAGGTACCGGAATCATGCGTGATTGCGCGCCTGGGCGGCGACGAATTCATCATTTCCGGCAACAGTTTTGCCGAAAGGGAAGACTGTGAACGTGTCGCTCTGGCCCTGTCCGAGCAGCTCATCCTGAAGTTGAAGGAAAGCTATGTCGTGGACCAGCACCACATTCACATCAGCGCCAGCATCGGCGTGAGCATCATCAGCGGCCAGCATGCCAACGCCAACAGCTTCATCAAGGAAGCGGACATTGCGATGTACGAGGTCAAGGCCAAGGGACGCGATGGCGTCTTCATGTTCAATGACGAACTGTCCTACCGGGTCGAGCGCCATCTTGAAATTGAGCGCTTGCTCCACTTTGCACTGTCCAACGATGAAATCACGCTGCATTACCAGCCGCAACTGGACCGAGAAGGCCGCATCATGGGCGCCGAAACCCTGGCACGGTGGATCAATCCGACACTTGGAGCGGTTCCTCCGGTCCAGTTCATTCCCATTGCGGAACAGACCGGCCTGATCGTCGAGCTTGGCACGCACATCCTCGAAACCGGTTTCAGAACCCTGCGCGAATGGCATGACGACGGCATCGAGCTTGAACAGTTCTCGATCAACATCAGCATGCGACAACTCACCCATCACAATTTCATGGCGCTGGTCGAAGGCATGATTCAACGCCACCTCAACGAAGAACTGAGCCGCAAGCTGGTGTTCGAGGTCACCGAATCGATCGTTGCCGAGGATATCAACCGCGTCATTCTGGTCATGAACCGCCTGAAAGAATCGGGTATCCGTTTTTCCATGGACGATTTCGGCACCGGCTATTCCTCCCTGAGCAACCTGAACCGGCTGCCGCTCGATGAAATCAAGATCGACCGCGCCTTTGTCAAGGCCCTGTCCCACCAGGAGGGCAGCCAGGCAATGGTCATCACCATCCTCAAAATGGCCAGCATTCTCAAATTGAGTGTCGTGGCGGAAGGCGTCGAGTCCGAAGCCCAGCTCGACTTCCTCAGGCATCACGGCTGCCCGGTTTTCCAGGGCTATTACTACGCCAAGCCGCTGCCGAAAGATCAATTCGTCGCTTATTACCGGGGCAGGCAATCCACGTAGCGGGGCGTGGGGCGGCATCCGGCTGAATCCGCCCCCCTTCCACCGGCATGTTCAGTGCTGTGTTTCGCATTACCGAAATCGAACGGCGTGGGGATGCCGCCGGCAAAGCCGCACGGGCAGACGCAGCATGAAAAAGGGGCGCCCTGAAGAGCGCCCCGATTTCCTGCCGATGGACTGAATGCAGCCTATCCGATGACCCAAACGCCCGTCGAACTTGAGGGGGCCTTCGGATAGAAAACGTCTGGAAAACCCGGACGCCTGCACGACAACATCAGAACTTCAGGCCTGCGATGAGCGATACCTGATGCGATGAGTACTCGCTGTCATTCCATTTGTATTCATACAGCCCCTTGACGGTCCAGGCTCCCGTGTCGCAGTTGCAGGAGAGAAACGTGACCCCCGCGCCGACATTGAACAAATCACGACTCTGCTTGATTCCTTGCGCATTGAAGCTTGCGCCGCTGCCGTTAAAGGCCGCGTCCTGCTCCATCGTCGTCGAGCTGAAATCATGCAGCCACTTGGCGTGCACTTCGGGCGAATAGGTGCTGTTGCCGGAGCGAATGACACGCTCGGCCTTCACGCCCAGGGTGGACTGAACAAAGTTGTAATCCTGGCTCTCGACACGCAGGTTCGCGTCGCCCGCGCCACTTTCCGTATAGCCGCCGACACGGATGTGGGACGCTTGCAAGCCAGCGATCGGCGTGAGGGTGGTTTCGTTCAACTGATAATGTTTTCCCACGGTAACGCTGCCGGTGTATTGCTGTCCGGTGTAATCGGACGTCGCCGTACGACTCACCCCCGGAAATACGATGTTACGGGTGCTTTCGTAATCATTGACGCCAGCCGTCAAAGCCGTCTGGACAAACCAGGGACCCGGTGCGTGATGCAGATAACCCGTGATCTGGTAAGAATCGATGTCTGTGCTGCCCGATGAATGGTTGCCGTCGATCGTGCTGTTCGCATAACCACCGCCCAAACCAACGCGGGTCTGGTTGTTCAGCGGCATGTCGTAGGCGAGCATCAGCCCGTAGGCTTGGGTATCGTATCCGTTCATGTTGGCGACGTTGCCCTGCTCGCCATGACTGCCAAAGCCCTTCGCCCACCACTTGCCTTGTTGCTCGGTGTCCCGACACGCATTCAAGTCTGCCGGCACATTGGGCTTGTTGGGCTCACAGTTGGTATCACAACAGGCCGACTGGATCTGGTCCATCTGCGCCATCCAGAGGTCGTCAAACAGCCGCGTCGTCTGCGCAGCCACCCAGGGCGCTGCCAGGTTGGTGTTGCCGGGGGCGAGTTGCGCCAGCGCGTTATCGATGGCGCCAGTCGTGGGGAGCATTGCAATTGCGTCCTGGATGACCAGAAGATCGGAGCCAACCGGCGCATTCACATCCAGGATGGGGGCGACCGCCAAAGCGCCCGGCGCGGTGACAAGCGTTGCCAAGGGCGCGACCCCAGCCAGGCGGATCCTGACGTCGCCAGTGGTCGTGTCGATGCCGGAAAACGTATAGCGGGGATTGTTGTTGGTAACGTTCACCGGGGCGGCATTGGTGCCAGCCGGTGCGGCGACAATCGTGTAAATCGTTCCGTCTGTCAGTGCGCCCGTGACGGTCGGAATCACCGTGATTCCGCCGCCATCGATATTCGACGTGCCGACGATGATGCGTCCGTACACGCTATCGCTGGCAAGCGTGGTCGCAATGGTGCCACCAGCGTTAGTGGTTAACGCCCCCCCATTGATGGCCAGGGTATTCGTGCCAAGGTTGAACCCTAGCACTTGCACGGCGCCGGTCACCGAGGCATCGCCGCCGACCACGTTGATCTGCTTGAGGTCGGTAATCGCACCATTGACGTTGCTGCCGCCGTTCAGGGTCAACGTGCCCGTGTTCGCAGTATTGGTTACGATGGCGCTCTTAAACACCTGATTGGCGCCGATACTGATAAAACCATCGTTGGCAATAATGGTGTTCGCCGCAACCATGCCCGGATTGACGCTGCCATTGAAATTGACGGCTCCTGTTCCGCTGATATTCAACGTGGTTGCAAAAACATCCCCGTTGAAGTTCACTGTTGACGCGTCTGCGCCGGCCGTAATGTCAAAGAATGGTATGTTCAGTCCTGTGCTTCCCGTCACCGTCGAACTGCCCAGAAACAGGATACTGGCCCCAGCGGCAGCGTTGGTTGTAATACCGCCGCCAGCGTCGTTAAGGCTATTGATGTTGATATTCGGATTGATGCTCAAGAGCCCCGCTTGCTGTGTATCGAGGCCGTATTGCTGCCCCTCGCTGTCGAGGGGATGATCGCCGAAGAGGAGATAGGGAAGCACCACTGTTTGGCGGGCCGAACTGATTGGCGCCCAGGCTGCGATGACACCCGCCACGGCGGCGGTAATTAATTTAACTTTCATGAGAATCCTTTGTGCATGTAAATAACCCTGGCCGCAGGGTATCGGGGGCGAGCCAATAACTTGGTTCGCTAGCACACACAAAAAAATGGAAGCAAATCAGGCGTGATGGCACCAGATTCATGACTGGCAAGAAGGTCTGGCGAGGGTGGGTGAAGGGCGCGAAACCCGACTCCGTGTGGGTTACGTCAGCAAGGTGCGTTCACGGCAGCGCGGTGGCTGGAAGCTTCTTGTCGAATCTGGGGAAGGGGTTGTTCATCACTTCAGATGCCGGACGAGGCGACCGGCAATCCTCGATCACATCGCGCTGTTTTTTTCACCCCTGGCCGGGCTATCGCATGTTGGCTCAGGTGGAGCGGGCCTGGCCAGGATGGACTGCCCGGAAATACCGGGACAGCCCATGCCGCGGTTCTGGTTTTTTCCGGTTTTGAAGTAGCAGCAAAAAAGGGGAGCACGTACGTGCTTACTTCCCCCGCTCTGCCAGCCACGCCCGCCAGCCGCCGTATGCCGTGATATCGCGCGCATCGGCGATGCCGATGCTTTCGCAGATGAAGCCGTTCACGCTGGAGCCGTCGGCCAGCTCCAGCTTGCCGATGCCAAGGGGGGCCGCAATGCCGGCAACGAAGCTGCCAAAGTTTTTGGCCGGCATTTCCCACACTTCGCAGGCGATGGCGGCGCCGTCGCTTTCCACTTTGATGAGGCCGGGGCGCTTGCCGTCGGGCAGGGCATAGAAACGGTATTTCGGCGCGGTCTGCGTCATTGCCACCAGCCGTGCATCGCGCTCGGTGAGCTGAGGGTTGAGCGGCAAGCCGCTGAGGTGGGCGCCCACCACTGCGACGCGCACCTGGCCGTCCTGCAACAAATTCAATGCCTCGGCAGCAGGCAGCGCGTGACCGCTGGCGCCCAGTTTGCCGCCCAGCGCCTGTTGCATGCTTGAAGCCAGGTGCAGCAAGGGGCCGTCCTGGTGCGGCGGCGCGATCAGGGTCACGCCGAACGGCAGGCCGTCGTTCTGGAACCCGGCCGGCACGGCGGTGGCAGCGAGGTCGAGCAGATTCATGAAGTTGGTGTAATAGCCGAGGTTGGAATTAAGGCGGATGGGGTCGGCCTGCATTTCGTCCACGCGGTAGATCGTGCCGGCAGTGGGGGTGAGCATGACGTCGATGTCTTTCCACACGGCATCGCACACGCGCTTGAACGCACGCAGTTTGTAGAGAGAGGCGAAGGTGTCAGCGGCGCTGATGTCGCGGCCGCCGGTGATGATTTCGCGCACCGGCGGAAACACCTTGTCGGGCTGTGCGTCGAAGAAGTCGCGGATGGCGAGGTAGCGCTCGGCGACCCAGGGCCCGCCGTAGAGCAGGCGCGCGGTGTCGAGGAAGGGGGCGAGGTCGACTGCCACCGGCGTGCCGCCGAGCGATTTCATCCTGGCCACTGCTTCGCCGAACAGCCGTTCCGCTTCGGCGTTGCCGAAGAACGCCAGATCCTTCTGCAGCGGCACGCCGAAACGGAAGCTTGCGGCGCGGCCGAAGTCGAAGCCGTGCGGCGCCAGCGGGCGCGAATATTCGTCCTCGGCATCAAAGCCGGCGGCGACCGCCAGCACGCGCTCGGCATCCTCCGCGGTCAGCGCGAAGATCGACACCGCGTCGAGCGAGCGGCACGCGGGCACCACGCCGCGGGTGGACAGCGCGCCGCAGCTCGGCTTGTGGCCGATCAGATTGTTGAACGCGGCGGGCACGCGGCCGGAACCGGCGGTGTCGGTACCAAGCGAAAAGCTCGCCAGGCCGAGCGCCACGGCGACCGCCGAACCGGAGCTGGAACCGCCGGAAATGGTGTCGGGGTTGAAGGCGTTGCGGCAGGCGCCGTAGGGCGAGCGCGTGCCGTTCAAGCCGGTGGCGAACTGGTCGAGATTGGTTTTTCCGATTGGAATGGCACCGGCATCGATCAGGCGCGCAACGACGGTCGCGTGCCGCTCAGGCGTGTACGCATACTCCGGGCAGCCGGCAGTGGTGGGCAGACCGGCGAGATCGATGTTGTCCTTGATGGCGAAGGGGATGCCGTAGAACGGAAGCGCTGCGATGTCCCTGCCGTCGAGTTTGCTTGCATAGGCCCGCAGGGCGTCGGCGTCGAGGCGGCTGATCCAGACGTGGTGGCCATCTTCGCTGGCCAGACGGGCGAGCAGATCATCCACCAGTGCAAGCGGGGTGAGTTCGCCGGATTGGTAGCGCTGGCGCAGGGTGGCGATGTCGAGCGATGGTTTCATTGCCTATTCCTCACTCGCTCACCAGCACCAGCAGATCCTGCCCGGCGCTGACCTGCCCGCCCTCGCGACAGAAAACTGTATGTATCCGGCCGTCGCACGGCGCCAGCACGGCGAATTCCATTTTCATCGATTCGACGATGACCAGCGGATCGCCCTGTTTGACGACAGCGCCGGCCTCCACTTCCACCTTCCACACGTTGCCGGCAACGTGGCTGGCGAGGGCGCGGCCGTTTTCCGGCAGCTCAAGGACGCTGTCGGGCGCGGCTTCGGCCACCGTGATATCGCTGGCGTAGTCGGCCTGGCCGCTGGCGCGCCAGCGCTCGCGCTCGGCGTCGAACGAGGCTTGCTGCTGGGACTTGAAGGCGGTGATGGACGCGCTGTTGTCGGCGAGGAACTGGTTGTATTCGCGCAGGCTGAAGGTAGTTTCTTCCACTTTCAACTGGTAGCGGCCGAGCGGGAAATCCTCGCGGATTTTCAGCAGCTCGGCTTCGCTCACCGGGAAGAAGCGCACCTGATCGAAGAAGCGCAGCAGCCACGGCTTGCCGTCGGTGAAGTCGGCGGTCTGCCGCCAGCGGTTCCACATCTGCAGCGTGCGGCCGACGAACTGGTAGCCGCCGGGGCCTTCCATGCCGTACACGCACATGTACGCGCCGCCGATGCCGACGGCGTTTTCCGGGGTCCAGGTGCGGGCGGGGTTGTACTTGGTGGTGACGAGGCGATGGCGCGGATCGACCGGCGTCGCCACCGGCGCACCCAGATAAACATCGCCCAGGCCCATCACCAGATAGCTGGCGTCAAAAACAATCCGCTTCACGTCCTCGATCGAATCCAGCCCGTTGATGCGGCGGATGAACTCGATGTTGCTCGGGCACCAGGGCGCGTCCTTGCGCACCGACTGCATGTATTTCTCGATGGCGAGTTTGGTTGCGGCATCGTCCCACGACAGCGGGATATGCACGATGCGGGTTGGCACCTGCATGTCCTCGATCGCCGGCAGCGCCTTTTCGGCCGCCAGCAGCAGATCCATCAATTTGCTCAGCGGCAGCACGCGCGAATCGTAGTGCACCTGCAGCGAGCGGATGCCGGGGGTGAGATCGAGGATGCCCGGCACGGCCATCGCCTGAAGATGCGTCATCAGCGCATGCACGCGGAAGCGCAGGTTGAGGTCGAGCACCAGCGGGCCGTATTCGATGAGCAGGTATTTGTCGCCGGCGCGGCGGTAGACCACCTCGACAGGGTTGTCGCTGGCGAGGATGCGATGCAACACCGGCTCGGCGAGTTCGTTGTCTCCTCCCTTTGCAAAAGGGGGGCTGGGGGGGATTCCTGCGGGCGTTGCGGGAAGGGACGCGTTGTTAAATCTCCCCTGCCCCCCTTTTTCAAAGGGGGGTAACACCGTGGCCACCGCCACATCCTGTTCCGCCTCCAGCCGCTCCGCCTCCGCCTGGCTCAGGCGCACGAAGCGCACCGTGTCGCCGGGGCGCAGCTGGCCCATCTTCCACAGCTCGGCCTGCACGATGGTCGCCGGGCAAACGAAGCCGCCGAGGCTGGGGCCGTCCGGACCGAGGATTACCGGCATGTCGCCGGTGAAGTCGACCGCACCGATGGCGTAGGCGTTGTCGTGGATGTTGGATGGATGCAGGCCGGCCTCGCCGCCGTCCTTGCGCGCCCACTCGGGACGCGGGCCGATCAGTCTGACCCCGGTGCGGCTGGAGTTGTAATGCACTTCCCAGTCGGTGGCGAAGAACATCTCGATGTCGGCGTCGGTGAAGAAATCCGGCGCCCCGTGCGGGCCATAGAGCACGCCGATTTCCCAGGCGTGGGTGTAGGCGGGGACCAGCGCGGCGGGCAATGCGGTGCCGATGTTCGAGGCTTCCGCTGCCGGGATGTGCAGCACGTCGCCGACACGCAGCGTGCGCCCGGCGTGGCCGCCGAACTGGCCGAGGGTGAAAGTGGATTGGCTGCCGAGATAATCCGGCACATCGAAGCCGCCGCGCACCGCGAGGTAGGTACGACAGCCAGCATCCTTGATCGCGCCGAGTTTCAGGATCGAACCGGCTTTCACTGTGTGCGCGGCCCAGTTGGCGAGCGGCTGGCCGTCAAGCTCGGCGCCCATGTCGGCGCCCGCCAGCGCGATCCGCGCGTCGCAGTTGAAGCGCAGCGTGGGTCCAGCCACCGTCAATTCCAGTCCGGCCGTGCCCTCTTCGTTGCCCGCCAGCTTGTTGGCGAGGCGCAGCGCCAGCGCGTCCATCGGCCCCGACGGCGGCACGCCGACGTCCCAGTAGCCGGTGCGGCCCGGCCAGTCCTGGATGCTGCTCTGCACGCCGGGCTCGATGACGTCGATAGTCGCGGGCCGGTAGTGGAAGGCGTTGAGATAGCGCGTGGTCTGGCGCCCTTCCATGAACACCGCGTCGCGCACGATCTGCGCAAGGTAGCCGAGGTTGGTCTCGATTCCGGCAACGCGGGTGTTCGCCAGCACCTGCTGCATTTTTTCCAGGGCGTCAGCGCGGTCGCGTCCCTTAACGATGATCTTCGCCACCATCGGGTCGTAGAACGGCGGCACCTCGGCGCCCCGCTCGACCCAGGTTTCGATACGGGCATCCGCCGGGAACACGACTTCGGTCAGCACGCCGGCGGCAGGCTGGAAGTCCTTGCCTGGGTCTTCGGCGTAGAGCCGTACCTGCATCGACGCGCCCTGCGGCTCGGCCTTGAAGCCGGCAAGATCGAGCTCGCCGACAGCCTCGCGCACCATCCACTCGACCAGGTCGACGCCGGTGACTTCCTCGGTAACACCGTGCTCGACCTGCAGCCGCGTGTTCACTTCGAGAAAGTAGAACTCGCCGCTCAAGGTGTCGTAGACGAACTCGACCGTGCCGGCAGAACGGTAGCTCACCGCTTCGCCGAGGCGCACGGCGGTGGTGAGCAGGTTCGAACGCTGGGCATCGGTGAGGCCGGGCGCCGGAGTTTCCTCGATGACCTTCTGGTTGCGTCGTTGAACGGAACAATCGCGCTCGCCCAGCGCAACCACGTGACCTTTGCCGTCGCCGAAAATTTGCACCTCGATGTGGCGCGCGTGCTCGACGTATTTCTCGAGAAAAATGCCCGCTTCCTTGAAGTTGGCGCGCGCCAGCCGCTCCACCGACTGGAAAGCTTCCACCAGTTCGTCGGCGCTCCAGATCAGCCGCATGCCGATGCCGCCGCCGCCGGCGGTGCTCTTCAGCATCACCGGGTAGCCGATACGCGCGGCCTCGGCCTGCGCGTGGCCAGCATCGCTCAACAAGCCGGAACCGGGCAGCAGCGGCACCTTGTTGTGCTCGGCCAGATCGCGTGCGGTGTGCTTGAGGCCGAAGGCGCGCATCTGATCCGGGCTGGGGCCGATGAAGGCGATGCCGGCGGCGGCGCAGTCCTCGGCGAAGCCGGGGTTCTCGGACAGGAAGCCGTAACCGGGATGGATGGCCTGGGCGCCGGTGGCTTTCGCCGCTTCAAGAATCTTGTCGGCGCGCAGGTAGCTCTGCGCCGCCGGCGCCGGACCGATCTCGACCGCTTCGTCGGCGAGGCGCACGTGCAGTGAATGACGATCGGCCTCGGAATAGACGGCGACCGACTTCACCCCCATGGTGCGCAGGGTGCGGATGATGCGGCAGGCGATGGCGCCGCGGTTGGCGATGAGAACCTTGTCGAACATGTTTGGCTTCCTTGCGGGTCGTCCCGCGTGCAATCTCCGCGGCGGGGCGTCCCGCCGCTGGTTATTTATTGTTCAGGCGCGTCCCAGATCAGCACCCGCACCGGTGTCGGGTTGTAGGCATTGCACGGATTGTTGAGCTGGGGACAGTTGGAGATCAGGCACAGCACGTCCATCTCGGCGCGCATCTCGACGTACTTTCCCGGCGCCGACACGCCGTCGGCGAAGGTGAGGCCCCCCGCGGGCGTCACCGGCACGTTCATGAAGAAATTGATGTTGCTGGTGATGTCGCGCTTGGTGAGGCCGCCGTCATAGTGCGCCAGCGCGTGCAAAAAGCTGTCGCGGCAGGAATGCATCGGCCGCTTGTCGAGCGCATAGCGCACAGTGTTGCTTTCACAGGAACACGCCCCGCCCAGCGTGTCGTGGCGACCGCAGGTGTCGGCGGTGATCGTCAGCATCGCCCGGCCCTCGGTCGACATCAGCTGGGTGCCGGCAGTGAGGTAGAGCGCACCCTGCGCGCGCACGGTGTCGGCGGCGCTGTAGCGCTCCTCGGGGTCACGCGCGTTAAAGAACAGGGTGTCGACCGCCTGGTTGCCTTCGAGGTCGAGGATGCGGAAGACCTGGCCCTTCTTGATTTCGTGGATCCAGGGATCGCCGGCGTCGACGACCGCATCGACGACAGCCTGTTTGGGATCGAAGGGGCTTTCGACGAGGTTGAAGCTGCTCATGATTTCACCTCAGCGATAAAGGATTTCGGTTTGATAAAAGCCACGCTGGTTTTCCGCGCAGGCGTTGCGGCAGACGTCGTCGGCACCCGGCGCGCCGGCCTTCCATGCGGTCAGCATGACGTCGCCCGGCGCATAGTCGGGGCGCGGATCGAGTGGATGCAGCGCGGCGGACAGCACCACCAGCACGTTCATCTCGAAGCGTAGATCAATGGTGGCGCCGGGATACGAGTTCGCCATGTCGAACTGCAGCCGGCCGGCCTCGTCAGCCACCACCTTGCTGAAGAAATTGACGTTCGGCACCACGTCGCGCTTGCCCAGACCCCACTTGCCGAGCTCAACCAAGAGGCCGTCGCGGCCGTTGCGATGCATGGCGTTGCGGTGGGTCTGGTAGGTGGCTTCGCCGTATTTCGCTTTCACCAGCTCGGCGTTGCTCACGCCGCACAGCGGGTCGTGCCAGCCGCAGCTGTCGTTGATCACTGAACACAGCACGTGGCCCATGTCGGAGTAGAGCGCATGCCCCGTCGTCAGGTGCGCGGTGTGCTGCGCCTTCAGCGTGTCGGGCATGTTGTAGCGCTCAAGCTTTTCCTCGGCGTTGTAGAACAGTGCCGAGACGTTGGCGCGGCCGGAAAGATCGGTGAGCCGCAGCGCGTTGCCGCGCCGCAGCACGCCCGACCAGTGGCAGCCGCCTGGTAGCGCTTCCTCCCACAGGAACAGCTCGGGCGGGATGGGGTTCAGATTCTGTGCCATACGAATGCCTGCTCAGAAAAACTTGAGGTAACGGTCGAGTTCCCACTGCGAGACATGCGTGTTGTAGGACTCCCACTCGTCGCGCTTGAACTTCGCAAAGGTCTCGGCCATCAGCGGGCCGAACACCTCTTTGGTGAGCGGGTCGGCCTCGAAAGCGTCGATCGCCTCTTCCAGCGAACGCGGCAGGTGGGACACGCCCATCGCTTTCAACTCCTCCTCGCTGTGCTGGTACATGTTCTCGCCGTGCGGCTTGCCGGGGTCGAGATTTTCACGGATGCCTTCGAGACCGGCGGCCAACATCAGCGCGGCGGCCAGATACGGGTTGCACGACATGTCGACGGCGCGGCATTCGACACGGCCGCCGGCGAGCGGCACGCGCAGCATGTTGGTGCGGTTGTTGCTGCCGAAGGAGACGTGGATCGGCGCCCAGGTGAAGCCGGACATGTTGCCGCGCCGCACCAGACGCTTGTAGCTGTTGACCGTCGGCGCGATGACGGCCGAAATCGCGTGCGCGTGCTTCAGCACGCCGGCAACGAACTGGTAGCCGAGCTTCGACAGTTTCAGCCCGTTGGCGTCGGCTTCTGAATCGAACAGGTTCTCGCCGGTTTCCAGGCTCGCCATCGACATGTTGAAGTGCGCGCCGTTGCCGGTGCGGTCGGCGAAAGGCTTGGCCATGAAGGTGGCGAAATAGCCGCGCTTCTTCGCGATTTCACCGAGCATCAGGCGGAAGAAGGTGAAGCGGTCGGCCATGGCAAGGCCGTCGGCGTACTGGAAGTCGGTTTCGAACTGGCCGTTGGCGTCTTCGTGGTCGAAGGAATAGACGTCCCAGCCAAGGCCGTCCATCGCTTGCACGATCTCGTCGAGCAGGCCGTAGTTGTCGAGGAAGCCACGCACGTCGTAGCAGGGCTTGGCGAGATTGTCGGCCTCGCTGGTCGGCACGATGCTGCCGTCGGCGTTCTGCTTGAGGATGAAGAACTCGGTCTCGATGCCGAGGTTGAAGCGCAGGCCGAGGTCTGCTGCGGCTTTCAACTGCTTTTTCAGGATGCCGCGCGAGCAGGCCTCGAACGGCTGGCCTTTCAGATACAGGTCGCTGGCGTACCACACTACTTCCGGGTTCCACGGCAGGATCGCGGCCGAGTTCAGATCGGGGTGCGCCGCCACTTCCTCGTCGTTGACCTGCTGCGGCACGCCGTCCAACGCTGCACCGGTGTAGAGCTCGGAGCCGCCGACCATCTGCTCGAAATGGCTGATCGGGACCACCTTGCCCTTGGACATGCCGTGCAGGTCGGCAAAACTGGCAAGCGCATATTTGACGCCTACCGATTTGAGCTGCGCCTTGGCGGCCTGGGTTTCGACCGCCTGGGTTTCGGATGGGGAATGCATGGTCATGCTGACAACTCCTTAAAACGGGGGTGGGGTGATGCCGGCGCTTTCCAGAGGCGTAGCCTCGGTGAGCGCCTGGGTGAGTTGCTGGGCGAGTTCGCTGACGCAGAGGTCGAGCAGCGTCTGGCCGGCTGATGCCTCGGCCTGGCTCGGCGTGCCGACGATGCCGTGCACGCTCTCGTCGCTGACGCGGTAGGCGAAGAAGCAGCCGGCCGAACGGTCGGGTTCGTCGACGACCTTGTCCATGCGCACCAGCTCGGGATGCAGCGCCAGCATCAGCGAGGTCTCGGCGCAGTTGGCGTGGAAGTTGGCGGCGTCTTCGTGATAGCGGCGGTGCGCCTCATCCGAGAGATCCCAGATCGAGCGCAGCGCAACGCGCATGTTGGGGTAGCTGTGGCGGATGTTCTCCAGCCCGCAGCGCAGCGGCGCCCAGTTGGTAACGTGACCGTTGAGCAGCAGCAGGCGGTCGAAGCCCGCTGTGTTGAGCCACTCGGCGATTTCCAACACGATCTTCGACAAGGTTTCGGGACGCAGCGAAATCGTTCCCGGCCATTTTGGCGAATGCCCGAGCGAGCAGCCGTAGGCGAGGCTCGGCAGCACCGGAATGCCGGTCAGCGCCGAGGCGCCGTGCGCCACCGCTTCGGCCGACAGGGTGTCGACCCCGAGCGGCAGATGCGGGCCGTGCTGCTCAGTCGCGCCCACCGGCAGGATCGCCATGGTGATGCCCTTATCGCGCAGCGCGGCGACGTCTTCCCAGGTGAGGTTCTGCCAGAGGACCGGCTTGCCTGCGCTCATGCCGTTTCCTGCATGTTCAGCTGGTCGAGCATGCCCTGATCGGTCTTCATGCCCGAGGTCTCGCGAATGCGCGCGAGGATTTCCTTTTTCAGGCTGAGGAATTCCGGCGTATGCTTCATGTCCTGCTCACGCTCGGCAGGTAGCGGCACCTTGTAGATGGTGTCGATGCGGCCAGGGCGCGGCGCCATCAGCACCACGCGGTCGGCCAGATAGATCGCCTCCTCGACGTCGTGGGTGACGAAGGCCAGCGTGGGTTTTTCCAGCCGGTGCACGTGCAGGATGAGGTCGTGCATGACTTCGCGCGTCTGCGCATCGAGCGCACCGAAGGGCTCGTCCATCAACAGAATTTCGGGCCGCCCCATCAGCGCACGGGCGATCGCAACGCGCTGCTGCATGCCGCCGGAGAGCTGGTTGGGCCAGGCTTCCGCCGCCGCGGTCAGCCCCATCAGCGCGAGCAGCGCATCGGCGCGCCCGGACGCGGCCTCGACGTCGGCCTCGCTGAGATTCTCGCGGCCGTGCTTGAGGCGGCGACTGAACTTGATGTTCTCCATCACCTTGAGCCACGGATACAGGCTGTAGTGCTGGAACACCATGGCGCGATCGGCGCCGGGGCCCATGATCGGCCGGTCGTCGACCAGTACCTCGCCGGCGGTGTGGTATTCGAGCCCGCCGATGATGCGCAGCAGCGTCGATTTTCCGCAGCCGGACGCACCGACGAAGGTGACGAACTCGTTGTCGGCGATATCGAGGCTGACGTCCTTCAGCGCCTCGACGCGGTGGTGGCCTTCGCCGAACACCTTGCCGACCTGCTGGATGGAAATTTTCGGCTTGGTCATGATTTGAGATACAGCCAGGGGAAGGCCTTGCGGTGCGCGAGGCGGAACAGTTGGTCCATGACCAGGCCGATCAGGCCGATCAGGATGATGCCGACGAAGATCTTGTCGGTCTGCAAAAAACGCTGCGCCTTGAGGATCGAATAGCCGAGGCCGGAGTTGGCGGCGACCAGTTCGGCCACCACCAGGTAGGTCCAGGCCCAGCCCATGGTGACGCGCAGGGTATCGAGCAGCGCCGGCTTGGCAGCCTGGAAGATCACCAGATTGATGGTCTCGCCCTTCTGCGCGCCCATGGTCTGCGCCGCCTCGATCTGCGCCAGCGGCACGCGGCGCACGTCCTCGGCCATCATCAGCACCATCTGGAAAAAGGTACCGATGAAGATGATGGAAATCTTCGACGACTCCTCGATGCCCACCCACAGCATCACCAGCGGAATAAAGGCCACCGCCGGCATATAGCGGATGAAGTCGGTGAGCGGCTCCAGCACCGCCTGCACCGGACGGAAAGTGCCAATCATCAAGGCGAGCGGCAGCGCGATCACCGCCGAGAACAGGAAGCCGGTGGTGACGCGGTAGATGCTGATGCCCATGTCGGACATCAAATCATCTTCCGTGTACCAAGTGACCAGCCGGTTGAACACGTCGACCGGGCCGGGCAGGAACACCTTGTCCACGGTCGACCCGCTCGACGCGAGCCACCACAGGCCCAGCGGCGCCAGCAGGCCGAGCGCGGCGAACAGCCAGTACTGCCTGCGGGACAGCGGGCCACGGATTGCCCACATGCCAGGACGGCGCGGTCGGGTGCTGGATGGCATCGTCATCTCTCCCTGTTGCCGATTACTTGACGCCAGCGACTTCTTTGACCAGCGAGGCGTCCAGACCCTTGGCAAAGTCAACCTTGCCTTCCATCAGCTTGTTGTCGAGCAGGAATTTGGCAATGGTCGGTGCCACACCCATCAGCGAGGTTTTGTCGCTGGCTGGGCCAAAAGCCTGCAGGTTGGCCTTCTGGTCGAAGAATTGGGTACCCGGCAGGAAGACCTTGTATGACTTGGCATCGAGGCCCACCACCTTGGACATGATCTTCGCCGCCTCATCCGGATTGCTGCGCAGGAAGGCCTCGACGTCGTACCAGGCACGGACCATGCCGACGAAATCCTTGCGCTTGGCCTTGAGCGATTTCTCCTGCACCACCAGCAGGTCGGGCACCAGGCCGGGCACGTCCTTGGAGGTGAACAGCGGCTTGCCCTTGCCGCTGGTCTGGATGGTGTTGACCCAGGGGTTCCACACCACGGCGGCATCGACCCGGCCGGCCATGAAGGCCGCAGCGGCGTCGCCGGCGGAGAGGTTGATCACCTTGACATCCTTCAGCGTCATGCCGTTCCTGTTCAACGCCATGGTGAGCAGGAAATGCGAAATGCTGTATTCCTCCAGCGCGATCTTCTTGCCCTTGAGGTCCTTGAACGACTTGATCTTGGGGCCGACCATCAGCGCGTCGTTGCCGGCCGAGTTGTCGTTGACCAGAATGGTCTTCAGCGGGATGCCCTTGGCCAGCGGCGCCATGGTGTCGCTCCAGGTCTGTGAGTTGCCGTCGACCTGGCCGGCCGACAGTGCACTGATCGAGTCGGTGTAGTTGGCGAACCACACCAGCTTGACGTCGGCGCCATGCTTCTTGAAATAACCTTTTTGCTCGGCGACGTACCAGGCCACCCAGCCCGGCCAGTCCGACACGCCGATCTTGACTTCGGCGTGGGCAACAAGAGGTTGGGTCAACAGGGCAAAACCGATGCTGGCGATGAGGGTACGGGTGAGGCGCGCGATTTTCATGTGTAGCTCCTGAGTGGAAGGCCAAAGTCGAGTCCGGAGAGAGCGTCGCGCAATCGCTTTCTCCCGGGCTTTTGTCCCTCCGTGGAGCCCCGCCTGAGCGGTGCCGGCAGCTCTCGGACCAGACATCTCAAAAGAGACCGGAACCCTAGCCACACATCGCGGTTCATGCAGGCGACGTGCGCCGCTTTTCCCGTTAAGCTTATCTATGCAACAGCTGTGCCAGTCACACAATAAACTTGCAACGCTTTGTAATTAATCATGTTTTCAAATACGGATCGTCACAACGCCCCCGCATGCACAACCAAGTGCCCCACACTGGTGCGGTCGTTTTTTGTGTTGCACCAATATAGATCACCCACAGCGGACTGGGGCATGCCTTCATCCAGCCATTGCGATTGCCCATAAAAAAGGGGCGCTCTGCAGAGCGCCCCAACTTCCTCAGGAGTAACTAGGTATTACGCGTTGTAGGCACGCTCGCCGTGGCTGGCGGTGTCCAGACCTTCGCGTTCCTGTTCTTCGGAAACACGCAGGCCCATGGTCATGTCAATCAGCTTGAAGGCCACGAAGCTCACCACACCAGACCAGACGATGGTGATCAGCACGCCGGTGGCCTGGGTCACGACCTGACCGCCCATCGTGTAGCCATCCACGCCCACGCCGCCCAGTGCCGGCGCAACGAAGATGCCGGTGCCGATGGCGCCGATGATGCCGCCGATGCCGTGAATGCCGAACACGTCGAGCGAGTCGTCGTAGCCGAGCATTTTCTTCAGGCCGGTGACACCCCACAGACAGACCACGCCGGCCACTGCGCCGAGGACGATACCGCCCATGGTGCCGACCAGACCCGCTGCCGGGGTGATCGCGACCAGACCTGCCACCACGCCGGATGCCAGACCGAGCATCGAGGGTTTGCCACGCATCATCCATTCAGCAAACATCCAGGACAGGCCGGCAGCCGCCGTTGCCAGGATGGTGTTGATGAAGGCCAGCGCAGCGCCGCCGGTCGCTTCGAGGTTGGAACCGGCGTTGAAACCGAACCAGCCCACCCACAGCAGCGAAGCGCCAATCATGGTCATCGGCAGGTTGTGCGGGGGCATGGCGTCACGACCGAAGCCGATCCGCTTGCCGAGCACGATCGCACCGACCAGCGCTGCGATACCTGCGTTGATGTGAACCACGGTGCCGCCGGCAAAGTCGAGGTCACCCGCTTCGAACAGGTAGCCGCCGGTTGCCCACACCATGTGCGCGATCGGCAGATAGGAGAAGGTGAACCACAGCGCGGCAAACACCATCAGGGCGGAGAATTTCACCCGTTCGGCCAGGCCGCCGACGATCAGCGCCACCGTAATGGCTGCAAAGGTCAGCTGGAAGGCAACGAAGGCGAGTTCGGGAATCACCACGCCGTCAGTGAAGGTCGCCGCCGTGCTGTCGCCGGTGATGCCCGCGAGGAACATCTTCGACAGATCGCCGATCGCCCAGTTCATGCCGCCGCCGTCGCCGAATGCCAGCGAGTAGCCGTACACCGCCCACAGAATCGAGATCAGGCAGAAAATCGCCATCACCTGAGTCAGCACCGACAGCATGTTCTTGGCGCGCACCAGGCCACCATAAAACAGCGCCACGCCAGGAATGATCATCAGGATGACCAGCAGGGTAGAAACCAGCATCCAGGCGGTGTCGCCCTTATCGGGAACCGGGGCGGCCGCTTCAGGTGCGGCGGCTTCGGCCGGTTCGGCCATTTCTTCCACCGCAACCGCTTCAACCGCAGGGGTTTCGACAATGACGGCCTCTTCGACCGGTACGGAATCAACCGCATCCTGAGCCAGCGTCATGCCGGGAGACAACAGGGCCAATGCCAAGCCCAACGAAGCCAATAGCTTTTTCATGTTTTCACTCCTCACAGGGCATCAGGGCCGGATTCGCCCGTGCGTATCCGCACGACCTGCTCCAGACTGGTGACAAAGATCTTGCCGTCGCCGATCTTGCCGGTGTTGGCGGACTTTTCGATCGCCTCGATCACACGCTCCAGCAACTCGGCCTTGATGGCCACTTCAATTTTCACTTTGGGCAGAAAATCGACCACATATTCCGCGCCGCGATACAGCTCGGTATGGCCCTTCTGGCGTCCAAACCCTTTTACTTCCGTGACCGTCAAACCGGTGACGCCGATGGCCGACAAGGCCTCGCGCACTTCGTCCAGTTTGAACGGCTTGATAATGGCCGTTACGAATTTCATGTTGTCTCCCAAATGAAGGAAAGCGGGGGAACGGAGCGGGCGCATGCCGCGCTCCAGCCTGTCAACGCATTAAAAAGCCTTGGAAATCCAGACGGTGGTCGTGCCATCACCCAGGTATTCACCATTGGCGTCGGTCCATTTGGCCTCGTCCGCATTGGTGTCGGTGTACGCCACGCCAACGGTCACGCCGGAGGTCACGTCGGAGAGTTTGCCCATGTCGTACGCCAGGCTGACTTTCCAGTCGTCGTAATCCTGTGCACTGTTGTTGTCGAAGCTGAACGTGCCCCAGCTCGCACCCGCGGTCAGGCCGGTTTCGCCAAGCGGCACGCTGGCGGAAATCCCCAGATAATCCGATCCATCGGCATCGGCGAAGCCGAACACGTCATCGCTGATGTAGTAGGAGTATTTGGCAGTGAACCACTTCCAGCCCACGGCACCATAAATCTCGGTGGTATCCGCCTCAGTCACCGTCCCGTTGTCTCCCGGGAACATGTACTGGATCGCGCCCACGTCAAAACTGAGGCCGGTCTCGCCAATGCCGCCGCGGAAACCGCCGTACACGTCAATTTCCACGTTGCCCGAGTTGTAGCCCTGGAAGTCTTCAAGCCAGCCCACGTTGGAACCCCAGGTACCGAGGTAGAAGCCGCTGCTGTGCGTGTAATCCAGGCCACCCTGCAGCGCAGGGTCGCCACCGGTTTGCGAAATGCCGCGGAAAACATAGTTGCTGTACATCCCGACGTTGGCACTCAGCGTATGGGGGGAAGCGGCTTCCTCAGCCATCACGACGCCAGGTGCGCCAACCAGGCCAGCCAGAATCAGTGCAGATACGATTTTTTTCATGCTGAAATTCTCCGAAGTCAGAAGAGTGCAAGATTGCAAGCGGGTAAAAGCACAAGCCGTGCCAGACAATTAAATCAATCAATACAGCAACCTATCGAGTCACGCACACCTTTAAGCACGCTTGACGCACTATCCGGGTGCATCAAAAAACCGGTGCGCACATTTTTGATGCGATACAGCGTCCGCGCGCTGTTGCTACACTCCGAACACTTAATGGAGCCTGAAATGAAACCTGCGACCCCTGCTTTTCTGAATGATCTGACCGACAAACTGGGGGAAATCCTCAAGCAATCCCCAGCCAAGGACATCGAAAGCAACCTCAAGGCCGGCGTCACCGCCATGCTGGGCAAGCTCGACATGGTGAGCCGCGAGGAATTCGATGTGCAGAGCGAAGTGCTGGCGCGCACGCGTGCAAAGCTGGAAACCCTGGAAGCGCGGCTGGCCGAACTGGAAAAGCAGCGCGCAGAATAGTGGCGATCGCCGTCGTCAAGAGCCGGGCGCTCACCGGCATGGACGCGCCCGAGGTGGTGGTGGAAGCGCATCTGGCCAACGGCTTGCCCGCGTTCACCCTGGTGGGGCTGCCGGAAACCGAAGTGAAGGAAGCGCGCGACCGCGTGCGCGCGGCGATCCAGAACGCGCGCTTTGAATTCCCGGCGCGCCGCATCACGGTCAACCTCGCCCCGGCCGATCTGCCCAAGGAATCCGGACGCTTCGATTTGCCGATCGCGCTGGCGATCCTGGCGGCGTCCGGGCAGATTCCCTCCACCCGCTTTGCCCACGCCGAATTCGCCGGCGAGCTGGCGCTGACCGGCGAACTGCGCCCGGTACGCGGCGCGCTGGCGATGGCGCTCGCCACCCGTGCATGCAATCGCACGCTGGTGCTGCCGCAACACTCGGCCGCCGAGGCGGCGCTCGCCAGCGGCATCGACGTGCGCGCAGCCAGCAGCCTGCTGGAAGTGTGTGGCTGGCTCGCCGGGCAGGGTGAACTCGCCACGCCCGACCCGACACAGGCCCCCAGCACCCCCGATTACCCCGACTTCGCCGACGTCAAAGGCCAGACCGCCACCAAGCGCGCACTCGAAGTCGCAGCGGCAGGCGGTCACTCTGCGCTGCTGTCGGGGCCGCCGGGTACCGGCAAATCCATGCTCGCGGCCCGCTTTCCCGGCATCCTGCCGGCGATGGATGAAACCGAAGCGCTGGAGGCGGCTGCAGTGCAATCGCTCAACGGCGGCTTCCGCCTCGACCACTGGAAGCGGCGTCCGTTTCGCGCGCCGCACCACACGGCGTCCGGGGTGGCACTGGTCGGCGGCGGCGGCAATCCGCGCCCGGGCGAGATTTCGCTGGCGCACCACGGCGTGCTGTTTCTCGATGAACTGCCGGAGTTCTCGCGGCAGGTGCTCGAAGTGCTGCGCGAGCCGCTGGAAACCGGCCACATCACGATTTCGCGCGCGGCGCGGCAAGCCGATTTTCCGGCGCGGTTTCAACTCATCGCCGCGATGAACCCCTGCCCCTGCGGCTATCTCGGCCACCCCACCCAGGCCTGCCGCGATACGCCGGACCAGATTGCGCGCTACCGCGGCCGTATTTCCGGCCCCTTGCTCGACCGCATCGACATCCAGATCAGCGTGCCCGCGCTGACCCAGGACGAGCTGATGGGTGCCGGCGCGGGGGAACCCAGCGCTGCCATCCGCGCCCGGGTCGAGGCGGCACGCACGCGACAAAAAATCCGCCAGGGCAAGCCCAATGCCGCACTTGGCACCCAGGAAATCGATCAGTTTTGCAAGCTGGATACGGCAGGTGAAACCCTGCTCAAGCAGGCAATCACACGCCTGAACCTGTCGGCGCGCGCGTATCACCGCGTGCTCAAGCTGGCACGCAGCGTGGCCGATCTGGCGGACAGCGAGGCCATCACGCCGGCGCATCTGGCCGAAGCCATTCAATACCGACGGGGAGCCGCATGAGCGATCCATACGAATCCTGGCAGGAAGAAAAACGCTCGGCCTGGCTTTACCGGGTGGTCGCCGAATGCGAGCGTGGCACCCCGCGCGCCGCGCTGTTCAACGAACTGGCGCAGGCCGCCGAGGACCAGGCCGGGATCTGGCTCGCTGCCATCACGCAACGCGGCGACCCCGTGCCCGCGCCGTTCCATCCTGACCTGCGCACCCGCGTCGTCGCGGCCATGACGCGAGTGCTCAAGCCGCGCGTCATGCGCAGCGTACTGGCGGCGATGAAAGTGCGCGGCATGGTGCTGTACACGCAAGCGGCGCCGCACCCGACGCCGACGCATCGCGACGACATCGGCAAACGTCACCGCAGCGGCGCCAGCGGCAACGCGCTGCGCGCCGGCGTATTCGGCGTCAACGACGGCCTGGTGTCGAACGCCGCATTGATTTACGGCGTGGCGGGCGCATCACCC
>Ga0208375_1001221_pt1 | contig 30405 bp, 26 predicted proteins | sample RifOxyD1_FD_184038 | JGI IMG/M metagenome (GOLD analysis project Ga0208375, IMG submission 184038) | Soil microbial communities from Rifle, Colorado - Rifle Oxygen_injection D1 (SPAdes) | ecosystem: Environmental > Terrestrial > Deep subsurface > Rock core/Sediment | place: Rifle, Colorado...
CGGTCACACATCTTGTTGTGCTTGGCCGTGACGGCGCCGATCCCGAGACCGGCACGGGATTTTGGAATTCCACGAAAAATGCGATTATTGCCAGATACGCAATTGGCGGTCAGCCGGTGGCGGTCGGGGGGTTTTCAAACACCACGAACGGAAACGACTACAGCTACACGCTTTGGTTCAGCGTCAAGGATGCTGCGGGAGTGGTTGCGCCGTTTGCCTCAAACTGCAGACTTGCCGACGTGAAAACCTCGTCAATAAGCGGATATCTGAGCAAGAGCAACTGTTTCATCGCGACTGCGGCATTCGGGTCCGCAGAGGCCGGTCCGGTCAGGCTGCTAAGGGGCTTCAGGGATGCCGTCCTGTCAAAAAGCGGCATGGGACGTTCATTTGTCCTCTGGTATTACTCCTGGTCGCCGGGGGCTGCGGCGTGGTTGCTGGAGCGGCCGGTTTTAAGGCTGCCGGTATTATGGCTGCTTGTTCCACTTGAGATTGCGGCATGGCTTGCGCTTAATTTTTGGTGCGCGGCCGCACTGGCCCTTGCGGGCTGCGTACTGCTTGTGTGGAGTTTGTCGGCGCGTTTACGCAAAAAACGCGCTGTTGCTGCGTTACTCATGCTTGTCACGTTTGTTGTTTCTTCCGGCGCATCAGCATCCTCGTCAACGCTCTCCGGGCAACCCTATATAGAAAAACTGAAAGAAGCATTCCAGGACGAGGAGCCGTCTCCGGACGCAAAAGTGCCGTATACGGAGCGGCTCAGAAAAAAGATCGGCGAGAAGGATATTGATGAAGGTCGTGCGGATGGCGGCGGAAATCATATCGAGCGGATCAAAAAAACAAATCCTGATGAGTTTGCGCCGCAGGAAAAACCAGCGCAGTCGTATACCGAAAAAATAAAAAATGAACTTGAGCCCCCTCCCGCCGATGGCGCGGGAGGTGATGCGGCGAGCGCGATACAGTCTTTCAAGGACGGCCGGTCAGGGCTCCGGCCCAGGAAGCGGGGCAGGATCCGTCACGCCGTTGGTTTCAAAATCGGCACGGTGATGACCCGCGAGATCAAATCAGGCTCCTCTGCGGCGCGCCAATTTACCGACATGTATGGTGCCGGCTGGACGCCGGATGTCACCTTGTTTTATGAACTCCAGCCGCTGCGAAGCGAACTCTACGGCAATATCGGTATTGTTATCGGTGGAGGCATTGCGTACAACAACGCCAACGGCCAGTTCCAGTTCAATCTCGAAAACGCCGGCAGGAGGGGATCATACTTCGGGACCACTTCTCCGACAAAATTCCAGTTTTTCACGGTGCCGGTTTTTCTGGGCGCGAGCTACAGGTTTCATCTGCTCAGATACGTCAGGCCGTATGTGCAGGCCTGTCCGGCGCTGGTGGGTTATCTTGAACTCCGGCACGACCAAAAAAGCGGATTCAGGGGGTATTCAAAGGGCGCGATACTGAGCGGCGGAATGAATTTTCTCCTGGACTGGATTTTCCGCCGGGAAGCCTGGGACATGTATGCCGATTTTGAGGTCAAACATTATTATCTTACCGCGGATTACACGCGGCTTTTCACCTTCGCAAGTGATGTGAATTTTTCCGTATACGGGCTGAGTCTTGGTCTTTCGTATGAATTCTAGCATGCAAAAATACCGCGCTCTCATCTCCTATGTGGGCACGCGCTATCGCGGATGGCAGAAGCAAAAAGGGTCGGGCGCATCGGCCGGTCCGAGCGTGCAGGAAACCATCGAAAAAGCCCTTGCCCGGATGACCGGTGAAAACGTCGGCGTTGTGGGCAGCGGACGCACGGATTCGGGCGTACATGCGGCCGGGCAGGTCGCGCATTTCGTGCTTCAAAAACGCAAATGGGAAACGGGCGTCTTGCATCGCGGTCTTAATGGCATATTGCCCCAGGATATTCGTGTTCTTGAGGTCACGCCCGCAGAGCTTGATTTTCATGCCCAGAGAAGCGCGGTTAAAAAGCAGTACAGTTATTATTTCCAGCAGGGGCCGGCGGCGCTTCCGTTTCTTGAGCCGTATGCCTGGTGGATAAAAAAAACGCTTGATATCAGGGCCATGCGCAAGGCTCTTCGTGTTCTCAGGGGCGAACACGATTTCAAGTCCTTTCAGTCTTCCGGTGCGCGGCCCGGTCCGACCGTGCGAAGGATTATCGAGGCGGCGGTCACCCGTGAGGCGGTGGCTTTTCCGGCCGCCGCCCCAGCTCTTCTAGAGAACTTGTTTTTTCTTGTCCGGATCCGGGTGGTCGGGACCGGGTTTTTGAAACAAATGGTCAGAGGCATGGCGGGTACGCTTCTGCAGATTGGCGAAGGACGCCGTCCGCCGGAGTGTATGAAGGATATATTACACTCCAGGAGTAGAAAACTTGTCGGTCCGACGGCGCCGGGGCGCGCGCTCTGGCTTGAAAAGGTCTGGTACGAAGACGTTTGATTTCCGCATGATTATCAACTAATACTGTGCGTTATGGAATTCAGCGTTCAGATGGAAAAGCCTTCGAATATTGTCCGTAAACTTACAATCAAGGTGCCCGCTAAAGTTATTAGCGGGAGGTTTGAAAGGGGGCTTGCCGATGTCCAGCGCAAGGCAAAGCTCAAGGGGTTCAGGCCCGGGCAGGCGCCGCTTTCGATCATCAAACAGTATTATGGCGATGACGTAAGGCATCAGTTGTACCATGATCTTATCGACGAAGCCGTAAACGAGGCGGTTCGCGAGCAAAAGCTCCGCGCCGTGGGCAGCCCGCGCGTAGAGGTTGCAGGCGCGAAGGGTGGCAATGGTCACGAAGGGCATGTGTTGAACGAAAATGAAGATCTGAATTTTGTCGCGACCGTCGAGATCATGCCCGAAGTCAATATCAAGCATTACACAGGGTTTTCGCTCAAAAAAGAGATAGCCGAAGTGAAGGACACGGATGTGGAAAAGGTTGTGGAGGCACTTCGTGATGAACAGGCCGAACTCGTGCCCGCCACGGGCGGACTCGCTCTTGCCGACGGCTCGATGTCGTCAAGGCCGGCGGAGATGAAAGATCACGTGGAAATCAAGTTTCAGGGCGGCATTGTGGCTGATGACGGCACGGTAGAGGAAAAAGCCGGCATGAAGGGCGAGAGAGTGGTGGAAATCGGATCGGGAGTGCTGATTCCGGGTTTTGAAGACCAGCTTGTCGGCATGCGCAAGGGGGATACAAAAACATTTGCGATTAAATTTCCGGAGTCATTCCACGACAAATCCATGGCAGGCAAAGATGCCCAGTTTACCGTTACCCTGGGCGAGGTGAAGCTCAAAAAACTTCCCGAGCTTGACGATGAATTTGCCAAGGCGGCCGGATACGAAAGCGTGTCTGATCTTCGCGCCAAAGCGAGAGGCTTTTTGGAACACGAGCGCAACGATGAATCGGAGCGCAAGTTCCGCAGCGATCTGTTGCAGACGCTGATCGACAAGAATCCGTTTGATGTTCCGGCAAGTCTCATCATGGCGCAGGCCCGCGCGATTGCACAGGATCTCGGGCAGGACCTCAAGAAACAGGGTATGGACGAGAAAATGGTCGAGGAAACCCTGTCCGGGCAGTTTGAGCACATCAAAAAGCGCGCCGACAACCAGGTTCGCGCCAGCCTTTTGCTGGAGCAGGTTGCAAAGCAGGAAAACATAGAGGTCAAAGACGATGAAATCACCGCGGAAATCACGCGACTTGCCGCTTCAATGAAGGTTGATGAGGCAAAACTCAAGGAATTCTATGACAAGAACGAAGACCGCCGCGGAAATCTTGCCTTCAGGATGCTTGAGGACAAGGTGGTCAGATACATCACCGAAAATTCGAAGGTAAAACAGGGGTAGCCTAAAGATATCCATGCCTTTGCCGATAAGATTGGCATGGGAACTACCAAGAAAAAAACCGTCCGTCGGAAGCTCAAGAAGGCAAAAGCAGTTGTATCGCGGCACAAATCCACCAAGGTCCGCCGCAGACCGCTTGGCATCAAATTCAAGATTCCAAAGCGCTGGCTCGAATGGGCCGGGTTTACGGCCGTGCCGGTTGTTGCGGTTGCGATTGTCGGCGTGGTCTGGCAGGTGTATTCGCCGCGCACGGCAAATAACGCCGTAATCCAAGCCGTTACCCGGGCGGGGCCGCTCGCGCAGGAATTTGCCGAAGCATCACGGCTTGCGGACACCGGTGCGAGAATCGCTTATTGGAGTGATAAAATCATCAAGGACCGGGCCCTGACCGTAAAGCTGCGTTCGCTCGAAAATCCTCCGCTCATTGAAGATTCTGCGCCGCTGGTTCCGTACAAATATGATTGCACGACGTTTGTTGAGACGGTCTCGGCGCTTGTCCGGAGCGCAAAACCTGCGGATTTTTATAAAAACCTGCTTGCCATCCGCTATGCCGACGGCAAATACAATTACACCGATCGCAACCACTTTCCGGAGGCTGACTGGCTGCCGAACAACATCAGATCCGGTCTTGTGAGGGATGTTTCGGGTGAGGTCGCCCGCGCGGGCGGTTTTGATGCTTCCACCGTTACAAAGACAATCAATCGCGGCCAGTGGCTTGCGAGGCAGACGCGCAACGGGAAAATATCGCGTGCGCTCGCGTCGGCGGCAACAAGCACTGACTGGAGTGCGCCGGTCCGGGCGGGAGTGACCTATATTCCGCGCGAAAAAATAGGCGCTGTGATCGACGCCATCCCCGGCGGCACGATTATGAATATAGTCCGAAGTGACAATCCGAAAAAGCCCGTGCTCATCACGCATCAGGGCTTTGTTGTCAAAAACGCCGGCAAGACATATTTCCGCCATGCAATGCCTGATGGCCGTATGCGCACGGTTGCCCTCGAAGGTTATCTCAAGTCGGTCAGGAGTACTGGCGCCTGGCCGGTCATCGGTGTTAATCTGGTCAGGTTGAATTGACCGGAAATCCAGCGGAGAACGACAATGTCGGAAAAATGTGATTGTGACGGTGAAAGCGCCGGCGGTGCGGCAAAAATTGAAAACAAGCTTTACGAGGCCCGTACGCTCGTCATATGCGGGGATATCAGCCAGAAGCTTGCCCACGAGTTTACAAAAAGGATTCTTGCCATGTCGCTCGAATCCGATGCCGATATCAAGCTTATACTGCATTCGCAGGGCGGGCATGTGGAATCCGGAGATACGATCCATGACATGATAAGGTTTGTAAAACCCCGCGTGAAGATACTCGGCTCCGGCTGGGTGGCAAGCGCGGGCGTGCTGATTTATCTCGCGGTACCCAAAGAAGACCGTTACTCGCTTCCGAGTACGCGTTACATGATCCACCAGCCCCTGGGTGGCGCGGGAGGGTCCGCCAGCGATATCACGATCGAGGCAAACGAGATCGTGAAGATGCGCGCGCGAATCAACAGGCAGATCGCCGCGCAGACGGGACAACCCCTTGACAAGGTCGAGCGCGACACCGACCGCAATTTCTGGATGGGTCCGGAAGAGGCCAGCGATTATGGTATTGTCGGAAAGGTCATTTCCAAGATAGACCAGTTTTGATGATCAGTCTTTCAAACATCACCAAACAGTACGGTACGCAGGTCTTGTACCGCGGCGGCAGCTTTCAGATCCGCCCCGGCGACAGGATCGGGCTTGTGGGCCCGAACGGCTCGGGCAAGACAACTATTTTCCGGATCATCATGCGCGAAGAGAATATTGACGAAGGCGATTTCAACATCGCCGACAAACAGGTGATCGGGTATTTTTCGCAAAGCGCGGGCGAGATGCGCGGACGATCGGCGCTTGAAGAAGTGAAGGCCGGCGCCGGACGCGTGGCGGAGCTGGCGGCGCAGATTGCGAGGATGGAGCGTGAGCTTGAGGCGAGCGCGGTCAAGCCGCTTTCCGACGATGCGATGAACGCGCTTCTGGAGCGTTTTGGAGAGGCGCAGAGCGAGTTCGAGCAGCGCGGCGGATACGATCTCGATGCCCGAGCCAAAGAGATCCTTACCGGTTTGGGCATTAAAACCATGGATCATGGCCGGCCCGTTGAGACGTTCAGCGGCGGCTGGAAGATGCGCATCGCGCTTGCCCGCATACTTGTTCTGAATCCGGACGTATTGCTGATGGACGAGCCGACAAACCATCTCGACATCGAATCGATCATCTGGCTCGAAGAGTGGCTTACGGGGTTCAAGGGATCGCTCATGATGACCTGCCATGACCGCGATTTCATGAACCGGCTTGTAAAACGCATCGTCGAGGTGGCTGACCGGACCATCACCGTCTACAGCGGCAACTATGATTTTTACGAGCGTGAGCGCGCGATAAGGCGCGAGCAGCTTTTGGCTTCGCACAAGCGGCAGCAGGACATGCTGGCCAAGGAGGAGGAATTCATTGCGCGGTTTGCGGCGCGCGCGTCGCATGCGGCGCAGGTGCAGTCAAGGGTCAAGAAAATCGAAAAAATCGAGCGTATTGAAATTCCAAAGGACGAAAAGACCATCCGTTTTGAGTTTCCGGTCCCGCCCCGGAGCGGGACGGATGTTGTCAAGATGACGGCTCTTGGTAAGACGTGGAAACTCGACGACGGCGGAGAGCGTCCGGTGTTCAGCGGCCTGAGCGCCATGGTGACGCGGCTGCAGCGCGTGGCGGTCACCGGCGTGAACGGCGCCGGCAAGTCAACGCTGCTCAAGGTCATCTGCAAAATGACGCCACCCACGGCCGGTGAGGTCGTGGTGGGCGGAAGCGTGAGGACGGGGTATTTCAGCCAGAACTCGCTTGATGTGCTTGATCCTTCAAAGACGGTTTATGAAGAAGTCGAGAGCCGCGTGCCGGAGGCCACGATAGGGTACATCCGCAACCTGCTTGGCGCGTTTTTGTTCAGCGGTGACGATGTCTATAAAAAAATTTCGGTGCTTTCGGGCGGCGAAAAAAGCCGCGTGCTGCTTGCGACCATTCTGGCCAATCCCGTGAACTTTCTGGTGCTTGACGAGCCCACGAACCATCTCGACATCCGTTCGCGCGAGGTGCTTCTGGATTCACTCAAGAGGTTTGACGGAACGGTCATGCTGGTGAGCCACGACCGTCATTTTCTGCGCCAGATCGCCACGCGTGTGTTCGAAGTGGATCATGGAATGCTCCGGGTATACGAGGGCGATTACGAGCACTACCAGGCGATGAGGCAGAAGTACCGGTGAAATAATCTGGAACTTGCAAATTTACGCACCGCATTATAATGGTATTGAATGGTTAAAAAACTTTTTGTCGTTATGTTGGTTTGCATCGGTCTGGCGTTTGTTTTTTCATGTGACGGGGGTGATGATGATCCGCAGGACGATATTTTCGCCCAGTCGCCCGATCCCTCAAAAATCGAAACCATCATGCAGGACGGGCGGGAGTTCAAATTTCCGGTCAATCAGCTTGTCATTCTTATGGAAGATGGCGCAACCGAAAAGGATGCAAGCGCTGTTGCATCGGCGATCGGGGCGAATATCGTCGGGCAGATCCCGAGCACGGGCACATATCAGCTCGAACTGCCAACCACCACCGCAGCAGAGCTTGAGGCCGTGGCCGTTAGGGCCGAGGCGCAGCCAAAAGTCGAAAGCGCAAGTTACAACTATCTCGGACAACTCCGGGAGACGACAGCATGCAAGGCAAATGACGACAACGACAAACTTACCGCAGCCCGACGCTGCGCACTCGAAAACATCCAGTACTACCAGGCCGTTCCGATAGTTGAAAAACTGAGAAGCAGCATTTCGTTTTCTAAAGTCAAGGTTGCCGTGCTTGATTCGGGACTTGACGGCGCCAGCCAGTTTGAAAACACTTCCGTTAATGATCTTGTGAATGACAACGGGATGTTCTTGTTTGGAGACGACAAGGGACATGGTACGCAAGTGGCCGGAATAATCGCGGCCGACAACGGCGACAATGCCGTAAACGGGATCGCGTCAAGAATCGTGGGCGCCTCGAACATCGGTATTTATTACTGCGGTGAAGCGCAGGTGTCGCTCGCCAAAATGCTCTCCTGCGCCGCCAAGGCGGGAGAGAAGAAAATAGATGCGGTGAATATGAGTTTTGGTTACGGCGCCGAGAATCCTCCGCCCCGCTTTGCCGCTACCAGGAGCCAGTGGGTACGCGTGATGGCAAAGTATCCAGGAACGCTCTATCTGGCGGCCGCCGACAACAAGCCGTACGTGCTCACGCTCACAAATGACGCCCCTGCCGGCATACAGCTCGGAAATATGATGACCGTTGGAGGAGTTGGAGGCGCTGACGGTTGCGATCCGGTAAAAGAATATGCCATGTCCGCCCGTGGATCGTTGATTGACATCGCGGCCCCGGCCGTTAATGTTCCGGTGCTCGATCCGGCGTCTCCGGACGGAACTCCGCTGCTTGGTTCCGGCAATTCATTTGCGGCCCCCATTGTCACGTCCATCGCTGCGGTAATAAAATCCATCAATCCCGCGCTCAAGCCGTCCGAGATCAAAAAATTCATAATGGATTATAATTATCTTACTTCTTCGGAGGTCAATTATCGCAGAGCCGTGCTTGCCCTGCCGCTTGAGCAGATGCTTATCAACAAGGGCGCTGCGGCCGTGGTGCTGGGTTATATCGATCGAGATGGCGACCGGATTTACGACGAGCCCGGCGTGGTGGTAGACCGGATATGCTCAAGGTCGGAGGTGAATGTCGAAAGCGAATCTTTATACGTTTTTGAAAGTGCTGAAGAGGATGCGGGCAGTTTTCTCAATGCAATGGGGTTTGGCGTCATAATGATCAAGGATGGCACTTATTCGTTCAGCGCAAGCTGCAGCGGCTGTGCCTTCAAGCTCGATACGGATTTTCCGATACCGGCCAAGGTTGGCATTTCATACGTTGACAATGCCTTGAATAATATCGGTTCGGGCACAAGCGGGGCGTTGAAATTCATCTCATGCGTGGTGGTTCAGCGTGAGGGGCTGTCCAATATGCCGCTGCTTCTGGATATTGAAGGAACGCTGCGCGGGGTGTTTGAAGTAATGAAGCCGCCGTCGCCGGACGTCTATATCAGGCCCTTTACCGGAAAGTTCAATCTGTTCATGGTGGTAATGGCGATGTCGCCCTCGGATGAGTTTGTCAAGGAGATCGAAAAAAGCTGCCATGGGGGTTTGAACAGGCCCTGACGGCAGCTATTATTACCTGCTCCACTTCGGAGCGACGCAATTGCCCAGTCCGTAGGTCAGGCGCCTGACATATGTGCCGTCGATGTTCATGACGTAGATGTTCTGCTGGCCGGTGCGGTTGGAGCTGAAGGCGACGAAATTGCCGTCAGGACTGAAAAACGGGTCTTCGTTGTTGCCCTGGTTTTTAGTGAGCCGCTCGATGTTGCTGCCGTCGGAGTTGATCGTGAAGACGTCAAAGCGGTTGTCGATCCAGCCGGAAAATACAAGTTTGGAGTTCTTCGGCGACCAGTTGGGCGTGGCATTGTAGCGGCCGGCGTAGGTAAGGCGCTGTATTTTGGAGCCGTCAATATTAAGATTGAATACCATGGGCATTCCGGTGCGCGAGGAAACAAATGCGAGCTGTTTTCCGTCAGGGCTCCAGGCCGGATCAACATCGAAACCGAAGGAGTTGGTCATCCTTTCGACCGTGCGGCTCGAGGTGTCGAAAAGGAAAATCTCGGGATTGCCGAGAAAGCTCATGGTGAGGGCGATTCTGGTTCCGTCGGGCGAATAGGCGGCCCCGCTGTTGATGCCCTTGCGGTTTGAAAGCATGCGTATTGTCTTTGTGGCAAAATTGAACTCGTACAGGTCGATGTTCTTGATGTTGTCTCCGCGCCGGGTGAAAAGGGAATAGGCGATTTTTGTCCCATCCGGGCTCCAGGCCGGCGCAAAGGCGATCGAGCGGTGGCTTGTGATCTGTTTTACGTTGGTTCCGTCAAAATCCATTATGTAGATTTCTTTTTTTCCGGTCCGGTCACAAGACATGGCGATTTTGGACATGAAGATGCCCTTTGTGCCGGTAAGGGCTTCAACGATGTCATTTGCAAAGGTGTGGGCAAGCGTCTTGGCATCGCTTGGCGGCGCGACATAACGTTTGGCCAGGACTTCCTTGGCGCCGAAGGTGTCGTATAGATGCGCTTCGTAAGTCATGGCATTGCCTTCGCCGCTCAGGACTGATTTGACTAAAAACTCCGCTCCTATCCCGGTCCAGTCGGTGTATTTGAAGGTTCCCTGGAGTATGCCGGATTTTGAATCATCTTCAATAAACGCGGAAGCGTCGAGGAAACGGAAGATGTCCATGAAAAGCAGGTCTGAGGTGACGGTAGACTGGATTGTCTTGGCCTGTCCCTTGAAATGCGCGGCGGCGACCTTGATTGCCTGGTAGGCCATCACGGTTTTTTTTGCCTTGGCTGCACCCACGGAAATGTAGGGTTTGTCGGCGGCGGCCCCGCTGGAGCAAAGAAAAATCCCGGCAACTGTGATGACCTGAACATGTTTATGAAATCCCATAAATAAAATCATAGTGGAAAACCCACCAGAATTCCATCGAACAGAAGTGATTCGAGAAGTTCCTGCGGCGGCGCCGGAAAGGGCTGGCTTTCGCTGATTGCGCGCTTGACGGCGTCGTCAAATTGCACGTTTCCGGAGAGTTTCAGGAATTTATAGCTGCGCACTTTTCCGCGCGAGTCGATGTTGATCTGGACCTGGGCGGAGAACTGCTGCCTTGCCACCCAGACCGGCAGTGCCCAGTTGTCCTGCAGTTGGTCTCTAACGGTGTCGTAATAGCTTGCCCGCATGGATTCGCGTGCTTCGCCGCTCAGGGATGTCCCGCCCGAAAGCCGGTTGCCCTTGACCATGTAACCGGCTTTCGGTTTTTCGTCCGCGATCTTATCCAGCGCCTTGATGCGCGCGAGCGCGTTTTTGAGTTTCTTTTCGCGTTTTTTGGCATCCTTTTCGCGATCCTTCGACGCCTTGAATACCAGCTCGTCCGGGTCTGCGGTTTCTTTTGCCTTGCGCTTTCCGGCGGTGGCGGCCGTCTCCTGCGTCGTGCCCGCGGCCCTGGTGATTTTTCCGAGGTCCTTTTTCAGGACGTCGGGCAGCCCGACGATGTCAACCCTGAGCGTTGGCGCGAAGAAAACCGGCTTGCCCGGCAGGATGATGCTCTTTAAAACCACAATCAGCATTACGGCCGCATGCGCGACAAGCGAGATGCGCAGGCCCCGTTTGAAAAGCCGCTCGGAAGGATGCTTGGGCGGCGGCGGCGGAAGCTCTATTGCATCTGCGGCATCCAGGCCGGTTTTCATTACAGTGAAAAATCCTTTTCGGACGGCACCGTGACAAGCCCGACGCGGTTGATTTTTGCCTTTTTGACCTCGGCCATCACCTGCGCGACAAAACCATACGGGATGCCCTGGTCGGCCTGAATAAATATTTCAACGGTGGGTTTTGCCGATGAGATCGCCGCAAGACGCGAGCGAAGCGTGCCGGACTGGATCGTATTGCCGTTGATCGCGATATGCCGCGATTTGTTTATCACAAGCACGACCTGGTCCGGGACTTCGTTAAGGCTGCCCGCATTTGCCTTGGGCAGGTCGACCTGCAAACCCTGCTGCATGAGGGGGGCGGAGATCATGAATATAATGAGCAGCACAAGCATCACATCCACGAGCGGGGTTACGTTGATTTCTGCAAGCGTGGTGGAGGTCGCGCCACGCGCGCCGCCCGACTGGTTTATGTTGAAGCCCACCGGTCTAGTCCCCCTTGCGCGAGGTGATCGCGCTTCGCTGGACGATATTCATGAAATCCTGCATGAAACAATCCATGTCGGCGGCGATGCGTTTGATGTGGCCATTGAAAAAATTGTAGAACACAACGGCCGGAATTGCGGCGCCGATGCCGGCGGCGGTCGTGATGAGTGCTTCGGAAATACCAGGAGCCACGACTGCAAGATTGGCGGCACCTGTTGCTCCGATGTTCTGGAATGAATTCATTATCCCCCAGACTGTTCCGAAAAGACCGACAAACGGGGCGGCGCTTGCGGTTGTGGCAAGCCATCCGATGTAGCGTTCAAGTGAAATCACCTCGGAGTTGGATGCCCTGAGCAGCGAGCGGCCGATGTTTTCGATGCTGTCGCTGTCGAGGCGCTTGGTTTCGGCAGTGTGCACGCGCTTGAGTTCCTTGAATCCCGCGCGGAAAACGGAAGCCACGGGTGAAGAGGTGAATCTCTCTGCCTTTGTAAAAACCTCGTCAACGCTTTTGGAATGCCAGAAGGCGTTCAGGAATTTCTGGTTTTCGGCAGTGGCGTTTTTTACAATGCGGTACTTCATTATGATGATCGCCCACGACATCACGGATGCGGCAAGAAGAACGAACAGGACAAATTTGGCCATCGGTCCGGCCTGCCACAAGAGATCGAGGACACCTGTTTGTACAATATGGGGTGTTGGCATGACCCTTATCTTAGCCGCACCTCGGGTCGCTTAAAAAGGGTTTTCTTGTTTTTGAATGCGCCTTGCGTCACATCTATGATGAGAAGAAGCTGCAGAGCCATGCTCGACAGCGGGCCGCCGGCCCCGCCGGTCAGCAGTCTTGCCCAGCTTCCATCCTGGATTGTCTTGTCGGCGGTTGCATATTTGACAAGCAATATCCCCTGGTACTCGATGCCGAGCACCGGAAGACTCAACAGCGGATGGAATACTACAAGGATTCCGGCCCAAAGCCCGGCGCCACGGGCGAAATCCCCGTCCGCGCTTGACCGGATTCCGGCGGCGAGTGAAACGAGCATGAGGGTGATGAGATGCATGATTCCGACGTCAAACTGAAGGGCTTTTACAAAACAGAAGGCCGCTGCGGTAACCAGTATGGCATATGCGTCGCCGGTTTTTTTCCTGATGTGCGAGATCAGCCTGAAACGGAATATATATTCTTCGCAATACGCAAGACAGCCGATTGCGGCAATCCTGAGGACCACGCCAAGCGTGGCAATCAAGCCTTCGTCCGGCTGTATAAAAAACCCCCAGTACCTGTACAAACCGCTGATCAGAAAAGCGGTAACCACGCCCGAGGCCATTACCGCCCCGCCCGTGAAGCCGGGGGCAAAGCGCTTTTCAAACCGGTGCGGGGTGAATAATTCACCGGCGCCATGTCCCGGGCGCGGGTCGAGCCAGCGGAGCATGAGCGTGAAAACAAGCGCGCCCAGCCCCATGATGACAAGTTCATTGGACCCATAGGTTTCGCTGATGTCCTGAAAACGCGCGTTCCAGGGCCGGAGAAAATATGTGATCAGGCTGAGGGCCAGCAGACGGAACAGAAGAACCCAGGCGATGTAGGCGCCAAGCCAGCCGGCGGCCTTTGCGACCGGATTTGTTATTAACGGACGGATCATTGATGTTGAATCTACGCCGGCAAACGGACGGCGTCAAAAAAATGCCGACACTGGTTTACTTTTCAAAAACAGTGTTATCATTTTAAGCGGGGGGAAGATGATCAGTCTTTCCGCATTGTCAAAATGGTTTGCCGGTGGAATACGTATTCTCGATCACGTGAACATCGAACTCAAGAAGGGCGAGTTTCTGTATGTGGTCGGAGGCAGCGGCGCGGGCAAGACAACACTGCTTCGCCTGATCGCCACGGAAGAGCCGCCGTCGGATGGATACGTTTCCCTGTTCGGATACAATCTCTCTCGCGTTTCGGGCGCGACCCTGATGGCCATAAGAAGATCCATCGGGTATGTTCCGCAGGACGTAAGGCTTATTCCTGATCTTTCGGTTTACGACAACATCGCCATGTCGCTGTCGCTTGCGGGCCGGCACTCGCTTGGCGCGGACGCCAAAATGAGGATAAACGGACTGCTCGAAAAACTTGGAATCGCCTCGCGAAGGAACGAGCCGGCTCAATCGCTTTCCGGTGGAGAGGCGCAGCGCGTGGCGTTCGCGCGTGCGCTCGTCCGCAGTCCGGAAATAATAATTGCCGACGAGCCGACCGGTGCCCAGGATCGCGATTACACCTGGACGCTGATGGATCTGCTGCTGAAGGCAAATGCAACAGGCGTCACGGTTGTGGTGGCCACGCATGACCGCGAGATAGTCAGGCGCGTGAGGCGCAAGTGCGCGCTGCTCAAGGACGGACGGCTGGCAATGGAGGAGGCCCTGTGTATCTACTGAAGCTTGCTGCGCGTCCCTGGAGGCTTGCGCTTGCCAGCCAGCTTTTTACCGCCGTGGCGGTGGGCGTGTTGCTGTTCATGGCGGGTTTTCTGCTCTGGTTCGAGCGGGGGCTCGGCGGGGTGGTGACCACAATGCGCTCCGAGCAGGTTCTGACCGTATATCTTGATTCTGCCGTGGATCAGCGTGATGAATCCGGCATTGTTGATTCGATACGCACTTCTCTTGGGGCGCATGCAGAGGTCAGGCTGGTCGCTCCCCAGCAGTTTGTTGACGAAATCCGGGACCGCTATCCTGGTCTTACAAAGGAAATCGAGGACCTTGGAAGCGAGATGACTCTTGTGGTTCCAAAATATGTTTCCGTTTCGGGCGTTCTTCCCGCCGGTGCGCTGGATTCCGTAAAAACCATAAAGGGTGTTGAATCCGCCGAGAGTTCAAAAGACAAGTTCAGGCATATAGTGGATGCGTTCGGAACGCTCAGATGGGTGGCCCGCGGAATAACCCTCGCGCTTGCCGCCGCGCTGGTTACCGGTCTCATGCAGCTTGCGCGTCTCAATTCGCATTTGCACGGGGACACGCTCCGGCAACTCAGGCTTTGGGGGGCCGGCGCGCTTACGGTGAGGATTCCGGCGATTCTTTCGGGGCTCTGGACCGGTGCGGCCGGCGGAGTTCTTGCGGCTTCGGTATGGCTGGCCGGCGCCCTCTGGCTTGCCCGGCACGTAAAGGCGCTTTCGCCGATGATGTTGCAGATGTCCCCGCCACCGCTTGAGGCCGCGCTTGTCCTTTTTGCGGCCGGTGCGGTTGCCGGTCTGGCCGGCGGATTGGTTTTCGGCGCAAGAGGCGGACACTCGCGCGGGAGAGCGTGATGATGCGGGCCGGATTCCTGCTGGTTTCATGCCTGGTTGCAACTCCACTTGCCCTTGCCGCCGTCCCGTCACACAACTTGAATCTTGCCGAAAGGCTTTCGGGCATCCGCACGCGGGTGATGACGATGCAGGAGGAGATAATAGACGGTCTCAGGAGGCAGTCAGAGGCAAAATCAAATCTCGGAAAAATAAAAGCATTGATGAGGCTCCAGCGGGAGGAGCGGAAGCTTTGCAGGGATCGCGTCGAGCAGCTCGAGAACACCATTGCCGAACTTGAATCAAGACGCGGAAAACTCGGGGAAAGCGTGCTTGTGCACCGGAAGCTCATTCGCAGAATTCTTGCGGAAATCGCCCGTGCCGCCCAACCCGAAGCGGGCCTCCGCCAGCTTCCGGAGAAGGAACTTCTTGAGGCCCCGCGCCGCAAAGTGCTGGCCAACATGGTTGATCGCAGTTTGCGCGAGATCGAGGCGTACAAGGCCGATCTTTCGGATGCGGACAATCTTCAGGCCCGCATACTGGAAGAACAGCAGCATCTTGCCTATCTGCTCCAGGAACTCAAGGAGCAGGAGGGGGTGCTCGAACTCAACCGGCAGCTCCAGGCGGACATAATCAAGAGAAAACATGCCGATCGTGCGGCCCAGCTCGATAATTACCGCAAACTCAAGAGCGCCGAAGCCCGTGTCGAATATCTGATCCAGGAGTTCAATGCCCGCAAGGAGCTTGAGCACGCGGTGGAGACCGAGCGCGTCGCGTCGCGCGAGATGATGAAGGGCGCATTTGCAAGAATGAGGGGTCGGCTGCCGATGCCGGTGGCGGGTCCGCTTGTTTCGAAGTTCGGCCGGGCTTTTGATTCCAAATCAGGCTTGAACGTGTTTCGCAAGGGAATTGAGATTGCGGCTCCTGCGAAAGCACAGATCCGGGCCATTTCGTCCGGACGCATTGCCTATTCCGGTGAGTTGCCGGGCTATGGGAAAGTAACAATAGTGGATCACGGCAATCATTTTTATTCGCTCTGCGCTAAACTCGGACGGATCAGCAAAAAGGCCGGCGATCCCGTTGCGGCAGGCGACGAAATCGGCATAAGTGATGACGCGGGTGCGCCAACATATTTTGAGATCCGTGCACGCAATATTGCTGTCAACCCTTTGCAATGGGTGGTCAATTAGTTTAACTTGTTTTTATGATCCAATTCACAAAAAAACTGAGTGTGTTCATGTTTGTCATTGCTGTTTCCCTTCTTGGGATGATGGTGGGACAGAATCTTACCCGGCAGGTCATCCGCGCCACGGCATATGCCGCTCCCGCCCAGAGCGACAAGCAGGAGCGTTATCAGAATCTCGAACTTTTCCAGAAGGTTCTTCATTTTGTTGAAAACAACTATGTCGAAGAGGTCAAAAACAAGGACATCATGTATGGCGCCATCAAGGGCATGCTTGAAACGCTTGATCCTCATTCCACATTTTTGACCGCAGAAGTGTTCCGCGACATGAAAATCGATACCAGCGGCAAGTTCGGCGGCATCGGGATCGAAATCGGCATGAAGGACAATATCCTTACCATCATAGCGCCGATCGAGGACACGCCGGCCTGGAAGGCGGGCCTCAAGCCGGGGGACCGCATTGTCAAGATCAACTCCGAAAGCACGAAAGGCATGAACCTTGTCGAGGCCGTATCAAAGATGCGCGGCAAGAAGGGCACTGATGTCACGCTTTCCATCTATCGCGATGGTTTTGAAAAAATCCGCGAAGTGGCGATTACGCGCGATATAATCAAGATCCAGGCGGTTAAATTCGAGGAACTCGAGTCCGGTTACGGATACATCAGGATCGCGACGTTCAATGAAAACACGTCGAATGATCTTAAAAAGGCCCTTGGCAAGCTTGAATCAAAGCAAAAGCTCAAGGGACTGGTGCTCGATATGCGCACCAATCCGGGCGGACTTCTGGACCAGGCGGTCGAGGTTGCATCGCAGTTCATTGACAATGGCGTGGTGGTTTCGACCATCGGCCGCAACAAGGACCAGAAGGATGTCAAATATGCTCGAAAAGGCAGTGCACGCAAGGACTTCCCGATGGCGATCCTTGTGAATTCCAGTACGGCTTCGGCGGCGGAAATCGTTGCCGGCGCCCTGCAGGATCACAAGCGGGCGCTGGTGCTCGGCGTGCAGACCTTTGGCAAGGGTTCGGTCCAGACGGTGATTGATCTGGGTAACGAGACCGGCCTCAAGCTCACCATTGCCCGGTATTATTCGCCAAGCGGGCGCAGCATCCAGGAAAAGGGCATCGTGCCGGATGTGATCCTTGATGATTACGATCCCAAGCTGCTGACCGAGGCCAAACGCAAGCAGGACTTTTTGCGCGAAAAGGATCTCAAGAGTCATCTTCTCAATGACGAGGAAAAATCCGCAGAAGACAAGTTGAAGGAGAAAGAGGCCAAGGAATTCAAGGACGAAGAGTTGAGAATGTCCCTCAAGAAAAAGAAAAAGAAGGACAAGGATGCGGACAAGGACGAGGAAGAAGAGCTTGTCCCGATCAAATTCAATCCCAAAGAGGATTATCAGACCAAGGAAGCGCTGAACTACCTCAAATCATATGATGCGTTCAGGAAGCTGAAGGTCGAGTGACGGGCGGAAGAACAAGAAACACCAAAGACCGCTCAGCTGTCGACGGGCTTCCGTTGTTTGAACAGGGGGCTTCGCTGCGACCGCGGGCGCTCACGGTTACGGAGATAACCGCGAGCATCAAGACTGCGGTTGAAACCGGATTCACCAGCGTGTGGGTTCAGGGCGAGATCAGCAACTTCCGCAATGTCAATTCCTCGGGACATGCGTATTTTTCACTCAAAGATGATGGAGCGGTGCTGCCGGCCGCAGTTTTCGGCTGGGCCGCGCGCGGAAGGCGCAATCCCAAGTTGGCTTTTGAGCTCAAGGACGGGCTGCAGGTTCTTTGCCAGGGAAGGCTTTCAGTTTATGCCCCGAGCGGCCGTTATCAGCTTGTGATCGAGCATATCGAGCCGCTTGGCGCGGGGGCGCTTCAGCTTGCCTTCGAGCAGCTCAAGGCAAAACTCGTGGCGGAAGGGCTTTTTGCGCCCCAGCGCAAAAGGCCGCTTCCAGGATTTCCGAAAACCATTGCGGTTGTAACCTCGCCCACCGGCGCGGCCATCCGTGACATGCTCAGCATTCTTGCCCGGCGCGCCCGTCATATCAAGGTTGTGATCATTCCCGCGCTTGTTCAGGGCGACGAGGCGCCAGGGCAGCTTGTGCGCGGCATACAGGCGGCCAACAGACTTGAGGGCGTCGATCTGCTTGTGGTCGCGCGGGGCGGCGGCAGTATAGAGGATCTTTGGAGTTTCAACGATGAGCGCCTGGCGCGGGCGATCGCGGCTTCAAGGCTGCCGGTCGTTTCCGCCGTAGGACATGAGATAGACTTCACGATTTCGGATTTTGTCGCCGACCTCAGGGCGCCGACCCCTTCCGCGGCGGCCGAGATCATCAGCGGAAAATGGGTTGATTCGCTTGGAACGGTCCGGGATGCCTCGTCGCGTCTCCGGCAGGCCGTTTTGCGCGAAATATCCGCGCGCAAGAGCATCCTTGCGCATGTTCTTGCCAGGCTCGTAAGCCCCCGCGACCGCCTGAGGGAGCAGGCCCAGAAGTGTGATGATTTTTTATTACGGCTTGAGAGGGCAATGGGGGTAAAATTGGAGGCAGGGAGGTCAGCCTTCGGGCGGCTTGCCGCAAAGCTTGATGCACTTTCGCCGCTCAAGGTGCTTGAGCGCGGATATGCAATAATAAGAGGCGCGCGTGATGGGTCGGTTGTTCGTGCCGCTTCGGATGCCAGTCCGGGGCTTGAGGTGCGGATCAGGTTTCATGATGGAGAAAAAGATGCGAGGATCGTCTAAAAAATTATATCTGGTGTTTGTTGCCATCGCGTTTCTCACGCTGTTTGCCTGTGGTTCCGCGCCCAAAAAAGACGCCGCCGAGCTTTCGAGTCCTGTTGCCGTCAGTCCGGTCAAGGACATTGGGGCTGCGCTTTCCGCCGAAGAGGCTGTCAACGGCTCGGTAGTACTGCTTAAGATCGTGGCTCCGGATTCGGCCGGCGAGGCCAGCGTGGAATATGAAGGGCGCGAGCTGCCGGTTTTCCCTCTTTCAAACGGCGAGACGGTTTCGCTTGTTCCTGTCCCGTTTGACCGCAAGCCCGGGCCCTCCGTTGTCAAGGTGCGTTTCGGCGACATAACTGAAATTAAAATCCACGAAATCCCCCTCCGTGTTCTTGATGGCGGCTATCCTTCCGAAGTGCTTCGTGTCGATCCCAAGCAGATCAAACCGCCGAAAAAATACATCAAGCGCATCATGCGGGAATCAAGAGAGATCGGCGCACTTTACCGGCGTATCACTCCGGCCGTCCTTTGGAACGGTCCGTTCAGGATGCCAATTCAAAGCGCCATCACAAGTTCGTATGGCACCAGGCGCGTCTATAACGGCGAAGTCAATGGCTTCCATCAGGGGGTGGATCTCAAGGCGGCGCGCGGGACACCCGTCAGGGCGTCAGCCGGCGGGGTTGTGGCAATGGCCAAAAATCTGTATTTCACCGGCTGGACGGTGATTCTTGATCATGGTTACGGAATTTTCACCGTTTATGGGCACATGAACAAGCTCAAGGTGAGGCGCGGTGCGAAGGTCAAAGCGGGACAGCTTGTCGGTTTGTCGGGGATGACCGGAAGATCAAGCGGCCCGCATCTGCACTGGGGCGTAGTGGTGAGCCGGGTCAAGATCAATCCGCTTGAATTCATGAAAGTGGTGAAATGACTTTGCTGTCAATTTGCATGGCAATTGTCTTGTCGCTTGATTTTGCGCAGGCCGCGCAGATGGGGGCCGTCAAGGACGCGGACGCGGATTTGCTTGATGCGCCGGGCGAAAAGTCCAACATGATCCAGAAAATCAAGAAGGGCACGCAGCTTGTGATCAGCAATGAGCCGAAAAACGGCTACTACAAGGTCCGTTTGCCTGGCGGTCAGATCGGCTGGTTGCCGGGGCGGGCTCTTGGACTCGCGGTGGACAAGGCGGCCGGTCAGCAACCGCAATTGCCGATGGAAGAGCCGCTGGAGCAGCCGGAGCAGCCGGAGCAGCGTAAAAAGATCAACACATTTCCGGTTGATGACAGTGTTGAAATGGCCCGGGACGAGCGGTCAACGCCGGACAAAGCCAAGAAAAAAACCGCCAGAAAGCCGCGTTTCCAGCTCAGGGCTTTTGGCGGGATGAATTTTTTCAGCGCGACCGAGGCAAACAACCTCATACAGTTTGATTCGCTTTCAAACGGTTTTCATTTCGGCGGTGAAGCGGCGGTGAAGGTTGTAAAGATGTTCTGGGCGGTTGCAAGGTTTGAGAGGATGTTCAAAAGCGTTACCGGAAAAAACACCGCAACAAACAAGATGTACGATTTTTCGCTGACAAGCCTGCCGGTTTCGGGCGGGATAAAAATGAGTCTGTTTGATGATGATGACATCAATGGCATGATTTCGGTTCTTGGCGGTCTCGGTCTTTCGACAAAGCTTGATACCACCTGCACCGGCGCCACCACGACAATGAGCGCCAATGCCTTGACGCTTGTTGCAAAGGCTGATGTTGATTTGATGATTTCAAAGAAAGTCGCTGTTTTTCTTGAAGCCGGATACCGCTATCACAAAACAGCAAAGCTTACGCCTGCAACTGATGCCACCGGAAGCGAGATATTGAAATTAAACGGGGTTTTTGTCCCGATAGCGCTCGATCTGAGCGGTCTTTTTGCGGGGCTTGGCGTTATGTTCCAGTTTTAGCGGGTTTGACACCGCAAGAAAAGAAATTGACAATATATATGAGGCGAAAGGAATCGCCTTCAGCATGTCATGGAGGACTGCCTGATGACTGACGAACTCACCGGATTTGTCATAGAAGCCGCCAAACCGAAATACATGACAGGCCCGCATAAACTTCCGAAGCCGTCTTTTCTGGATTTCAACGGCGTCTGGAACGACGCCTTTGATTTGTGGGACCGTATCGGCGTCACCGAGCCCGCGCTTGCATGCATCGACCGGTCGGGCTGGAAAAACGAAATTCTGGAACCCACGAGGCTTAAAATCGATGAACGGATTAACCGCCATAAAATGATGCTGGCCGTGCATGATGCCGAGCTCGATGCCGCGCTTTTTCAGTTGATCGGGGCGCGGGTGCCGGTGGCGGTTACGGGGGGCATGGACTGGTCGATGCGGTATTATCCCGAGCGGATTTTTCGCCAGGTCCAGAGCGTGGACCTGCTTGTTCATCCCGATGCGTTCCAGGCCGCGATGCGGGCGCTGGCGGTCGGCGGTTACCGGGCCACCCAGAGCGTCCGGCCGAGCGCAATGTGTGTCGAGCTTGTCCGCAAGGATGATGGCCCGCGCGTCAGGCTGGGGCGCAAGCTGCTTGTCAACGACGAGGATGTTCATGTGGCCGGGATCCTGCAGCGGGCTTCCGGGAGCAGGATAACGGGTCTGCCGATGAACACGATGGCGCTCTCGCCTGAAGACAATTTTGTATATCTTGTAAGATTCGGCGCGGTGAGGAATTTTCTCGGCTCGCCGGTCTGGCTTAATGACATGCATTTTCTTGTCGAAAGCACCGAGTTCAAGTCCAAGGCTGATTGGGAACACATAATGTGGTCGCTTGCCCAGTCACGGGCGCTTGGCGGTGCGTGGTTCGCGCTGAGCTTTCTTGCCTCGGCTTGGGGCACGACCATTCCGCGTGAGGCGCTGGAGCACTGTTCACACAAGGTTGGCGCTTTCAGGCGCCGCTGGCTCTCGCATCTGGCCGTAAACAACTGGTTTCCGCTCAGGGGCCGTTCGCTCACGTGGAAGCTCAGGTCGGGGCTGCTGCTGAACGACGATACGCTGGAAGGGCTGCGCGGGGCTTTTGCGTGATGGAAGGCAAAAAACGATGTCCTGGTGTTTTGGGAGTTTTTTTTATTTTTGCCGGATCAGTCATATTGTCTTCCGGATGCAGCAGTACGAATATGGAGGCCGCATCGGCGGATGATTATATTTCGGATATCGGCAGCGTGGAAAGTCCTGCTGCTGCCGAAATAGCGCCGCTTGCGGGTATTCCGGTTGAAAATAATTCTCACGTGAAAAAATGGATCGAATATTTTACCGAAAAGGATCGCGAGAGATTTCTGTCGTTCTTGCAGCGTGGCAGCAAGTACAAGGAGGTTGTTGAAAGTATTCTGGAGGAAAATGGTGTACCGGCGGAACTATTTTATCTTGCCATGATCGAGAGCGGTTATCAGACTCTGGCTACGTCAAGGGCAAAGGCGGCGGGAGTCTGGCAGTTTATTCATGCAACCGGCAGGCGTTATGGCTTGCAGACGGATCAATATGTTGACGAGCGTCGTGATCCCATCCGCGCTACCGAAGCCGCCGCAAAATATCTGCGTGATCTGTACAATGTGTTCGGCTCATGGCACCTGGCGCTTGCTGCCTATAATTCGGGTGAGTATCGCGTAATGAATGCAATTATCAAAGGCAAAAGCAGGGATTTCTGGGAACTGAAGGCTAAAAAAATATTACCACAAGAAACCTGTGAATATGTCCCCAAATTCATGGCAGCAGTGCTGATCGGGCAGAATCCCGCAAAATATGGATTTGCCGGAATAAAAGAAGCAAAATATCCGGATCTCGAATCCATTGAAGTGCCTTCTCCCGTAAGAATAAATTTCGTATCAAGGGTTGCCGGTGTGCCGGTTGCCGATTTGGAGAGGGTCAATCCCCATCTTAAAAAGGGCATGACCCCGCCACGGGCAAATACATATGAGATCTGGGTTCCCGCGCAATATGCCAGTGCCGTGACAGTTGCGCGGCCTAAACTCGAATCCGGAAGGCTGAGGGGGTTTGGGCCTGGCCGGAATTTGGCTTCGGTGGATTCAAAAATAAGACATTATCACATTGTACGGTCCGGCGAAAATCTTGCTGTTATTGCCAGAAAATATTCGACCTCTATTATCCATCTCAAGCAGGTCAACGGTTTGATGTCCAACAGGATATATCCCGGAATGAGGATCAGAACCTCCGCGCGGTCCTACAGGTCGGCAGAAAACCATCGTTACAGAGTCAAATCTGGCGATTCTTTGTACTCCATCGCGCTCGCGCATGGTATTTCCGTGCAAATGCTCAAGCGGCTCAATTCACTCAAGGGCAACAGTATATTTGTCGGGCAAGGTTTGAGAACGGGGAAGGGGGGATGACGGATATTTCCCCTTTTCTGAAACCTGTAATTATGGCAGATTTTATATTCTATGAAAAAATACAAATGCACGGTTTGCGGTTATATTTATGATCCAGCCAAGGGCGATCCCGACAACGGGGTCAAGCCGGGTACGGCGTTTGAGGCGGTACCATCCGACTGGGTTTGCCCGGAGTGCGGAGTTGGCAAAGAAGACTTCGAAGTGATTGAAGACTGAGTTTGTATCGTTCAATGGGCGCATTCAGCAATATTCTCATATTATACGGCTTTCTTCTGCTAATAATCGCCACGATAACGTTCATGCTCTGGATCATATTGCGCGACGGTTTGATTCTGCACACGCTGATCGTATGGCTTTCTTATCTGGCTTCAAACGTCATATTTTTATGGGTGCCGCTGCCGGAGATACCTAAAACGACGCTCACGCTTCCTCTTGCCGTGATTGCAAATGTGTTTCTTGCAAGGGTTCTTGCCAGGCTGGCTGAAACGGAGTTTGACGTAAAAAAAGCGCTTGCCGTCATATTATTCGGGGTGACGCTGACGGCGATATTGTTCACGTCAGATCTGCCACAGCATATAGGCGCGATTCCGGTTTCGCTTGCGGTGGCTTATCCGCTTTTTATTTCCGGCTTGCGGAATCTGAGGTCCGGGCGCGAAAAAGCATATACGATAAAAGGATTGTCCATTGTGTTCATCATTTACAGCTTGTACATGGTTTTTGTCCCGTATTTGTTGACGTCGCAGAAAGAAGTTGTCGCTTATTTTTTCACTGTCAGCTTCATGTTCGCTTTTTCGATATTTTTGATTGCGGCGATTCTTGAAAAGATAAGCGTAAAAAACGAACAGATATCGGCGAAGCTCAAATACCAGGAAATGATTTTCAGTTCCGCCAAAATGGCCGCAATCGGGACCATGGCGGGGGGTATGTCGCATGAAATAAACAATCCTTTGGCCATAATGAAAGTGATTGTTGAGGATGCGATCGAACGCACCAGGGACGAAAAAACCGATATGACCAGCGAAACTTGCGACAATCTTCTGAACCAGATCGGTCGGATCGCGAAAATCGTAGGATCACTCAAGCGCATCTCGAAGGAAGCCCCGTCTTCGGAGAAAAAAACCGTGGTGCTGGGTGAGGTCATGGAGGATGTGCTTGCTTTTTGCCGAACCGGGTACGCCGAAAAAGGAATAGACATAATTTATGACGCTGCCGGACAGTTGATGAATGCAAAGGTTGTTTGCACGCAGTCCGACCTGTCCCAGGTGCTTTTGAATCTCATGCAAAACGCATATGACGCAATCAGCGATTGTCATGGCAAAAAATGGATAAAAATCGGTGTTGCGGAGCGGATGGGTGAAATTCTCATATCCGTAATGAACAGCGGAACTAAAATTTCCGAAGAAATCGCGAATAATCTTTTCAATCCGTTTTTTACAACAAAGGTGCCCGGCAAGGGTACTGGATTGGGGCTCAGCGTTTCAAAGAGTATCATGGAGATATCCGGCGGCGCTCTTGAGTACAGCGGGAATGCGGAATATACGGATTTTATAATTACGCTCAAGAGCGGAATATCATGCCCGCTCTGAGGGACCGGCTTTAATTTGCCAGTACCCTCATTTAATTCTTTTTGGCTTGTTTTTTTGCGCTATAAGGGTTGTTTTAGCCTTGTATTTCACCCCACTTACAGTATAGTTAATATGTATACATATGAAAAGATTGATTTTTTCCAGTCTCAACAAATGGAGGTCCGATCGCGACAGAAAAGTTCTTCTCTTGCGTGGTGCGCGTCAAGTTGGAAAAACATATCTGATAAGGGAACTTGGAAAAACTTTTGAACAATATCTTGAAGTGAACTTTGACGAACAGCCAAAAGTAAAAACTTTTTTTTCGGGGTCACTCAGTCCTGTTGAGATCACCGAAAAACTTGGAGGCTTTTTCGGGAAATCAGTCGTTCCCGGAAAAACCCTGCTGTTTTTTGACGAAATCCAATCATGTCCGGATGCGCTCAAATCATTAAGATATTTCCATGAAAAACTACCCGGGCTGCATACTGCGGCAGCCGGATCACTTTTGGAATTTGCAATCTCCGACCTCCCCTCCTTCGGCGTCGGACGCATCCACTCGCTATACATGCAGCCGATGAATTTCGAGGAATTTCTTGAAGCATGCGGTTTATCGGAACTCATACCGCTTATAAGCAAAGCATCTTGCGACAGTCCTCTTGACGACACCCTTCATGAACGGGCACTGGACAAACTGAAAACCTTCATGATCATTGGTGGAATGCCTGCTGTTGTCAAAACCTATGTTGAAAAACACGATTTCACCGCATGCCAGGAAGTGCTTGACGACCTGATAAGCGCGTTTGAAGATGATTTTGCAAAATACCGGAAAAAAATCCATGCCGCTAAAATGACCGAAGTCCTCAAGTCGGTAGCACTCCAGTCCGGAAGCAAATTCAAATATTCAAAAATTTCAGACCTGAGGCATCCTTCTGGATACAAAAAGGCGCTTGATCTTCTCGTGAAGTCCGGTCTGGTTCACAAGATACATCATACTCATGCGCGCGGAATACCACTTGGCGCCCAGACCAGCCCGCAAAAGTTCAAGGCGATAATTTTTGACCTTGGCATTTTTCAGCGGCTTTGTGGCCTTGATCTGTCCGAATATCTTGTGAGGGATCGTGTTTCACTTGTCAATAAAGGGGCGCTTGCCGAAGTACATGTGGGACTTGAACTTCTTGCATCAGGGGTAAAAAATCTCAGACCGGAATTATATTACTGGCACAGGGAAACCAGAAGCAGCAATGCCGAAGTTGATTATGTCATTACAGTCAACGGCAAAATCATCCCGATTGAAGTCAAAGCCGGAATCCAGGGACAAATGCAAAGTCTTTCGATTTTCATGAAAGAAAGGAAGCTGAAGTCCGGAATAAGGATTTCGGCCGGCAACTTCAATTCCACCGGCAAAATTGTAAATATTCCACTATACGCTGCCATACAGGCCAGAAGTATAACTCCTTAACGAGTCTTTAAAATATGTTATGGAGCCCCGGTGGCCTCATCATGATTTGTGGCTGCAGACAACCGGGAAAGTTCCTGGGATGAGGCAATCGAATTGGGCACTTTTCAGTTCAAATCATATACAAGCTGCCTGATGTGCTTGATGAAATATCCCTTCACTTCGCCCCAGTCTGCTCCACGATTTTTAATATATCTTGGTTCGGGATCGCCTTCGGCGTCACTGAAATGGACCAATGATTTTCCGATATGCACGGGATTGATGCGTTCCCTGCCAAATTTTTTCACGGCGCACGCGGCTATTTTATGGAACGGGATTTCCTGGAGAACATAATACAAGTCCACGAAGTCCCGCTTTGTTCCACGTTGCGAAACAGCGATCAAATTCATGGCGGCGATATCGTTGATGCTGGCGATTTTGATTTTTCCAATATTGATTGTTTTTTCAATGAAGGGATATTCATAGGTAAATACAGAAAACTTCATGCCGTCGATTTCCGCAACAAGCGTATCAACCCCCTCTGATAGAAGATGATACGTGCTGCCGGCCTTCCTGATGTATTTGATGACGTCTTCCGTCTTGAAATGCTTTGGCGTGAAAAAATCCAGGTCATATGAAATCCTGTGCCCGATCTGGAGCGCAAGCGCCGTCCCACCGGCAAGCACTGCCGAATGATGACCGGCAAAGAGTTCAAGCCCGTTCAAAACCTTCCAGCCGTGTTTTGGCAGACATTTTTTATGCATTTTCAATCCCGAACCAGATCATCCAGAAATTTGCCGATTTTTTTGAAATGTTTCTGCTCGTCACAAACACCTCGATGATTTTTTTCAACGAAAATATCTTCAAAATCCATTCAAATGCATCCAACGAGCCGAGCTCAAGCACCCGTTCAATCACGTAACGGCCGTTTTTGCCAAAATCGAGTTTCTCCGGATCCGTGTCCCAGAACAAATGCCTGAAGTCATTGGGCACCGACTTTTGCCTGTTCTCAAGCGCGAGCAATGCTTTAGCCAGCCTGTCACCGGCTGTACCCACATATTTATGGACAATCCTTTTTCCGTGCCTTGAAGAAAGGTAATAATAATCCTTTTTTGAAATGGTCTTTTTGATCAAGCACATCAGAATTATTATCACACATTGTGTGGTAATAATCAAATCCGACAAAAAGGCCGGAAAGTGCCCTGGGCCTTCTATTTTTTTTGATGTACCAAAATAGAATACGTTATATTTTGGTCTGGACTAAAATAGAATACATTATATAATGGTACATGCATGAGATATCTATACGAAAACATTAAGAAAGATATAGCCAAAAAAATGGTTTTCATCTCGGGCCCGCGCCAGGTTGGGAAAACATTTTTATCCAAGGAGCTTCTAAGGCAGTTTGATTCTGATCAATATTTCAACTGGGACAGAACAGAGCATAGAACAATCATTCTGAAATCCGGATGGAACAGGAATAAACAACTGGTGGTGCTTGATGAAATTCACAAGTACAAAAACTGGAAGTCGTGGTTGAAGGGTATTTATGATACCGAAAAACGGCCTCCGAATTTCGTTGTTACAGGAAGCGCCATGCTCGATGTCTTCAGGCGCGGCGGTGATTCCCTTTTGGGCAGGCATTACACATACAGGCTGCATCCTTTCAGTCTCAATGAACTTGTAAAGTTCAAACATATGACGCCCGGAGAGGCGCTTGACATGCTTTTTGCAAGAGGCGGGTTTCCCGAGCCTTTGTTCGGGGACACAGTTGATGCGGATAGATGGCGGAAGGAACGTCTTTCTCTTGTACTTAGAAATGACATGCTGTCGCTGGAGAATGTGCGCAATCTTGGGGATGTTGAACTGCTTGTTGATCTGCTCAGGGAACGGGTAGGCTCAACTTTTACATATCAATCCCTCGCAAGAATTCTGTCTGTTTCTCCACAAACGGTCAAGTCTTGGATCGAATTGCTCGAGCGCATGTATGTTGTGTTCACGGTAGCACCGTTCCATCGGTCTCTAAAAAAAGCGATAAAGAAAGAACGCAAGATTTTTTTCTGGGATTATTCGGATGTAATCAACGAAGGAGCCCGTTTCGAAAACCTGGTTGCCTCACATTTACTGAAATATGTGCATTTTATGGAAGACACAAAAGGACAGAACATCAAGCTGTGGACCCTGCGGGACAAGCTCAAACGCGAAGTGGATTTTTGCATTACCGTGAACAACAAACCGGTTCATCTGATAGAGGTAAAACTGTCGGATACGGCTGTTTCTGGCGGAATAGAATATTACGGCAGAATCTGGCCCGAAGCGCGTGCCACCTGGGTTGTGAAGCAACAAATAGTATCCGGGCAATATGGCAAGGTTGTTCTTTGCGGTGCCGGAGAATTTCTTGGTGAGCTGGTCTAAAATGTGCAGGTTTCTTTCGGCGCAAAATTGGGGTCTTTATTTTACCAGCACCCTGCCCCAAAGCGGCGGCACGGTGCCGGAGTCGAATTTTCCGCTTTTTACGGTTACGACGCCGCCGCCTAGTGCGTCCGTAAAACGATCTCCGTTTTTGGCAAATCCGGCGGCAGAAAACACAACATGCGCCGTTGCGGTATTGTGACGGTTGAGCACCACGACAACAGTCTGGTTGCCCCGCGTCCGCTTGAATGCAAAAATCCTCCGCGCATTGTCCGTCAAAAGCGTCTCATACAATCCGGCCTTGAGAGCAGGATGAGCGGCGCGCATCGTGCCGAGGCGGGCGTAATGTGCGATCATGTTTTTATCGGGCGAAAGCCCCAGCTCCTCCCACGGATATACGCCGCGTGAATACGGGTCGCTGCGGTACATGCCATCGTAGTGCATGCTCTCGTAGGCTGCGCCGGCTTCGTCGCCATAAAGGACGGTCGGGGCGCCCGGGTAGGTGAACATGAAAAGCGAAAGCAGCTTGAGCTTGCGCCTGGCCAGTTCCGTGTCGTCGCCCGAGATTTTTTTGAGCACGAAAAGTATGCGCGCCGTATCGTGCGAACCGGCGAGATTCATCATCGCGTGCCAGGACTCGGGCGGGTAGTCTTCTTCGATCGCCCGCAATCTGCCGTCAAATCCGCTCTCGTCAAGCGGCGCGAGCGGTCCGCCCCAGGTGCCCGGGTTGTTGTTTTCGTCCGTATATTTTCCATCCGCGAGCCAGTTGAGCATCGCCGATCTGAAGCGGTAGTTCATCGTGGCGTCCATCTCGCGTCCGAGCAGGAAGTGGCTCGCGTCGCCCCATTCCTCGGAAATTATCGCCGCATCGGCGCTTACGCCCTTGACGGCTTTTCGGAACTCGCGCCAGTAGGTGCTGTCGCCGCCATGCCCCTCGCCCGATGAGATGTCGCTTGCAACATCCATGCGCCAGGCCGAGGCGCCAAGCCTGAGCCAGTGTTCGGCCACGGAGTTTTTTCCGCCCGCGAAGAAAAAGTCGCGCACCTCTTTTTTGGAGCTGTCAAACACCGGATGCTCGTAAAAGCCGGCCCAGGCCTCATAGGTCGTCTGTGTGCCGTCAGCGGCGGCGCAGTAGTAGTACGTGCCGGGGATATAGTGATTGACCGGCCGGTTGAACCGGTGCGGAAAGATAAACCACGAACGGTACGGCGAATCCGGCGCTTCACACGCGCCCTTGCCGTCCCAGCGGCGGAAAAGGTCGAAATACGCGCTGTCAGCCGTACCATGGTTGAATACGCCGTCGATTATCACATGCATTCCGCGCGCGGAGGCTTCGGCGGTCAGCTTTGCAAAGAGCGCATTGTCGCCAAGCTCGGGATCGATCGAAAGATAGTCTTGCGTATCGTAGCGGTGGTTGGTCGCCGATTTGAAAACCGGATTGAAGTATATGGCGGAGACGCCGAGCGATTTCAGGTAATCAAGTTTTTCGATCACCCCCTGCAGATCGCCGCCGTAGAACTGGTTGTCCATCTCCAGTTTGCATTTCGGCCCGCGGGGATCGCAGATCGGTTCATTCCACTGGAGTTTGCGGATTTTCTTGTTGAACACAAATCCGCCGCCGTTCGCGGGATCGTTTGCCGTGTCTCCGTTGCGGAACCGGTCCGGCAGGATCTGGTAGATCATCGCCCCCTTGAGCCAGTCGGGAGTTTGAAAATCCTTGTCGTAGACCGTGATCTGGAATGTGTCGGAGTCATTCCAGCTTTCGCTGAAGCGGCCCCAGCCG
>Ga0208375_1001222_pt1 | contig 30397 bp, 26 predicted proteins | sample RifOxyD1_FD_184038 | JGI IMG/M metagenome (GOLD analysis project Ga0208375, IMG submission 184038) | Soil microbial communities from Rifle, Colorado - Rifle Oxygen_injection D1 (SPAdes) | ecosystem: Environmental > Terrestrial > Deep subsurface > Rock core/Sediment | place: Rifle, Colorado...
GGGCAAGCCGGCCGCCAATATTGATGTCCGATTCCGGCGAGTCCGTGCCGCGGCCCGGTGCTAGCCTGCATCCATGGTCGCCCTCCCCGCCCCCGTCGAGATCGCCCCGCCTGACACGTCCATGGCGCCGCTGCCGGACCGGGCGATCTGCGACCAGGCGCGGCTGAGCCGCGATGCGCGTTTCGACGGCCTGTTCTTCACGGCCGTGCGGAGCACCGGCATCTACTGCCGCCCCGTCTGCCCCGCGCCGGCGCCCAAGCGTGAAAACGTCACCTACTACCGCCATGCAGCCGCCGCCGAAGCGGCCGGTTTCCGCCCCTGCCTGCGCTGCCGTCCGGAGCTGGCCCCGGGCGATGGCACCTGGCGGCGCGGCGACGCCACCGTCGCGCGTGCGCTCAAGCTGATCGACGAGGGGGTGCTGGTCGAGGCGCCCGTGGCGGCGTTGGCCGAGCGCGTGCACCTGGGCGAACGGCAGCTGCGGCGCCTGTTCGTGGACCGGCTGGGCGCGCCGCCGCTTGGAGTGCATGCCACGCGCCGGCTGCTGTTCGCCAAGCAGCTGCTGACCGAGACGGCGATGCCGATCACCGACGTGGCGATGGCCGCCGGGTTCGGCAGCCTGCGGCGCTTCAACACCACCTTCAAGGACGCCTACCGGATGGCGCCGCGCGACCTGCGCCGGCAACCGCGCGAGGCCGTGGGCGAGACGCTGGTGCTGCGTCTGGGGTACCGGCCGCCGTACGACCTGGCCGCGATGCTCGATTTCCTGCGCGGGCGCGCACTGCCCGGCGTGGAAGTCGTCGACGAACACGGATACGCGCGTGTGCTGGCACCCGAATCGCCCGGTCAGCCCGTCGGCTGGCTGCGCGTGGGTGCGTGGCCCGGTGGCGAGCACGCGCTGCGGCTGGAGCTGCACGGAACGTCGCCGGCGCGCCTGCTGCCGGTGGTCAACCGGCTGCGGCGGATGTTCGACCTGGATGCCGACCGCGATGCCATCGGACGCGCGCTCGCGGTGGACCCCGGCCTGCGTTCGTTGCTGCACGCGCGCCCCGGCCTGCGGCTGCCCAGCGGCTGGGACGGCTTCGAGATCGCAGTCCGCGCCATCCTCGGCCAGCAGGTCAGCGTGGCGGCGGCGCGCACCCTGGCCACGCGTCTCGCGCATCGCTTCGGCACGCCGCTGGAGGCGGCGCCCGCAGCCGGCCTCACGCACCTGTTCCCGACGCCCGATGCGCTGGTCGATGCCGACCTCGGCGCGATCGGCCTGACCCGCGCGCGCGCCGACACCGTGCGCGCCGTCGCCGCGGCCCTGCTCGACGGACGCGTGGATTTCCGTGCCGAGCGGACGCTGGAGGATTTCGCCGCGCGATGGGTCGCGCTGCCCGGCATCGGGCCGTGGACCGCGCAGTACATCGCGATGCGCGCGCTCGGTCATCCCGATGCGTTTCCCGCGGAAGACCTGGTGCTGCAGAAGACCCTGCCCGGCGATGGCAGCCGGCTGACGGCGCGGGCGCTGGCCGCACGGGCGGAGGCCTGGCGTCCGTGGCGCGCGTACGCCGTGATCCACCTGTGGCGCGGCGCGGCGCTGGCCGCGCCCGCACCCCGCACACCCCGCAAGAGGGCAACGACATGAGCACCACCTGGACCCACATCGACAGCCCGGTCGGCCCGCTGTTCATCGCCGCCGATGATGCCGGCCTGCGCGCCATCGAATTCCGCGACAACCGGCATCCGGTCAAGCGCGACGACGACTGGCAGGCCGGCATGCATCCGGTGATCGACGCGGCCGCCGCGCAACTGCGCGAATATTTCGACGGCGCCCGCCGCACGTTCGAACTGCCGCTGGCACCGCGGGGCACCGCATTCCAGCTGGCGGTGTGGGATGCGCTGGACGCGATCCCCTTCGGCGAAACGTGGAGCTACGCGCAACTGGCGCAGCGCATCGGCAACCCGTCCGCCATGCGCGCGGTGGGCGCGGCCAACGGCCGCAACCCGCTGCCCATCGTGCGGCCGTGCCACCGCGTGATCGGTGCCGACGGCTCGCTCACCGGGTTCGGCGGCGGGTTGCCGACCAAGCGGTTCCTGCTCGAACTGGAAGGTGCGTTGCCCGGGGCCGGTGTCGCCGTGGCCGACCTGTTCGTGACGGCCTGAGGCCTACATCCCGCGGAAGCGGTGCAGGAACGCCCCGCTGACCGGCAGCGATTCGCCGCGTCCGCGCAGGCACAGGTGCCACTTGCCCAGCTCGTCCTTGCGCACGCGGTCGATGGCCGCCACGCGCACCACCACGCCGCGGTGCACCTGCCAGAACGTGTCTGGATCCAGGCCTGCGAGCAGGTCCTTGAGCGGCGTGCGGATCACCGCCTCGGCCTCTCCGGTCACCACGCGCACGTACTTGTCCTGCGCCTGGAAATACAGCACCTCGTCGATGCCGATCATGCGCACGCTGTCGCCGACGCTGGCGCTGATCCAGCGCACCTGGCGATCGCCGCGCGGGCGCAGCGCGGCCTCCAGTTCATCGACGCGGGCTTGAAGGTCGCCGTCGTCGCGCGTCGCCAGACGCTCGCGCAGTCGGCCCACGGCCCGCGCCAGGTGTACCGGCTGCACCGGCTTGAGCAGGTAGTCCACGGCGCCGGCCTCGAACGCGCGGATCGCGTATTCGTCGTACGCGGTGGTGAACACCACCAGCCCGCCGGCGGCGACCACCGCGCGCGCCACGTCCAGGCCGCTGACACCCGGCATGCGGATGTCCAGGAAGGCCACGGCCGGTCGCAACTCGGCCACGGCCTGCAACGCGGCCACGCCGTCGTCGCAGGCCGTCACCGATTCCAGTTCCGGCCAGGCGTCGGCCAGCATCGACAGCAGGGCGGCGCGCTGCGGCGCTTCGTCCTCGGCCACGATGGCGACAAGCCCGCTCGACGTCATGCGCGCGCTCCATCCGGTTCGACCGTCGTTTCCGGCGCTTCAAGCGGCAAGCGGATCTCCGCCTCCACGCCCTGCCCCGGCGTGCTGCGCATATGCAGCGCCGCGCGGCCGCCGTAGCGCTCCAGCAGCTGCTCGCGCACGTTGGCCAGGCCGACGCCGCTGCCGAGCCCGGGCTGCAGCCCGACGCCGTCGTCGACCACCGTGACGTTGAGGTGGTCGGCATCCTCCAGCGCGCGCACCACGACGCGGCCGGGGCCGGGCTTGGGCTCGATGCCGTGCTTGATCGCGTTCTCCACCAGTGTGATCAGCAGCAGCGGCGGGTACGGCCGGGCGCGCAGGCCCTCATCGGCTTCGATCGCGTACGACAGCCGCCCGCCCATCCGCAGCCGCATCAGCTCCAGGTAGCTGGCGCAGATGTCCAGCTGCTGGCCGAGCGTGGAATGCACCAGGCCGTCGCCGTCGTCGCGCAGTTGCGGGATGGTGGAGCGCAGGTGGTCGACCAGCGCGTCCAGCGTGGCTTCGGCCTGCGCCGGGTCCTGCCGCACCAGCGCGCGTACCGAGGCCAGCGTGTTGAACAGGAAGTGCGGCTCGACCTGGGCCTGCAGCACGCCCAGGCGCAGGTCGCTGTGCTGCTTGGCCTCGCGCAACTGCGCGACTTCCTGCGCGTGGTGGTTGTCCAGCCAGCGCCGCTGCTCGCTGAAGTAGGCGCGCAATGCCAGGCCGCCGCCGAACAGGCCGTAGACCACCACAAGGAAGGCCAGGTTGATGGTGAGCGCGACGGCGCGCTCGGCCATCGGCACTTCTTCGGCGATTGCGGGTAGGGGCTGGTCGTTGCTGCGGTAGGCGGCCTCGACCACCTGCTCCACATACGACGACGCCCAGAAGTCGGCCACGAAGCTCACGCCGATGCCGACCAGCACCGCCAGCACGACGCCACGGCGTTCCTTCACTGCGGGCCAGCGCCGGTAACGCACCCATGTCGCCAGCGCCGGGCCGGCGGTGGCCATCAGCGTGAACGCCGCCAGCAGGTGCAGGCCCGAGAGCACGCCCACGCCATAGTCCCGCGCCGAGAAACCCACGCCGAACGCGGTGACCGCGGCGAACACCGCGATCACCGATGCGAACAGCACCGTCCGCCCGCGCAGCCACGGACCGCTGAACACCGGAAACTGGCGGTAGCGGCTCCAGACCGTGTTGCCGCCGATGAGTACGTCGGGCGGCAGCGAGCGGTCCAGCGGATACGACGGCGGCGGTGCGGGCGGTGCGTTCATCGGCATCGCCCTAGCGTCGCGCACCGCGAAGGATCTGGCCACCCTGGTGCAACGCGAGCGCGGTGACCTCGCCGCCGTCGTCGCGCTCGAAGCGGATCTCGATGCCGTACTCGGCGGCTTCGAACACGTCGGTCGACACCGGTGCCAGCGGGAACGCGCCCTGCCCGGTGGCCTGCGCGAACAGGGTGTCGCCCTGCACACGCACCTCGAGCGCCATCGATGGCATCAGCGGGTACGTGCCTGCGTACGCGCCCAGCTGCGTGGGCGTCAGTGCTGGTGCCGAAGCCGGTACCGCCGTGGCATCCGCCTCGACCCGCCGCGCCGCCATTACGCCGCCGCCCTGGTGCCAGGTGAAGCGGTACGTGCCGTCCGCACCGCGCTGCGGTCGCAGCAGCGCATCGAGCGCCAGCGGGTAGAAGTCACCGGCATCGTCGTACCCCAGTTCGAAGGCCGGTTGGCCGGGGGCTTGGACCTCCAGCGCGTCGCCTTTGCGCCGCAGCTCCATGCGCGGCCCGCCCTGCAACTGCCAGGTCCCGGCCAGCGTATCGAGCAGGTCTACCGGCGCCTGCGTCGCCTTGCGCGGCGCGCCCAGCGGGATGCGTGCGTCCAGCAGGTGCAGGCCGAGGCTGCCGAGGCCACCGACCGAGGTCAACGCGGCATCCGACAGCACCACCACGCCACGCTTGCGTTCGGTATCGAAGGCAACGAACGAGGAGAACCCGCCGGTGCCGCCCTCGTGCGCGTGCACGGTGCGGCCCTCCACCGGCGCGAGCATCCAGTTCATCGCCATCGGTTGGCCCGACGCGGTGTCGACCGGCTGGCGCGTGCGCGCGAGTGCCGCATCCAGCGCCGACGGACGCTGCGCGAGGTGGGCCTGCACGTAACGGACCATGTCGTCGAGCGTCGCCCGCACGCCGCCGACGCCGGCCAGCGCGGGGTCGAAGTGCCAGGCGCCGGTCGCTTGCGCGTTGGGTGTGTGGCCGACGGCGGTGCGCACGCCGGCAGGCGGTTCGGACAGGTGTGCGCCGTCCATCGCCAACGGCGTGAACACGCGCTCGCGCAGCAGCACATCGAAGTCGCCCCCGGCGCGCCGCGCGACGGCATACGAGAGCAGCATCGAGGCGTAGTTGGAGTACTCGAAGCGGGTGCCCGGTGCCCGATCCAGCGTGACATCGGACAACGCGGCCAGCAGCGCCTGCGGCGTCAGCTCCGCATACGGATCGGCCATGTCGTTGACCAGCCCGCCCGGCGGCAGTGCCGGCAGGCCGCTGGTGTGGGTGACGACATGGCGCAGCAGGATCGGCGCCCCTTCGAACTCCGGCACGGCCGTGCCTTCGGGCAGGTAGCCGGCCAGGGGATCGTCCAGGTCAGCCTCGCCGCGCTCGATGAGGTCGGCCAGCAGCGTCGCGGTCAGCGTCTTGCTGACCGAGCCGATCTCGAACGCACTGCCGGCATCGACGCGGGGCGTGGTGCCGGCATCGGCGCAGGTGAAGCTGCGTGCGACCACTTGGTCGATGACCGCGACCGCGAAACACGCGCCGGTGCGGTCGCCGTGCAGGCGCTTGGCGACGATGGCGTCGAGCTCGGCATCGGTCATGGCGTGGGCGGGCAGCGCGCATGCGGCGGCGACCGCGAGGGCAAGGGGACGGAGGACACGGTACACGGCAGGCTCCTGAGGGGGATGGAGCCTGAAGCCTGGCGGGTCGCGACGGGGCTTGCCGGGCCGTGCGACGGAGGGGCCGCTGGCCGCGACGAAACCGGTCCCCGGCGACGCGAGCTCGAGTGTCGCAGCGCGGGCTGCGCCCTCGCCCCCCCACCTGTAGGAGCGGCTTCAGCCGCGACCAGAAGCTTCGCACTCGCCCGCAGATTGGATCGCGGCTGAAGCCGCTCCTACAGAGGCATTTCAGTCTTCGAGCAGCCGCTTCATCGCCACCCGGTAGCGCTGTGTGACTTCGTCGGATGCCCGGTGGCGGCCGCCCTCGACGACGCACTGTCCGCCCACCCACACCCGGTCGACCAGCGAACGGTTGCCGCTGAATATCCAGCGGTCGATGGCATCGCCGTCATCAGCCTCGGCCATCACCGGCGAATCCACCGACAGCGAGAAGGCATCGACGGGCTGTCCATCGCGCGCGTCAGCGGACGGGTGGCCCGTGGACGCGGCGGCGCTGGCCAGTACGCCGCCCAGCAGCGTTTCACCCGCGCTGCGGACCTGCGGCGAGGTCGCGATGTTGCGGCGCCGCGTCGACAGCCGCTGCCCGTATTCCAGCCAGCGCAGTTCCTCCACCGGGCTCACGGAGATGTGCGAGTCCGAGCCGATGCCCCACGCGCCGCCGGCGTCCAGGTAGTCGCGCAGCCGGAACAGCCCATCGCCGAGGTTGGCCTCGGTGGTGGGGCAGATCGCCACCGTCGCGCCGCTGCGCGCCACGCCTGCGACTTCCGCGTCGTCCAGGTGGGTGGCGTGCACCAGCGTCCAGCGCGCATCGACGTCAGCATGGTCCAGCAGCCACTGCACCGGCCGCACGCCGCGCACGGCGACGCAGTCGTCGACCTCGCCGGTCTGCTCGGCGATGTGGATGTGGATGCGGCTGTCGGACGGCAGCGCGGCCAGCACCGCCGCCATCGCGTCGGGCGGCACCGCGCGCAGGCTGTGCAGCGCGCAACCCACGCGCAGCGCGTCGGTCTCCTCGGCGCGCAAGGTGTCGAGCAGGCGCAGGTAGCCGTCGACGTCGTGCCCGAACCGCCGCTGGCGCTCGCCCAGCGCGCGGCCGTCGAAACCGCCGGTCATGTACAGCACCGGCAGCAGAGTCAGGCGGATGCCGGTTTCGCGTGCGGCTTCGATCAGTGCACGCGACATCGCCGCGTGGTCGTCGTACGGCCGGCCGTCGGGGGCATGGTGCAGGTAGTGGAACTCGCAGACGGTGGTGTAGCCGGCTTCCAGCATCTCCACGTAGAGCTGCGCGGCGACGGCGCGCAGCGTGTCCGGATCGAACCGGCCGGCGAAGCGGTACATGGTGTCCCGCCACGTCCAGAAGCTGTCCTGGTCGCTGTCGCCGCGCCGCTCGGCCATGCCGGCCATGGCGCGCTGGAACGCGTGCGAGTGCAGGTTGGCGATGCCGGGCAGCAGGCGCGTGCCGGCCGCCAGGCCATGCGAGGCGTCGACGGACAGGGGCTGCCAGCCATCGGCCGGCTGCCAGAGACGGGGGGTGGTCGAAGTCTGCATGCGGGGATTATCGATCAGTTCTCGCCGCGGGCAGCCGCCCTCCCCCGCCCGCCTACAATGCGCGGATGGGCAACGGACACGACAAGCAGTGGGACGGGATCGTCATTGGCGCGTCCCTGGCGACGCTCGATGGGGACAGCGGCTATGGCGGGATCGCCGATGGCGTACTGGCGTGGCGCGACGGCGTGATCACGCACGTCGGGCCCCGCGACGCGCTTCCGGGCCCGCCGGAATCACTGGCACGCGAGGTCATCGAGGCCACCGGCTGGATCACCCCCGGCCTTGTCGATTGCCACACGCACCTGGTGTTCGCCGGCGACCGCGCGCGCGAGTTCGAGATGCGCCTGCAGGGCGAGAGTTACGAGGCGATCGCCCGCGCCGGCGGCGGCATCCTGTCGACCGTTCGGGCGGTGCGTGCCGCCAGCGAGGACCAGTTGCTGGCGCAGTCCTTGCCGCGCGCCCACGCACTGGCGGCCGACGGCGTCACCACCATCGAGATCAAGTCCGGCTACGGCCTGGACCTGGCCAACGAGCGCAAGATGCTGCGCGTAGCGCGCCAGGTCGGCGAGGCCCTGGGCATCGAGGTCCGCACCACGTACCTGGCGGCGCATGCGCTGCCGCCGGAGTTCGAAGGCCGCGCCGACGCCTACATCGACGCCGTCGTCGAATGGCTGCCACGGCTCCACGACGAGGGCCTGGTGGACGCGGTGGACGCGTTCTGCGAGGGCATCGGCTTCTCGCCGGCGCAAACACGGCGGGTGTTCGATGCCGCACGGGCGCTCGACCTGCCGGTGAAGCTGCACGCCGACCAGCTCAGCGACCTCGGAGGCGCCGCACTGGTGGCCGAATACGCCGGCCTGTCGGCCGACCACGTCGAGCACACCTCCAGCGAAGGCGTACGCGCGATGGCCGGGCGCGGCGCGGTGGCCGTGCTGCTGCCCGGTGCGTTCCACGTGCTACGCGAGACGAAGCTGCCACCCCTCGACGCGTTCCGCGGCCAGGGCGTGCCGATGGCGGTGGCGACCGACTGCAATCCCGGGACGTCACCGCTGCTGTCGCTCCGCCAGGCGATGCAGCTGGCGTGCACCCACTTCCGCCTGACACCGGAAGAAGCGCTACGCGGCGCGACCGTCCACGCGGCCCGTGCCCTCGGCCTGCAGGATCGCGGCGCGCTGCGCGTCGGCATGCGCGCCGACTTCGTGCAGTGGCGCGTCGGCCACCCGTCCGAACTCTGCTATTGGCTGGGCGGCGACCTGTGCGTGTCCGTGCGCGTCGCGGGCATGCGGGTCGCCTGACACAGCGCGCCAGTCGCGTGCGCTCGCCCCAACGAAAAAGCCCCGCACTGGCGGGGCTTTTCGATCGAAGCGTCGCAACGGTGCGCGTGGCGCTCAGTCCTTGGCGACGGTCTTCTTGGTGACCTTCTTGGCCGGCGCCTTGGCGACGGACTTGGTGGTCTTCTTGGCAACCGGGGCAGCTGCAGCGCCGGTGGCCTTGGTGGTGGCACCAGCGGTGCGGACGTTGCCGTAGCTGGAGTTGAAACGCTTGCCCTTGGCGGTCTTGCGGTCGCCCTTACCCATGGTGCTGCTCCTGAATCCGTAAAGTGAAAAACCGCGCCGATCGGCGCGGAATCCTGCGAGGTGATCGCATTATAAGGCCGCGCCGGGGGCGCGAGCGGCCGCAGAGGCTATCACAGCGGGCGCGTCGCGCCGTTCAGCCCCGCCCAGTCGCCGCGTGGGTCAGGCGCAGGTTGACCAGGTGCGCCAGCGCCAGCAGCACGCCGCCCACCACCATCATCACCAGGTGGGTCAGCGAGTGGTTGTGCAGCGGCGTGAACGAAGCCGCCCACACCATCGCCAGGCCCGGCACCAGCAGCGCCCAGGCGTGGAAGCCCCGGTGCCTGCGGTAGCCCAGCGTCAACGTGGTCGCCCCCAGCAGGGTGGCGAACACCACGAACGCCTGGTCGAAGTCGACCCAACCGCCCAGCTTCAACCCGAACGCAGGCGCCAGGGCCAGCACCAGCGGCAGCAAAGCACAGTGGATGGCGCACAGGAACGAGGCGGCAAAGCCGACGCGGTCGGCCGTGGCGAGCGCCGCCGGGGCGGTCCGGGTTGCGGGCATGACTTTGGGGGGGTGCGAGTCCATTTGAAACAATATAACATTTCGTTTCTTGCCTTCGCCAGTGTACCCGACACACGTGATGAAACCTTCTTGCCTGCGCCGTACGCCCCTCTTCCTCGCCCTGCTTGCCCTGTCGCCCGCCCTCTGGGCACAGGAGGACCCGCGCCATACCGAGGCGACCGACCTGGACGCGATCGTCGTGCGCGCCAACCCCTTGGCCCGGACGGCCGAGGACCTGACCCGGCCGGTCGACGTGCTGGCCGGCGAGCAGCTCGACGCCGCCAAGGCCAACTCCCTGGGCGAGACCGTCAACAAGCTGCCGGGCGTGCAGTCGTCGTACTTCGGGCCCGGCGTGGGCCGGCCGATCATCCGCGGCTTCGACGGCGCCCGCGTGCAGGTGCTCAGCGACGGACTGGGCTCGGGCGACGTGTCCACGGTCAGCGTGGACCACGCCGTCAGCATCGAGCCGTTCCTGGCCAACCAGATCGAAGTGCTGAAGGGCCCGGCCACCCTGCTGTACGGCAGTGGCGCGATCGGTGGCGCCGTCAACGTCATCGACGGGCGTATCCCCGAGGCGGTCACCGCGCAGCCGCTGGAGGGCCGCACCGAGCTGCGGGCCGGCAGCGTCAACGACGAGCGCACCGGCATGGTCCGCCTGGACGGTACCGCCGAGGCCGGCAGCGGCAACGTGGTGTTCCACTTCGACGCGCTGCACCGCGAAACCGGTGACTACGACATCCCCGGCTTCGCCGAGAGCGTGGCCGCGCATGGCGACGAAGCGCACGAGGAAGAGGGCGACGAACACGAGGAAGAGCTCGGTGCCTTCGGCGTGCTGCCCAACAGCGCCATCCGCACCGATGCCGCCGGACTCGGCGTCTCCTGGGTCGGCAACCGCGGCTTCGTCGGCGTGGGCTACAGCCTGTTCAACACGCGCTACGGCGTCCCCGGCCATGCGCATGAAGAGGGGCACGAGGAGCACGAAGGCGAAGAAGAGGACCACGACGACCATGAGCAAGAAGACCATGGCGAGGAGGCTGTCCGCATCGTCATGGACCAGCGCCGCACCGAGCTGCGCGGTGGCTTGGACGACCTGGGCGCGTTCGAATCGCTGCGCGTGAAGCTGGCCAACACCGAGTACACCCACACCGAGTTCGAGGGCGACGAGGTCGGCACGGTCTTCGACAACGACAGCACCGAGGCGCGCGTCGAGCTCGTGCACCGGCCGCTGGCTGGCTGGAACGGCGCGCTGGGCGTGCAGTGGTCGCAGCGCGACTTCCTGGCCATCGGAGAGGAGGCGTTCGTCCCCGGCTCGAACTCGCGCGACACCGGCGTGTTCTGGATCGGCGAACGTGCCTTCGGGCCATTGACGGTCGAACTGGGCGCACGCCACGACCGCAACCGCATCGACATCGCCGACGCCGCGATCGGCCCGGACCGCGAGTTCGACACCACCAGCCTGTCGGGCGCGCTGCGCTGGGACCTCAACCCCGACCTGCACCTGTCGCTCGGCCTGGACCGTGCACAACGCTCGCCCACCGCCGAGGAGCTGTACTCGAACGGCTTCCACGTCGCCACCGGCAGCGTCGAACTGGGCACGCCGGACCTGGACGTGGAAACCTCCAAGCGCGCCGAACTGGGCCTGCACTGGCACAGCGGCCCGCTGCGGTTGAGCGCGTCGGTCTACCACGCGCGTTTCGACGACTTCGTCTACCTGGCCGACACGGGCATCGACGACGGCGGCCCGGTCCGGCTGTGGACGCAGGACGACGCCATGTTCAACGGCGCCGAGGCCGAGGCCGACTGGACGCTTGCCGAGAACGCCACCGGCACGTGGGCGGTGCGTGTGTTCGGCGACGTGGTGCGCGGCGAACTCGACGGCAGCGGCACGCGCGAAGTCACTGTGTCAGTACCCCACGGCGACCACAACGACGACTACACCGCCGAACTTTCGCGCAGCGGGAACCTGCCTCGAATCGCGCCGTCGCGTGTCGGTGGCGAGCTGCGCTGGGCATCGGGCGCATGGCGGGCCTCGCTCGGAGCGGTACGCTATGCACGCCAGGACGACGTGGCCGCCTTCGAGACCGAAACGCCCGGCTACACCCTGGTCGACGCCCACCTGGCGTGGCATGTCGATACCGCCGGCGGCAATGCGTGGGAAGTGTTCCTGGACGGCAGCAACCTGCTGGACGAGGAAGCGCGGTCGCACACCTCGTTCCTCAAGGACCTGGCGCCGCTGCCGGGCCGTGGCGTGGCGTTCGGGGTGCGGGCGTTCTTCTGAGGCCTGGCTGCACGCTGACCGCTTCCAAGAAGCCCGCCACCCGGCGGGCTTCTTCGTCTGGTCGCGCACCAAGCCCCTGCCGCGCGCGACCTGTAGGAGCGGCTTCAGCCGCGATCACGTTGCCGTAATGCTTAAAGACCTTTGTGGGAGCGACGTAAGTCGCGACCGAGATGTATTCGAAGTAGCGCCGGTCGCGACTTACGTCGCTCCTACAGAGGGCTGTGCCTGCTTCTGGCGATGATCGCGGCTGAAGCCGCTCCTACAGAAGACGCGGTGCGCGGTCGGCGTCCCGGTTAACCGGCCGCCACACAGGTCGCACACAGCCCATGCACTTCCAGCGTCTGCGCCTGCGGCACGAAGCCCAGCGCGCGGGCGCGGCGGTCGAGCGAGGCGACGATCTGCTCGTCCTCCAACTCGGTGGCCGACTGGCAGCGGTCGCAGATCAGGAACGGCACGGCGTGCGGCTCGGATGCCGGGTGGTGGCATCCGACGAAGGCATTGACCGATGCCAGCTTGTGGATGAAGCCGTGCTCGAGCAGGAACTCCAGCGCGCGATACACCGTCGGCGGGGCCGCGGCGTCGTGCGTGGCCTTCATCAGGTCGAGCAGCTCGTAGGCCTTGAGCGGGCGCTCGGCGTCGGCGATCAGGCGCAATGCATTGGCGCGGATCGGGGTCAGGCGCAGGCCACGCTGCTGGCACACGCGCTCGACCTCGCCCACGTACGCGTCGGCATCGTGGACGTGGTGCTTCGGATCGGTGCAAGCGTGGCCCATGGCCCTGATCTAGGCCCCGTCCGGCACTTTTGCAAGCGCTGCGTCGATCCGGGCCAGCGCCTCGTCCCGGCCGGCCAGGTACACGGTGTGGCCAATGTCGGGGCTGACCTGGGTGCCGGTAATGGCTACGCGCAGCGGCTGGGCGACCTTGCCCATGCCCAGTTCCAACGCGGCAGCGGTCTCGTGCAGGGCCGCGCTGATCGCGTCGACGGTCCACTCGCCGAGCGCGGCGAGGCGCCCGCGCGCGTCGGCCAGCGGGGCGCGTGCTGCAGGCCTGAGGTGCTTGGCGACGGCAGCCTCGTCGTATTCGACCAGCGGGCCGAACCACACGGCGGCGCGTTCGGCCATCTCCTTGAGCGTCTGCACGCGGTCGCGCAGCGCCAGCACGATGTCGGCCGGCACCGGCCCCCTGGCGAGGTCGTACCCCGCCTCGCGCAGGTGCCACTCCAGGTGCCGCGCGACATCGTCAGGCGCATCGCTTTTCAGGTACTGCTGGTTGAGCCAGCCCAGCTTGGCCGGGTCCATGCGCGCCGCTTTGGCGTTCACATCCTTGAGGTCGAACAGCGACTGCAGCTCGGCGATCGAGAAGATTTCCTGGTCACCGTGGGACCAGCCCAGCCGCGCCAGGTAGTTGAGCAGCGCGTGCGGCAGGTAGCCCATGTCGCGGTACTGCATGACGTCGGCCGCGCCGGTGCGCTTGGACAGCTTGGCGCCCTCGGGATCGAGGATCATCGGCAGGTGAGCGAAGTGCGGCACCGCCGCGCCGAGTGCCTTGTAGATGTTGATCTGGCGCGGGGTGTTGTTCACGTGGTCGTCGCCGCGCACCACGTCGGTGATGCCCATGTCCAGGTCGTCGACGACCACCGCGAAGTTGTAGGTCGCGTAACCGTCGGAACGGAAGATCACCAGGTCGTCCAGTTCGCTGTTGGCGATCTCGATGCGGCCCTTGACCTTGTCGTCCCACGCCACCGTGCCGTCGAGCGGGTTGCGGAAGCGGATCACCCGGTTGGGGTCGTCGCGGTACGGCAGGTTGGCATCGCGCGCGGCGCCGCTGTAACGCGGCTTGTCGCCCTTGGCCATGGCGGCTTCGCGCATGGCCTCGAGCTCGTCCTTGGTCTCGTAGGCGTAGTACGCGTGGCCGCCGGCTACCAGCTGCTCGGCGACCTCGCGGTAGCGGTCCAGGCGGTGGGTCTGGTAGATCGGGCCTTCGTCGTAGTCCAGGCCCAGCCATTCCATCGCCAGCAGGATCGCGTCGATCGCGGCCTGCGTGCTGCGCTCGCGGTCGGTGTCCTCGATGCGCAGGATGAACTGCCCGCCGCGGCGGCGCGCCTCCAGCCAGCAGTACAACGCGGTGCGCGCGCCGCCGATGTGCAGGTAACCGGTGGGGCTGGGGGCGAAGCGGGTGCGGCAGGTCATGCAGGCAGGCTCGGGGCGGACAAGACCGGCATTTTACCGGGCAGAGCCCGCACCTGTAGGAGCGGCTTCAGCCGCGATGGAATCTCCAAGTCCTTGCAGGAGCGGCTTCAGCCGCGATCACCATTGCGGCGCCCCGTCGGAGCGACGTAGGTCGCAACCAATGCGAGACCGGGTTTTTCGCCAGGACTCGGCACGACATCGCGGCTGAAGCCGCTCCTGCAGGCGCGCAATTGATGGGCCCTACAATGCCCCGATGACCACGCTCTTCATCTCCGACCTCCATCTCGACGCCGAGCGCCCGCACATCACCGACCTGTTCTGCCGGTTCCTGCAGGACGAGGCCCGTGGTGCGGACGCGCTGTACATCCTGGGCGACCTGTTCGAGGCCTGGGTGGGCGACGACGATCCGTCCGAGGCCGGTGCCCGCACCGCCGAGGCACTGCGCGCGGTGGTCGACGCCGGCACGCCGGTGTTCTTCATCCGCGGCAACCGCGATTTCCTGCTGGGCGATGCCTATGCGCGCCGCGCCGGCATGCGCGTGCTGCCGGACCCGGCCGTGGTGATGCTGCATGGCCGCCCCACCCTGCTGATGCACGGCGACACGCTGTGCACCGGCGATGTCGCCTACCAGGCCTTCCGCGCGCAGACACGCGACCCCGCGTGGCAGGCACAGTTCCTCTCGCAGCCGCTGCCCGCACGGCTGGCGTTCGCGCAGCAGGCGCGTGCCGCCAGCCAGGCGCACCAGTCGGGCCTCAAGGGCCAGGGGACGATGGAAACGATCACCGACGTCGCGCCCGAGGCCGTGTCGGCAACGCTGGCGCGCTTCGGGATCGACACGTTGATCCACGGGCACACGCACCGGCCGGCGGTGCATGAGCTGGTAGTCGAAGGACGTGATTGCCGACGCGTCGTGCTGGGCGACTGGTACGAACAAGGGTCTGTGCTGCGCGTGGATGCCGACGGCATGGCACTGGCCGCGCTTTAGGCATGGCGGTCACTGATGGCCGCTTGTTCTTGTAGGAGCGACGTAAGTCGCGACCGCGCAACTCCGGCACCTACGCAGGTCGCGACTCACGTCGCTCCTACAGGGACGTGCGGGCTCGATGGCGGCTGAAGCCGCTCCTACAGGGATTTGCCGGCAAAGCCTTGCAGCAGTGCGAGCTCGTCGTCATCGAAGCCCGCCGCGGCGCGCGCGTCCAGGTTGAACGGGCCATGCAGGACGGCGCGGGCGTACTCGCCGAGCAGGCGCTGGAACGTCGGCGCGGGCGCGACGCCGGCGCGCGCGCAGTACCAGCGGAACCAGCGCGAACCCGCGGCGACGTGCGCGACTTCCTCGCGCAGGATCACCTCCAGGATCGCCACCGTTTCCGTATCGCCCATGCCCTGCAGGCGCGCGATCATGCCCGGAGTCACGTCCAGCCCCCGCGCTTCCAGCACCCGCGGTACCAGGGCCATGCGTTCCAGGCCGTCGTGTGCGGTCTTCTCGGCCATCTCCCACAGGCCGTTGTGCGCATCGAAATCGCCATAGTCGAATCCCAGCTGGCGGAGACGGTCGCGCAGCATCACGAAGTGCCGGGCCTCGTCGGCCGCGCACGACACCCAGTCGGCGTAGAACGCATCGGGCAGGCCGCGGAAGCGGTAGGCGGCGTCCCACGCCAGGTCGATCGCGTTGAACTCGATGTGGGCGATGGCGTGGATGAAGGCGGCGCGACCCTCGGGCGTGCCGAATCCGCGCTTGGGGAGTTCGCGTGGATGCACCAGGCGTGGGCGCTCCGGGCGACCCGGCATCCGGATCGGCTCCGGTGGCGGGGCGTCGGCCGGCATGGTCAACCGGCCGGCCGCAAACGCGTCCGCCGCGGCCAACGTCGCGTCGACCTTTTCGTCGGGCGTTGCCGCAGCGAGGCAGCGGCGGGCGGCATCGAACAGCGTCCCGGTCATCTGTACACCTGCAGGAACGACTTCAGTCGCACGTGTCCGTCCGGGATCCATGCGGCGCGAATGCAGGCGCGACGGGGATCACGATCGCCGCGCTTCCTGCCCGCGGGTCGCGACGTACGTCGCTCCTACGAGTTGCATGGGAACCACCCAGCGGACCGGGTCCGCGGCTGAAGCCGCTCCTACAGCGCATGGCTCAACCGCGCGTGGCCGCCACCGGCACACGCCGCGTGGTCTTGGCCTCGTCCGAGCGCAGGTGCTTGATGCGCTCGAAGTAGTCGGCCTCGGTACCGGTGACGTAGTTGCCGTTGAAGCACGACGAGTCGAAGTGGGTGAGGCGTGCCTTCGGCCCGGCCACCGCACGCTCGAGGTCTTCCAGGTCCTGGTAGATCAGCCAGTCGCAGCCCAGCAGCTGCTGGATCTCCTCCTCGCTGCGCTGGTGCGCGACCAGTTCCTCGGCCGTCGGCATGTCGATGCCGTAGATGTTGGGGTGGCGCACCGGCGGCGCGGCCGAGGCCAGGTACACCTTGCGCGCACCGGCGTCGCGCGCCATCTGCACGATCTGCTTGGACGTGGTGCCGCGCACGATGGAGTCGTCCACCAGCAGCACGACGCGGTTGCGGAACTCCAGCGGGATCGGGTTGAGCTTGCGGCGCACCGACTTCGCGCGCTGGCCCTGCCCCGGCATGATGAAGGTGCGGCCGACGTAGCGGTTCTTGATGAAGCCCTCGCGGTACTTCACGCCCAGCACGTTGGCGATCTCCAGCGCGGAGTCGCGCGAGGTGTCGGGGATCGGGATCACCACGTCGATGTCGTGGTCCGGCCGCAGCCGCTGGATCTTCTCGCCGAGCGTCTGGCCCATGCGCATGCGCGCCTTGTGCACCGAGACGTCGTCCATCATCGAATCGGGCCGCGCGAAGTAGACGTACTCGAAGATGCACGGCGTGTGGGTGCGCGGCTCGACGCACTGACGCGTGTGCAGCACGCCCTCGGTGGTGACGACCAGGCCTTCGCCCGGCCGCACGTCGCGCACGCGCTCGTAGCCCAGCAGGTCCAGCGCGACCGACTCAGACGCCACCGCGTACTCGTCGCGCCCGTCGCTGCTGCGCTTGCCGATCACCAGCGGACGGATGCCGTTGGGGTCGCGGAAGGCGACCAGCCCCAGGCCCAGCACTGCGGCGACCACCGCATAGCCGCCGACGCAGCGCCGGTGCGTGCCTTCGATGGCATTAAGCGTGGCCTCCACCGACAGACTGCCCTGCTCGTCCAGTTCATGGGCGAACACGTTTAGCAGGACTTCGGAGTCGGACTCGGTGCTGACGTTGCGGCGGTCCTGCTCGAACACCTCGCGCTGCAGGGCCTCGGTGTTGATCAGGTTGCCGTTGTGCGCGAGCACAATGCCGAAGGGCGAATTGACGTAGAACGGCTGCGCCTCGTCGTTGCCTTCGCTGCCGGCCGTCGGGTAGCGGCAATGGCCGATGCCCAGGTGACCCTGCAACACCTGCATGGCGTGCTCGTCGAACACGTCGCTGACCAGCCCATTGCCCTTGTGCACGCGCAGCTTGGTGCCGTGCGCGGTCGCGATGCCCGCCGCGTCCTGGCCACGGTGCTGCAGCACCGTCAGGCCGTCGTAGAGCTGCGCCGCCACGTCGTTATGGCCGACGATGCCGATGATCCCGCACATGGAATAAGTCCTGCGTTTAGCGATTCATGAAGGACGGCGACTGCCGCCGGGTCGTGCCGTAAGGAGCGTCCGCTCCGGATCGTGCCATTACGAGCGGCCGTCTCCGGCCGCGGGCGGCACCGGCAGCGCCGGCCCGTGTCGCAACGGCATGCCATCCAGTGACATGGCGCCGCCGCTGCGGAAATCCACCTGTTCGGCCACCCAGTCGGGCAGCCAGCCGCGCATCCACTGCGCGCCCGGCACGAAGACCGGGACCACGCGAGACTGCTGCCATTCGGGCTCGCGCGGCATCGTCGTGAGGCCCAGCAGCAGCACCAGCGCGCACGCGACGAAGGCCCCGCGCGCCACGCCGATGCCCAGGCCCAGCATCCGGTCCAGGCCGGACAACCCGACCGAGTGCACCAGCCGCCGTACGATCCAGCCCACCAGCCCGACCACCACCATCACCACCAGGAAGCTCAGCGCGTAGCCGGCCAGCAACTGACCGGTGCTGGGGGCGTCGCCGCCCGACAGCATCCATGCGGCCTGGCCGCCGAACCGGAACGCCGCCCACCCGGCGAGGATCCAGGCCGCAAGCGACGCCAACACGCCGATCAGGCCGCGCATCACGCCCAACAGCGCCGACACCGCGACGATCGCCAGCAGTACCCAGTCCAGCGCAGTCATCGACGGCCGGCTCGGCCCGTGGCGCACGCCGTTGCCATCAGGGGTGCGCGCGGACCAGGCCGGTGATGCCGGTGCGCGCGGCGACCTGCGACTTCAGCTGCTCGGCCTGCTCGCGGCTGGATACCGGGCCGGCCAGCACGCGGGTGAGCGTGCCCTTGTCGGTGTTGACCTGCTCGATGAACGCGCCGAAGCCGAGCCCGCGCACGCGGTCGCGCAGCTTGCCGGCTTCGTCGGCGTTGCTGTAGGCGCCCAGCTGCACGGCGAAGCCAACATCCGCGGCGGCCGGCTTGGACGGTGCCGCGGACGCCGGCTTGGCGGGCGCGGCAACCGGCTCGGGCTCAGGCGCCGGCTTGGGCGCGGCGGGCTTCGGCTCAGGCTTGGCGGCCGGCTCGTTGGCCGCGAGCGGCTCCTGCTTGACGGTGCCGGTCGTCGCGGCCGCGGCCGGCTTGGACGCGGACGCCGGTTCACGGGGCGGTTCGCCGGCATCCAGTGCGACCACCTGGGACCCGACGTCGTCTCGCACGTGCGCCGCGCGCAGGCGGGCGGCCTCGGCATCGGCGCGGCTGGCGTACGGCCCCACGCGCACGCGGTGGATCGTGCGGCCGTCGCGGCCTTCGACGCGTTCCTGGTAGCCCGGCAGTTGCGAACTGCGCAGCGCCTCAACCACGCGCGCGGCATCGCCGGTGCTGGCGTAGCTGCCGAAGCTGACGGCGTAATCGCCGCCGGCCGTGGGCGCCGGCATCATTTCGCTCTGGCCGCCGCCGGTGGTGGTGTCGACGGTCGGCAGTCGGCTGTCTTCAGCCTGCCCCGCCGGCAGCCCCAGCGCGCCGTCCGCGGGCGCCTCACCCGGGGCCAGCAGCGGCAGCTCGCGCGTCTCCATGCCGTCGTCGCCCGGCCGAGCCGGGACATCCAGCGACACGTCCGACACTCCGCTTTCCGGCGCAGGGCCCTTGATCAGCATGGGCAGGAAGATCACCGCCAGCGCGACCAGCACGGCCGCACCGATCAGGCGCTGTTTCAGGGCAGGTTCCATCGGGTCTCGCGCGGCGCGGGCGGAAATGCCGCGCGGATTATAGCGCCGCGACCTGTCGCATCCGACCCGGCACTGCCTGCGTTCAGTCGCGGTCGAGCCAGTCCAGTGCGGCTGCAACGGTGTGGAACGAGCCCAGCACCAGGATCCGATCGCCCGGCCGGGCCATGCCGAGAGCGGCCACCAGCGCATCGTCGACCGTCTCGTGCGTCGGGGCGCTGCCGGCCGCAGTGCCTGCAAGCCGCCCCGCCAAGCCCGCCGCCGTCTGCGCCCGGTCGCCGCCCCCCGGCAGCCCGGCGAGACGCCAGTCGTCGACGTCATCCGCCAGCGCCTCGACCACGCCGGCCACGTCCTTGTCGGCCAGTGCCGCGAACACCGCATGGGTGGCGCCATCGACCGGCGCCGCCGCCAGCCAGCGCGCCAGTTCGCGCGCCGCCTGCGGGTTGTGCGCGACGTCGAGCACCACCGCCACGCCGCCGCGGTCGAACGCCTGCAGCCGACCGCCCACCTGCGCGCCGGCCACCGCCGCGGCGATGCCGGCCTCCTCCAACGGCGCATCCAGGGCGCGCAACGCGGCGATCGCCACGGCGGCATTGCGGAGCTGCACGGGCGCGGCCAACCGCGGCAGTGGCAACGCGTACTCGCAGCCGACTTCGCGCCAGCGCCAGCCCTCGTCCGTGGTTTCGAAGAAGAAGTCGCAGCCGATCCGCACCGCCGAGGCACCGATGGCGTAGGCGTGCCGCAGCACGCTGGACGGCGGATCGTCGTCGCCCAGCACCAGCGGCTTCCATGCGCGGGCAATTCCGGCCTTTTCGAAGCCGATGGCCTCGCGGTCGTCACCCAGGTAGTCCTGGTGGTCCAGGTCGACCGTGGCGATGACCGCCACGTCCGGGTCGACGATGTTGGTGGCATCCAGGCGCCCACCCAACCCGACCTCGAGGATCGCCAGATCCAGGTCGGCGCGCTCGAAGCACCAGAGCGCCGCCAGCGTGCCGTACTCGAAATAGGTCAGCGCAACGTCGCCGCGGGCCGCCTCGATGGCCTCGAACGCGGCGACCAGCGACGCATCATCGATGTCGGCGCCTTCGATCCGCACCCGCTCGCTGTAGGCGCGCAGGTGCGGCGAAGTGTAGGCGCCCACGCGCCAGCCGGCACCGCGCGCGATCGCCTCGATGAAGGCCACGGTCGAGCCCTTGCCGTTGGTGCCGCCCACGGTCACGACGCGGCGCGCGGGCCGCGACAGGCCCAGCGCACCGGCCACCGCACGCACGCGGTCCAGGCCCATGTCGATGGATTTGGGGTGCTGGCGCTCGATGTACTCGAGCCACTGGGTCAGGTCCATGTGCAAAGTGTGCGGGATGCGGGCGTAGATGTGCGGGCGCCGACGTGCGGGCGGCGTTGCGACGCGTGCTACAGCGCCCGGTGCACGGCCTCGCCGAACAGCGCGGTGTGGTGGGCACAGTCGTTCAGGCGGACGACGTCGAGGCGGTCCACCGACGGGCCTTCCAGCAGGTTGAGCGTCGTGGGCGCCTGCCGGAAGCGCCACAGGTGTGCCAGCGGCAGGCCCAGGACGCGGCACAGCAGCACCCGGTTCACGGCGTCGTGCGCGACCACCAGCAACGTGTCCGCCTCGCCCAGGCCGTGCGCGGCCCGCTCGAGCGCCGGCCATGCGCGGTCCAGCACGTGCTGCAACGATTCGCCCTCCGGCATCAGCACCTCGTGCGGCGTGTCCCGCCAAGCGCGCAGGCGGTCGGGGTCGCGGTCGTGGATTTCCGCCGCCAGCAGGCCCTCCCAGGTGCCGTGCGCGATTTCCATCAAGCCGGCGTCGGTGTCCAGCATCCCGGCGCGGTCGCCCAGTGCCAGCTCGGCCGTGCGGCGGGCACGCGTGAGTGGCGACGCGACCGCCCGTGCGATCGCGACGCCGGCCAGGCGCTCGCCGAGTGCGCGGGCCTGCGCTTCGCCCACGGGCGAGAGCGCGATGTCTTCCTGGCCCTGGTAGCGGCCTTCGGCGTTCCACGGGGTTTCGCCGTGGCGGGCGAGCAGCAGTCTCATGGAGTGTCCTTGTCGTTCTGGTGGGAATCGAGGGCGGTCGCGGCTTGGCTCAGATCTGCTGCAACGACAGCACGCCCGGTGTGGCGCGGAGTTCGGCCAGTTGGGCATCGTCGACGGCGCGATCGATGGTGATCGCCGCGCGCGCCTGCCCGTCTCCGGCGGCACCGAGCGCGAAGTTGACGATGTTGACGCCGGCCGCGCCCAGCTTCGAACCGACCGTGCCGATCATGCCGGGGCGGTCCTCGTTGCGCATGAGCAGCACATTGGCCAACGGGTCGAACTCGATCTCCACGCCGTCCAGCCGCACCACGCGCGGGCCACGGTGCAGCGTGGCTTCGATCTCGCGGCTGCGGCCCTCGCCTTCGACGCGGATGCGCAGCAGGCGGTCGAAGCCATCGCCGTCGCCACCGAGCGTCTCGGCGACGGTGAGGCCGCGGCCGGCGGCTTCGGCCAATGCGTTCACGGGCGTGATGCGCCCCGACGCGGTACCCAGCAGCGAGGCCACCAGCAGCCGCGTCAGCGGCCTCGTATCCAGCGCGTCGGTGCGTCCGGCATAGGTGACGTGCAGGCGCGTCGGCGCAGGCACCAGGCGCGCGGCCAGCCGCCCGAGTGCGGACATCAACGGCATCCACGGGCCGACCTCGCGCGCGGCCTCGGCGGTCAGCGGCGGCAGGTTGACGCAGCCGGCCACCGCTCCGGTGTCGATGAAGTCCAGGATCTGCCGGGCGAGGATCGTGCTCACCGCCTGCTGGGCCTCGCTGGTGGACGCGCCCAGGTGCGGGGTCAGGATCAACTTGGGGTGGGCGCGCAGCGGTGAGTCGGCCTGCAGCGGCTCGGTCACGAAGGTGTCCAGTGCGGCACCGGCGAGGTGGCCTTCATCCAGCAGCTTGAGCAGCGCGGCCTCGTCCACCAGACCGCCGCGCGCGGCGTTGACCACGTAGCCGCCCGGCTTCATCGCGCGCATGCGCGCCTCCGACAGCAGGTTGGTCGTCTCCTTGGTGCGCGGCACATGCAGCGTGACGATGTCGGCCCAGGCCAACAGCTCGTCCAGTGTTTTCAGCGGGACGCTGCCCTTGGCCGCGGCGGCCGGCGGCAGGAACGGATCGTATGCGGCGACCTCCATGCCGATGCCCAGCGCCTTGCGCGCCACGGTCGCACCGATGCGGCCCAGCCCGATCACGCCCAGGCGCTTGCCCTCCAGCTCGAACCCGGTCAGCCCCGCCTTGGGCCATTGCCCGGCCTTCATGCCGGCATCGGCCTTCGGAATGTGCCGCGCCAATGCGAACAACAGCGAGATCGCGTGCTCGGCGGCGGCCAGCGTGTTGCCGTCGGGCGCGTTCATCACCGCGATGCCGCGCGCGGTGGCGGCATCGACGTCGATGGTGTCCACGCCCGCGCCGGCACGGCCGATCACGCGAAGCTTCGTCGCATCGGCAATGGCCTCGGCGGTGACCGGCGTGGCCGAACGCACCAGCACGGCATCGACGCCGTCCAGCGCGCGCGCAAGCGCCGCGGGGTCCTTGATCGGGTCGGACACGACCACCTCCCATCCCGCGTCGCGGAACAGGGCCAGGCCGTCGTCATGGATGCCATCGCACGCCAGTACTTTCATTGCAGGTTCCTCGTCCTCGGTAAGGATGCGGAAGAGCCCTGCTAGCCGGCGCTGCGGTCGAGCGGTGCCCGCTCAGAAGGCGGGCGGGTACTGCGGTGGTGCTCCTGCGGGTCGGGAAACGGGGCCGGCTGGCATGGGAGTCCGCGACAGCCCGGAGACTAGCAGCAATCCCCGGCAGGAATGAAAACGCCGGCCGGGAGCGAACCCGGCCGGCGTCGTTGTCCGATGGCGTGCGACGGGGTCAGGGCGCGGCGACGTCCATCTCCTGCAGCAGGTTCGGGGCCGGGAAGACCTCCTGCATGATCCAGCGCATGTAGCGCTGGTCGACGGAGATCATCCGCGTCATCACCGGGTCGAACACCCAGTTGGAGCTGACCGACTCCCAGTTGCCGTCGAATGCCAGCCCGACCAGCTTGCCGTGCGCGTCCAGCACCGGCGAGCCGGAATTGCCGCCGGTGATGTCCAGGTTGGACAGGAAGTTGACCGGCACCGTGCCCAGATCCGGATCGGCAAGGCCGCCGTACTGCTTGGCCTGGATCGCATCCAGAAGCGGCTGCGGGGCATTGAACGGCTCCTCGCCGGTCGCCTTGGCCGCGACTTCCTCCAAGCGCGTGAACGGTACCTGCTCGCTGCCGTCGGTCTTGGTGTAGCCGGTGACGTTGCCGAAGGTGATGCGCAGGGACGAGTTGGCATCCGGGTAGACGAAGCCGCCCTGGCTGCGCTTGTGGTCGGCGACGGCCTGCAGGTAGACCGGGCGCGCCACCAGCGCGTCACCGGCGCGCAGCTTCGCTTCCTTCTCCAGCTGCAGCACGGTCGGCATGGTGGCCACAGCGAACTGCACCGCCGGGTCCTTGCTGGCCTCGAATGCGTCGCGATCGGCCTTGAACAGCGCGATGCGCTTCGCGTCGTCCTTCAGCTCCGTTTCGGCCAGGCGATCCAGCGCGGCTTCGATCGCGGCCGCGTCGTTGCCGCCGAGCCATGCATCCACCGCGGCGATGCGCTGGTCGGCCGGCAGCTTGATGTATTCGCGCAGCCAGTAGGCCTGAAGCTGGCGGTCCATGCCCGGCTCATAGCGGCGCTCCATCTGCCGCAGGCTGCCTTCGAACGACGGCAGGTCGCGGTCCTGGTAGCCGGACTCGCGCTGCGCGTCCGGCTTTTCGCGCTCGATCGACAGTCGGTACAGCTGCGACGCCGCACCCAGCACGCCGGTGTTGCGCAGCTGGCCGAAGATAAGGTCGCGCTCGCGATGCTGGCGGGCCAGTTCGCCCAGTGCCTCCAGTTGCGCGTGTGCCTCCAGCGCGGCCTGTCCGTCCGCACCCTGCCGGCGCAACCACGCCAGGACGGCAGCCTCGTCCTTGCGCTTGGTGTCGGCCGCGCCGATGCGACGGAAGCCTTCCAGCTGGCCGTCGTAGTTCTTCATCGCGTTCTGCCAGCCACGGATGGTGTTGGCGTACTTCACCTCGACCTCCGGGTTGCGCCGGCCCTCGGCCTCCACCAGCGCGACGAGGTTCTTGAAGTGCCGGCCTACCACCGGGTAGGCCCAGTTCGCGGTGTGGTCGAAATCCGCCGCCAGCGCGTAGCGGCTGGTGGAACCCGGGTAACCGGCCACCATGACGAAGTCGCCCTCGCCCAGCGGGCGGTCGGCCAGCTTCAGCCAATGCCTGGGCTCGTACGGCACGTTGTCCTCGGCATACGCCGCCGGCTTGCCGTCCTTGCCCACATAGGCGCGGTAGAAGGCGAAGTCGCCGGTGTGGCGCGGCCACATCCAGTTGTCGATCTCGCCGCCGAAGTTGCCGATGCTGCCCGGGGGCGCATAGACCAGGCGCACGTCCTTGATCTCGAGGTTGCGGAACAGCCGGTAGGTGTTACCACCGGCAAAGCTGTACAGGCGGCAGCGGTAGCCGTCCTCGGCCTCGCAGCGGGCGATCAGCTGCTTTTCAAGGTTCTCGAGCGCCTCTGTGCGGGCCAGCGCATCGGGTGCAGCGGCAATGGCCGCGCGCACCTGGTCGGTGACGTCCTCGATGGAATCGAGCGCATAGATGCGCGAGGTCGGGCCCGCCGACACCTCATCCCCCATCGTCGCGGCGTTGAAGCCGACGTCCATCAGGTTGTTGTCGGGCGTTGAATTGAGCTGGATGGCACCGTACGCACAGTGGTGGTTGGTCACCACCAGGCCCTGAGGCGAGACGAAGCTGGCGGTGCAGCCGCCCAGCGAGACCACGGCGCCCATCGGGTCGCCTGTCAGGTCGGCCAACTGCTCGGGCGACAGCTCTAGGCCCGCCTTCTCCAGCGGACCGGCGATCTCAGGCAACTGCTGCGGTACCCACATGCCTTCGGCTGCCATCGCGCCTCCCGTGACTCCGGCCAGCGCCATCGCGGCGGCCAACACTGTGTATCGCATGCATACGCTCCTGGGTCGGTGAACCGGCCGAGTCTAGCCCGCGCCCGCGCCGCATCGCCAATGCCTTCAGGGGCCGGCCCGTATAATCGCCGGCCTGCCCCGTGCCCCTCCAACCGGGCCCACTTCCCCCAGGAACCGTCATGACCCAGACCGACACCGTCCCCACCCGCATGCGCGCGCTGGTCAAGCGCGAAGCCGCCAAGGGCATCTGGATGGACGAGGTCGAGGTGCCCTCGCCGGGCCCCAACGACGTGCTGATCAAGCTGGAGAAGACCGCCATCTGCGGCACCGACCTGCACATCTACCTGTGGGACGAGTGGAGCCAGCGCACGATCAAGCCGGGCCTGGTGATCGGCCACGAGTTCGTCGGCCGCATCGTGCAGCTGGGCGCCGAGGTCAAGGGCTACCGCATCGGCCAGCGCGTGTCGGCTGAAGGCCACATCGTCTGCGGCCACTGCCGCAACTGCCGCGCCGGCAAGCAGCACCTGTGCCCCAACACCGTCGGCATCGGCGTGAACCGCAATGGCGCGTTCGCCGAGTACATGGTGATGCCGGCCACCAACCTGTGGCCGATCCCCGACCAGATCCCCAGCGAGCTGGCCGCGTTCTTCGACCCCTACGGCAACGCCGCGCACTGCGCGCTGGAGTTCGACGTGGTCGGCGAGGACGTGCTGATCACCGGCGCCGGTCCCATCGGCATCATCGCCGCCGGCATCTGCAAGCACATCGGCGCACGCAACATCGTGGTCACCGACGTCAACGACTACCGCCTGAAGCTGGCCGCCGACATGGGCGCGACCCGCGTGGTCAACGTCGCCAACCAGTCCATCAAGGACGTCATGAAGGACCTGCACATGGAGGGCTTCGATGTCGGCCTGGAAATGAGCGGCAACGCGCGCGCCTTCAACGACATGCTCGACTGCATGTACCACGGCGGCAAGATCGCGCTGCTGGGCATCCTGCCCAAGGGCGCGGGCATCGACTGGGATCGCATCATCTTCAAGGGCCTGACCGTGCAGGGCATCTACGGCCGGCGCATGTACGAGACCTGGTACAAGATGACGCAGCTGGTGCTGGGCGGCTTCCCGCTGGGCAAGGTGTTGACCCACCAGCTGCCGGTGGAGGAGTTCCAGCAGGGCTTCGACCTGATGGAAGCCGGCAAGTCCGGGAAGATCGTGCTGAGCTGGAACTGATCGCATATCGCGTCGCAGATAGCGACGCCCAGCCATGCCGCGCCCGCCGCCTGCAACGCGGGCAGGCAGGGCGAACAGGCAGTCGCGTGCTTGCCCTCCTTACGGCCTGCGCGTGCCGAGTCTCCAGTTGAGTCCCTCGCGCCACCACTGCCAGGCCATCGCCCCGAACAGGGCGGTGAGCCACAGGCCCAATTGCCACTCAAGCGCGTTTTCGATGCGTTCGTGTGTGGCGGCATCGGCCACGTACCCCGACACAACGGCTGCCAGACCCGTCAGCAGGAAGCCCGCCGCGACGACCCGCAATGCACTGTCGCGCGCGGGAACAACGGATCTTGACTGCGCATCGGCGTGGAGCACCATGAGAAGCGACAGGTAGCTGCACGCGAAGTAGCCGGTGACCCCATAGCGACGCAGCAGGCGGTACACGTCTCCTTCGCTCCCCAGGAAGTTGGCATAGAGCGCCAAGAAAACAGCGGCAAAGACGCCCAGTACCGCAACTTTCCAGGCATGCGCCAGGCCCCGCTGGGTCAACCGCCCTGCGGCCGTCCACCAGCACGCCGCCTGCAGCGCCGCCGTCGGCAACATGACAAGCCGGAAGAGGTCGTTGCCCGCCCCGTGGCGCGCGGCCCGGCTGATCGACACACAGCCGTCCAGATAGGGATTGCACGCCGGGATCAACTGCGCGTGCAGCGACAGCCCCCAGGCCAGGTGCGACACGACGAAGGGCAAGGCCGCAGACAGCGCCGGCAGCCACCAGGCCGGGATGGCAAAACGTTCAGGCCGCGGCGCGTCCATCTCCGATTCCAACCCGCCCGGGGTCGCAGTTCGGGCATTGGATAGAATCACGGGTTCCGCCGCGGGACGCGCCAGCACCAACCCGCCCTCCGCCGCACCGTCCACGATGGACGCCGTCGTGCGCCGCCCCTCGTTAGGGCGGTGTCGACTGCCCCACCCCGCCCAACAGGAACCGGACATGCCCACCTCCCTCACGCAACGTTACGCCGCCGAGCTCGACACCATCCGCGAGCAGGGCCTGTTCAAGTCCGAGCGCGTCATTACCTCTCCGCAGTCCGCGGAAATCGTGCTGGCCGACGGCCGTACCGTACTCAACTTCTGCGCCAACAACTACCTGGGCCTGGCCGACCACCCTGAGATCATCTCGGTCGCCAAGGACGCGCTCGACAGCCACGGCTTTGGCATGGCATCGGTGCGTTTCATCTGCGGTACGCAGGACCTGCACAAGCAGCTCGAGAAGACGATTTCCGACTTCTTCGGCAAGCAGGACACGATCCTGTACGCGGCGTGCTTCGACGCCAACGGCGGCCTGTTCGAGCCTCTTCTGGGCGAGGAGGACGCGATCATCTCCGACGCGCTCAACCACGCCTCGATCATTGACGGCGTGCGCCTTTGCAAGGCCAAGCGCTTCCGCTACGCCAACTGTGACATGGCCGACCTGGAGGCCCAGCTGCAGGCGGCCGATGCCGCCGGCGCGCGCACCAAGCTGATCACCACCGACGGCGTGTTTTCGATGGACGGCTTCATCGCGCCACTCGACCGCATCACCGAGTTGGCGGCCAAGTACGGCGCGCTGGTGCACATCGACGAATGCCACGCAACCGGCTTCCTGGGTGCGACCGGACGCGGCTCGGCCGAGGTCAAGGGCGTGCTGGAGAAGATCGACATCATCACCGGCACGCTGGGCAAGGCGATGGGCGGCGCGCTGGGCGGCTTCACGACGGCGAGCGCGGAAGTGGTCGAGCTGTTGCGCCAGCGTTCCCGCCCCTACCTGTTCTCCAACTCGCTGCCGCCACACGTGGTCGCGGCCGGCACCAGGGCGTTCGAGATGCTGGCCTCGGCCGGCGACCTGCGCGCGCAGCTGGTGGAGAACACCGCCTACTTCCGCGAGCGCATGACCGCGTCCGGGTTCGACCTCAAGCCCGGCGAGCACCCGATCGTCCCGGTGATGCTGTACGACGCCCCGCTCGCCCAGCGCTTCGCGCAGCGGCTGCTGGAAGAAGGCATCTACGCGATCGGCTTCTTCTTCCCGGTGGTTCCCAAGGGCCAGGCGCGCATCCGCACGCAGATGTCAGCCGCGCACACGCGTGAGCAGCTGGACCGCGCGATCGATGCGTTCGTGCGTATCGGGCGGGAACTGGGCGTGATCGCGGGCTGATCGTCCGAACGGCCCTGCTCCTTCTAGCCCGGCGAGGGCGGCGAGGGCGGCGACAGGAGGGCTACCTCGTCACGTGACAATTCGCGCCACGCGCCCTTGGCCAGGTCGCCCAGGACGACCGGGCCGATTGCAACGCGCACGAGACGCACTACCGACAGGTCGAATGCCGCCAGCAGCCGCCTGATCTGGCGGTTGCGTCCTTCGTCCAGCACCACCTCGAGCCACGCGTTCCGGGTGCCTTCGCGCAACAGCCGTAGCGACTTGGCGTGCAGATGCTCGCCATCGACGTTGGCACCTTTGTGGATGTCCTGCAGCAACGCGTCGCCGGGCACCCGATCGACCTGCACGTGGTAGGTCTTGTCCGGTCCGCGCTCCGGGTCGGTGATCGAGGCGGCCCACTCGGGGTCGTTGCACAGCAACAAGAGCCCTTCACTGGCCTTGTCCAAGCGTCCGACCGGCGCCACCCAAGGCAGCTCCGATCCCTCCAGGCACTGGTAGATGGTGTCGCGTCCGCGCTCATCGCTGGCGGACGTGACCAGCCCGCGCGGCTTGTTCAACGCGATGTACCGCCGCTCGACAGCCGGCAATTGCCCACCGTCGATATCGATGGCGTGGCGCCCGTCGACCACGGGATACTCCGGGTCCCGCACCACGCGCCCGTCCACCCGTACCCGGCCGGCCTGCACCCACTTTGCAGCCTGGCTGCGCGAACACACGCCCCGCTTGGACAGCACGCGCGCAAGACCGTGTCGAACCGGTGGCTTCATATGCGAAGGCGGCCGCTGGTGCGGCCGCGATTCCGGAAACTCTGGGCCCGCGGCGCGACCTTACTGGTCGCCCTCGGCCGCCGCCTCGTCGTCCTGCGCCTGGTCCTCGGCAGACACCGGGTCGGCCGCGGCCGGGGGTGCGGTCGGCGCCTCGCCCTCGACCACCGGCGCGGCGGGGTCCACGGCGGGGGTCGCCGGCTTGCTGGCGCCACGCGCGACGCGAACACCCTTGGACTTCATCCACGCACTGAATTCATCGGCGGTCATGCGCTTGCCGTTCTGGTTCATGTCGAACCGCCACGGCGTGTTGTCGAACTCCGTCTTGGGCTGGTACGCAGCCGGATCGGTCGACGACGGCGTAGTGGTGGACGACGTGGCATCCGGTGTCGTGACGGCCGTTGCGCCCGGGGCCGCAGCGGGCACGCCCGGCACGGCAGCAGGCAACGGCGCATCGGGCGAGACCGGCGGGGTCACCGATGCCACATTGCGGCACTGGTCGACCTGCAAACGGAACAGCACCTGGTCGACCGACCTGGACTCATCGAACGCGTTGGCCAACACGCCGGTCGGTGCACCCAGCTGGTGGCTCGGCGCAGCCAGGCCCGGCGCCAGCGGCGCGACCACGGTCGGCTGCACGGGCAGCGCGCGCGGCGCGGCCAGGGACGCGCACGTTTCGGCGGTCTGCGCATGCGCCAGGGCGGCACCGGTCAGCGAGACGAAGGCAAGGACGAGGCGGCGCATGCGGTACTCCATTGAGTCGGACTGGATGATGCGTACCCAAGCGCGCATCGACGGCCAGTGTAGGTGTGCGCCGCGTGTGCCACAACCGAACCGCGCACAAAAAAAGCCCGGCACGTGGCCGGGCTCTCGATGCGGATGGGCGGACCCC
>Ga0208375_1001226_pt1 | contig 30381 bp, 29 predicted proteins | sample RifOxyD1_FD_184038 | JGI IMG/M metagenome (GOLD analysis project Ga0208375, IMG submission 184038) | Soil microbial communities from Rifle, Colorado - Rifle Oxygen_injection D1 (SPAdes) | ecosystem: Environmental > Terrestrial > Deep subsurface > Rock core/Sediment | place: Rifle, Colorado...
AGGCCGCGGCGCTCGCCGCCCGCATGCTGGAACGCACGCTGGAGACAGCGCGGCTGGCTGCCATCGGGGCGATCGAACTGTGCGTCACCCCCGACACCCAACATCCCGCCGTGCGCGCGGCCGCCGAACGGGCCGGCGCGACGCTCAGCGATCAGGGCGAAGGCGACCTCGGCGAACGCATGGCGCGGATCGCGCGCCGGGTGCTCGCCGCCGACGAGGCGCCGCTCGTCGTCGGCACCGATTGCCCATCGCTTTCAGCCGAGCATCTGCAGCAGGCCGCGCAGGCCCTGCAGCGCCACGACGCGGTGCTGCAGCCGGCATTTGACGGCGGCTATGTGCTGCTCGGGCTGCGCCGGTTTGATCCGCGCCTGTTCGAGGCGGTTCCTTGGAGCACGGCGGCGGTCATGACGACCACCCGGGAACGCCTACGCGAACTGGGATGGTCGTGGCGAGAGGGCGAGACGCTGCACGACATCGACCGCGCGGCCGACCTCGTCCACCTGCCGCAGGACTGGCGCTAGCCAGGTTTCGCCGGGATGAACCTGAGCGCGACGCCGTTGTTGCACCAGCGTTGCCTGGTCGGCGGCGGGCCGTCGTCGAACACGTGGCCCTGATGCCCGCCGCAACGGATGCAGTGGTATTCGGTACGCGGCAGGATCAGCTTGAAATCCTTTTTGGTGCCGAGGTGGCCGGAAATGTGGGTGATGAAGCTGGGCCAGCCGGTGCCGCTGTCGTACTTCATGCGCGAGGTGAACAGCGGCAGGCCGCAGCCGGCGCAGACGTAGACGCCCGGCCGTTTCTCGCGGTCGAGCGGGCTGGAAAATGCGCGCTCGGTGCCGTCTTCACGCAGCACGTCGAACTGCGCAGGGCCGAGGATCTTTTTCCACTCCGTTTCAGAACGCTGCAGCGGCTCGGTGGAGAGCGTCACATCCGCGCCCGGCGCCAGCAGCACCTTCCAGTCGCGTCGCATCGCCGCAACCTCCTGTTCGTTGGCCGTGGCTGCCGGCCGTGCCGAGCTGTCGCAGCCTACGCCTGCCATGGCCAGCGGCGCAACCACGACCGCCCCGAGAAAAGTTCGCCGTTGCATGATGAGCCTCGCTTCCTTGCTGTCCGACTGGAATGAGACCGGCGGGCCTGCACATAATTCCACTTGCAGCCGAAACCGTTGCGGCCGGAAACAAACGTCCTGCGGCACGGTCAAATTCGAGTCAATTCATTGAGGAGTGCATCATGATGAAAGACAGGCTATTCACCATATTGATGCTGGCAGCACTTGCCATGCCGGGCCTTGCAAATGCGGCGGACACCGCTGCTGCAGCGTCCAGTGGCGCGCTCGCCAAGGCGACTTTCGCGGGCGGCTGCTTCTGGTGCATGGAGCCGCCGTACGACAAGTTCGACGGGGTGGTGTCGACGACTTCAGGTTATATCGACGGCCACACGAAAAACCCGACCTACGAGGCGGTGTCCGCCGGCGGCACCGGCCACGCCGAGGCGATCGAGGTCGCCTATGACCCCGCCCGAATCAGCTACGCGAAGTTGCTCGATGTGTTCTGGCGCAACATCGACCCGACCGTGCGCAACCGGCAATTCTGCGACGTCGGCGATCAGTATCGCAGCGCCATTTTCTATCACGACGCGGAACAGCAACGCCTCGCGGAACAGTCGAAGGTGGCGCTGGAAAAGTCCAAGCCGTTTCCCCAGCCGATCGTGACGGAAATCGTGGCGGCCGGCGTCTTCACCCCGGCCGAGGCGTACCACCAAGACTACTATCTGAAGAACCCCCTGCGCTACAAGTTCTACCGCTACCAGTGCGGCCGCGACCAGCGCCTGGAGGAGTTGTGGGGCAAGCGCGCCGTCCGGAAATAGCGCACTGCCGATAGCGTGGGTCCGGAGGCGACGGCGCTTCCGGGCAGCTTGATTTCATTGCCATGCTGGACTAAACAGAAAAATCTGGCCGAGCCGGCTCAGTTTCCCCTGTCAGTCTTTGGCAAAGGAGGCTTCATGATGCCCATCCCATTTCTTTCTTCCGCGCTGACAAGCGCAAGCCTGCTGGCGGCGGGCCTGCTCTCGGCACAATCCACCGGGCCCGCTGCGGTGACGCCCGATTACGACCCGTTGCTGCAGGCGCCCGGCCTTGCCTGTGCGCCCGGCGACGACAAGGCCCAACGCCTCATGGGCTATTACCAGAAGCTTGCCGCCGCCAAAACCGAGGTGCGGCCCTTCCCGACCCATGTGCCGACCGGCGCGGAAACCGCGTTCAAAGCGCCACCGCTGTGGGACAACCTCGGTCGCCTGCATTTCGCGGTCAGTACGACCGATCCGCTCGCCCAGCGTTATTTTGACCAGGGCCTGAAGCTGTCCTACGCGTTCAACCACGCCGAAGCGGCGCGGGCGTTCCGCCAGGCGCAAAGCCTCGATCCAGCCTGCGCGATGTGCCACTGGGGCGAGGCACTGGTGCTGGGGCCGAACATCAATGCCCCCATGGAGCCATCGGCCAATGCCACTGCGCTGGCCGCGCTCGCCCGCGCCCAGACGTTGGCGCCCAAAGCCAGCGCCCGCGAACGCGCGCTCATCGCGGCGCTCGCCCGCCGCTACGCCAGCGACCCCAAGGCCGAGCGAGCCGCGCTGAATGCGGACTATGCCGAGGCCATGGGGACGGTGGCGGCACGCTACCCGAACGATGCGGACATCACGCTGCTTTATGCCGAGGCCTTGATGAACCTGTCGCCCTGGGATTACTGGGAGGCAGCAGGCGCGCGTCCCAAGGGGCGCACGGCCGAGATCCTCGCCGCGCTGGAAAAGGTGCTGCAACGCCAGCCGGATCACCCCGGCGCCATCCATTTCTACATCCACATGGTGGAAGCTTCCAGCGACCCCGGCCGCGCGCTGCCCTACGCCGACAAACTCGGCAGCCAGATGCCCGGCGCGGGCCATCTGGTGCACATGCCGTTTCATATCTACTACCGCGTGGGCCGATACAAGGACGCCATTGAGGCGAACCGGCGCGCGGTGGCGGCGGACGAGGCCTACCTAGCCCAGGGCCGTCCCGAGGGCATCTACCCACTCGCCTACTACCCGCACAACATCCATTCCCTGATGACGTCGGCGCAAATGGCGGGCGACGGAAACAGCGCCATCGCCGCAGCGGAAAAGCTCGCGCGCGTGGTCAGCCAGGACGCCGGGCGCAGCATCGCCTGGGTGCAGCCCATCCTGGTGGCGCCCTACTTCACCCATGTTCAGTTCAGCCATCCCGCCACGACGCTCGCCCTGCCCGACCCCGGCGACGAGTTGCCCTACGTCAAGGCCATGTGGCACTACGCGCGCGGCGTGGCGCATGCCTGGCGCGGCGAGCAGGCAGCCGCCCGCACAGAGGTCGACGCAATGCGGCGCCTGGCGCAAAGCGGCGATTTTTCCGCTCTGGTGGAGGGCGGCGTGCCCGCGCCGGAGGTGATCGAACTGGCACAGCATGTGGTGCTGGGGCGCATTGCCCAGTCCGCCGGCGACTGGCCGCTCGCACGTGCCGAGTTCGAGCAGGCAGTGGCGCTGCAGGACAAGATCGCCTACTCGGAACCGCCCTACTGGTACTACCCGGTGCGCCAGTCGCTGGGGGCCGTGCTGCTGGCCGCCGGCAGGCTGGATGAGGCCGAGGCGGCGTTCCGCCAGAGCCTGCTGCGCGCGCCCAACAACGGCTGGGCGCTTCACGGCCTGAACGCAACCTACCAGCGCCTCGGCAAGCCGGGCGCGGCCGCGGCCGCGCGCAATCAATTCACCCAGGCCTGGGTCGGCCCCGAGGCACCCGATCTCGCACGGCTATAAGCTAGTTTTTACCGGGCTTGGTTTTGTCCGCGTTCTCGCCATGAATGGAATCGCTTATGAAGGTTTTTCACCATCGAAAAGGAGATCGTCATGACCCGAAAACATTTTCTCGCCACCCTGTCATTGGGACTATTCCTGGCAATTCCCTCGATCAGTCTTGGGCAGGGCAAGGTGCTGATCACCTCCCCAGCAGACGGTGCCACCCTCGACGCGATGGAAGAAAACCGGCTGGTCTATGAGGTGGATCCCGGTCCGCGCGGGGATCACGTCCACGTCTACGTCGACACCAAGGAAGTCGGGATATTGCGCAAGCTCAAGGGCGACTATTTGCTGGAAACCCTGTCCTCCGGCAAGCGCAACATCTGCGTCAAGGTCGTGAACAAGGCCCACGTGCCTGTCGGCATCGAACAGTGCGTCAAGGTCACGGTGAAATAAGGCGTGGGCTCGGAAAACCTTGCTTATGCCCTGACCCAGGTGGTGCATAACTTCGGCGCCGCCGCCGTGCTGGGTGGAGCAGTCTTCATGCTATGGCCCGCGTTCAGGCTGGAATACGGGCGCCTATTCGCCTGGCTGATCCTCGTTGCCTGGGGCGCGCAAATAGCCAGCGGCGGATTGTTCGGACTCACCAGCTTCTACTACTACGGCGAGACACCGGATTTGAGCCGCATTGCCATGGCGGCTCTTGCAATCAAAGTGGCAGCGGCGATAACGGGATTTTTCCTGGCCGCCTTCTACCTCTACCGTGGCAGGCAATGGAGCCGCTTGAGCGTGAAACGCACCTTCCAGAGTCTGGCCGCGCTGGGTGTCACGGCCCTGACGGCGGCAGCCTTCCTGCGCTGGTTTTCGTAGACAGACCGATGGAGCGAGCGTGGGCTTTCTGGCAACCCTGGAGAGCGCAGTTGAACAGGTGCCGGCCCTAGCGATGCAGCCTGCCCGCGGCCGGCTGCAAATCGGCGCTCACTGCCTCGCGCTCGTCGAACACGAAGCAATCGCCGTGGTAATACGCACCGCCCACTTCCTCGAAATACTTGAGGATGCCGCCTTCAAGCTGATACACATGCTCGATGCCGATGGCCTTCATGTGGATGGCGGCTTTTTCGCAGCGGATGCCGCCGGTACAGAATGAGACGACAGTCTTCCCCGCGAAGTCGGCGCGATGCGCAGCGAGCTGAGGCGGAAATTCGCTGAAGATGCCGATGTGATAATCGACGGCGTTGTCGAAGGTGCCGGCTTCGACTTCATAGTCGTTACGGGTGTCGAGCATCACCAGCGGACGGCCGGCGTCATCGCAGCCGCGATCCAGCCACTGTTTCAGCGTGACGGCAGACACCGATGGCGCGCGGCCCTCTTCGGGCCGGATCACCGGCATTTTCATGGTGATGATTTCCTGTTTCAGCCGCACCCGCATGCGATGGAACGGCGGCTCGGCTGAGAGGCTTTCCTTGGGTGCGAGATCGGCGAAGCGCGGATCGGCGCGCAGGTGGGCGACGATGGCGTCGATGGCTTCACGCGAACCGGCAAGAAAGACGTTGATGCCTTCGGGCGCGAGCAGGATGGTGCCCTTGAGGCCGAGCGCCAGACAGCGCGCCGTGAGGTCGGCCTTCAAGGCCTCGCGGTCGGTCAAGGTGACGAATTTGTAGCAGGAAATATTGACGACGGACACGGCAAAACCCTTTCAGCAAGGCGGCATTATCCCGGAAACCGGGCACACAGGATTAATCCAACGCGGGCTTTGATACTCTTCGCGCATCCTCTTTAACTGCAGCCCCTCATGGACAAAGCGACTCCCTCCCCACAGCACGTGCGCCTGCCTGATCCGACGCGGCAGGATGCAGCATGAAAAACACCCGCCAGCCCATCACCAAACCCGCCTTCGTCGACCCGCTGGCCGATGTGCTGCGCCCCGGCCAGTCGATCGAGCTGCTGAAGGAGCTGCATATCCTGACGCGCGACGGCAAGCTCAACCAGGACAGTCGCCGCAAGCTGAAGCAGGTCACCCACCTGTGCAATTTCATCGAACCGCTGTTGAATGAGGTACTGAGCCGGCAGGACACGCTGACCCTGGCCGACCACGGCGCGGGCAAATCCTATCTCGGCTTCATCCTCTACGACCTGTATCTGAAAGAGCGACCCGGCAGCCACATCTACGGCATCGAAACGCGCGACGAGCTGGTGGAAAAATCGCGTACGCTGGCGGCAAAGCTGGGCTTTTCGCGCATGAGCTTCATCAACACCACGGTGGCGGAATCAACGCAATCGGCGCAGCTGCCCGCCACCATCGACATCGTCACCGCGCTGCACGCCTGCAACACGGCAACCGACGATGCGATTCAATTCGCGTTGGCCAAAAGGGCACGCCACATCGTGCTGGTGCCGTGCTGCCAGGCCGAGGTCGCCTCGGTGCTACGCAAACATAAAAACGATTCATTCGGTAAAACGCCGCTGTCTGAAATCTGGCGCCATCCCATCCACACCCGCGAGTTCGGCAGCCAGCTCACCAACGTGCTGCGCTGCCTGCAACTGGAATCGCACGGTTACCAGCTCACCGTCACCGAGCTGGTCGGCTGGGAGCATTCGATGAAGAACGAACTCATCATCGCCACCCACACTGGCGCACCGCGCGGCAACGCCCGCGAACGCTTGCAGCAGATTTTGCAGGAATTGAATTTGCAGGAACTGGAAGCGCGCTTTCTCGCGCCCCTTGAGTCTTAACGTGGCGCTTGCAGGCGCGTCAGCACGACCGGAACGCTCTCGGTTTCGCTGTTGAGCCAGATTTCACCGTCCTGCACCATGCATTGCAGGCGCATGCTGCGCGCAGCCAGTGCGGCAAGCGCCTGGCTGGTGGCGGCGGGCAATTGCAGCACGGTCAGATTGGTAAAGCGCGTGAGCTTGCTGGCAATCAGCTTCCACCACACGTCACAGCCCGTTCCATAGCACAGCACGACCACCTGATCAGCGCGGCTGCAGGCGCGACGAATGCGCGCGTCGTCGGGCTGCCCCAGATCAATCCACAGCGTAATCTCGCCTACCAGATTCTTGACCCAGACCTCCGGCTCATCGACATCGAACAGGCCCTTGGTAAACGCGATGCCCTCTTCTGCATACAACGCATAGGCCAGCACGCGCGCCATCATGCGCTCGTCGGTTTCAGACGGGTGACGGGCGATGGTCAGCGGATAGTCACCGTAGACATGCCGATCCATGTCGGCAATTTGCAGGTCTGCTTTGTAAATGGTGGCTTTAAGCGCCATGTGATTCATTCTCGAATGGGGCGGCGAATTGTAGCGCCCGGAATGCGGCGATCAGCCATAAAAAAACCCCGGCGAACCGGGGTTTTAATTACATCAGGTCGGAAGAATTACGACACAACCTGAATGTTCGATGCTTGCTTGCCCTTGGGGCCAGTCGTCACTTCGAAGCTGACTTTCTGGTTTTCCTGCAGGGATTTGAAGCCGTTGGAGTTAATTGCAGAGAAGTGTGCAAAGAGGTCTTCGCCGCCGTTGTCCGGGGTAATAAAGCCAAAACCTTTTGCGTCGTTAAACCACTTAACAGTACCCGTTTCCATCTTGTTTCCTATCTATCAAAAAAAAATTGAGCAACATGCTCTATCGATCGAATTTCAAGGAAAACGCTTACCAGAGGTACCGCAATTTAAAGCTTGAATCCAATTGACACCGTATAAATATCACAAAAAATCAGGATGTCAAAATTCTTTTTTTCCATCCATCGGTCGCAACTCCAGCGTATCGCCTCGTTGGGTGAACTCCAATTGCTTTAAAACGCTCATGCCCAGCAAGATCTGATCGTCCCTCATGCCGGGGTTGAGGCTGGCACGCACATCGCTCAGTTTGAACGGACCGAACGCCAGCATGCGGATTTGCGCGGCACGTGTCATCACGGTTCCATTTGCGGTGATCGACTGCTGCGGTGCGCCCGCCTCCAGCCCAAGCCCTGCTGCCAGATGGGCGGGCACGGACACCAGGGTCGCGCCGGTGTCCAGCAAAAAAGTTACAGGTCGTCCGTTTATTTCGCCCGGAAACACATAATGACCATCCCGGCTGCGCTGAAGAATCAGTTCGGCGCCCGGCGCGATTTGCAGTTCACGGTTAGGGTTGTTGCGCGCCTGAAGATTGCTGTCAAAAAACAGATACAGCACGCCCAGCAACGCCACGCTGGCCAACCATGCCATCCCTCGCCCCATATTGCGGTGCGGGTTGTCAGGCGGGGAATCGGATGGGTTTGAGTTCACAGCAGGGAGACTGATTGGGCCAATATTCGTTCAGCGCGCCCATGATCAAAAACATCGGCGTGCCGGAGAGTCGAGCCTAATGCAAATCACTCCCGTATGGAACCGTCTCCCCCTGCATGCAACAAGCCCACCGTGAGTCTTCAAAATTACCGCATGCGCGATTGACTGAAGCGGCAGTGCGGCGCATCGCCAAAGGCCTCGCGCAGATAACGGGTTTCGATGTGCAGCAGTCGCTCGTGGTCGCCCGCCTCCAGATAGATGTCAGGATGCGCCATCAGCGCGTCGTCCCACACCATTTCCACCCCCCAGGCATTCGGCAACCCTGGCACCACACCAGGATCGCATTCGCTGAACAACTGGCTCACGCTGTCCTCGTCGGCCAGACTGAATTCCACGCCATTGTCGAGACCCAGTCTGCCCAGATGCACTTCCTGGTCGGAAGGGATCATCGCCACCATCTGGCACCCCATGCCATCCAGCAGCACGCCCTTGGCCAGCCGGTCAAGCGTGACGCCGGAGGCGCGGGCTGTTTCAGCGCTGGTTTGCGTATGCGGGTGAGCAACCAGGTCGAACGGAATCATATGCTGATCGAGATAACGTTCCATGCGATGCAGTGCGTTCATGATCGTCTCCTTGCGTAACGGTTGATTGACTCTAAATATAGTCCAACCCTATCCGCCCGCTAGCGGCGTTTGGAGGGATCGCCCGCGCGAAAATGACGGCGTGGCGGTCGCGGGTGCTCCTGCTGCTGGCAGGCGCGGCGAAACGCCATCAAGGCATCCTGCGCATGTCCCAGCACACTGTCATGCGGGTAGTGTCCCGACCCGTTCAACTCGCCCATCACCACCCCGGTCAGCAATTCCATGCCCTCGGAGACGCGTTCTGCGGCATGGATATGAAAGCGTCCCTGGGCCACCGCATCCACCAGCTGCGGTGCCAGCATCAAATGGCGCTGATTGCGTCGTGGGATCAGCACGCCGTGACTTCCATCCAGTCCGGCGCGCTCGCACACGCGGAACCAGCCTTCGATTTTTTCGTTGAGACCGCCCACAGGCAACACTTCGCCGTGCTGGTTGACTGCGCCGGTGACGGCAATGCCCTGCTTGAGCGGCAGGCCGGACAAGGCCGACAACAACACATAGAGCTCGGCGCACGAAGCGGAATCCCCTTCCACGCCATGGTATTGCTGCTCGAAGACGATCGATGCGTTGAGCGAAAGCGGTGCGAGATGGGCAAACAGCGCCGCCAGATAGTTCTGCAGAATGAACACGCCCTTGTCGTGAATCGGGCCGGACAGTTCCACCTCGCGCTCGATATTGAGCAGGCCGTCCTCGCCTGCGTAGGTGTGCGCAGTCAGCCGCACCGGCAGACCGAAACGGTAATCGCCGAGGTCGATCTGGGTGAGGCCATTGATCTGCCCAACCCGCTCGCCCTGAAAGTCGATCAGCACATCGCCGTTGGCGATATCTTCACGCAGCAGCTGTTCCGGGTAATCGTGGCGCGCGGTATGCGCCTGCAGGGCGGCCTCGACATCCGCCGCGGTCACCCGCTCCGGTCCACGGGCCTGGCAAATGGCGGCACTTTCCATCACCAGCGCTTCGGTGCGCGCAAAAACTGCGCTCTCACGCGTCTGGTCGCCCGCCTCGCGATGCGATTCCTCGAGCAGGCGCGCCACCGCCGCCGCCGAAAAATGCGGCAGGCCATGCTCACGGCAGGCATGGGCGACGAAAATGGACGAGGCGCGATGCGTGTCCGCACTGGCCACGAAGCTTTCGGCGAAGTCCACCTTGGCACGAAAGTGCCGGGCGATTTCCGGCGCGGCCTCCTGCAACAGGTAATACTCTTCACGTGAGCCGATTAACACCAGCTTGACTTCGACGTCGACCGCCTCCGGCGTCAGCGACACCGCCGCGATCGGCGAAAATGACACGCCCGGCTCCTCGATCTGCAGCCGGCCACTGCGCAGGAAGCGCCGCAGCTTTTCCCACACCAGCGGGTCAGCAAGCACGTCGCGCAGATGCAGCATCAGAAAACCGCCGTGCGCCTGCAGCAGGCTGCCGGCGCGGATGCGCGAAAAATCGGTCATCAGCACATCGTTCTCGGACTGGTATTCGATGCTGCCGAACAAGGCGCGGAACAAGGGGTTGTCCTCAACGATCACCGGCGCACCGGCAAGCCTGCTGTTGTCCACCACCAGATTGACGCGGTAGCGCGTCAGCACGCTTTGCAGCGCTTCCTGCTGGCCTTCCACCCCCTCTCCGCCGTGAAACAGCTCAAGGTTGTCGAACACATCCTGGCCAATCGCATCGAGCCAGGCGTTGAGCTTGGCTGCATCCTTGATCTGCTTCTTCAATCCGGCGCGGATCGCCTGTTTTTCGCGTTCCAGCAACGGCTTCACCATCTGCCGTCGCAGCGCCGCCAGCGCCTCGTTCATCGCACGCTCCAGCGGCTGGGTTTGCTCGATATAGCGGGTGATTTCGGCGCGCAACTCCTGCTCGGCCTGCTCAATCTCGGCACGCCGCGCCTTCGGCAGCGCCAGCACCTCGTCCTCGGTGAGCGCCTGACCTTTCTTGCCGGTCAGCGTGAACATCATGCGTCCGGCATCGCGATGCAGCGAAAAGCTGCGGGCCTCGGAAAACGCCGTCAGCGCGGCATAGTGACCCGCAATATCGGCTTTCCAGGCTTGCTCGATACGCTCGCTCTCGGCCTTGTAGTCCTGCCCTTCCAGCCGCTGCGGAATTTCGTCTTGCAGCGCCTTGACGGCATTCGCCAGTAACTGCCGCAGCAACCGCCCCTCGCCAGCAGGCAGGCGCAATGCCAGCGGCCGTTCGGGTGCGTCGAAGTTGTGCAGATAACAGAGATCGGGGGGCACCCGTTTGCTTGCCGCCACTTCGTGCATCGCCTGCTTGAGCAGCGACGAACGGCCGCTGCCCACCTCGCCCAGCACGAACAGGTTGTAGTTGGGCTGATCCATCCCCAGGCCGAATCGGGCGGCCGTCTGGGCGCGCTCCTGGCCGATCCACGGCAGCGGTTCCTGTTGCAATTCAGAGGTATCGGCAAATCCCAGCGAAGCGGGATCGATGGTCAGGCGGAGGTCAGAGGGGGACAGTGAAACAATCGGCATGGTAGGGGTTCAGGCCTGTGGTGGGTTACCTGATTATTGCGCAAGACCGGTTGAACGGCCTGATTCTGGGCATGAGCAGGCCGGCCCACTGCGCCTGGCTTTGCAGATACTGCTCGCGCAACGAGGCTGCGTTTTCCTGCAACACGCTGACGGGCACGCCCAGCGCTTGCCTCACCGCACGCTCGACCTGGCTTACTCCCACAGCGCGGGGGAGCGATTCCGGCTCCCAGGTTTCGGCAAAGGCGATTCGTTTGTCGGGGTGCATACCCCGTTGCGGCGGCAGCAGGCTGACCCGCGGCAAGCCATAGGCCAGCGCGACGATCCGGCCGTGCAGACTGCTGCCGACCACGCCCCGGCTGGCGGCAATAAGGGCGCAGATGTCCCACAGATGCAGCGACGGAAACAGCTGTGCCATGCCGGGCGGCAGGCGGCCCTGCAGTTTTTCGTAGAGCGCCGGATCGTCATGCCACGGCGCCGCACCGGCCCGGAACAGCGCCAGCCCCAGGCCGGTTGCGGCAGCCACCCGCGACAAGCCCTGCGCCAGCGAATCCAGGCTGGCGTCATCCGCAAAATCCGCACTGAACTGGCATGCGAGATAGCCTTGCGGGAACGCGTCGCGCATCGCCTTCACCGCGCCCTGCTGCTGGCGCTGGCGGATCACTTCGCCGAAGCACTGTTCCACCATCACCGCCGGGTCGGGACACAGCGGGACGTCGATGCCTTCCGCCCGCAGCGCGGCCTGGGTAACGTGGTCGCGCACGCTGAGCCAGTCCGCCTGCCGCAGCGCCGCCTTCACTTCGCCCCGCTGCACGGCGGACAAGGCATTCCACTCCACGCCGCCAACGGCATTGAAAATCAACCGACCCGGCGCTGCCAGGACGTCTCGCCCCACCACATACGGAATGGTCCGCGACGTACCCAGTTGCCGGGCGGCCCACTCGGCGGCGGCTGGATCGTCGTCGTAGCGCGCGATGGCCGCGACGGCTTCAAGCGGATCGAGCAGCATGACAGCGGCCTGCCAGGCGCTGCAGGTCAACAACTCGCCACCGGCGTGAATCAGGTGGGCGGGCCCCGTGCCACTCAACGAGGCCAGCGGCTTCACCCGGTGCCCGCCGAAAGCCCGCAAGTCGCGCGCCGCCAAACCCGCGAACCCGAACGACCGCTCCGGTAACAAGGCGGCCATCAGATGCGGAAACAGCAGGTCGCCAAAGTTGTGGCGGTCGAAAGCGCCAAACAGGATCAGCGGGGAGGTGGCAGGCGGTTTCATTTTCTGCGCGGCTCCGTTGTGGCGATTGGGTCCATCGGGGGGTTTCCTTGCATTCGCACGCTTCACGCTTTCGCATTACATTCGAAAAACCCCCATCGTGCATCGCTCCATGAAATCTGCCCAGCGACCGTTCTTCATCCTCATCGCCCTCGTCGGCGGGCTGGCCATTTTCAGTTCCACCCTGTCGAAGACCCCGGTGCTGCCGCTGTTCGCGCTATCGCTCAACGCCACGCCGGCAGAAATCGGCTGGATCGTCATGGCCTCGACGGTTCCCGGCATCCTCATCAGCTACCCCGCCGGCGCACTGTCGGACCGTCTGGGCAAGCGGCGCCTGCTGCTTGCCTCGCTGGTCGTGTTCGCCACCGCACCCTTCCTCTATCTGGTGATCGAAACTGCCTGGCAGCTGATGGCGGTGCGCTTCTACCACGGCTTCGCCACCGCGATTTTCGGCACCGTGGCGAGCGCGGCGATTGCCGAGCGCTACACGGCCGACCGCGCGGCGCGGCTCTCCACCTATTCCTCGGTCACCATTGTCGGGCGCTCCATCGCGCCGTTTCTGGGCGGCACCCTGATTTCGCTAGCGAGCTTCGACGCGGTCTACATCGCCTGCGCCGTCAGCGGCGTGCTGGCGCTGGCGGCCGGCCTGCTGCTGCGCGACGATTCGCCGCCGCCCTCCACAAAGAAACGGGAGCTGCCGCATTTCTGGGCGAGCCTGAAAACCGTGCTGCGCGACCGCAGAATCATGCTGGTGAGCCTGGTCGAGGCCGCGCAATACCTGGTGTTCGGCGCCATCGAAGCCTTCCTCGCGCTGTACGCGTCCTCGCTTGGCATCCCCGCGTGGCAGATCGGCATCATCCTCGGCGTGCAGCTCATCAGCATCGTCTTCGCCAAACCGCTGATGGGCAAGGTGTCGGACCGCGTCGGCCGCCGCCGCGTCATCCTGCCGGGTCTGCTGATCGGCGCGGCGAGCGTCGTGCTGCTGCCCTACTTTCCCAACGTCTTCGGTCTGTCGGTGCTGAGCCTGCTGTTCGGCCTCGGCTTCGCCACCGTCACCTCATCCACCGCCGCGCTCGTCGCCGACCTCACGAAGGACGGCCGCTATGGCTCCTCGATGGGCGTGCTGCGCACGGTGATGGACGTCGGCCAGTCGATCGGCCCGGTGCTCACCGGTTTTATGGTCGGCGTGGCTGGCTACGGCAGCGCCTTCACCCTGCTGGCGACGATCCTGGTGGCGGCCGCGCTGATGCTGGGGATGCTGCTGCGCGATGCCTGAGGCCGCGCCTGATCGGCTATAGTGAGGCAGCCTATTTCTCCCAAGGAGACTGTCATGCGTATCTCATCTTTGCTCGCCACGCTTGCATTCGTCGCCACCGGCTTCGCACTCCCGGTCGCCGCCGATTCAAGCGCGGACACCCCGCCTGCCGCCGCGCTGCAGACATCGATTTCACCCGAGGCCTGTATTGCGAATGCCAATGCCAAGGGCATGCAACTCGCCCAGATCCAGACAGCCTGCTGCAAGGCCCACAAAGGCATCTGCGGCTGCCGCGCCGGCAAGATCGTGTGCTGCGACAACTCCACCAGCAAGGAGCCGGGGTGTACGTGTCATGGGGATGAGGGAGTCGTCGAATAACAAGTGGAATTCGTGGAATGACCAAAACAGTTCACACAACCGTCAAGACCAAGACCGTGCCCTACGACGTGGCCGAGCAGCTGCGCACTCCCGAGGAAATGGCCGCCTATCTCGACGCCTGGCTGAAAGAGGCTCCTGACGACGCCGCTGGCATCGCCCGCGCTCTGTGCGACATCGCCCGTTCAAAAGACATCCTGTCTAAATTACGTTAGCCAATTTCGCAACATGAAAGAACTAGACCTCCTTCATCGTCTCATCTACCTAGATCGTGATTACGTTGCTGATGTTTACGAGGCTGTTACTGGAACGCCTGCGATGACGCAGATCACAAAAGCTGAGGGAAAAAAAGCTGGAACAGCCATTCCCATTTTCTCAGCGGAAATCAGCGCGGGTGAAACCAGAACCTTCTCTCTATCTTCCGCTGCGATGTTCAAGGAAATCCTGCCAAAGTTAACGGGATTTTCGGATATTCCTTCAACAGGTGTTCAAGTCGGGCAACGCTCAATGGTTAGCTGGGTAGAAGGCGACATGGGTGTTTTTATGGTCAACCTTCGCCGCCGGGAGCCACCTGAAACACACGAAAAGATAGTTGCGTCTGAAAAGTATTTCGGAATCCACCGGGCGGATGGATTGAAACTAGCTTTACTGGCAACGCCCGAGTACTTCACCTCTGGATTGGGGTCTTTTATAAGGCTATACGAGACTGTACTCGGTGCGCACAAGCTTCACGTCAGGGCGCTTGTACGAGCATATCCAGCAAGTACTGACTTTAAAGAAAGTATCGCTGTGCCTCTCGTAATAATTGAATCCGATAAACGCGACTAGCCGTTCGTTCTAACGGACCGCCTCGGCAGCCACTGAATTCAATTCGTTATAGAAAACAAGGTAACTCTTCACTTACTCAGTGCCACCCAAACCCCATCCCACCCCGCCTCCGGCTGCGTCTGCCGGAACGCCGCAACCCGCTCCAGCATGACTTGGCTGGGCTGATCCTTCGGTTTAATGATCAGACACTCACGGAACGCCGCTTCGGCCGCATCCCACTCCTGCGCACGGTAGCGCGCCAGCCCGGCCTCGTAGGCCTGCACCCGCTGCCGGTCGCTTTCGCTCAACTCCGCTGCCAGCCCCAGCAATTCATACACCCGCACCGTTTCCTGCTTGCCGGCGACGCGCAGGCTGTCGATTTCGCGGAAGGCCAGGGTGTCGCCCGCCAGATTCCGCGTCGCTTCGCTGACGAGAATCCGCGTGCCGTAGAACTTGTTAGCCTGCTCCAGCCGTGACGCGAGGTTCACGGTGTCGCCGATGACGGTGTAGCCGCGCGAGGTTTCAGAGCCGATGTTGCCCACCGTCACGTCGCCGCTGGCGATGCCCATGCGGACGTTGACCACGGGCAAGCCGTGGGAAATGCCGAACATCTCGGGCAGCCAGGCGCGGAAGGCTTCCATGCGGGCCATCTGTTCGAGCGCGGCGAGGCAGCACAGGGTGGCGTGGTCGGCGGCATCGGTAAAGGGCGGACCCCAGAACGCCATGACCGAGTCGCCGATGTACTTGTCGACGATGCCCTGCCGGGTCCGGATCACCTCGGACATCAGCGAAAAATAACGGTTGAGGAAACGCACCGCGGCATCCGGCGTCAGGCCCTCGCACAGGCGGGTGAAGTCCTGCAGGTCGGAGAAGAACACCGTCATCACCTGGCGCTCGCCACGTTCGGCCGGGATGCGGTTTTCCAGCAGGCTCTTCACGATGCGCGGGTCGACGTACTGGCCGAAGGTGTCGCGGATGCGTTCCTTCTCGCGCAGCCCGACCACCATGTGGTTGAACGAGGTGGCCAGCGTGGCCAGTTCGTCGTGGGTGTGCACCAGGATTTCCACGTCGAGATCGCCGGCCTCGACCGCGCGCGTGCCGCCCACCAGGCGCTTGACCGGATCGACCAGCGAGCGCGTGACGAAGCCGGCGAAGATCAGTCCGAGCGTGGTGGCGATGGCAGTGACGATCCAGTTGAGCGTGGTGGCGCGTTTCTCCTCCTTCTTGGCCTGGACCGCAGTGTCCTGGGTCAGCTTGTTGAGGATGTCGATGGTCTTGCCGATTTCGACGTCGACGGTGTCCTTCTCGCGCAGCAGGGTTTCGCGGACAATTTTTTGTGAGCGCGCGGTGCCTTCCTGCGCCTCGATCTGGAACAGGCGGAAGGTCATGTGAAAGTGCTGGCGTGCGGTCTGGATCGCGGGCAGCTGCTTGCCCAGCACGGCGAGCGTCACGCGATCGAGTTCGATGCCCTTCTCCGCTTCGGCTTCGCCCAGCATGCGCAGCGAGGAATCGACGATCTGGTCGGCGTTGACCCCACGCATGTCGAAGCCGTTCGATTCCTTGGCGAGGAATTCGGGATCGGGGCGCGCCACCTCCATGCCCGCCATCACCCGCTCCATGTGCACGATCTGCTGGCGGATGAGGATTTCCACGCTGGCCACCTGCTGCTGCAGGGGCAGGTAATAGTCGGCAAGCGCGCGCACCTGATTGTTCAGCTGGTGGAAGTTGAGCACCGACAGCCAGGTGACGACCACCATCAGCGCCAGCAGGGCGGTGGTGATGCTGAAGATTTTCAGGCTGATGGGGAGTCGCATGGGTCAGTCCGCGGAGCGCAGGAATCTGAACCCTAGCGCACGCCGCCGATTCGTCAAACCCCCGGGCGCACGTGCATGGCTTACAGCAGGGGCTTCAGCGGCAGCAGCTGCCACAGCCGCACCTGGCCGCGCCGGGTCAACGGCACGTACTGGTCGGGTTCGTCTGTGGCGCGCCAGCTGTTTTCCGGGCGCATGTCGGCCTCCATGATCCCCAGCAGCTGCTGCGCCAGTCCGGCATGGCGGACGATCGCGCCGACTTCGGTGTTGAGGTTTTCTGAACGCGGGTCGAAATTGAAGGTGCCGATGTAAGCGATTTTTCCGTCGACCACCATGCTCTTGGCGTGCAGCGCAAACACCGGCGGCACGGCAGGCGGATTGGCGCGCGAGAACAGGGCATTGCGGTTGGCGGGGTCGGGCTTGTATTCGCGGATGTCGAGGCCCATTTTCAGCAGCTGTTTGCGCTGGTTGCGGTAGCCGGAGAAGGCCTGCAGGTTGTCGGTGGAGGCGAGCGAGTTGGTGAGGATGCGCACCTTGACACCGCGTGCGACTGCCGCCCTGAACAGCGCCATGGCCGTGTCCGACATCACCAGGTAGGGCGACTGGATGACGATGGATTCCGTGGACTCGGCCACCAGCTTCGCCAGCGCAGCCGAGCTCTGGCCGCCGCCGCCCAGCGTCCAGCGGCGACCGTTCTTGCCGGGTTCGTCATGGATGAAGTCGACCCGGCCCCAGGCCATCTCGCGCGCCAGACGCTCGAACGCGGCAGGCGTGGCGTCGATGGCGGCGCGCACGTCCGGCGCGAAGTTTTCCGGCTGGTTGGCATACGCATGCAGTTCGCGGTAAATCTTCTGCACCTCGGCAGCGTCGACCTTGACGTTCTTCTGCATCAGGCCCCAGCCGTCGTAGAGCGATTCCACCGGCACGGCGAGCCTGCTGGCCCAGAATGCATCGAAATTCGCCCGCATGGCCTGTGCCGCGTCGCCCACCAGCAGCGCATCACGGTCGCGGAAGGTGTACTCACTGTCGTAGTCGAAATACTCGTCGGCCATGTTGCGGCCGCCGGTGATTGCGACCTTGCCGTCAACGATGAAGGTCTTGTCGTGCATGCGCTGGTTGACGCCGCGGAAATCGGTCAGCACGTTGAGCGCGCGCTTGTAGAACGGCGTGCCGACCTGATGCCTGGGGTTGTAGATGCGGATGTCGACGTTGGGATGCCTGGCCAGCGCGAGCAGCGTCTTGTCGGGCGCGTTGATCAGGATGTCGTCGACGATGACGCGCACCTTCACCCCGTGTTCCGCCGCACGCAACAGCGCTTCGGTGGCGAGGATGCCGATGTTGTCACTGCTCCAGATGAAGTATTGCACTTCGATCGAGCGCTGCGCGTGGTCGGCCAGCCAGGCACGTGCGCGCAGCGCCGCCTCGCCGGTGTCCAGCACGACCACGCCGGTCTCGCCCGGATGCGCGGCGATCTGGCCGTCGATGAAAGCCATCGATGCGATGGCCGGACGCCAGACGCTGCCGCACAACAACAGCGCCAGCAAACACAACCGGACCCGCAGCGTGCAGCGGCGCAGCATGGGAGGTGAACTCAGCCGGCCTGGCCCGGCACCACCGGCGTACTGCGCAACACATGGCCGCACTGCGCACGGTGACGCAACGCGTGATCCATCAGCACGATCGCCATCAGGGCTTCGGCAATCGGCGTGGCGCGAATACCGACGCAGGGATCGTGGCGACCGTGGGTGACGACCTCGATCGGCTGGCCGTGCAGGTCGATCGAGCGACCCGGCAGGCGCAGCGACGAAGTGGGCTTGATCGCAATGTGGGCGACGACTGCCTGGCCCGACGAGATGCCGCCGAGCACGCCGCCGGCGTGATTGGAGAGGAACCCCTCGGGGGTGATTTCGTCGCGGTGCTCGGTGCCTTTCTGCCGCGCGGCATCCATGCCGTCACCGATCTCCACGCCCTTGACCGCATTCAGGCCCATCAACGCGTGCGCGAGGTCGGCATCGAGTTTGTCGTACAGTGGCTCGCCCCAGCCCGGCGGCACGTTGTCGGCCACCACGCTGATCCGGGCGCCGACCGAATCGCCCGATTTGCGCAGTTCGTCCATGTAGGCTTCGAGCTGCGGCACGATGGCGGCATTGGGCGAGAAGAAAGCGTTGTTGTTCACTTCGTCCCACGACTCGAAGGGAATGTCGATCGTGCCCAGCGCGCTCATGTAGCCGCGAATCACGATGCCGTAGTGCTCAGCCAGCCATTTCTTGGCGATGGCGCCGGCGCCGACGATGGGCGCGGTCAGCCGGGCGGAAGAACGTCCGCCGCCGCGCGGGTCGCGGAAGCCGTATTTTTGCGTGTAGGTGTAGTCGGCGTGGCCGGGGCGGAAGGTCTCGCCGATGTTGCCGTAATCCTTGCTGCGCTGGTCTTCGTTGCGAATCAGAAGCGCAATCGGCGTGCCGGTAGTTTTGCCTTCATACAGCCCGGAGAGGATTTCCACCGTATCGGATTCGCGGCGCTGGGTGACATGGCGCGAGGTGCCGGGCTTGCGGCGGTCGAGATCATGCTGGATATCGATTTCGCACAGCGCCATGCCCGGGGGGCAGCCATCTACCACGCAGCCGATGGCAGGGCCGTGCGATTCGCCAAAAACGGTGACACAAAAGAGCTTGCCGAGAGTGCTGCCAGACATGGAAATAACCTGGAAAAGGGCGAAAATAAGGCATCGAAGTCTAGCATGGCGTGGCAGCGCTTCGCCGCAGCAGCGGGCACTTTTCCCGGCATGCGCTGTCACACCCCGCGCCATGCTTACGGGCTATGCTTATCTACTCAACCTGCGAGGAATCTCCATGAATGCAGCTCAACGCACCGCCGCGCTCGGCCAGAGCCTCTGGCTCGACAACCTGTCACGCAGCCTGATCCGCGACGGCATGCTGGCGCACCACATTGCCGAGAACGGCATAACGGGTGTGACCTCGAACCCGTCGATTTTCCAGAATGCGCTCGCCAGCAGCCCGTATTACGCCGACGACCTGACGACGCTGCGCGCCAGCGAACCGGAACCCGAGCGCCGCTACGAAGCGCTGGTGATTCCCGACATCCAGGCCGCCTGCGATTTGCTGCTGCCCACATTTGAGCGCAGCGGTGGCCGGGATGGCTATGTCAGCCTCGAAGTCGCGCCAAAGTGGGCCTACGACACGACGCAAACCGTGGAAGAGGCCAAGCGGCTGTCCGTTGCCGTCAATCGCCGCAACCTGCTGGTTAAGGTGCCGGGCACCGCCGAAGGCGTGCAGGCGTTCGAAGCCCTCACGGCGCTGGGCATCAACGTCAACGTCACGTTGCTGTTTTCGATCGCGCAGAGCGAAGCGGTATTCAACGCCTATATTCGCGGACTCACCGCGCGCGCGCAGGCCGGCGCCGATGTGCGCCACAGCAAGGCGGTGGCCAGCCTGTTCCTGTCGCGCGTCGACACCCTGGTGGACAAGCAACTGACGGCCATCGGCACGTCCGACGCACTTGCGCTGCGCGGCAAGGCAGCAGTGGCCATGGCCAAGCTCGCCTACCAGCGCTATCAGGCCATTTTTCACGGTGAGCCGTTTGCCGCGCTTGCTCAACAGGGTGCCGCGCCGCAGTTTTTGCTGTGGGCGAGCACTGGCGTAAAAAACCCGGACTATTCCGACCTGCTGTATGTCGAGCCGTTGATCGGCAAGGAAACCATCAACACCCTGCCGGACAAGACCCTCGCCGCATTGGCCGAGCATGGCCAGCCGGCGTTGCAGGTGGAGGCCGATATCGACCAGTCCACGGCGCAACTGGCCGCACTGGCGCGACTCGGCATCGACCTGGACCAGGTCGGCCTGATCCTGCAGGGCGAAGGCGTCCAGTCCTTCGAGGCCGCCTTCCAGAAACTGCTGCAGCAAACAGCCTGAGCCTTCCCTTTCGTCCCATGCGGCGCGGCCGAGACCTGGATATCCCGGCCTCGGCCACGCCGTAACCCCCTCACCCTATAGAAGGAAGCCAACCATGAAAGCACGTGCCGCCGTAGCCTGGGAACCCAAAAAACCGCTGTCGATCGAAGAGGTCGACGTAGAAGGCCCGCGCGAGGGCGAAGTCCTGTTGCAGGTCGTCGCCAGCGGCGTCTGCCACACCGACGCGTTTACCCTGTCGGGCGACGATCCGGAAGGCGCGTTTCCCTGCATCCTCGGCCACGAAGGCGGCTGCATCGTGGTCGAGTGCGGCCCCGGGGTCAAAAGCCTGAAGCCCGGCGACCACGTCATCCCGCTCTATATTCCCGAGTGCGGCCACTGCGAATATTGCGCCTCGCCCAAGACCAATCTGTGCCAGTCGATTGCCTCGACGGTATGGACCGGCTACATGCCCGACGGCACGCGACGCTTCTCGAAAAACGGCCAACCGATTTTCCACTACATGGGCTGCTCGACTTTTTCCGAATACACCGTGGTGCCGGAAATCGCGCTTGCCAAAATCAACCCCGCCGCACCGCTGGATAAAGTGTGCCTGCTCGGCTGCGGCGTCACCACCGGCATCGGCGCCGTGCTGAACACGGCCAAGGTCGAACCCGGTTCCACCGTCGCGGTGTTCGGCCTCGGCGGCATCGGCCTGTCGTGCATCCAGGGCGCGGTGATGGCGGGCGCCGGACGCATCATTGCGATTGATTTAAACCCGGACAAATTCGAGATGGCACGGATGCTCGGCGCGACCGACTTCCTCAATCCCAGGGACGTCAACGGCTCGGTGTCGGAATACATCCGCGATCTGACACGGGGCGGCGTCGATTACTCGTTCGAGTGCATCGGCAATGTGAATGTGATGCGCGACGCACTCGAATGTACCCACATGGGCTGGGGCGTGGCCACCGTGATCGGCGTGGCTGGCGCCGGGCAGGAAATCTGCACCCGCCCGTTCAACCTGGTGGTCGGCCGCACCTGGAAAGGCACCGCATTCGGTGGCGTCAAGGGTCGCAGCCAGCTGCCGGGCTACGTCGAGAACTACATGAACGGCAAGATCGAACTCGACAAGCTGGTCACCCACACCATGCCGCTGGAAGACATCAATCGCGCGTTCGACCTGATGCACGAAGGCAAGAGCATCCGCTCGGTCATCATTTTCTGAGACTGACTCATGAAACAAGTTGAACGCGCCAAGAAAATTGAGTCCATCAAGGAATTCGGCGGCTGGCTCGAACGCTGGCAGCACGAATCGGCCAGCTGTCATTGCACGATGACGTTTTCAATCTATCTGCCGCCGCAGGCCGCCACACAGGCCTGCCCGGTGATCTACTGGTTGTCCGGCCTCACCTGCACCGACGACAATGTGCGGACGAAAGCCGGGGCGCAACGTTACGCGGCCGAGCTCGGGCTGATTCTGGTGATGCCCGACACCAGCCCGCGCGGCGACGACGTGCCCGATGTGCCCGAGCGCTACGACCTCGGCAAGGGCGCCGGCTTCTACGTCAACGCCACGCAGTCGCCGTGGGCGACGCACTATCAAATGTACGACTACGTCACCCGCGAACTGCCCGCGCTGATCGAGGCACAGTTTCCCGCGACGCCCGGCAAGCGCGCCATCAGCGGCCACTCGATGGGCGGCCACGGCGCGCTGATCTGCGCGCTGAAAAATCCCGGCCTGTATGTCTCAGTTTCGGCCTTCGCGCCGATCTGCAACCCGGCGATCAGTCCGTGGGGACAAGGCTGTTTCAGCGCCTATCTCGGCGACGACAAAAAGGCCTGGGAAGCCTGGGACGCCACCTGCCTGATCCAGGCCGGCGCGCCGCTGCCACCGGCGCTGATCGACCATGGCACCGGCGACGAGTTTCTCGCCGAACAACTGTTCCCGCAAAATCTGCAAGCGGCCTGCGCCGCGCGCGACATTCCGCTCAAGTTGCGGATGCAGGACGGCTACGACCACAGCTATCACTTCATTGCGACCTTCATCGGCGAGCATCTGGCGTTTCATGCCAGCGCGCTGTCCAGCCGCTGAATCCCTTTTGTTTCGAGGCAACCCCATGACCCCGTCCCCTCCCGATCTGTTTGAACCCTTCCAGCTGGGCCCGCTTCTGCTGCCCAACCGCATCGTCATGGCGCCGCTCACGCGTAACCGCGCCAGTGCCGGAAACGTGCCGGGCCCCATGAACATCGAGTACTACGTGCAGCGCGCCAGCGCCGGATTGATCCTCACCGAGGCAACGCAGATTTCGCCGCAGGGCGTCGGTTATCCGCTGACCCCCGGCATCCACAGCAACGAACAGGTCGCCGGCTGGCGTGGTGTCACCGATGCCGTGCATGCGGCAGGTGGCCGCATCTTTTTGCAGCTGTGGCACGTCGGCCGCATCTCCCACCCCAGCCTGCAGCCCGAAGGAGCCCTGCCGGTTGCACCGAGCGCGATCCAGCCCAAAGGCGAAGCCGTCACCTACCAGGGGATGCAGCGCTACGTCACCCCGCGCGCGCTGGAAACGCAGGAGATTCCCGGCATCGTCGCCGACTACCGCCATGCCGCCGAAAACGCTCTGAAAGCGGGCTTCGACGGCATCGAGGTGCACGGCGCCAACGGCTATTTGATCGACGAGTTCCTGCGCGACGGCACCAACCTGCGCACCGACGTCTACGGCGGCAGCGTCGCCAACCGCGCGCGCCTGCTGCACGAGGTACTCGACGCGGTGTGTACGGTATGGCCGTCAAACCAGGTTGGCCTGCGGTTGTCGCCCTCGACCAGCTTCAACGACATGCGCGACTCCGATCCGCGCAGCCACTTCGGCGAAATCATCAGCAGCCTCAACCGCCACCGCCTGGCCTATCTGCACCTGATCGAACCCAACCAGGCCGACCAGGATCATGGCGCGATCTGCGTGCCCAGCCGCGAGTTCCGCCCCTTGTTCGAGGGCACGCTGCTGGTCTGCGATGGCTACGATGGCGCCAAGGCGCGCGCAGCCATCGCCGATGGCCATGCCGACCTGGTGGCGTTCGGCAAACCCTTCATCGCCAACCCCGACCTGCCGGCGCGGCTGCAGGCAAACGCGCCGCTCAACACGCCCGACCCGGCCACCTTCTACGGCGGCGATGCGCACGGCTACACCGACTACCCCAGCCTGGCGCCGGCTTAACGCCCGCCTTTCCCCAAGCCCTTACACCACGGACACCCCATGCACACTTTCGACGCCATTGAACAACGCCGCGCAATCAAGCAATTCGACCCCAGCCATCGCCTGAGCGAGGCGGAGGAAGCGCGCCTGTTATCAGCGGCCCTGCTCTCGCCCACGGCGTTCAACATCCAGAACTGGCGGCTGGTGGCCGTGCGCGACCCGGCGCTGCGGCAGCAGATTCGCGCCCACGCCTGGGACCAGGCGCAGGTCACCGATGCGTCGCTGCTGCTGGTGCTGTGCGCCGACCTCAACGCCTGGGAAAGGGAGCCTGCGCGCTACTGGCGCAACGCATCCGACGGCGTGCGCGATTTCATGCTGCCGGCCATCGATGCCTATTACCGCGACCGTGATCAGGTGCAGCGCGACGAAGCCATGCGCTCGTGCGGCATCCTCGCGCAGACGCTCATGCTCGGCGCCAAAAGCCTGGGCTACGACTCTTGCCCGATGGATGGTTACGATTTCGAGGCAGTAGGCAAGCTCATCCGCCTGCCCGACGATCACGTCATGGCCATGATGCTGGCAGTGGGTAAAGCCACCGCGCCGGCCTGGCCACGTGGCGGCCAGTTGACGCTGGATCAGGTCATGGTCGAGAACGCGTTCGCCTGAGCCGGGTGAAAGTCCGGAAGCATCGGCTGGCGCGCCTGCCCGGCCAGCAGCGCATGGCCCGCAGGCAATGAACTCCACGCTGCCGGTGCTCTACAGCTTTCGCCGCTGCCCCTATGCCATCCGCGCCCGGCTGGCGTTGAAGCTTGCCGGGATCGCGCTCGAAGTGCGCGAGGTCACCCTGCGGGACAAGCCGGCCGCCATGCTGGCGCTGTCGCCCAAAGGCACGGTGCCGGTGTTGCAATTGCCCGATGGCCGCGTGCTGGAACAAAGCCTGGACATCATGCACTGGGCGCTCGGCCAGGCTGATTCGGAAATCTGGCGCATGGATGACGCAACCGGACAAGCCCTGATTGCACTGAACGACGGCGCGTTCAAAGGTCTGCTCGACGACTACAAATATGCCAACCCTCAATCGACGCACCCGGCTGGACACTATCGCGACGAAGCCGTCGATCTGTTTATTGCGCCGCTGAACCAGCGCCTGAGCCAGACACCCTATTTTCTGGGCGAGGCAGCGGCCCTGGCTGACCTGGCGATTGTGCCGTTTATCCGCCAGTTTGCCGGGGTCAATCCGGGCTGGTTCCTGGCCGCGCCCTTCCCCGCCTTGCGCCGCTGGCTGGACGCATGGACGCACTCCGCACTGTTTGTTTCGATCATGCCCAGGCTTGATCCCTGGCAACCCGGCGACCCACCGACGCTGCTGTGACGTTTGCGTATGTTGCGAACTGCATGGCAAAGCGTCGTCAACATGGTTTCCCTGCGCCGCGTCTTATGCTCCAATCCAGTGCATCCGAGCGCGCCGCCAGAGCCGCCGGATTGGAGCGAGACCGCAAGGATCAATAAATCAGCATGAATATTTCTGTCAGCGAACTGCTCGTCCGGTATCTGCAACGCCTGGGCATCGACACCCTTTTCGGCATGCCCGGCGCACACGTTCTGCCAATCTACGATTGCCTGCGCGATTCCAGCGTGAAGAGCATACTGGTCAAGCACGAGCAGGGCGCAGCCTTCATGGCGGGCGGCTATGCGCGGGTGTCGCACCAGCCATCGGCGTGCATCGCCACCGCCGGTCCCGGCGCGACCAATCTGATTACCGGGATTGCGAATGCCTACGCCGAGCGGCTGCCGGTGCTGGCGATCACCGGTGAAACCTCGACCTATATTTTCGGCAAAGGCGGCCTGCAGGAAAGCTCGGGCGAAGGCGGCGCCATCGATCAGGGCGCGCTGTTCGCCAGCATCACGCGCTATCACAAGCTGATCGAGCGCACCGACTATCTGGGTCAGGTGTTGAACCAGGCGACGCAAGCGCTGCTGGGGCGCGAGCCGGGGCCGGTGCTGCTGTCGATCCCCTACAACGTGCAGAAAGAGCAGGTCGACGACAGCGTGCTCGATGCGGTACATATCCCCAGCCGCGTGGCATCCCGCCACAGCACGTCGACAGCGGAACTCGCCGACCTGATCCGGGCGGCGCAGTCGCCGGTGATCATCGCCGGCCACGGCTGCATCCAGGCAGGCGCGCGCGACATCGTTGCGGCCCTGTCCGACACCTTCAACATTCCGGTCACCACCAGCCTCAAGGCCAAGGGCGTGGTGGCCGAGGGCACGCCGCTCGCGCTCGGCTGCCTCGGCGTCACCTCCAACGGCGACGCCTACCGTTACCTGGTCGATCATGCCGACCTGCTAGTTTTTCTGGGTGCGGGCTTCAACGAACGCACCAGTTATCTGTGGGACGCCAAACTGCTGGCCGGCAAAAAAATCGCCCAGGTCGATCGCGACGCCGCGCAACTTGGCCGCGTGTTCCAGCCGGACGTGGCGATCTGCGGCGACATTCGCGCGGTGTTGGATGACGTGTTCGCTGCACTGCAAGCCGACGGCACGCCACCCAAGGCGCGCGCGCTGCTCGACGGCCATCAGGCCAACGCGGCACAACCCGCCAGTGATGACGGAGCAAACCAGGCCTTTCGCCTGATGCAGGCTTTTTACCGTCAGCTCGCGCAACGCTTCCCGCACAACGCGCTGGTGTTCGACGACAACATCGTCTTTGCGCAAAGCTGGTTCGATGTCTCCGACCGCAACCATTACTTTCCCAACACCGGCATTTCCTCGCTCGGCCACGCGATCCCGGCCGCGATCGGCGCACGCTGCTTTGCCAAGGACAGCCCAACCTTCGCCATCCTCGGCGACGGCGGTTTCCAGATGTGCTGCATGGAAATCATGACGGCGGTGAACTACGGCACCCCGCTCAATGTCGTCGTCATCAACAACGGCACCATGAGCCTGATCCGCAAAAACCAGTTCCAGCTGTATGGCGAACGCTACATCGACTGCGATTTCGTGAACCCCGACTTTGGCCTGCTGGCGCAGTCGTTTGGCATCCAGCACTATCGCGTCGAAACCGAGGCCGAACTCGACCGTTTTTTTGCCAGCGCCGACCTGATCGGCGGCATCAACCTCATCGAAATCCTGCTCGACAAACATGCCTTCCCCCGCTACCTGTCGGCTCGCTAGCCTCGACGAACAGATCGCGGCGCAACACGCCGTCATTGCCCGGTTTGAAACGGCGTTGTGGGAAGGCGGCTTCAACGAATCGTTGTTGCAGTCCTATCAATCAGCATGGCGACGACTTGAAGCGCTGATCGCTGCGCGCGGCGACGACCGCCGCCACCGCTTCGTCCTCGTTATCCCGGTTGCCGATAGCCCGCAGCAACTGCATGCCTGCCTCGACAGCCTGCTTGACCTTTGCAGGCTGTTTGGCTACGGCGGACAGCACGGCGGTTCCTTCAATGAAACTCAGGACCAGCCCCTCGACGACGCTCAGGGCAGTCGCTGGAAAAAAGTCTCGGTGATGATTGCCGATGACACGCTGGACCCCGTCTGCATCGCCGCGCACCAAGCCATCGCCCGCGAGTTCGAGGCAAAGGGGTTGGCCGTGGACTACTTCGACCTCGACGAGCAGCGCGCACTGCTGGACTTGCTACCCGATTCGACGTCACTCTCGCGCATCATTGGTGAATTCCACCCCGAGGCTTTCAGCCACAAGGGCCAGGCCATCATGCGCAACATCGCCTGGCTGAAACTGGCACAGATGCAGGCGGCGGACGTTCCCCTGCTCTTTTACACCCTTGATGCCGATCAGACCTTCAAGGTGAATATCGCCGCTGCGGACGGCGCCCACGACGTCTACGCGGTGAATTTTTTCGCGCAACTCGACGCCATTTTCAGCGCCACCAACGCCGAAGTGCTGACCGGCAAGGTGGTCGGCGACCCGCCTGTCTCGCCTGCTGTGATGGCGGGCAATTTCCTCGAAGACGTGACCGGGTTTCTGCGCGAGATGGCCGACTGCGACCCCGATGCCGCCTATCGGCAGCCTGCCGCCAGCACGCAGGGATCGGGCGAGGCCGCGTATCACGACATGGCAGGACTGTTCGGTTTCGAGCAGGCGGATAAAGCCTATCGCTACCGCTGTCCGTTGCCCGGGACTCCCAGCAATGCCGACTGCTTCGTCGACTTCTCTCGACATCTGAAGCGCTTTTTCCACGGCGAGCATCCTACCCGCGTCACCTGGTATCGGCATGCCAACGTCATGCAAAGCGTGCAGCCCGCGCGTACCGTCTACACCGGCAACGCCGTCTTCCGTCCCACGGCTTTGAACTGGTTCATCCCCTTTGCACCTCTGCGCCTGCGTATGTCCGGCCCTACGCTCGGACGGTTGATGAGGGCCGGGCTGGGCACTCGCTTCGTCTCGGCCAACCTGCCGATGCTGCACAAGCGCACGGTCGACACCACGGGCGAAGCAGAATTTCGCCCCGGCGTGGTGTCTCAACGCGAGCGCGTCGACCTGTGCGATGAATACGAGCGTCAGTTTCACGGCGATGTCATGCTGTTTTCCATTGAGCGACTCACCGAGCATGGATTTCCCCAGCAGCCTGTTTCGTCCGAACAGATCGCCACCACGCTGAAAAGTGTGCAAGCCGAGATGCTGGAGCAATACCGCGCGAAGCATCAGGCCACCGTCGACAAGTACGCTCAGCTACAAGCACTGCTGAACAAAGCGCGCGTCTGTCTTGACCATAACGAGGCACTGGCCTGTGCTCACGCAAACTTTGAAGCATTCGCCGACAACCTCGCGCACAACTTCGGCAGCGATTCGCCATGCCATGCACGCATCGACTCGGCGGCCAACCGGACCGCCTGGCGCCAGCGCCAGCTCGACGCCATCGGCAGTTATCACGCCGACCTGCGCGCCTGGGACGAGGCGCTCGCTACCCTCAGACAGGCATGAGCGAGCGCCTGCGCCACGCGCTGCACCGCTGGCGCTATCCGCAGCGTTACGCCCATCTCAACCAACTGCTGAAAACCCAAACACTCGACCGCACGCAACTGCTTGCCGAGCAACAGCGCGACCTCGCCGATATCGTCGCCTTCGCCGCTACCCACACCCCCTATTACGCCGAGACGCTCGGCCCGCTGCTCAGCGGCGGCCACCCGCCCACCTTCAACGTCCTGCCGATCCTGAAAAAAGACGACGTCATCTGCCGACTTGACGACTTGCTCGCGCACACCGCTGACCGCAGCCAGGTCAAAACCGGCCACACCGGCGGATCGACCGGAAAACCTCTGGCGTTTTACTACGACGATGCCAAACACGAGCTGATGCGCGCAGGCATGATGCGCAGCTATAGATTGTCCGGCTGGCGGCCGGGGCAAAAAATCCTTAATTTCTGGGGGGCGCGACAGGACGTTGTCCCCGGAGGCGTGTTCGGTAGCGGGCTGTTCGATTTCATCGCCGCCGAGCACACCCTCGCTGCTTATGAATACACTGAAGCGCAACTCGTCGAATGGGCGCGGTTCATCCAGTCCTACCGGCCTGTGTTGCTGCAGGGCTACGCGTCGGTATTGAGTGAAGTCGCGCGCGTGGTGATCGAAAATAACCTACCGATGCCGAAGACCCTGATCGGCGTCTATTCCACCGCCGAAGTGCTCACCGACAGCCAGCGCCAACGCATGCAACAGGCCTTTCGCTGCAAGGTTTTCAACCAGTACGGCAGCCGCGAAATCCCCAACATCGCCTGCGAATGCCTGCTTGGCAACATGCACGTCTTCACCGACATGGTCTATCTCGAATCAGTGGCGCCGGAAAAGGCAGCGGGCGAAAGCGACAACCGGCTGCTGGTCACCTCGCTGACCAATCGCCTGATGCCGATGATCCGCTATGACATCGGCGACAGCGGCCGCCTGCTCAACGGCGAATGTGGCTGTGGCCTGCCGTTCCCGCTGATGGAAATGGGCATGTGCCGGCACAACGACCACATCCACACGTCGGGCGGCAAACGCCTCCACCCCGCCTATTTCAACCGCCTGCTGGCTGGCCTGAAACAGGTCCGGCAATACCAGTGGGTGCAGCGCGCGCCCGACCGCATCACGCTCAATCTGGTCGCAGCCGAGCGGCTCGATGAGGCTGCCCTCGCGACCTTGCAAGCGCACCTCCACCGCGACGTCGATGCGCGGATGACGCTGGAAGTGAATTACCTGGATGAGATCCCGCGCACGCGGTCCGGCAAGCACCGGTTTGTGATCGGCATGGCTGCGGACGCGGCTGAAAACCGCATGGGTCCAGTTTGACCCATCAGAATGGCGGAGGGGACTCGAACGTCATAAACTTCCCCGTCACCGGATGCACGAAGCCCAGCGAGACCGCATGCAACAACAAGCGGCTCGCCCGCGCCTGCACCTCCGGCGGCGCATACAGGGCATCCCCCAGAATCGGGTAGCCCAGTGCGCGCAGATGGACGCGCAGTTGATGCGAGCGGCCCGTGATCGGTTCGAGCTCGACGCGGGTGTTCGATCCGCTTGCGTCGCAGCCCAGCACGCGCCAGCGGGTCTGGCTGGGTTTGCCCAGTTGGTGATCGATAATG
>Ga0208375_1001227_pt1 | contig 30366 bp, 33 predicted proteins | sample RifOxyD1_FD_184038 | JGI IMG/M metagenome (GOLD analysis project Ga0208375, IMG submission 184038) | Soil microbial communities from Rifle, Colorado - Rifle Oxygen_injection D1 (SPAdes) | ecosystem: Environmental > Terrestrial > Deep subsurface > Rock core/Sediment | place: Rifle, Colorado...
CTTTCTTCCTGAAATTTAACCATTCTAGCTTTCTTGAGAACACTAGAATGGTTTATAATAATTTAAATTAATAAAAAAGATGGCCAACACAACAAAAGAGGCTAAAAACTTTTATCAGTTAGAAAGAGTGACAAAGGGCTTTGCCAGTCATCGTCGTATACAAATCATGGAGCTTTTAGCGAAGGAGCCCGAACTTTCTGTCGAGGAGATTACGGAGAGATTGGAGATCAATTATAAGACAGCGGCGGATCATGTCAGACGACTGGCTATTGCCGGATTGATAATGAAAAGGTCTGACGGTTTTTCTGTCCGGCAAAAATTAACTCCCCGCGGGGAAACTATTCTAGCCTTCTTGAGAAAGCTAGAATAGTTGTTTTGTTTCCAGAATAGAAGAATGATTAAAGTGAGCGTAATTCTGCCGACGCACAACGGTGAAAAGTTTATTACCAATGCCATCAAGAGCGTTCAGGCTCAGGGTTTTTCCGATTGGGAGCTGATTATTATTGACGACGGCTCAATGGACAGCACGTATGTCGTTGTGGGCGGGTTGGCAAAAAATGATAGCAGGATTCTTCTTTTGAAGAATGAAAAAAATCTTGGGATTCAGAAGTCTTTGAATAAGGGCTTGCATGAAGCAAGAGGCGAGTTTATCGCCAGAATTGATGATGACGATGAGTGGTCCGATGAGAATAAGTTGAAAAAGCAAGTTGAGTTTTTGGATAAAAATTCAGACTGTGTTTTGGTTGGTACAGGAACGATTGTCTTTGATGATCCGTTGGCTGGTGGGGGAAAAGAAATTTTTAAATATCTGAATCCCGAAACAGATGAAAAAATCAGGAACCAGATTCTTGGTAAAAATTGTTTTACTCACACAAGTGTAATGTTCCGCAAGGATATTGTTTTGTCTCTGGGTGGCTACGATGAGAGTGAGGCAACTTTACATGTTGAAGATTACGATCTTTGGCTAAGGCTTGGTAAAAAAGGCAAGTTCGCCAATTTGCAGGTCCACGCGGTTAAATGGCGGTTCCGCGAAAACGCGTTGAGTTCAAAAAATCGAATTTTGCAGTTTAAAAACAGTTTTGGTTTGGTTTTGAAATTCAGGAAAGATTATCCGGGATTTTTGCGGGGATATCTGCGATCATGGTTAAGGTTGATTGCTTACTGCTTATTCAAGTTTATTCCGATTCTGAGAGTGAAATATTTTTTGTTTAGCATGGGGAAAAGATAAAACAAAAGAACGTCCGCGTTTGCGGATGTTCTTTTTGGTTTTGCGTGCCTTTAGGCATGACTGGCCGCAGAGAGTCGTTCCCCGACACTCTCTGGGTTGGCGATCTGGATCTTGTATTTTAGAGCAAATTCATTTATTTCAGCCAGGATCGTGTCTGGTTTCATGCTGGCTTCGGTTGTTGGGTGTTTCGGGAATTTTTTTGCTGCCCAAGTCGATCTCACCTTCTCTCCCACAAGGCCGACATACGATCCATCTTTGGTCTGGAGAACGAATCGTTTTTGATATTCTTTATTGAATACAATTGTAACTTGCATTATCACCTCCTTTGGGGTGAATCTTACTTGTGTTATAATGATTATAACTGTGGCAGACAGATTTGTAAATTAAAAAACAGATATTTTTTATGAGTATTTTTTTGATAGTTTTGGGTGCGGTTGTTTTAGGTGTAATCTTGAGCTTTAACGGGTTTGTTCGGATGAGAAATCGGGTTAAAGAGGCTTTTGCTGATATCGAAGTTCAGCTGAAACGTCGATATGACCTAGTGCCGAACTTGGTCGAAACCGTTAAGGGCTATGCCAGCCATGAAAAAGAGGTTTTTGACAGGGTTTCACAGGCAAGATCCCAGGCTATGGGTGCCAAAAACATGAAAGATAAAGCCGGGGCGGAAAATATGTTTTCAGAAACATTAAAATCGCTTTTTGCCGTGGCCGAGGCTTATCCGGAATTGAAAGCCAACCAGAACTTTTTAGAGTTACAACGAGAGTTGGTAGATACAGAAGACAAAATTCAATCAGCAAGAAGGTTTTACAACGGCGTGGTCAGGGACTTTAACACCTCTGTTGAAAGTTTCCCGGGAAATATTTTGGCAAAGATTTTCGGATTCAAATCCTCAGAACTTTTTGAGACTTCTTCAGAAGAGGAAAAACAGCCCGTCAAGGTAAGGTTCTAACTTCTTAACGCTATCTTTTAAATAATCCGGTGAGAATTTTTTTAGTTTCCGTCTCGTTCTAATATTAGAGCCTTGATTTTGTGTTGCCAATGTTGAGAATTAATTCAAAAGGAAAAAGTCTAAAGGTAAAAAGTTCGGAAAATCTTAGTTTTAATGTAATGTCCGAGCCAAAATCAAGCGACAGAATACTTCTGGTTGTGGCCCATCCTGATGATGAATGGTTATCTTGTTCGGGGTATTTGCAAAGAGCGGTTTTGAACGGAGCTCAGTTGAAAATAATCGTTGTGACTCTTGGCGAATGGTCTGCGGCGTACTCTTATTTGGACAGCGGGAGGTTAAAGAGTTTTTTCGCTTCTCTTGGTGCAAAAAGAGCCAAGGAAACCTTGTCTGCGTTGAAGCTTGTCGGTGGGATAAAGGAAAATACGATTTTTTGCGGTTTTCCGAGCGGGAACTTACATTTGCTTTTTAAGAAAAACTGGGCTGAACCCGTTTTTGTGAATTATTTAAAATCAGACAAAGTCATTTTTGATTTTGTCAAAGAGCCCGGGGTGGCTTTTTCCGGCAAGGAGTTATCCCGCATTCTGAGACATTCAATTCTTGATTTTGAACCAACTGCGATTATTACTCATGGCATTATCGATACGCATAAAGATCACCGAACTATATACTGGCTGGTTAAAGATTACCTTGGTGAATTGGAAAACAAAATCAAAACTTATTTTTTTCTTGTTCACTATCGTGGTTTTTCTTTCTCCAGTAAAAATTCCTTGAATCATAAACTTTCACCGCCAAAAAGGTTTATCGGCAGCGGATTTTTATGGTATTCTTTTGAGCTCAACAAGCAAGAACAAAAAATAAAAAATAAAGGAATGTTAAAGTATAAAACACAACTCAAGAATCCTTATCTAAACATACTTTTGAGGAGTTTTTGCAAGGGAAATGAGCTGTTTTATCAGGAGAAACAATGATGGGGGATTCTCAAGTAGCCAGCTCCTGGCTTCTAAGCTCTGCATTTTGACTTTTGGATTATCAATATGATTGTTTACAAACAAATCTCACAAAACATTTTTAAAACCTGGGTTTTTATTGCTCTTTTTATGGCACTGATCGTCAGCTTGGGATATTTCTTTGGTTGTTATTATAATGATCAATCGATCTTGGTTTTTGCTTTTGGTTTCAGTTTATTCAGTGTTTTCTTTTCTTATTGGTTTTCCGACAAAATTGTTTTGGGTCTAGCAGGTGCCAAAGAGATTGCTAAAAAATCAGAGTTCCCGGAGCTTTATAGAATTGTTGAAAACTTGGCAATTACTGCGGGCTTGCCGATGCCCAAGCTTTACGTGGTTGACGATCTGAGTCTGAATGCTTTCGCCACTGGCCGTGATAAAAATCATGCCGTTGTGGCTGTTAACCGTGGTCTTTTAGAGGTGCTTGATAAGGACGAGGTTGAGGGAGTGATTGCTCATGAGCTTTCACACATTGGTAATCGAGACATCTTATTATCAACAATCATTGTTGTCCTGGTGGGGTTTGTGAGTATCCTTTCTGATATGTTTTTACGTTCGCGACTTTGGCATGGTTCGAGAGATCGCGATGACCGGCGGAATGGCGGCGTTTTGATGATTATTGGCGTGGCGTTGGTGGTTTTGTCGCCGGTAATCGCATTTTTGATTCAAATGGCGATTTCCCGAAAACGCGAGTTTCTCGCAGATGCAAATGCCGTGCTCTTGACTCGGCACCCCGATGGTTTGGCAAATGCTTTGCGGAAAATTTCTTTAAGCCGAGTTAAACCGCATTACGCAAGTTCGGCCATGAGTCATCTTTATATTTCGAGTCCGTTGAAGGAAGATAGTGGCGTGAAGTTGCGTGAAGAATCTTGGTTCACAACTTTGTTTTCAACTCACCCGTCAATAAAAAAGAGAATAGAATTGTTGGAAAAAATAGATAAATGAAAACAGGAATATGGTAAAAAACAAGAACAAGGAAATACAAGAACTTGAAAAAGAGATCAAAAAACTCAAGAAGTTGGTTCATCACGATCAGATGACGGGTTTGTATAATCGGATTGGTTTTCGCGAAGATGTTATTGGTTACTTGAAAGAATTGGAAGTGGCGCATCGTCGCGGAGCGAAGAATAGGCGAAGTCTGCGGATCGGTAACCTGTCCATGGTTTTTTTCGACCTTAATGATCTTAAAAAATTAAACGATAAGCTTGGACACGTGATCGGAGACAAGGCAATCATTGCTTTTGCTAAAGCCTTGAAACGTGGTGTTAGAAATATCGACATTCCGTGCCGGTGGTCTGGAGATGAGTTTGTCGTGGCGTTAATCGGTGTTGACAGAAAAGATGCCGAAATAATTGTTGAGAAAATAAAGCAAGCGGTTTCAAAGACAATATTTAACGGTTTTGTCGGCCGCCAACGCCAGATCTCTTTCAGTTTCGGCGTTTCTTCCGTTTTGGATAAGAATCGCAAGCCTAGTTTTGTGGGTGATCTTGATGAATTGATTAATGAGGCTGACGGCAAGATGTATGTTTATAAAAAGCGCTTAAAGTCTTTGTTGAATAAGCCACGTTCTTTGATTTAAAGCCTTGGATTTGTTAAATTAAGTTTTATCTCGGTGGGGTCGCATAGTGGCCTAGTGCGGTTGCTTGGAGAGCAGCTATGGGAGAAATCTCATCGCGGGTTCGAATCCCGCCCCCACCGCCAGATTACCAACTTTGAACCGTAGTGTTTCCAACGTTTTTTAGAATAGTGGGGTGTTTAGTGCTAAAATGTTTATATGTACGATAACGTAATTGCACAAAAAATAGCCAAGCAATATAATCAGCAACCCCTGACTGATTTTGCGAGCGTAAGACCGGAAACCTCACTTGAAACTCTAAATTTGAATTGGCGCGAGAATGACTTGCCGGAGCATCAACGAACAAAGCACGTTCATCGTTTACATCCATATCTCGGAAAGTTTATTCCGCAACTTGTAGAGATATTTTTAAGAAAATATAAACCAACTCTTGTTTATGATCCGTTTGCGGGGAGCGGAACAACTTTAGTTGAGGCAAATGCGCTTGGCATAGATTCGATTGGCACAGACATATCTATTTTCAATGTTTTACTGTCGAAAGTTAAAACGGCAGATTACGATATACCACTTCTTGAAAAAGAAATTTACGATATTTTGAAACGTCTCGATACTTACAAAAGCAAGTTTTCTAAAGATGACAAAGTAAATAAACTTTTTTCAACAAAAAATGAGTATATCCAAAACTGGTTTGCGCCGAACACGCAAAAAGAGCTTTTATGTTATTCACGTCTTATCAAAGATTATACCTACCAAGATTTACTAAGAATTGTTTTGTCTCGTTCGGCGCGCTCTGCTCGGCTTGTTACCCACTACGACTTAGATTTCCCTAAAGAGCCGCAAATAAAACCATATCAATGTTACAAACACCAACGGACTTGTCAGCCGGTTGAGGAAGCATATAAATTCTTGTCGCGCTACACGATTGATACATTAGATCGCGTAAAAGAATTTTCTAAAATTAAGACGAAAGCAAAAGTCATTGTAAACCATGCGGATTCGCGCGAGGTTGAGTTACCAAATGGCATTGATATGGTTTTTACCTCTCCTCCCTACATTGGCTTAATTGATTACCACGAACAGCATAAATACGCTTACGAATTACTTGGTCTAAAAAATAACGAGACGAAAGAAATCGGCCCTGCAAAAAATGGACAATCACAACAAGCAAAACAGGATTATATCAAAGGCATAAATGATGTTTTGCTCCATACTCGTAAATTCATGACGCCCAAGGGTTTGGCCCTCATCGTTGTAAATGACAAATACGGACTTTACAAAGCAGAAAACGCAGGATTTAAGGAAATTGGACGGGTTGAGCGTCATGTGAACCGCCGGACCGGAAGACGCGAAGGTGCATTTTACGAAAGTATTTTAATATGGCAAAAAATATGACACAAAAACAAGAAATGAAAGAAGCAATTCAATCCGTCATTAAAGCGATGATGGAGAGGGTTATGAACACAGTTTTAGTTGAAGACCCTTTTGTTAAAGAGGAGCACAAAGCTAAAAAGCCGCTTTACGCCGCTCTAGTGCCCGATGAAATATTTAAGGGTTCTCATTTTGAGCGACGCTTCGTTACTCCATTCGGCGGTGTTTGGGAGAAATTGGCCATAGTAGCGGCAAATAAAGGTCTTGGCTACGGCGAGAAGGGACGGACCATAACCGGAAAAGTAAATGCGGAACGATTACGCAGGATTCAAGAGGTACTGAATAATCTTGAACACGGAGAAAAGGGAAAGAAACGTATCAGACCAGATTGGGATAACGAATTGAAATATATCTTGGAGGGCAAAAGCACAAAGCTTATCCCCGTTACGGTTATCACTGATGTATATGCGGAAGACAAGAAAAATAAAAAGAAATATGCTTTTGAGTTGAAAGCACCACTACCTAACAGCGATCAAACGAAAGTAAGTAAGGAGAAAATACTAAAACTTTATAGCATGGAGCCGCTACAAGTTGATGGGGCTTATTATGCACTCCCATATAATCCCTTTGGAAAGCGAGAAAGTTACTCATGGGCTTTTCCGGCAAGGTGGTTTGATATGAAAAACGACGAAGTCGTTTTGATCGGCAATGATTTTTGGGAAAAAATCGGCGGGCTCGGAACATACAAAGCATTTATTGAAGCCGTCAATGAAATTGGCGAAGAATATAAAAATAGAATCTACAGAGAATTTTTAGGAATTGAACCGCCGCCGGCGGGGGTAAAAGAAGGCAAACTTTAATAAAATAATTTATGGACAGAGAAAATAAAGAAATAAATGCTGTTCACGAAAGAGATTTAGATAATCTTTTGCAACGGCTTGGAGTAAAAGATAAATTTGATGCTGGCGAATTTTTGTGCAAGTTTTGCAAAGAAGCGGTAACGAAAGAAAATCTCTATTCAATTTTGCCGGAATCCGGCGGGATAAATTTTGTTTGTGATAAACCCGCCTGCGTGATTGCTTTTACTGAGTACACAGCAGAAAAAGAAAAGAATAAACCAGAATAAATATGTCATTCGTTATAGCGTTATATCAATTTTTCGGTTTTCCAATAGGCGTAGGCATTACGCTTCTTGTTTGTTGGTATTTCATAAAGAATCCAGAAAAATTTGAGAAATGGGCAAGCATGATAGCTTGGGCTATTAGCCATATTTGGAAAACCGCTGATTATTTTGCAACGAAGTCAGAGATACAAGGTCGCGTGAATTCTTTTGTATCTGCGCTGGAAGCGAATACCACAACAACATTCCCTAGGATTTCTTTGCGGTGGACGGCACGCGGCAAAGACGAAATTGTATGGGAAGAGGGGCAAGCAATAATTGTAATGCGAGACCGCAATCATCGGAATAAAAATCTTATTCACGCGGCCTATCTTTTTACCGCCGAAGCACTACTCAAGAAATCAGCGAGGCATCTTTCCAAAACACAGAAAACTTCTCTCAATCTGTTTTCAACAAAATTGATTTTGGAAAAAGAAAGCAGATCATCGGTTGAACAGTTTATGAGCGAGTATTTTGTGCCGGAGCTTGATAAACACGAAGCGATACGAGAATTGATTCAACAGTATGTCCATATTGAAAGATTGGGTGCGTTTTTTCCAATTCTCATTCAAGAACTTACATATCTCGGCAGTAAAGTTTTTCTTTCCAAACCCTCATCTGAAATAATTGACGAGGTAAAATCAGTTGTAAATTTCCTTGAAAAATTTGCCCAAAGAGAAGTAGGAGACACGACAACGCCGGACACTTTTGTTGGGAAATATATGAGATGTGCCATTCGCATTGTTGCGTCCAGAGCTGTGCGCGAACGTGGCGACATCACCTCTCACAAAGAACGGATAAATTATTGCGTGCAGGGCAAATTTGAAAATATCTATATTATTGGTAACGGCGAGAAGAAAAATAGGAAATTTATGGATGATGTCGCCGGAGCGTGTTTATCCGAAAATGAGGGTTTGGAAAAAGTGCGAGATTATCAATTCAAAGGACAAATCAAAATTTCAGGCAACCTAACTAATGTCAGCACCTATCTGATCCATTTGCATAACCCAAGTGCAGTGAAGTATCTTTATGAAGCAAACGACATAGATACAGAGATTAGATAATGCCGCCGCCAAAAATCCCGTCCGTCCCCGCAAGAACACGGCGGAAGGGGGGTGTGGGGGGAATTCCGCTTTTCTCTTGCCAAATCAAAATGAGGCCAGCCCCGCCACCTTGCAATTCATTGCAAAACACCACAGAAAAATACTCTTTTCATTAGGAGAAGAAAAAATCCGGCGCGCGCAAAATGAAAAGAGCAAAGAGTATTTTTCTGTGGTGGTGCGAGCTTGTCGAGCAGTGGCGGGGCTGGCTTCCTTAGTGGGGGGTTTACTCAAAGAAAGTTCGAACTTCGTCCAAGAAACACCGCCAGTTAGGAAATGTCTTTGTTGGCTCGCCCTCTGCGAGGGCTCGCCAGCCGATTTTAAGCGCAAATTGGAATTTTTTATTGCAAAGGACTTTTAATATTTTTGAGTTTGGGGTTTGTAACGTGAGTATAAACCTGTGTGGTTCTGATATTCTGATGGCCCAGAAGTTCCTGAACATAACGGACGTCAACACCGTTTTCTAAAAGATGTGTTGCAAAACTGTGGCGAAGGCTGTGAAAAGTGGCGTTCTTTTTAATACCGCTTTTCGCGAGAGCGTTTTCAAAAATTTTTTGTGCTGTTCGTGTCGTTAATTTTCCGCCTCGTTCGCTTTCGAAAACATAAGCATTTTGGTTTTTTGCGGCAATTAGCTGTTCAAGGTCATTGACTAATTTTTCCGACAAAATACTAATGCGATCTTTTTGCCCTTTTGCTTGTTTGATATGAATAGTCATTTCTTCTAAATTTATATCTTGTGTTTTTAGGGTGACAATTTCACTTACCCGTAGTCCTGCGCCGTAGGCAAGTGATAAAAGAAGCTTGTGCTTTTTATTTGTAAGTGTTTGTAAAATTTTTTCAATATCGTTTCGCGATAGGATAACGGGTAGTTTTTGGGGTTTTTTCGCAGAATGGATATCGATTTTTTGGACATCTTTAGTTACGTTTCGATAATAAAATTTAATTGCGTTTAAAAACAAGTTTCTGCTTTGGGCGGAAATGCTACTTTGTTCGCAATATAAAAGAAAATTTCGGACATTATCTTGATTCAATGTTTCTGGATTTAACTTTTTAAAAGTAAAATACTTTTGTAGGCCATAGAGATAGCTTTTTACGGTTTTTGGGCTGTAGTTTCTTATTCTTAACTCTCGTTCGGTTAGATTTAACTGGTCTTGCATAATTATTTATGAAAGCTTAAAATTATTTAAGTTATTTTTCATATGGTTGAAAATTAACATAACTTCGCATAATGTACAATATTTAATGTATTTATGTAAACAATTCGCCTAATAACGAGTTATCTGCCATAAATTTTATTCTTTGTATCAATGAAGACGATAATACTTACATCAATAGATAATCAAATCGCCACCAGCGAATTAGATGAATTTTTGCCAAAGCCTCTCTCAGGGTCTCGGGTGCTATATATAACAACTGGCTTAAAAAAGTCATCTGATTTGGTTTACACAGAACAGCAAAAACAAATAATGAATAAGCTGAACTTTTCGTATATTGAATACGATATAAACGGCAAATCCAAAGAGGAGTTAAAAAAGGCACTCTCCAATGTAGATGTTGTATATGTTGTAGGTGGAAGTACTTTTTATCTTTTAAAATCTGTTAGGGAAAGTGGTTTTGATGAAGTCCTCAAGGAATTATTACCAAAAGGGCTTGTTTATATCGGGCTAAGCGCTGGTGCATATATCGCCTGCCCATCAATAATCATGAAGACGTGGTCTAACCGAAATAGTGAACGATTTGGAATAACAGATTTTACTGCTATGAATCTGGTGCCTTTTTTGGTAAAAGCTCACTATAGGCCAGAGATGAAAGAACTGCTTGAAGAAAAATCTAAAAGTCTGGATTTGCCTATTCGTGTTTTGAATAATGAACAAGCACTAGTAATAAGGGGCGAAAAAGTTCAGCTTATCGGTGGTGGCGACGAGATAATAATATATAGTGGTAATACAAAGACGAATAAAATTTACAGCAGATAACAGCGTGTATACGATATTATCACATCGCATACACACAAACGTTAAGTGAAATTTTACTCCGTCTCGGCAAATTTATATAGTATAAATAATATTTAGATTATTATGGCAAATTATTCAATAACGCTGAATTTCTTTTTACCGAAAAAGATAGTAGAAGCTTTGAAAGAAGTTAAAATATCTGGAAATTTTGTATTTGATTGGAGGAATTCAGATTTTTGTCATGTTACTGTCAAGGCAATCTCATTAACTGATGAAAAGCCCAAAAAAGACATTTTGGATGAATGGATTGCTAAATCAAAAAAAATATTAGATGAACAAAAATCTTTCAAGGTAAGTATAAAAGATGTTGCAAAATTTCCAACAGCACTTTTTGCAGGAGTTGAATCAAAAGAACTTTCAAAGCTTCATAAAAAATTATTCAAAATTTTGTCTAGCAGTCAACTGCAATTTGAAAATGAAAATTATGTTCCACATGCTTCAATTGGAGTTTTGGAAAATGATGTGGAACTTATTTCTGGCAAAGGGCAAGATTTTGGCGAGTTCGAAGCCAAAGAAATTCAGCTGATGATTTGGAATTTGAAAGATTTGAAAAAATCCATAATTTGCCATAAATTTAGACTTGCCGAGACTCCGTAAAACTCTCCTCGCTTCGTTCGTCGGGACGTTACACTTCTCACTCCTTTCGATCTCACTTAACAGGGCTTATGCGGAAACCTCGTTGCACTTCGGTTTCCCAAATTGCTCGCCAGGAGGTCGGAATTTTGTGGGTTGCCTCAAAATTCCTCCACTCGGCTCGCAACTTCGCATAAGCCCGATGTTAGGCGAAATAATATAAAATATTTTTTATGAATGAAGAATTTAAACCCGAAAGATTTTTTACCAAAGACAGAGATAATTTAGAGATGTTGCGACAATCTTTGGAATCAAAAGAAATCGATGAAGACATAATCCCAATTCTTAAAAAATTTTTTTCACTGCCGATTACTCCCCGCGAAAGTTGTTATGGGCATGCGGAGACAAACAAGAATCCATATTTGAGCTATGTTAATGATGAAACGAAAAATGAGCAGGAGCTTAGTATCCAAAGATTATTCAAAGAAAAAATTGCGGAATTAACAGCCAAAATTAACCAAAGAATCGGCAGTGAAGCCGTAAATATAGTTTTGGAAGAAATCGATCACGGCGGAGGACCAAAAGATTATACATTACGATTTGAAATAATTGATAAAAAAATTTTTCAAGAAAATGGTAAAAAATCATTAGACATTATTTGGGGCGAATTTTCCAAATATCTTGATGAGTTAAAATAAAGAAATATTTTATATTACATCGCCTAACAAAGTATATGAGGTTCAAGAAAAAGTGCGTTAATAATTTTCAAAGGTTGCACTTTTTCTTTCACCCAAATTTCGCCTCCTCTATAATAAAAATAAGGAAGTCGGCGAAACTTCTCATACACGCGAACGTTGTCCGACATACATTATTACTATTTTAAATTTTCAGCAAACTTTTTATTTATAAAAAGAGGGAGAAAAAATACAAAATATGAATTCAGTGATTTTTGCAACTTCACTTAAAAAATTATTATCATCGGATCCTAAAGCATTTTTTCACCCTTTAATTTTGCTTCACGGAACAAGCAAAGACAATCTTCATAAAATTCTCAACAATGGACTGAAGTCATATGATGGGTATTCAACAGTAACACTTAACTCCAATGTTGCTTATTCGCTCTATGCCGAACAAAATATGGCTTACGGGGCGAGTGACGAAAGAGAAGAATCAAAGGGGGTTTTATTAGTTTTACTACCTACGCATTATCCTGGTCCTGGTCATAATGCCGACGTTTTCTTAGATGAAGATAGTAAAAATATTGATGGGCAGATAAATATGTGGGCAAAAGGCAACTTGGGCTTCTACTTGTCAAAAGATTATAAGTGCAACCCCACAAAACAAATCATCATTGACCCTAATAGTATTATTGCGGGATTAAACATATCGGACCAGCTGGGGAATGGTTTTAAAGAAATAAAGAATGAGATTGGTAATGGAAAAATCAACATCGAAAAATGGGAAGATTATTTTTCTAGCTATCTTTCTGATCGAAAAGAGGAATTATTTCAACCAAAACAGAAACAGAGAATCGTGACAGGTTTAGTTGAAGCAACAATTGTAAGTCAGATAGTGGAAATCGTGAGAAGGACAGCACTAAGCCTGGCCTTTCATCAAGGATGGAATATTAGAGGAAGTGGCTTGGGTTCTGACAGAATTCAAAAGAAGTCACAGGAAAGTATTTCTGTCTTCTTCCCCGTTGAATACAAAAAAGGTTTGTCAGATATTACCTTGCCTACAAAGGAGAAGGCAATAAAACAGGTAACAGTTATTAGGCAACTGGCTCAAGTTGCAAATAATCCGGCTCAAAGTTACGCGGTTTCGGCTTTGAAAGAGTTAGAACAGCTTGTGCCCAATATTTAAAAATCTCAGCTCAACCCCCCCCCTTTTTTGAGCCGAAGAAGGAAATAAAAAGTTTGCTGAAAATGAAATTAAGGAAATAATGTACGCTAAAGCCACGTTGCACTCTCGCTCCCGATGGCCACTCGGGTCGGACAACACAGTATATGCGGTTCGAGCCTTGCAGGCTCTCACCCATACTCCGCTACAGCTTTTAATTTGATAAAATATGGATGTAGCGGAAGATCGCATATTCTGGAACGTTATGTGACAGTGGTCCTGTCTTGAATCAAAAATTTAGAAATGATGTTTTTGTGTTTTTCTGATAATATGGATTAGTTTTGATCCATATTATTTTATATTTATGAGCATTATTGGTTCATTTGTTCGTTCCTTTGACGACACCACGAGTTTTTCTTTAAAAAGCTACGCCGGCTGTGATCTTGGTATTTCCTCTATCCTTCTTGATAAGTTTTTGGAAAAGAATGGAAAACTTAATAGCGGGAAACGTTTAAAAGCGCACGAACTTTCCGGTAAGGAAAATGTCGAAGAGATTATTGTATTGAAAAACTTGAACCATGATCTTGGCGATTTAACTGCTTGGCAGGTTAAGGATATTTTGGACGATCTTGGTTTTAATATCGGGGTTCTGATTAGCCATGCTTTTTCGTCGGATTTTACCGTCGCCATGGGCATTGGTAAATTTAGCATTCCTTTTTACGGTTTAATCCCGAAACTTTTCGGAGTTTTTACTTCCCGTTTTCAGAAGCTTCTTTATTTCAAACTTTCTCCTGGTAAAAGAAGGCTTCATGCTCGTTTTTTTGAAATGCATGATGGTTCTTGGGCCGTTGTTGCTCATATTGAGAATAATATTTTCAGTCTGAATATTCTCAGAACATTAATGACACACATACCGGCGGGCAAAGGCGACTATGTTAATGGCACAAAATTGATGTTTGAGTTGCTGATGGAGTTTGATCGTTGTCTCAAAAGCCATCGAGTGGTCAGATTTGAGAATATAAAATCAATCGTTGAAAAGTATTGATCAATGGCGACCATGGAGAAAGAGATAACATTGCCGACTGGTGTGGTTTTAAGAGAACCCGAATCGAGTTCTCTTCCGGAAAGTCAAAAACATTTTTTGCTTTTCATCCCGTGGGATGATAAGTATCTGTCGAATGTGCCCGAAAAATATCGTTCATATTTTCTTGATTGTTTGCCCGAGCTTGGCGTGAGGACAACTGATGTTCATGTGGCTGTTTGTTTTTCCTTTTTTGAAAAATTGATTTTAGCTTACGAAAAAGAGATAAACGAGATGATTGATCGCGACGTTGTTGCTTTGGCATTTATACTTCACGATATTGGGTGGAGCAGGCTCAACGAAAAAGAAATCGCCGAGAGTTTGGGGATCAAGGGATTGGTATTGACTGGCAATTCTTTGACGCCGAAAGAAAAACACGCAATTGAAGGCGAGAAAATTGCCATAGAGAAGCTTTAATCATGGGACGTTGATGATCAGAAACGAGACTTAATCTGTGCCTGTGTCAGGTGGCATGACTTTCCGGAAAAAGTCAGTCAGGATGACAAGAAGAGATCCGAGGTGAAAATTCTTGTCGATCTTGATCATCTTTGGTCTTTTACGCAAGAAAATTTTTGGCAGGATACGTTGCGAAAAGGAGTGGCGCCAGAAGAATATATGAATAATCTTAGGCGCGACCTGCCAAGTTATTTTGTTACAAAAATCGGTATGGATTTTGCCAGAAGATTCCTAGGGGAAAGGGAGAAAGAAATTGCTTTGTTTAGCGTGTCTTCATGAAGTTTCATCCTTTGGTGGAAAAAATAACCAGTCTTTTGAAAGATAATGGTTTTTGGTTCGAAACCTTTGAGCACGAGCCGGTCAGGACAAGCGAAGAAGCTTCAAAAATTAGAATTGGATACAAACTAGAGCAGGGAACTAAGGCTTTGATCGTAAAGTGCTATAAAAATCATGATAGTTTTTTCGTCATGTTAATAGTTAGGGGTTCTGATAAGTTCAATGAGAAAAAAGTTAAAGATTTATTGAATATCAAAGAATTTCGTTTTGCCACGGAAAACGAAGTGTCAGAGATTACGAACGGGGTTTTGCCAGGTGGCGTGCCGCCATTCGGTAATCTCTTTGGCTTAAAAGTTTTTCTTGATAAGAAAGTTCTTGATAACGAAAAAGTCGTTTTTAATGCTGGTGATAGAAAGTTTTCTATCGGTATGTATCTGCCGGATCTGGTCAAATTGGTCTCACCAGAAATTGTAGAAATAGCTGCGTCGTCTTAAAATAGCCTTATTTTAGGGCTTATTTTTATTAATTCTTGGTTTTTTAGGATTTACAGCCGTTATTTTTTCCTCTATTCTCAAATTCTTGAGAATTTGAGAATAGAGGAAATGGCAGTATAATATTGACGTCATTGACTGAATTCTTATCTATGAAAACAATGTACCAATTTGAGAGGGTAGTGAAAGGTTTTGCCAATCATCGAAGAATTGAGATCATGTTTTTATTGGAAAAACAGCCAGAACTGTCTTTGGTAGAAATTTCAGAAAGTTTACGGATCAATTTTAAAACTGCATCTGAACACGTCAGGAGACTGGCGATTGCGGGCTTGGTTTTGAAGCGAAATGATGCCAACTCTGTTCGGCATAAACTTTCTGATCGGGGGAAATCTATTCTCAAATTCTTAAGAACATTGGAATAGGAAATAATCGGAGATATTCATTTTTTGAAGATGATGGATCATGTTGCCATAATGAAAAAATCTTGGAATTTACTTCCAAAGATTTTATCCGGTGAAAAAACTATTGAATCGCGATGGTACAAAACTAAGGGTGAGGCTTGGGGAAAAGTCAAAAAGGGTGACATGGTTTATTTCAAAAATTCAGGAGAACCAGTGGGTTTAAAAGCCGAAGTTGCCAAAGCTTTACAGTTTGAAAATCTTAAATTGGCAATGATTCGAGAGATTATGAAGAAATACGGTAAAGAGATCGGTTTAAGCGACTTTCACGGGTTTTATCAGTGGGCAAAAGATAAAAAATACTGCGTTTTGATCTTTCTCAAAGATGTTCGCGAAGTTGAGGCTTTTAGCATCAACAAGGCTGGTTTTGGCTTAGTGCGCGCTTGGTTGACAGTGAAAAACATAAAAACCATAAAGATTTAAGCACGAAGCGGAGATTTTGAATCCTTGGTATCAAGGAATGAAGCCCACCGGATTTGTTTACTTGACTACACAGAGATGGATCAACAAACTTACTTGCGGTTCTCTTGATCTGCCAATGCCAGAGTTAAAGCCGTTCCAATAAATTCTGAAGTTTAAAACGTGTTCCTGGGATAAGAACAGGGGACACAACACAAAACCACCCTTTTCCGGGTGGTTTTGTGTATAATAAAAAGCTGTTTAATCAGTCAAAATATTGAGCAGGATGAGGCATGATTTGATTTTTAGCCTTATCCATGTTATAATATAAGTCTAAGTACCTTAAAAATTACAGAAGTTGGTCAGGGCCCGGTTGCAAGGGGTCTTTGATAGCTTCTGCGTAAAAGATTTTTGGAAAGGCTGTCAATGTGAAATAGTCGTTGCCAGCGAATTAATACGCGGATGCTTTAAAGTTTTCATCACCAATCTCAATCCGGTAGCTAAAACTGCCGGAAATCCTGTTTGGAGAAAAAATGAAAAGTTTGTTTCGTATTTTTTCCATCACCGTCGTCCTGACGGTGATTGCGGTCACTTTTGGCGTGTTCGCCAAACCGGTTAGCGGGCAGACGCCTGCGGCTGGTACGGCCGCAGCCGAGGCCGGCGATGTCCTTCAAGGGGGCAAGCCGGCGACAAAAACCCCGAAGTCTGGTGGGGGCGGTCACACTCCCGTAACCATCTGTCACCAGACCGGCAACGGCGGCTACATCGAGATTACCGTGGATGACGACGGCGCGTATAATGGCCACATTAATCACGAGGGCGATATCATCCCGGCCCCTGCTGGCGGTTGTCCTAAGGGAAATCCGTCAACAGCGACAAATCAGCCGTCCACGCAGACGCCACGACCTACGTCTACGGCAGTGTGGACTCTGACTTCGAAGCCGCCTAAACCCACGGCGGCATGGACACCGACGCCGAACCAGTCCACGCGGACGCCGCGACCCACGGCGACAAATCAGTCCCCCACGCAGACGCCGAATCCCCCATCACCCACGGCGGCATGGACCTTAACTTCGAAGCCGCCCAAGGAATTGACTGCTGTGTCTGCTCAAGAGCAGACCTGCGCGACCAACGCAGTTGCGACTGAACATTACGGCTTCGGCACTGATCGCGAATGGAATATCTGGCTGTTCGATAAAGCCGGAAACTTCATTCGTGACTTGACTTCGGGTGTGTATCAGGACGTTCGTAATCCGTCTTGGTCGGCAGATGGTTGCTGGATCGCCGTCCAGTTGGAGATCAGCGAAGGCTTTTATGCCATCGCGATCATCGGCTACGATGGCGGGGTCGAGAGTATCCTGAATGTCGGATATTCAGCGATCGAGCCCGAGGTTGTCTCAGAAGATTTGATTGTCTTTGTCCGTGAGGACAATGCACAATTGATGTTCTGGGACCTGACTATGGGAGCCGCCGCCGCGGCCACCGGCGAGTTTCAGGATGCGGTTGGGAATATGCCGCATTATAATCTGACCGGAGGCTTTGCCTATACCTCATCGAATGGGATGCTGGTCGTGAACAACGGCAACGGTAAAGCCAGCGACACTGGTGTCCGCTGCTTTGCTCCGGAATGGTATCCGGACGGCTCAGCGGTTTTGTGCCACGGGCTTCAGAGAAACGGGATCTGGGGTGTTTACAAGGTCTCGAATCCCTGGACGTCGCCCACAGTCATTCTGTTCTTGCCGTATGCCTATGGCGGAACAGCGTTCAATCCAACGGATGTCGAAGAATACGCTCAGATCAAGTTCGGTGTGTTCTACGGCGAGAGAGTCATCAACGATGCCCTCTGGTTCGGACCAGGCAGTGATTGGTTGGCCGCCGAGTAGTTCCTTTCAAATAAAAGCAGCCCTGAAACCAGGGGCTGCTTTTTGTTGGATTATGAAATAAACCAAAAATGGGAGCGAATATTCGCTCCCGTTTTGGATTTTACGGCACGCCGCCGCTGTTGAGAAACATCGCGAATTCTTCGATGGTCATCTCTCGTTGCGTCGTGAGCGAGTAGAAGAACATTTCTTCCCGCCCACTCCGGTTCGTGAGGTAACAGACGGAGTTCTCGCCGGAGAACCAGGCTTTGTAGTAGTTGCCTGGAGGAAGTGAAAGGGTGACGGTTTCTTCGTCGCCCCATTGGACGAGCCGCCAGAAGATCTTTGTGGCGTGTTCGTATCTTGTCACGACCACTGGTCCTGGTTGGCCGCTGCCACTGGTGAAAACCGTCATGCGGTTGTTAAGCGCGGAGTAGACGGCTTGTGCGTCGGTGCTGGCGTCGCCGGCCGAGGGATAGAGGAGCCGCCAGGAAAATCCGGCGATGGACAACATGATCGTGGCGAAAATGAGGATCTTGTGCGCGGGCTTGATTGTGATCTTGCCAATCTTGTGCTCGCTGAAGAAAAAGCCCAAAAGCACACTGAAGAAGCTTGTCTTTTTCTTAACGTCTGTCATGAGAATCTCCTTTCGTATCTGAAAAACGGATTTGTATCTATTTTATGCCATGGATTTAATTAAAAGTCAATATATGAGAAGCTGGAAGAAAATATTGTTTTGTGGTATAAAATAAATAGTTTTTCAAAGTTACTAATTTCAAACTCAGCTTAAGGCTGAGAAAGGAGAATGCAATGTTTATTTTTGTGGTTCTTGGATTGATCGTCATTGGCCTCTTGGCGATCGGTCTACTCACCTGAAGAGGTGAATAAACAAGACTTCGAGTTGAATCTCGAAGTCTTGTTCTTTGATATCTACCTCTTGCCGGCTTAAACTGTAAGAAATCTATGCTTTTCCAGTCATAGTTTTTGAGTGTATAACTCTTGATGGAAATGGAGTTATAATATTGTGTTGAATTAATCTAGTCCTCAATGATTCTAATAAAATTTTGAGGATGATATATATGAAAAAGTATTTGTTGGTTTTTATATTATTAACAGCTCTTTTGGGAGTTTTTAGTGTTACTGGTCAAAGTTTTGCTTTACAGAACTTGGTCTTTTGCGGTGAGGTCGGAACCAGAAGTGAAGGCTGGTATCGTTCTGGTTTGATAACTCCGGTTGTTGGCCAGTTGATTAAGTATGATAACTGTAGCGGTCAGTCAGCCCTTTGTCTGTATGTTGGTACTCAGAATGAGGGTTGGTATAGTTCCCCTGGTAATAATTTGATTAACCGCGAGCAATGCGGTTCCGGAATTCTTCCAAGCGCAACTCCGGCAGTCACGCCGATAACAACAGCCTTGCCGAGCTCAACACCCGCGGTGCCTTATCCGTGCTATGAAGATTTTTCAACAATGAAATATGGATGGCAAGGCGAAGGAGTCAGGGAGTTGCAGGTGGTTTTGGGTCGAGACAGAACTATTTATCCAGAAGGTTTAATAACCGGGTTTTTTGGAGAAAAAACCAAGATGGCCGTTAAGAATCTTCAAAGAAAAGTGGGGTTGCCGGAAACGGGCGTGGTTGATCAGGATCTGAAGCCCTATCTTTTCCCTTGTTATAAAATCTTTGTTATATACCCGAATGGTGGCGAAAGTTTTAAGGCTGGAGACAAAATGAAGATTTCTTGGCACGCTAGCTGGCCGGATAATTTGATTGGGCAGAGTGCGATGAGTACTGGATCTGCGATGCCGCCAGCGAGAATGTCAAAATATTTGTTATCGATTGATTTGATTGAAATTGGTGGTTATGACAAGAAATGTCAGACTAAAGGGGTTGTGGGTTATAAGTGTCCGCAGACAGAAAAAGTAGTATTTCATATTCGTAATGTCAGTACTAACAATGATGAAGATTCAATTGAGTGGTTGATTCCAGCTTCGATTTCCGAGTCAAAAAACTACAAGATCAGGATCTCAAGTGGCCTGAATAATCCGTGCCCGCCCGGGGCTTTCTGCGTCACGAAGTTAATGCCCACCTGGAATATCTCCGATGATTCCGATGGTGTGTTTGCTATTCTTGGCGGGTTGGTGATTAAGCCGACTCCAAACATTACTCCAGAGACATTAATCACGCCCTTGCCAGAGGTGAGTCTTTTGCCGGAGATCGTGAGAATCAGAGCAGAGGTTTCAGAGATGATTAAGAGATTGCAGGAAATTTTAGAGAAGCTTATCGGCATATTAGGCAGGTAATTTTAACCTGAGAGAAAAAATGTTTGCTGCGGCTCCGCGTGATTGCGGAGCCGCAGCTTGTCAGATAAAATGAGAGATGATTTTTAAAGCAACAGAAGAAAATATCTTCAAGGCTTCGGAGTTGATAAAACAAGGAGAATGTGTGGCCTTTCCGACGGAGACAGTATATGGCCTGGGTGCCAATGCTTTCAATTCTTTGGCTTGTGTGAAGATATTTGAGATAAAACAAAGGCCCTTTTTTGATCCTTTGATTGTGCACGTGGCTGAGTTTGAAAATAACGAGATGGCAAGGAAGCTGGCAGAAAATTTCTGGCCCGGCCCGATGACGTTGATCTTGAAGAAAAATCAGAATATTCCCGATATTGTTACGGCCGGTTTGGAAACTGTGGCCGTGAGAATGCCGGATCATCCGGTGGCGCGAGAATTAATCAAAAAATCAGGCGTGCCGATAGCTGCGCCGAGCGCCAATTTATTTGGAAGTTTGAGCCCGACAAAAGCCGAACATGTTTTAAAGCAGTTGGGCGATAAAGTTAAGATTATTCTTGATGCCGGTCCGTCTCGGTTTGGCGTTGAGTCAACGATAATTGATCTCAGTCGGGGAAAACCACTAATCCTGAGATTTGGCGGATTGACAGCCGAGGAAATTGAAAAAGTTATTGGTCGGGTGGAATTTTCGCAGAATCAACAAAATAACATTGTTGCTCCCGGCCAACTATTAAAACATTACTCGCCGCACACAAAACTTCTGATTGTTGACTCAGCTAAAAGCGCCATGCGGGATTTCAAAGGCAAGAGAGTCGGCCTTTTGAGTTTGAAAAAACCGAAAAACAAAAAAGATTTCGTGGCTGTCCAGATTTTATCAGAGACAGGCGATCTGAAGGAAGCCGCAGCCAATTTGTTTGAGTCTCTGGACAGATTTGATGTCATGAACCTTGATTTGATTCTGGTTGAACCCGTGCCCGAGATTGGCTTGGGTAGGGCGATCATGGATAGGTTGAGAAGAGCGTCACGAAACTGAACACCTGAATCTTTCTGAAGTTTGAGGCTTGTCCAGAAAGATTCAGGTATTCATTATTTTAAGGTTGGGTTATACTTAAAGCATATGTTTTCCCCGCTTGAAGAGATAAAAAACAGAATAGATCTTGTTAATTATCTGCGTCCATACGTTCAGAATCTTTCGCCATCCGGCAAGAGTTTGAAAGGGCTGTGTCCATTTCACGCAGAGAAAACTCCAAGCTTCTTTGTCTCTCCCGACAAACAGGTCTGGTATTGTTTCGGTTGTCAAAAAGGCGGTGATCTGATGAAGTTTGTGATGGAGCACGAGCGGATGGAGTTTTCTGAGGCTCTAAGATTTTTAGCTGATAAAGCGGGCATTGTTCTTGAAAAGCAAGACCCGAAGCTTTTGACTTTGAAAAATAAAGTTCTGGATGTTTTAAAAGAATCTTTGAGGTTTTATCAATTCCACCTTTCAAGGGGTGCTGGGGCGCAAAAATATTTGAGGAGTCGGGGATTACGTGATGAAACAATCGGTTTTTTTAGTCTTGGATTTGCTCCTCTTGGCTGGCAGAATCTTTATTTGTTTTTGAAGAAACAGGGGTTTGATGATAATGCCATTGAACAATCAGGCATGGCGATTCGTAGTCATTTGACGGGTTCGGCGAGCTCACCGCAAGTAAATCAGACGAGACTTTATGATCGGTTCAGATCGAGGGTGATATTCCCGATTTTTGATAATAATCAAAGGGTGATTGGATTTTCTGGAAGGATTCTTCCCGCGTCTGATCAAAGCCAAGATACCGAGGCAAAATATATTAACACTCCCGAAACTGTTGTTTATCAAAAAGGTAGAGTTCTTTACGGTTTTTCTCATACTCAAAATGAGATTCGTGCAAAAGAGCAAGCTGTTTTAGTGGAGGGCAATCTTGATGTTTTAATGGGTTGGCAAGAAGGCTTGAAAAATATTGTTGCCGTATCTGGGACTGGTTTGACCGAGTTTCAACTGAAGAATCTGGCTCGATCATGTAAAAAGCTGGTTTTAAGTTTCGACATGGACAAGGCCGGAGAGCAGGCGACAGATCGATCAATCGGGATTGCTTCGCAGTTGGGGTTCGAGCTTTCGATTTTGCCACTTCCTTCCGATAAAGATCTGGCTGATTATGCGAAAGATTTTCCGGAGAAAGTTTCAGAGCTTCTGGCTCAATCAAAGAATGTGATGCAGTATTATTTTGATAATATTTCGAATTCGCTTGATCTTAGTTTGCTTGAGAATAAGAAAAAGGCTTTAGCTTATCTTTTGCCAAGGATAAAATTATTGAAGAATCCGGTAGAACAGAATGAGTGGCTTACAAGATTATCGTCGCAGATAAAAGTTCCGGAGAGAATGATTTTTGAGGAGTTCGAAAAGACAGAATCTTTGCTCGAGGCTGGTTTTGACGGAGACGACTTAGCGAATGATGTTGGCTCCGGGATGTTTATGAAAACCAGACAGGAGCGGTTGGCGGAAAAAATTATTGGTTTGGCGGTACGATTTCCGGAATTGGGTCAAAAGATGAAAGATTTCTGTGATTATTTTCCGTTTAGATTTAAAGGTCTGGCGCGGTTTTTAAGCGAGTCCCAAAATGTCACTGACGATCTTGACTCTGGCAAACAGTTACCCTCTGCTTTGGCGGAGCTTGGAGAGAACGGCTTGGGATATTTTTACCTTCTTGGTGATTACGAACTGTCTTTTTTGCCTGAGAAATTTTCACCCGAAAATGAGATGGAAAGGTCATTGTTTGAGCTGAAAAAGACAGCCTTAAGGGCCAAGATATTTGAATATAATTTGGCGATAAAAGAAGCGGAACAGTCTGGCAATATTCAAAGGTCAGACATGCTTTTGAAAGAGATGAGTTTAATGCTTTCAGAGCTTAAAAACTTCGAAGACTAGTTAATATTTTGAAGGGTTTGAATCGCGGTCCTAAAAATGTTAGCCTATTCTTTAGTTTGCAATAAAACTTTCTAATTTTTATGGTAAAAAAAGAACTCAAGAAAAAGACAGTCAAAGTAGCTTTAAAGCCAAAAATATCATCTGTCAACAAGAAGGCCAAGGGCTTCTCTGCCTTGGTGAAATCTTCTAAAAAGACAAAAGGATCTGTCAAGAAACCTTTTTCTGTATTGAAAAAATCTGGCAAAACAGCCCGTGTTTCAATAAAAGAAAGACGTGTCCTGGATAAAAAAATCGAAAAAGAAACTCTTGAAAAGATGACCGCTCTTTTGAAAAAAGGTAAATCAAGAGGATTTATCACGGAAGAAGAGATTTTGAAAACCGTTCCCGAGCTTGAAACAAACATTGGGCTTTTGGAAGAATTCTACGAGCAGGTGTTTTCTTCAAATGTCAGGATCGCCGGTTCAAAAAATCTTTTAGAGATTCCTGACGGGCAGGTTTCAGATGAAGACATCAACAAAGCGATTTATTTCGATGATTTTTCTCAGTTGCCGGATTCTGTTCAGGTTTATCTTCAAGAAATCGGCAGGATTCCGCTTCTGACTTTTCAACAGGAAAAAGACCTTGGCAAGAAAATCGAGGCTGGAGATAGAGAAGCTAGGCAAAGATTAATTAATGCTAACCTACGATTAGTGGTCTCGATTGCCAAGAAGTATATTAACCGAACTCCGAACCTTTCTTTATTAGACCTTATTCAAGAAGGCAATATTGGTTTATCCCGTGCGGTTGACAAATTCGATTATAAACGAGGCTACAAGTTTTCAACTTACGCGACCTGGTGGATCAGGCAGGCAATCACTAGGGCAATTGCTGATTATGGCAGGACCATCAGGATTCCGGTTCACATGGTGGAAACCTTGTCAAAGTTCAGAAATGCCAGAAGAAGGTTGCAAGCCGATTTGGGTCGCGAACCATTACCGGAAGAGATAGCCGTTGAAATGGGGGAAGAAGTTTCTAAGATTCATCATTTGATCAAAATCGCGCAAGATACGGTTTCTCTTGATCGTCCGGTTGAAGAAGATGACCAGAGCACCTTGATCGGCGATTTTGTTCAAGACGAATCAACGCCGACTCCGGACGAGCAGACCTATGCAAAAATTACTCGCGATCATCTTTGGAAAATCTTGAGTGACTTAACTGACCGAGAGAAAAAAATCGTTGAGATGAGGTTCGGGCTTTTGGATGGCGCGGTTCATACCCTTGAAGAGGTCGGTCGTGAGTTTGTCATTACTCGCGAGCGGGTGAGACAGATTGAAGCCAAAGCCTTGGAAAAAATGCGCTTGCACGAGCGGATGAAAAAAATAAAAGGGGAATAAAATAAAAAATTCATGTTGTCGCCTGTTAAATTAACAGAAAGAGCTCCAAGCCCATTAAATTCCTTGCGAAGACTTGTCTTTGAAGAGGCTCGGATTAGAATTTATGAAAAGTCAAAAGACATGCTTAATAACATATCTTTGGCTTGCCAATCGTGTGGCATTGAATCTAATCCAGGAAATCACGATGTGAGAATGAATCCTAAAACTCAAGATGCTATTTGGTTTTGCAAGAATGAATCATGCAACGGCAAGATTAATAGAGTCGTTTTGGGAATAGCTGAGGAGGAAATTTCTCACATAGTAAGGACTTTGATAAATGCGGTTTCTGTAAATGAAGATTTTACTGAGGAGGCGGCAGCCAGTGACCCCCAGGGCGTTTACATAAAAATTCTTGAGCTCATGTTTATAAGCGGACACGAAAATAGTCAAGACGATATGCAAGACTCGATCCTTGAGGTGGCCAAGAGAGCAGCAAATTTAGGTCTTTCAACTTCTGCAGAAGATAAAAAGGAAGAGCTGAAACACATTGATCTTCCCCGGACACTTGAGCGCGGGGCTTCAATTGCAGATATCGTGGTCTCGTTTGGTTATATTCAAAGAGTGACGATGAAACAGATTCCAATGTTTATCAGTTTGGGAAAAAGCGAAGAAGTCATGAAAGGAATTGATGCAATTGGGGTAGTGATCTCCGGGATATATAAATTTTTAAATGCTGGTTATGGGTCAGAACAGGTGACTCTCTTATTTAAAGAATTAAAGAACAATTTCAATAATTCAGAAATTTCACAACTTTTGATTAATCTAGCTATCTGGAAAAAATCTATTGAATTTACAGTTGATACGTTACCGGTGGCTGAAAAAAATCAAACAAAAATAGATAGTGAGGACGGTCGAACTCAGATGGTATCCCGTCCAGAAAAACCAGTTGTTGATCGTGATGATGTCGTGCGACAGCTAGCTACGACCGAACAACAAATTCAGGCGTTGATAAAAGCATTAGCCCGGGAGTTTTAGATGTTTTTTTATATTGATTTCGATTTGGCGATGAAAGATTCGAGAGTTTTGGAATACCTGACTGATTTGTAACTCATTTGATCCCCAAGATTCTTCCCAGAAGAATCATTTTTTCACCGCTGAGATTTAGTAGTCGTTCAAGGATGTTTCTTCCGGAAACATTGATTTCGATCTCTGTGTCTCGATAGTTATCGGCTTGATCGAAGACGCGAATACTCAAGTAGTATTTTCCGGGAGCGGTGAAGGGGATAAAAAATGTTGATTCAACGGGGAAGTAATTTCGATTATTAATTTTTGCGTAAAAAGACTGGACGCCGCTGGTTATATCGCTTCCTGTAAAACTAACCCTAATAAGATCTCCAACTTTAACATCGCGATTGGTGATTTTCAGTTTTACTGGCTCTGGTGGGGTTGTGTCTATCCTTATTTTTAATTTTGATTCCGGACCTAAAACTCCATTTTTTTCGCCGATAATGTGAAAATAATTCTCTCCATCTTCGAGATTGGATGTTTCAATTTCGTTATTTTTTGTTTTTTCTGAATTTTCCCAGTTCTTTATGGTATCAGCGTTTTTATTAATCAGCCATTGATATTGATTATATTCATCTTCAACGGGGATCCAAGTGATTCTAACTTTTTTATCGTTATACCAACGGGTTTGGTTTTGATGCGAATCAGAAAAGATCAAAATTTCAGGAAATCCTTGTTTTTTTGATTTTTGGTCGATGACCTGATAACTACCGCCCCTGGTTGAGCGAAGAACTTCAGTGCCAAGCCCATCGCTGGCAAATACGTTTGAGTCTTCTTCAAACCTCAAAACATAATCTCCTTCTCTCAGGGTTCTTAACTTAAACCCAGCTATCTCTCCTCGTGAACCGTTGAAGCTTTCTTTGAAAATAACGCAACCAATTTTTACTAATCCCTCTGTCTGATCAATTATTTTTTCAACGAATCCTTCTTTTGAACAAATGGAATTTCCGATGTTGATCTCTGAGACAGCAACTATTTCGGGGTTATACTTGATGTTAAAGTTGGCGGCGTTAATTTTTTCTCCGGCAGTATTGATAATGATTTTTACTTCATGCTCGGTGTTCTTTTTAAAAACTCCGGTTTCAGGTTCGAGTTTTGCTGTTGAGTTGTAAACAATTGAACTGTCATAGTCAGGGTTGACTGGTTGCAGGCTTTTTATCTTGGAAGATGTCTGGACACTGATTAAATCAAAAATTAACCAGACAACTAAAAGATAGATAATTCTCTCCGTGCGTTTTTTGATAATTAGGAGGAAAGAAAAATAGGCAATTAAGGTTAAGGTAATGAATCCAGAAAGATACAGAATTATTCCTTGTTGATTGAAGCTGCGGTGGAATACCAACATCCCGCCCGGAGAATGCTCGAGTCCTTCAAATACAATGTTCTTGATGTGGTGGTATTGGCTGTTGATGATTCGGATTTTTTCGATATCTTCTGACCCCCGGCCATTTTTAATCCACTCAGAGCCTTCGTTAAAAAAACGCTTTATATTGTTCTCGTCATCTTGATTTTCGAAGGAACTGGCGAAGATTCCCTCTTCTTTTGTATAGAAAGCAACTTCAATATTGTTTCGTGTTTCAAGGTGCTTGAGTTCAAGTGTCAAGTCTTTATCTACCTTCTCTCCGATAAAGATCCCAGCCATAAAATTTCCATCTTCGTCGAGAAGGGGAGAGCCGGCAACTGAAATTAACGGCATGAGGCCGCTTTTCTCAATCGTTGTTATTTCTTGACCCTTGATAACTGCGCGCCCCCATGGATTATTGTTATAAACATAATCTCCGATGACATTTTTATTTTCAGCTCGGAAGATAACTATGCCATTATTGTCCGTCATCAACCCTAGTTCAAATCCTTCCTTTCTTGTTGTTTTTTCAAAAAATTCCCGAATTTTATCTATTTCTTGGGCTTTGACGATAGCATTTAATTCCTCAGACTTTTTTATCCTATCGAGAGAGCTTCTCAGGTTCTGGAGCCGGTCGTTAAGATGCGCCTCGATCGTTTGCGTATCTTTTTCAAGGTGCTGTTTTGTCAGGTCTTCAAGAAGATTAGTCGTGAATAATGAAAAAAGAATTGAGGCTGTAACTGCAAAAGTTATTCCGGCGAGGACAAGAATATTTTTCAGCGCTTTAGGGAGAATTTTTTTCATTTAATTTTAATCAAATATCGATATCAAATAGCTGTCGATTTCCCGTTGGTCTATGCCGTAAAAGTAGATTTTGCGGTTATATAGTTCGGTTGCCAGTTTGATGCCGACAAAACGCCAGTGCCAAGGTTCAAAAACATAATACTGGTTGTTTTTTGGATAGGAAAGAACAAAGCCGAATCGATGGGCGTTTTCCTGCAGCCATTTGTAAGCCTGAGTTGATTCGAATTTCGAAAATGGAACATTGTCTTTGGTTGTCAAATCAACAGTGGTCCCAAGTTGATGTTCGGAAAAGCCTTGGTCAGCGGAAAATTGGTTGGCGCCGGAACCGTAGATAATCTTGTAGCCGAGTTTTAAAGAGGCTTGCTCGCCAAAAGAACGGTAAGCCGAAACCGTTTCCATGGAAACATTGCTCGAAGAAGCTGCGCGGAGCATTTGATAAAGATATGGTTGAACTTTGGTGTGGATCTGATAGATTTCTGTCTTGTTGTAGGTATCGTTTTTGTCAATGACTGAAAGGTTTTCCGGAATATAGTGTTCGTTTAAGAAATAAACTTTTGAATATTTTTGCAAAAGTTCTTTGTCTGTTTTTGAAAGTTTTTCCAGAATATTGACCGTGCCTTGGATGCCGGAGATTTGTTGGGCAAAATATTCGTTTTTGCTTTTTTCAGAAGAAAGCAGATTCGACAAGACAGCTTTATCATTCTTCTCGTTTGAGAGTTTAGTTTCAAGATCATGGACTCTATCCTGGAACAAAGCCAATGTCCCGGTCAGAGTTTCTTGTGAACTTGCTAATTGTTGCGCTAAAAGCACATAGAAATATCCGTTGCCAAGGATCAAGGCCATTGATACTAGTGTGATAGCAGAGATTATTATTTTTTTATTTTGCATTTTTAGGATATAGAAATTTTAACATAAAAACACCCATCCTTACTCTTCAATGAGCCACTGGACCCTGCCGATCGAACCATCGATTAAACTGACTTTAATGCCGCGAGGATGATTTTCACGTGGTGAAAGAATATTCTGGACAATGCCTTGTTTGTATTTATTTGTGCCGTAATTTTCTTTTTCAATGATCCAGACGGTAGAACCTGGTTTTATCTGACTTCGTTTTGGTGGGTTTTTATTATCCATAAAAAAGATTATAACAAAAAGAGCCAGAAACTTACTCTGGCTCCTGCCCCGTTCTGGGATTATTCGTCTGGGTCATTTTCAGTTTCAAATTCTCTCAAACTTTTGATCCAGAAAGTTTTGTGGCATCCTGGGCATTCAATTTCAACTTCACAGTCTTTCTTAAACGCCATGAGTAACGCCATAAATCCCGCTCGGAACAAACGGCCGCAATTCGGACATTTCAGCAAAAAACCAAGAACATCACCTCCTTTTTGCCGAAGATTAATTTTAGTATAAACCAGATCAACTGTTGTGTACACAAAAACAGCTCCGAAAAGCTGCCTTGTTTATGTTTTCTAGGTGAATTTTTAAGACTTTGGCTTGTCGAGTTGGTCTAATTTGAGTGTTTTCACGCCGTAATACACAACCAAAGCGATAATTAAAAAGTCAACGATAACGCTGATAAAATCTCCGTAAAGTATTTTGGCTGAGCCGATATTGATTGAGGCTGTTTTTAATTCTCCGGCCGCGCCAAGGATGATGCCAAGCAGGGGATTCAGAATATCAGACACTAGGGCGGAGACTACTTTTGAGACTGCGCCGCCAAGAATAAAGCCGACAGCCAGACCGACGACACCTTGTTCGCGGATAAAATTGATGAATCCTTTCATGTTTTTTTATTCTTAATTCTTATTGATAAATTATAATAACAAACATTAATCTTTGCGCTCAACCCTCTTTAGTTCTTTCATCGTTTTTTTGATTAGTTTTCCGAACTGGCGATTTTTTTCTCTTTTTTTAAGATTGTTCATTTCTTGATATCTAGCTTCTTTTTTGAGAGTGAGATAATTGGTATACTTCTCTTTGCTTAATTTTCCTGATTCTAAAGCATTTATAACCTCGCAACCTGGTTCGTGGATGTGCGCGCAGTTGGTATATTTGCATTTTTGTGCCAAGGCAGAGATCTCGTCGAAGACAGTGTTAACTCCCGGGTTGCTGTCGGTTATGTCGACTTCGCGTATGCCGGGATTATCAATGACGATGCCGCCATTTTCCAAAAAATACATTTGCCTTGATGTGGTGACATGCTTTCCTCTGTTCGAATAAGAACTGATGCTCCCGGTTTTTATTGTGTTTTTTTCTAGCAGGCGATTGATCAAAGACGACTTTCCGACTCCTGACGAGCCAAGAAAACAGTAAGTTTTGTCTTTTTCCATATATTCTTTAAGTTTATCCAGGCCATCTTTATTTTTGGTGTTGGTTAAAATTATATCAACATTTGGGAATCTACTTTTTAGCTGACTTAATTTTTCATCTAATAATTCTTTTTTTTGAAGGAGATCAATCTTATTCATAATAATTGTTGGTTTGACTCCGCCATCTTCTGCGATGGAAAAATATCTTTCAAAACGATTGGGGCTGTAATCGCGGTCAATTGATTGGACGATGAAAGCGGTATCAATGTTGGTAGCGATAACCTGTATCTTGTCTTTTCCGCCGGCTTTATTTTTGTCCCCGTATTTTCTTTTGAGCATTGTTTGCCTTGGCAAGATTTCTTGAATGACGGCGCGGTTGTCTTCAAGTTTTTTGATCGCCACCCAATCTCCGACGGCAGGATAGTTTTCTCTGGATAATG
>Ga0208375_1001228_pt1 | contig 30311 bp, 21 predicted proteins | sample RifOxyD1_FD_184038 | JGI IMG/M metagenome (GOLD analysis project Ga0208375, IMG submission 184038) | Soil microbial communities from Rifle, Colorado - Rifle Oxygen_injection D1 (SPAdes) | ecosystem: Environmental > Terrestrial > Deep subsurface > Rock core/Sediment | place: Rifle, Colorado...
CGAGGTCACGCGCCGCGCCGGTGCGCACCTGCCGTTCTCGCCGACCACCGAATACATCAACACCATCCCGCCGCACCTGGAGCCCAAGAGCCCCGGCGACCGCACGATGGAGTGGCGCATCCGCTCGCTGATCCGCTGGAACGCCATGGCCATGGTCGTGCGCGCCAACCGCAAGCCCGGCGACCTGGGCGGCCACATCGCCAGCTTCGCGTCGGCGGCCACGCTGTACGACGTCGGCTTCAACCACTTCTGGCGCGCGCCCTCGGATGAGCACCCGGGCGACCTCATCGGCATCCAGGGCCACTCCTCGCCCGGCATCTACGCGCGCAGCTTCCTGGAAGGGCGCATGACCGAGGACCAGCTCGACAACTTCCGCATGGAGGTCGACGGCCGCGGCATCAGCTCCTACCCGCACCCCTGGCTGATGCCCGACTACTGGCAGCTGCCCACCGTGTCGATGGGCCTGGGCCCGATCGCCGCCATCTACCAGGCCCGCAACTGGAAGTACCTGGAAGCGCGCGGCCTGATGCCCAAGTCCGACCGCAAGGTGTGGTGCTTCCTGGGCGACGGCGAGACCGACGAGCCCGAGTCCCTCGGCGCCATCTCCGTGGCGGGGCGCGAAGGCCTCGACAACCTGATCTTCGTCGTCAACTGCAACCTGCAGCGCCTGGACGGCCCGGTGCGCGGCAACGGCAAGATCATCCAGGAGCTGGAAGGCCAGTTCCGCGGCGCCGGCTGGAACGTCATCAAGACCATCTGGGGCAGCTACTGGGACCCGCTGCTGGCGCGCGACACCACCGGCAAGCTGCGCCAGCTGATGATGGAAACCGTCGACGGCGAGTACCAGAACTGCAAGGCCTTCGGCGGCGCCTACACGCGCGAGCATTTCTTCGGCAAATACCCCGAGACCGCGCAGCTGGTCGCCAACCTGTCGGACGAGGACATCTGGCGCCTCAACCGCGGCGGCCACGACCCGCACAAGGTGTATGCGGCGTACCACGAGGCCGCCAACACCAAGGGCATGCCCACCGTCGTGCTGGCCAAGACGGTCAAGGGCTACGGCATGGGCGCCTCGGGCGAGTCGCTCAACCCCACCCACGGCACCAAGAAGATGGACGACGAGGCCGTGCGCCTCTTCCGCGACCGCTTCCGCATCCCGGTGACCGACGAGCAGCTCGCCGGCGGCGCCGTGCCGTTCTACCACCCGGGCAAGGACTCGGACGAAGTCCAGTACATGCTCGAGCGCCGCAAGGCCCTCGGTGGCTTCCTGCCGCAGCGCCGCCGCAAGGCCAGCCAGTCGCTGGAGGTGCCCAAGCTCGAAACCTACGAGCGCCTGCTCAAGTCCACCGGCGAGCGCGAGATCAGCACCACGATGGCCTTCGTGCAGATGCTCAACATCACCCTGCGCGACAAGCAGGTCGGCCCGCGCTGCGTGCCGATCGTGGCGGATGAAGCCCGCACCTTCGGCATGGAAGGCCTGTTCCGCCAGCTGGGCATCTACTCGCCCAAGGGCCAGCAGTACAAGCCGGTCGACCGCGACCAGCTGATGTACTACCGCGAGGACGCGGCCGGCCAAGTGCTGGAGGAGGGCATCACCGAGGCGGGCGCGTTCGCCAGCTGGATGGCCGCCGGCACCAGCTACAGCACCAACGACCTGCAGATGCTGCCGTTCTACATCTACTACTCGATGTTCGGCTTCCAGCGCATCGGCGACTCCGCCTGGCAGGCCGCCGACATGCGCGCGCGCGGCTTCCTGCTGGGCGCCACCGCCGGGCGCACCACGCTCAACGGCGAAGGCCTGCAGCACGAGGACGGCCACGGCATGGTGCAGGCCGGCCTCATCCCCAACTGCCGCAGCTACGACCCCACCTTCAGCTACGAAGTGGTGACCATCATCCAGCACGGCATGCAGCGCATGCTGGCCGAGCAGGTGGACGAGTACTACTACGTCACCCTGATGAACGAGAACTACGCCCACCCCGACATGCCCGAAGGCAGCGCCGAGGGGATCATCAAGGGCATGTACCTGCTCGACTCCACCTCTCCCTCCGGGAGAGGTCGAAGCGGCGCAGCCGCTTCGGGTGAGGGTTCGGGGAAGTCGGATAGCTCCACCAGGAAGAAGACCAGCAAAGGCCCCCACGTCCAACTCCTCGGCTCCGGCACCATCCTGCGCGAAGTCATCGCCGCCGCCGAGCTGCTCGACAAGGACTTCGGCGTCACCGCCGACATCTGGTCCTGCCCCAGCTTCAACGAGCTGGCCCGCGACGGCGTCGATGCCATCCGCCACAACCGCCTGCACCCGGAAGCCAAGTCACCGCGCAAGCCGTACGTCACCCAGCTGCTGGAAAAGCAGCAGGGCCCGGCCATCGCCGCCACCGACTACATCCGTGTGTATGCGGACCAGATCCGCGAGTTCGTGCCGATGCGCTACACCGTGCTGGGCACCGACGGCTTCGGCCGCTCCGACACGCGTGCCAACCTGCGCCGGCACTTCGAGGTGGATCGCCATTACATCGCCCTGGCGGCGATCGAGGCGCTGGCGGCGGAGGGGAAGATGAGCGCGAAGGACGTGGCGCGGGCGGTGAAGCAGTACAGGATTGATTCGGAGAAGCCGAATCCGATTGGGGTTTGATACCAGAAGCTCCCGCAGGAGGGGGCTTTTTTTGACGAAGGGGGTGATCGGAACACCGTTACGACGCGGTCTAGAGCAGGCTGTTCCTTATGGCCGAAAAGATCAGCCCCGAAGTTCGTTCACGGATGATGTGTGGCATTCGTGGCGCCAACACCAAGCCGGAACTTCTGGTGCGGCGCCATCTGCATCGGGCCGGTTTACGATTTCGGCTCTTTGCCAAGGATCTTCCCGGGCGGCCGGACGTTGTTCTTCCCAAGTGGGGAACAGTGGTGCTGGTCCATGGCTGTTTCTGGCATGGCCACAAGGGCTGTCGCTACTTCCGGCTTCCCAAGACCCGTACGGATTGGTGGAAAGCCAAGATCGAAGGAAATGTTGCGCGCGATATCCGCGCCGAAGCCCAGCTGCGCGAGTCCGGCTGGCGTGTGGCAGTGGTGTGGGAGTGCGCTCTACGGGCCGATCCCGACGAGACGCTCTCTCGACTTGTGGAGTTCATTCGAAGCGACGAACCATCGGCAGAGTTCACCGAAAGCGGTACTAGGCCAGAGTCTCATGGATGACCGAGGCGATCTGCTGGGCCAGATAGGGCGGGACGGCGTTGCCCACCTGCTTGCGCTGACTCACCGGCGGGCCTTCGAACAGATAATTGTCCGGGAACGTCTGCAGGCGCGCTGCCTCGCGGACGCTCAGGCTACGCAGCTGCGATGGGTCGGGGTGGATGAAGTAGTGCCCGTCTTTCGCAAGATGGCTGGTGATCGTGGAGGAGGGCGCATCCGCGCGCTGCACCTTAAATCGATCGACGAAGTGGCTGCTCTTTTTCCAGCTCTCGTGGTTAGGGTGAAGCGCCACCGGGAACTCGGCCGCGCCACGTGGCGATCGACCATGCACGCGGGCGTAGGCTGCCGCGTAGGCATAGCGCATGAGGTCCGACTGCATCTGCCCACGGGTAAAGTGTTGCAGCACGCCCTTGAGACGTGGGTCGTGCATTAGGCACTTCAAATGGGCAGGCAGGGCCGCGGACGGGTTCCAAGACACCCAGCGCCCGCCGACCCCGGCATCCGGGGCCGACGCTCCACGCTCGGCCAATTCGGCGAGCAGTTGAGCCGTGGCTGCATCGGTCTTGCACGCCGCTTTTGCGGTCCTCGTCAGCAGTTTCGACGCGAAGGAAGGCCAGTCCTGCGTTTCCCTGTCGGTGAGTGAGCTGCGCAGCGGAGGCAGCCCGCCAATCATCTCGCCCACCGTCGCCGATTTGGTTGAGGGCATCAGCGGCTTGATGCGCGGAAAGTCTGGCTCCAGTACGCCGATGAGAATGACGCGGTGGCGCGTCTGCGGCACGCCCAAGACCTCGCTGAAAACGAGGAAATCGCTGGGCTCGGGCACCCGGCCAGCGGCCTCGCGCACCACCAGTGGCTCGATGCGATAGCGCGGCCCCTTCGGGCCACCCGGGCGCTGCAGTTGCTGGAAAATGTCATCGAACAGGAGTTCGCCCCAAATGCGCGAGGAAAGCATGCCGCGCACGTTCTCCAGCACGAATGCCGCGGGGCGGTAGCGGGACAGAAGCCGGAGGTAATGGCGGTAGAGGAAATGCCGCTCGTCATGTTCGGCGATATAGCCCTCGTTCCCAAGGTTTCGGGCGCGGCCGGCCAGCGAGAACGCTTGGCACGGCGGTCCGCCGACCAACACCCAAGGTGTGCCGTTTCGCCCGGCCTGTTCAGCGACGTCAGCGATGCGGGCATCGAGGAGCGCGTCGTCGTGCTTCTTTCCCAGCTCGACCTGAATGGCTTCCGGTTGCGCGGCAGTCCATTTGTCACGGGTGGCTTCGGTCCAAGGCGAATCAATCTTCCCGGCGGCGTAAGCGTAGTAGCTTTCCGGCGCTTCTCCCTGGGGGAACTGGTGGAAGAACGCGCGCGTGCGCAGGGTACGCACAGCGTTGGCATCCATTTCCGCGGATAGCGCGACACGGAAGGGTCCTTGGGTGGCCCCTCGTGGACGATACGCAGCGAATCCCTCACCCAGTCCGCCGGCGCCGGCGAAGATGTCCACGACAGGAATTGCAGGCACAGCACGAAATCCCGGGCCAGAGCGGCCGTTGAGCAAGGCCGCCAGGATGGCAAGGCGCCATACCTGTTGTCAAAAAGCGATGCGCATTCTGACGTCAAAAGGGGCGCTGACCAAGCCCGCTCCCGCTGCGCCCAGGAATGCTCTACAGTCGGGACGATTGCACATTTGCCACTGCACCGGGGGGAGGCATGGCGGTAAGGGAACTGGCCGAAGAGGTGCTTCGGCCAAGCGCGGCACGGCTTCTGGAGTCGATGCGCGATATCGGGTACTCCTTTGAAAGCGCCTTGGCTGACATTGTGGATAACAGCATCTCGGCTGGTGCCACGCACATCGCCATCGTCAACGATCTGGATGGCCTAGGGCGGCCCTACCTAGGCATTCTCGATGATGGGCGGGGAATGGACCCCGACGAACTGACCGAGGCCATGCGCCACGGCAGTCGAAGCCCGAGCGAAGTGAGAGCGGAGGGCGACCTCGGCCGGTTTGGTCTGGGGATGAAAACAGCCTCGTTTTCCCAAGCTCGGCGGCTTACGGTGGTCTCGCGAAAGGGGGGAAGGCTTGTTGCCCGCCGGTGGGACCTTGACTACGTTATCGACAACGACGAGTGGCTCCTGCAGAAGCCCGATGGCGACGAGCTGCAGCGCATGCCGCTAGTCGATCAATTGCGTGGTGATGGCACCTTGGTACTTTGGGAGCACTTGGATCGCCTTGACGCGGTCGGACCCGCTCCCGAGCAGGCCTACGCGGCGATCAACGAGTTATTTGATACCGCCCGCGCGCACTTGGCCCTGACGTTCCACCGCTTCATCGCTCCGGAATCGTCCGATGGCGTCGAACGGATTGCCATGTCGATTAACGGGGCACCGATTGAAGCGCTGGATCCGTTTGCACGACTAATGCACCCGCAATCGGACGCCCACGAGGTCGAAGTGGTCGGGCACGGTGGCAGCGACATTGTGGTGCAGGCCTTTACGTTGCCGCACCACAAGCGCCTCACACTTGAACAACTTGAACAGCTGGAACTGGGCGATAGCCTCGTGCAGACCCAAGGTCTGTATGTATACCGGGCCCGGCGGTTAATTGCGGGCGGCACGTGGCTGGGGCTGGCGCGCAAGGCCGAGTTGACAAAGCTTCTGCGTGTCCGCGTCGATGTCCCCACTTCACTTGATGCCGAATGGAGCATCGACGTTCGAAAGTCCCGGGTCCGCACACCAGCGGTGATCCGCGATCGTCTGCGACCCCTGATCCGGCGTATGACCGAATCGGCCAAGCGCCCTTACACCTATCGCGGCACCAAGCAGGCTGCAGCTGCCGGGCTGCCCCTGTGGGAGCGCGTCGAGGAGCGGGGCGCCGTGCGCTATCAAATCCGACGCGAGCATCCTCTGATTTCCACGTTGCAGGAGTCCGTCGGCACGCACGCCGCAGTCGAGCCGCTGTTATTGGCGATGGAAACAACACTGCCCATCGAGGCCTTGTTCGCCGACGTTGCGGGCAACCCTCAGATAGTCCGGCAGCACGAGATGGATGCGGCGGAGCTTGAACAGATGCTCGCAGCGTTTGTGGAGGCGATGGCACCTGGCAAGGACACTTTGCCTGCCGCAATCGCCAACACCGTGCTCTCCACGCCTGTTTTTGCCGCCCAACCATCTGCGCGCAGTGTGCTTGAGCGCCTGCGACGCATCGAAGACTAGATAAGAGATCAAACCCGATGCTGCACCCGCAACTTCTCGATTTCGCGCGCACCGCGATGGCCCAGCAAGTGGCCCAGACGTCCGAACAGATCGAAGATCGTGTGCGAACCCTCGCTGCGCTTCCCTTCCTCGACCCGGTTCCGACGGAAGAGGATATCTGCGACACGGCCGAGCAAATCGAGCGCGAATTCCGGGTGGTCCTCGGGGCCTCGCACACGATTAAGAATCCAGGCCACAAGCCCTGGCTTCGTGCGCGTCTACATGAGATCGACTTCCGGTACTGGGACCGCTATCGCCGCTACCTGATCAAGGAAGGAATGGGCGAGGCGGTGGTCCAGAGGATCAGCGAGATCACCGAGACGATTGTCGACTTGGCAGGTGATCCCAAGCTTGAAGGTTCATGGTCGCGCCGCGGGCTGGTTGTAGGTCATGTGCAAAGCGGCAAGACGGCCAATTACTTGGGTGTGATCAATAAGGCCGCCGACGCTGGTTACCGTGTGATCATTCTCATTGCAGGCGTTCACAACAACCTCCGCTCGCAGACACAGGAACGGGTGGATTTTGGCTTTGTCGGGCGTGACAGCGACCAGATCCTCAGCCGCCAGACCAACGCCGAGAAAATCGGCGTTGGGAGCCTCTCGCCTGGCTTCACTGCAACCGCCTACACCAGCCGCGCCTCTGATTTCAGCCGGCCCCGAGCGGAAGGACTCGGCGTTCCTATCCAGAACAGCAGCGAACCGGTCATTCTTGTCATCAAGAAGAACCCGTCCATTCTAAAGAATCTCATCGAGTGGATCCGGGGCACGAGCGCCGAACGCGGTGGCCTAACGCTTCCTATGCTGGTGATCGATGACGAGGCCGACAACGCCTCAGTGGACACCTCAAGGGATCCGGACGCGCCGCGCACCATAAACCGACTGATCCGCGAGCTGCTCAGCCTCTCTACGCGCAACGCCTACATCGGCTACACGGCTACCCCCTTTGCCAACATCTTTATCGACCCGGATACGGAGACAGGTGCTCAGGGCAAAGATCTATTCCCGCGTGACTTCATCGTAGGGCTGGACGCGCCATCCAACTACGTCGGTGCGAACGAGTATTTTCTTTCCGACGACGCAGATGCCCTTACGGTCGATCTGGAAAAGACAGAGGACTGGCTGCCCACCACCCACAAGATCGATTGGTTCGTGGACGGGCTCGATGACAGTCTGATTGAGGCCGTCGACTGCTTTGTGCTGTCAAAGGCCATTCGCATCCTTCGCCGCCAAGGCCACAAGCATCATTCGATGCTTGTCAATGTGTCGCGGTTCACCCGTATCCAAAGCGACGTCGCCCAAGAAGTCTCCCGACACCTTGGAGCTTTAAAGTCCGCGATCCAGAACCGCCACGCGATGTCGGAAGAAGCGGCGCTGCGCGATCCCATGATGCGATCCCTGCATGACACTTGGGGAAAACATTACGCAGGCGCTGGGGAGGCCTGGGTCGACATCCAGCGTGAGCTGCATCGTGCCGCGGCAGCGATGGTCGTAGTAGAGGTTAACGCCTCAAGGAGCGCCGGCAAACTCGACTACCGCGCACACGCCGAGACGGGCCTTAACGTCATTGCCGTAGGCGGAAATTCGCTCTCCCGCGGCTTTACGCTAGAAGGCCTGACGATCAGCTACTTCCTGCGTAACACGCAGATGTATGACACGTTGCTGCAGATGGGGCGATGGTTCGGCTACCGCGACGGCTTCAAGGACCTATGCCGCCTGTTCCTACGGTCAGATGCCAAGGATTGGTATGGCTTCATCGCCGGTGCCACTGAAGAGTTGCGCGACGAGATCAAGCGCATGGAGCGGGCCAATCTCACGCCCATGGACTTCGGGTTCGCGGTGAGAAACCATCCTGGCACGCTAATGATCACCGCGCGCGACAAGATGCGAACGGCGAAAGACATGGTCCGTCAGATCGGATTGGCCAATTCCATGGTCGAGACTTCGGTGTTGCTGTCGGGCGATCAGGCCCGCGAGCACAACATTGCAGTCGTGAAGACGACCGTGGCAGCGATCATGGCCGATGGATCCAAGCCAGAACACGTCAATGGCGACGCCAACCAGCCGACACGATTGTTCAAACGCGTTCGAGCTGAACGTGTGGTCGAGTTCATCGAGTCGTTCAGTGTCCATGCTGGGCTTCTGGAAATGCAGCGCATCCCGCTGATCGACTACGTTCGCAAGCGGGACTTCGCAGAATGGGACGTTGCGCTTCTGTCCAGCTCCCGTTCGATTGGAGATGACGTGCTCGATGTCGCTGGGCTGGCAGTAGGCGCGCAGAAGCGTTTCGTGCACGAGCGCAAGAATGCGCTTCTGGTGTCGGGCACCAAGCGACGCGTCGCCTCGCGAGGCGCAGAAAGGCTTGGACTGACGGAAGGTCAAATATCGGCTGCCATCGAGTGGCATGGCTCGGACGTCAACGTGCCTGACCACGCCTATCGCAGGAATCGGTCGCGCCCGCTATTGATGCTTCATCTCCTGCGGGTGAGCCACAAGAACCCGGAAACGGAGATCGAAGTTCCGGGTGAGATCCACGCAGCCTACGGGTTAAGCGTTCCCCCTTTGCCTGAGGGGGTAAAGGAGCAGCTGGTCAGCTACTCCGCCAACCTCATCGCGTATCGCGAGCTGTATGGCAGCAGCATCGACGAGGAGGATGAAGAGGAGACACTGGCCGATGCGTGAGGACCCGTGGTCGAGAATCGAGCCAGCGCCTCAGGCCGTTGGGTTGCGCGTCGAAGGTCGTCACCCGCTCCACGCGTATTGGATGAAGCGGCAGGACGGGGCGTGTGGCGTGCTTTTCAAGGGGTTCCCGGTGGGTGCATTGCCGGGCGAGATGCCGCGGCTTCGAGAGGTTACGCTTGAGTGGCACGACGCCGAGCCTGCATCGTTCTCGCTGATTCTCGACGACGAGACACACAAGGAGGTCTTTCACCTCCTGTGTCGCGACATCCTCGACGCGTCGGCTCGCGCGCCAGATCCCGCTCGATCCATTGCCGCGGTGTTGCGGCGGCTCGACCATTGGCAGGCGATGCTCGCGGCCGGTCGCGCCAATGACCTAACGGAACAGGAGGTCCGTGGGCTGGTCGGCGAACTAACGGTCTTGGATCGGGTGAGTTTGCACCTCGGCATCGAGGGCGCGATCCAAGCGTGGGTGGCGCCGGATGACCACCCCCAGGACTTTGCGCTTCCGCTGGGACTGGTCGAGGTGAAGTCGCGCTTGGCGGGAAGTCGGCAGGTAGCCACGATCTCATCACTTGAGCAGCTTGAATCGACGGATCAGCCGCTGCTGCTGGTCGCAATAGAATGCGCCCCGGACGAACAGGCGCCGTCGTTGAATGCCTTGGCCGGCGCGCTGGTTGAGCGCGCCGCCGCAGCCGGAGGCGGCTGGATGGACCGCCTCGATCTGGCGCTGCTTCGTCGCGGCTATGAGTATTCCGCTCGCTACGAAACTCAGCGCTACAGAATTTCCGGCACTCGGGCCTTTGCCGTCGGCCCCAGTTTCCCACGCCTGACGCGTTCCACGACTGACATGCGCGTCCGGTCCGCGACCTATTGCCTTGACCTGACGAGCCTAGCCGAGTTTGAAGTCGATGCCCTGCCAGCCCTTGCGACCCTGTCGAGACACGTAGATGGATGAGGAAACCTTCCGTTACCGCGAGGCCCTGCTCGGTGAATTGCATGCCGAACAGCTTGCTGAAGGAGACTACCTGCGCACGCGCTTCATCGATCGGGCGTGCTCGATCCTGGAAAGCGCGGAGGAGCTGACCGAATACCACCTATGCCGGGCGCACACCAAGACGGCCCGCGGCGGCCTGGTGCAGGTGGACGCCTATTCATTCTCCCCGAGCGATGGAGTGGTCAACCTGATCGTGGCGAACTGGTCGGGTGCGGAGAATCCGGATCCCGTCCTTACCGATGAAGCGCGCCGTCTGGTCGACGGTGCTTATCGCTTCCTCGAAGGCAGCGTGCATGACCGCCTTGCCGATCGATGGGACGAGAGCAGCGACGCGCACTCGTTCTCGCGCGAGTTGTTTACGTTTGCAACGGGCGGGGACATCGCTAAGGTTTGCATCTACCTTGTGTCCGACCGACCTCTGGGCGCGCAGACCAGCAAAAGCTTCGATCTGCAACTGGGAACCACGGCCGTGGATGTACAGCTCTGGGACATCACCCGGCTGGCACGCGTGGAAGCTTCAACTCGCGGACGGGAGGAAATACGCATTGATTTCCCCGCGGACTTTGGACGAGGCATTCCGGCGCTCGCCGCCGGTTCTGATGCCCACGGTCGCTATACGTCCTACATGTGCGTAATTCCGGGACGCGTACTGGCCGGGCTATACGACACCTTTGGCGGCCGCATTCTCGAACAGAACGTTCGCGCATTTCTTGGCGAGGGCCGAAAGGTCAACAAGGGCATTCGCGAGACCCTTCGCACCGAGCCAGAGATGTTCTTCGCCTTCAATAACGGATTGACGGCGACCGCGTCGGACATTGAGTTAGCCAGAAAGGAAGATGGTGGCTTCGAAATAGTCGGGGCAACAGGTCTGCAGATCGTCAACGGTGGACAGACAACCGCGTCGCTGTTCTGGGCGCACAAGGCAGGAGTGGATCTGGCCAAGGTGCGTGTGCAGATGAAGCTTTCGCGCTTAGCAGAGGAGGGCTTTGACGACGCGGTGCATAACATCGCGCGCTACGCGAATGCGCAGAACGCGGTGTCAGCCTCGGATCTGTTCGCGGGGCACCCATATTTCAAGCGCTTGGAGACGCTGTCGCGGGAGACCCTTGCGCCGCAAAGCCCGACCACAGGCGTCAACGGCTACTGGTATTTCGAGCGCACCACCGGTGGTTATCGTGTGGAGCAGCGTCGGCGGTCGGGCCCCGCGCTCAAGGTCTGGCAAACGCTTAATCCCAAATCGCAGTTGCTGTCGAAAACTGACGTCGCGCGCTATGAGATGACCTTTGCCGGCCAGCCGCACCAGGTCAGCGCGGGTGCGCAGAAGAACATCACGGCATTCGGCAAGCTCATTCGCGAAAACTGGGAGAAGGATCCGGAGTATTTCAATGCCGCCTACTTCAAGCGCCTTGTGGGACGCGCCATTCTCACCCGCGCGGTCGATGGTCTGATCCCCAAGCAGAGCTGGTATGCAGGGTCGATTCTGCGTCCTTTATCCACCTATACGCTCTCGCTGATGAGCCATCGTATGGGCGAGCTGCACTTGGAGCCTGACTACGAAGCCATCTGGCGGGCACAGAAGGCGCCCACTACTTTTCTCGACGAGGTCATGCGCCTTGCTGAGATCGTCCAGCCGCTTCTGCAGGAAATTCCGGAAGAGCAGGTTCGTAATCGCCTGATCACCGAATGGGTGAAGCGCGAGGGGTGCTGGGCACGGGTGCAATCATGTCCGGCGCAACTGGACGTGACGTTCGCGCAAACGTTGGTTCCAGTCGCCGCGTCGGGCAAGAATCGTGAAACACCGTGGCCCGTGCGGGCACAGCAGCTTTGGCGCGATGGGAAGTGGAAGCGCCTGAGCGAGTGGAACTCAAGTCAGCAGGTGCTCACGCCCGATGAGAGCGACTTGGTTAGATGGGCGTCCGTGGCCGGGTCATTCGCGCCGAAAGGATTCCGCCTGACGAAACTTCGGGAAGCCTACGCGAGGGCGCTGGATCACGGCTTTGCGTGACGAATGGAGTTGTCGGGACAGGTTGAGAAACCGGGGTCAGAGTGATCTTTCTCGCTGCACGCTGAGAAGTTCGACACTGGACCCGTGTTCGCGCCTGAAGCAAAAGCCTGACCGGAACAAGGGGTCAGAGAACATTCGCGTTTGAAACGTAAGGGCCCCTAACGGCATGCCGAGTTATGGGACATGTTTGCGCGTGTGGCGGCTCCAGGCAGGGTCCGGAGCCTGCGCAAATGACAAGGGTCCGGTTCACTGAATGCAACCGTGAACCGAACCCCGATGTTGGGCAGGACTCCCGATGGGGCGGGAGCCATCGTGCGAGGCCTGGCTTAATGCCGGCCGCGTGCGTCCGCGCGCTTCTGGCGAGGGGTGCGAAGGATTCCCCGGTTGGTGCGTCGGTCGTAGCCGCTTGAGTTGCTGCCGGACGAGAACACGGACTTCAGGAGGCCTGCGGGGCCCCCGGACTTGGCGAGCGCTCGGGTCACGGCGTATCCAATGGCGAGTTTCATCAGCGAACGGATCATGGACAGGTGTCTCCTCTCATAGCGGCCGGGCGCAGGAATGCGCTCCCGTGCCACGAGTGTCCACCGCGGTGGGTCAACGCCTGGTTCATGCGCGCCGACGGTGTTCATCAAACCGCGGATCGCGCTGTGCTCGGCCGCCGACTGCATGCCCTGGGCCACGCTGACCTGCAGGGGTTGTGTGCCGGGCCTCTGCCGGACACGCCCCACCACACCGGCAGGCGCGGCCAGCGGGCTGCATCCATCCCCGCCCCGGCGGCGTAACTGGTCGGCGACGTTGCCCCCGCAACGTGCCCACCCAACCAAAGAGGAGCACCCCCCATGAAGTGCAATCTGCTGCTCGCTGCCGGCCTTTCGCTGACCGGCCTCTCGCTTGCGTTCTCCGCCCCCGCGTCCGCCGCCGGGCCCGAGCAGGGCCGCTGGTCGTTCTCGCTGCTGGGCGGCATCGACACGCCGGTCTCCGGTGACGTGCACGACGGCGCCGTCGCCGTGGTCCCGGACCTGGGCCCGCTGAACCCGGCGCTGGCCGGCGTCGACGCGGAGCTGCGCATCGGCGCGCGCGGCCACGACCGCATCTACGACATGGCCAGCACGTACGGGCTGGAGTTCGGCTATGGCCTGAGCGACCGCGCCGAGGTGTTCGGCCACCTGCGTGAGACGCATGCCGACGAGGGCACGGTGCAGGTCGGCGGCGCATTCGTGCCGGCACTCAACACCGAGCTGCCCGTCTTCGGCACCTTCAGCGACTACGAGGCCTGGAGCGCCGAGGTCGGCTACCGCTACTACTTCATGCAGCCCGGCGGCGCGCGTCCGTTCGTCGCCGGCCGCGTGGGCGCCACCGAAACCGAAGAGATCCGCGCGACCTTCGTGATCCCGGACGCCGGCATCGCCATCAACGACGTGCCGTTTACCGACAAGGGCTGGGTGGTGAGCGGCGGCGTGGACGTCGGCGTGCTGATCCCCGTGGGCGAGCGCTTCAGCCTGGTCGCGCAGACCGGCGTGCGCTACGTCGACGACCTGGACGGCGACGACAGCGCGATCGGCGGCCTGGGCCTGGGGTCGATCAACGACACCGGCAGCCGCGTGTCGGTCCCGGTATCGCTGTTGGCGCGCTGGGATTTCTGACCGCGAGAAACCGGGGTCAGCGTCGACGTTCGACACTGACCCCGGCTGCGTTCCTCAGGCGGGTGCTTTCCGAAGCGCCCGCCGCAGGAGTGGCCACGCCCCCAGCCAGACCGCTGCAGATAGCAGGGCGATGCACCCGCCGATCAACGTCGGCAGCAGCGCGCCGAACGTAAACGCCATGCCGAGCACGAACCCGAGCAGGTACTCGACGCGATAGACGCGTACCGCCAGCGCCGACAGCAGCAGTCCGACCAGCACCATCCCGGCGATGTCCTCCCGTCCGTAGGCAAAGGCAACCGACAGGGCCAGCCCCGCCAGCAGCGCCGACAGCAGGCGCAGCGCGAACGGCCGGTGCAGGCGCCATGCGGTGCCCGTCCGCTGGAACGCGCGGCTCGAGGCGACCCACGCCAGCACGGGCAGCACCACGATGCCCCAGCCGTTCCAGAGCGCCGGCAGCGTCGGGTCGTTGAGCAGGTGGTGGCTGACGATCCCGCCGTGCAGGTGCTCCCACGCGAGGTGCGCGGTCTCGGCCACGGCGATAAGCGCAGTGAAGCCGATCCGAAGCGTGGTGGGTGCACGCGCGTGGAGCCGATCAGGGGCGGTACGTCCGTGCATGGGGGCTTTGTCCTTCAGGCGCCGCGCGGAGGATCCGCGCGTCAATGCGACCGTTATAGGTGGCCCGAGACGGACGGGTACGTGCTGGAAGCAATGGGCGGAGAGCTACGGAATCAGTTTCACCTGCCTAGACTCGCGCTCGTTCGAAGCCAGCCTTTGACTGAAGCGCAACCAGCAACGGGGGCAAGTTCACTTGCCTGGGCTCGGCCTGCTATTCGGCAGGCCGCCTTCCGGCAGGGGGCGGCCGCGCGCGGGTGTTCGACACTGGCGCGCCCATGGCTGGGCGCACGCAACACCGCGCGCGCCGGCCCCGCCAGTGCCCGTTCTACCCGGAGGAAACGATGATGCGACGCCTGATCCTGCTCGCCCTGGCCGCTGCCCTCGCCGCAGCTTCAGCCCATGCCGCGCCGCCGGCGGCGTCGCTCGCCATCACCTGCGACGCAGGCGGCGAGGTGGCGGACGGGGAGGCGCCGAATCTTCACGGCAACTGGGACTTCCTGATGGTCCCGGGGGGCGCACCGAGCTTTGGCGTCATGTCGATCGGTTTCGTCGGCGACCAGTACGGCGGCGCGCTGGTGCCTGTGAGGACCGCCCCGGTCGTCCTTCGCAACGTCACCCTGGCCGGCGATCGCATCCGGATGGTGGTCGCGTCCGCCGAGGGCGATGTCCATTTCGACGGCAGGCTTTCGGCCAAGGGCGACTTCATGTGCGGCACCGTGACGTACCACGGCGGCGCGACGTTCCCGATGGTGGCGCAGAAGCGGCCGTCCACGTACCCGTCGCAGCCGCAGGCCGAGCGCGCACGCTGAGCCAATGATGGGACTGCGGTCCATCCCTCCGAAGTATGCAGATCGGTGCGCTTGCAGCGCCTCATTGCTCTGTGGCCTACTCGCGCCGCGGGCGAGGCCCGCTGGATCAAATGGACGTTCAAAAAACTACGGAGAGTTAAGGATGAAGAGCAAGATTGCGGCCGGTGTGTTTTCGGTGCTGGCCCTGTGTACCGCCCTGGATGCTTCCAAGGACGCGAAAGCGTGGAAGCCGACGGCACCGTACTGCTACATGAACTGTGGCATCCCGATTGGAGACCTGAGCGCAAACGCGACGACCGTCGCCGTTCCAGCGGGTAGCGCCCTGGGCAGCGTGACGCTTTCGTGGAAGTGGGACTGGTACCACGGTGGCGCCATGTTCCCGTTGGCGTGCGTCTACGTGCGCGCGAACGCCGAGCCCAACTTCCGCGTTTTCCAGTGCGAGTGGCCGGGCAACCGTCACCATTCGGTCGCCCCGTGGATTGCGCCCGGCTCGATGTATACGTTCGTGCTCGCGCCGTACTCGGGTGACGTCGTCGGCTTCAATAGCGTCTTCCCGCTGCCCGGCACCAGTCCCGTTGACGTCGTCGGAATCAGGACGGGCGGCGGTAGCGGCGGCGGTGGTGGAGGCGGTGGTGGTGGCGGTACGGTGATCAACTGATCTAGTTGCGCCAGCCTCGTTGCTCTTGGGTGAGCCCAAGGGCAACGAGTCGAAGACTGCGGCATCGAGCTCCCGCGATGCCTGATCGCTCAGGCCCGAAGGCAACGTCCTCCGAATCGCGATGAAACCCTTGCAAGTTGGCGAGTTGCTTGCGCATCCGTCCCGCAGAAGCACGGAGAGTGCGGCCACGTGTAGCCGCTAAATCACGAGCCGCGCTAGGCGGCCATCCGGTGTCGGTAATACGGCCGCTCGCGGTCATCGAGGATGGCGTACTGCGCGGCCAGGTTGGCCGGGTCCGGGTTGAGCCAGGTGTCGAGGTGCTCGGGCTTGATCGGGATGATGCAGCGGTCGTGGCCGGCGGCGGCGACCTCCGGCGGCGGGTCGTCGGTGATGGCCGCAAACGACAGCAGCTCCTCGCCGTCCGGGCCGGTCCAGCGCGACCACAGGCAGGCCACCAGCATGTCCTGTGGCGGGTCGGGGCGGAACTCCAGCACGATGGTCGATTCCTTCTCGCCCGGCGCCAGCGTGCGGCCTTCGGCGGCGTGGCGCGGCACGTGCTCGTGGAAGGCGGTCAGCACCGCCACCCCGTGGGTGTGGCCGAACTGCTCGCGCCAGAACCCCTCCAGGTTGTCGCGGCGCGCGTTGTAGGTGCCCGGGTACTTGCGGTCGTAGTCGGCCGGCTTGCCGCAGGGCCGGCACTGGTAGCGCATCGGCTTGATCACGCGCTCGCCGCGTTCCACCACCATCACCGGCGCGTAATAGCCCGGGTAGATGCGCGCATCGTCGTCACCGGGCGGGCGCTTGAGCTCGGCCAGCCGCGCCTGCGCGCGGGCGATCTTCGACGTGGCGATGCGCTGGTCGTCGGCGGCCTTCTTGGTGGGCTTGTCGCCGGCCAGGATGCGCTCGGCCTTGGCCAGCCGCGTGCGCTGGGCGAACAGCTCCTGCTCCAGCCGCGTGGCTTCGGCCGACGCGTGTGCATGGATCAGCGGGTGCAGCTCGGCGGTGGCGGGGTCGTCAAGGAAGGCCGCGTCCAGGGCGCGCGGGACCTTGGCCTTGCCGTCCTGCTGGCGCAGCCAGTACAGGCGGTAGAAGTCCTTGATATCGACGGTGGCGCCGTAGCGGCGGACGAACTTGCTGTAGTCCGCGCGGATCTGGGCCGAGTAGCACATGGCGGCAGGCAGGCTGGGGGCGGAGCGTCAGGGTACGCCGCCGGGTCGCACGGGCTGCGAAGGTGCTTGCGGCCGTTGCCTAGGGGCGTGACGCTGCGACGGCACGTGTCCTGTCACCAAGAGCCAACGCGCCCGTACCCGCGAACGCGAACACCACGACGCCCTGTACGGCCAGGAACGCCGCGCCCAGCCCGTTCATCGGCACCCAGCCGGCCATCAGCGCCAGCAGGCACGCCAGCGCGTACAGCCCGTTGGACACGACGACGGCCCAGCCCGTGGCGCGGGTGAGGCCGCGTCCCAGGCCGAGCCGTGCCAGCCATGCGGCGAACGGCAGCAGCGCCACGCCGACGCCGCGCAGCAGTCCCTCGGGCAGTTCGGTCAGCGCCGCCAGGGGCGAGGCGGCCAGGCACATCAACAACGCGCTGGCGCCGGTGGCGGCGGCGTCGATCAGCAGCACGCGGGACAGCAGGGCGGGTCGGGCGATGTTCGAGGGGGTTTGCATGGCGTACTCCGGCAGTGGGTTCGGGCCGGAGTGTCGAAGCGCGAGCGCACCGGGTCGATTACCCCGCAGGTAATGTCGGCCACGCGGCCGCTTTGCTAGCGTGCGCCGCATGCAGACATCCACCACCTCCAGCACCGGCGCGCTGTTGCGCGGCTGGCGCCAACGCCGCGGCATGAGCCAGCTCGACGTCGCCGCGGGCGCAGACAGTTCCACCCGGCACGTCAGCTTCATCGAGACCGGCCGCGCGCTGCCCAGCCGCAGCCTGCTGCTCAGGCTGGCGGCACTGCTGGAGGTGCCGCTGCGCGAGCGCAACACGTTGCTGCTGTCGGCCGGGTATGCACCGATGTACCGCGAGTCGGCCATCGGGGATGCGGCGATGGCGTCGGCGCGCGACGCCATCGAGCGGCTGCTGATGGGCCACGACCCGTATCCGGCCCTCGTGGTCGACCGCCATTGGAACCTGCTGACCGCCAACCGGGCCGCGCAGGGGCTGATGGCCGGGCTGCCGGACAGCCTGCTGCAGCCGACCTGCAACGTGCTGCGGGCCAGCCTGCACCCGTCGGGCTTGGCGCCGCGCATCGAGAACCTGGGCGAATGGCGCGCGCACATCCTGGAACGGCTGCACCACCAGCACGCCAGCACCGGCGACCCGGTCCTGGCGGCGCTGCATGCCGAACTGCAGGGCTATCCCGTCGATACCGCTGACGCGCCATCCGTGCCCGACGCCGGGTCGATCATCGTGCCGTTGCGGCTGCGCGTGGAGGGTGGCCACGTGCTGTCCCTGATCAGCACGACCACGGTGTTCGGCACGCCCCGCGACGTGACGCTGGCCGAGCTGGCGATCGAATCGTTCTTCCCCGCCGATGCCGCGACCGCCGCGCTGCTGCAGGCCGCGCAGCCCCGGCACGGTGATGCGTAGCCCATCCCCCGTCCCCGGAGAACGACCCATGCACCAAGCCCGACCCGACGCCGCGCCAACGCCGTCCACCACCAACGAGACACGTGCCCTCGTCGAGCGCTACTTCGAAACACTCGGCGGTGGCGACCCGGCGCGGATTGCCGAGATGTTCGCCGAGCAGGTGGACTGGTACATCCCCGGCAACGAGGAAATCGCGCCCTGGCTGGGCCGCCGCAGCACCCGCCGGCAGATCCAGGCCATGTACGAGGAACTGCTGCGGAACGCGCAACTCGTCCGCTTCGACCTGCACAAGCTGCTGGTGGAGGACGACTTCGCGGTGGCCGTCGGCACGTTCGCCTCGGTGATGCAGCGCACCGGCCGGCTGTTCGAGTCGGAGTTCGCCGTACAGATCACCGTCCGCGATGGACTGATCGTGCGCTACCGGCTGCTGGAAGAAGGGCATGGGCTGGTGGTCGCGCTGACGCCGTAGGCGGTAGCTGTGCGCGACATCCGGTGCGCCGACCGCGGCGACCGGACGCAATGCCGGCCATGCCCGCACGCGCGGCTAAACCCTTTCCGCATCACGGGCATCCAACCCGGCCACCCACACGGATGCCACCGATGCCCTTGCTTCGCCGCCTTGCCCTGCTGTCGCTGTTTTCCACCGCGCTGCTGACAATCGGCTGCGCGCCCCGCACGGACGCACCGCCCGCCACCTCGGGCACCGCGTTCGAGAACGGCCTGTGGTTCGACGGCGAGGGCTTCGTGCCGGGCACCTGGTACGCGGTGGACGGGCGGCTAACGCGCACGGCGCCGTCGGTCATCGGGCAGCGCGTCGACCTGCAGGGCGGGCATGCGTTGCCGCCATTCGCCGAAGCGCACAACCACAACCTGCAGAACGCGTGGGGCGTGGGACAGGCGCACGCGCGCTATCGCGAGCACGGGGTGATGTACGCGGCGATGCTGTGCGGCAATGGCGAGTCCGCGCAGGCCGCGCGCGAGGCGCTGGGGCCGGACCCCGGCGTGGACGTGCTGTTTGCCAGCGCGTGCATCTCAAGCTCCGACGGGCACCCGCTGCGCATGGCGCGCACGCAGCCCGACGGCACGCTGGCGCCGGTCGAGGACATCCACGACACGAGCTACATCGTCATGGACACGGTGGCGGACGTGGCGCGCAAGTGGCCGCTGGTGCGCGCCGCACAGCCGGACCTGGTCAAGGCCATCCTGGTGCACGGCGAGCGCCCCGAGCACCGCGACAACCCCGACATGCACGGCATCAACGGCCTGGCGCCGGAGGTGCTGGCACCGCTGGTACGGCGCGCCCACAGCGAGGGCCTGCGTGTGGTGGCGCACACCGAGTCCGCCGCCGATTTCCGTACCGCCGTGGAGGCGGCTGTGGACTGGATCGGCCACCTGCCGGGCTACCGCATCTGGGACGGCATGGACGAAGCCGACTACCGGCTGGACGACGCCAGCATTGCGCTCGCTGCCGAGCGCGGCATCGCGGTGGTCGCGACCGCCAACCTCGCCGAAGGCGCGGCGCGCGGGAACGCCGCCAAGCTGGCGCGCGTGCAGGCGCTGCAGAAGGACAACCTGTCGCGGCTGATCGACGCCGGCGTGGTCATCGCCATCGGCAGCGACCGCTATGACGCCACCAGCCTGGTCGAGTTCGACTACCTGCGTGGGTTGGGCGTCATGAGTGACGCCGCATTGCTGCGCGCGATGGTCGAGCACACCCCGCGTCTGCTGTTCCCCGACCGCCGCATCGGCCGGATCGCGGACGGGTATGAGGCGAGCTTCCTGGTGCTGGACGGCAACCCGCTGACCGATGCGGACGCGATGCGCCGTATCCGCCACCGCGTGCGCGACGGGCACGTGGTCGACCAGCCGTCGTGACCCCGCCGCCCCTTGTAGGAGCGACGTAAGTCGCGACCGCGCCACGACGCGTGCGACGTATGTCCGTGCCTTCTGTAGGAGCGGCTTCAGCCGCGATCGGAACGCGGCGCGGGTGTCATGGGGCGGTGTTCGCGGCTGAAGCCGCTCCTACAGGGGGGAGGCGGTTCTTCGCATGCACCGGATATCGCGCTGTGTCGGAATGCCGGTCGCGACTCACGTCGCTCCTACAGTGGTGTATGGGCGGCGCTGCCCGTGCGCACTTCCCCGAACTGCTTCCTTTGTAGGAGCGACGTAAGTCGCGACCGCGCCACGACGCGTGCGACGCATGTTCGTGCCTTTTTGTAGGAGCGGCTTCAGCCGCGATCGGGGCGCGACGCGGGTGTCATGGGGCGGGGTTCGCGGCTGAAGCCGCTCCTACAGGGGAGAGGCGGTTCTTCGCATGCACTGGATATCGCGCTGTGTCGGGATGCCGGTCGCGACTTACGTCGCTCCTACAAAAGGAGTGCCAAATGGCGACACGGATGCTGCAGTGATGACGGTCAGCGCTTCTTGCCCTTGCCGCGGCCCTTGCCCTTGCCCTTTCCGCGTCCGCCGAAGACGCGCTCGCGGAAGGACTGCCAGCGGGACTGTGGCGCGGGGCGGGCGCGCACGGGCGGGGGTGCGTCCAGCGCCTGGGCGCCGATGGCGGGGGCGGTGAACTGCGCCCACATGCGGGCGGGCAGGCCGCCGCCGGTGACGTCGCGCATCGGGGTGTTGTCGTCGTTGCCCACCCACACGCCCACGGCCAGGTCGCCGGCCAGGCCGATGAAGAGGGCATCGCGGTTGTCCTGGGTGGTGCCGGTCTTTCCGAAGGCCGGCTGCGACAGGCGCGCGGCGCGGGCGGTGCCGTCGTTGACCGCGGCCTCCAGCAGCTGCAGCAGGGCGACACGCTCCTCGTCCTCCAGCACGGCATCGCCGGCGTGGTCGTTGGCGTCCGGGTGCTGCACGCCATGTGGTTTAACCGGCGCGACGGGCGAACCCAGCGCGGCGTAGGCAGCCGTCAGTTCCATCAGGTTGGTTTCCGACACGCCGAGCGCCAGCATCGGGTCGTCCTTCAGCTCGCTCTGGATGCCCAGGTCGCGCGCGGCGCGGATCACGGCGCGCGGGCCGACCTCCTCCGCGAGACGGACGGCCACGACGTTGCTGGACTGCGCGAACGCCTGGCGCAGCGTGATCGGGCCGCTGTAGTTGTCGTTGTAGTTGCTGGGCGTCCAGTCACCAATCGTCAGCGGCGTGTCGTCCACCATGGTGTCGAGCGTCATGCCGTCGCGCAGCGCCGCCAGGTACACGAACAGCTTGAAGGTGGAGCCCGGCTGGCGCTGCGCCTGCGTGGCGCGGTTGAAGGCGCTGTCGGCGTAGTCGCCACCGCCGACCATCGCCACCACCTCGCCGTTGGTGCGCATCGCCACCAGCGCCGCCTGCCCGACGCCGTCGCGCGCGCCGCTGCGCAGGGCATCGCGCACGACGCGCTCGGCCAGCGACTGCAGGCGCGGATCCAGCGTGGTCGGCACTTCGACCTCGCCGTAGGCGGCGTCGAACACGGCCTTGGCCTGCGGCGACACCCAGTCGGCGAAGTACGTGCCCACCGGCAGCGGGTCACGGCCCATGCGCAGGCGGGCGGGGCGGGCGTCGTCGGCCTCGGCCTGCGTGATTGCGCCGTGGTCGACCATCGCCTGCAGCACCACGCGGGCGCGCTTGCGGGCGCCGTCGAGGTTGTCGGTGGGCGCCAGCGTCGACGGGGCCTTGATCATGCCGGCCAGCATCGCCGCCTCGCTGAGCGACAGGTCCTCGGGCGCGCGGTCGAAGTAGTGGCGCGCCGCAGCGCGCAGGCCGTACACGCCGTCGCCCAGGTAGATGCTGCTCAGGTACCGCGACAGGATCTCGTCCTTGTCCAGGCGCAGCTCCAGCCACATCGCGATCAATGCCTCCTGGAACTTGCGCCGGAACGTGCGCTCGGACTCCAGGAACGAGGTCTTGGCCAGCTGCTGGGTGATGGTGCTGCCGCCCTGCTGGATCTCGCCGGCCTCGGCGTTGTGGCGGGCCGCGCGCGCGACGCCGCGCAGGTCGATGCCGAAGTGGTGGCGAAAGCGCCGGTCTTCGATCGCCAGCACCGCCTCGACGACGTGCGGGGGCAGCATGCGCACGTCGACGGGTTCGTCCTTGAGCTCGCCGCGCCGCGCGAATGGCGTGCCCTCGGTGTCGACCAGCACCAGCGTCGCCTCGGGCAAGGGCTCCAGCGCCCGCGACAGCGGCAGCGCCCAGCTCAGCCAGGTGAACACCAGCAGCAGCGCGGCAGCCACGACGCCGGTGGCGCGCCACGGGTTGGCGCGGACCCAGTCGCGCAGGCGACGCACGCGCGTGCGTGCGGGACGGGGAGCGGGGGACGCAGGTGCGCCGTCATCGGCGAAATCGGGCGCATCGACAATCTCGTTCATGCGCGGATTGTCGGCGGCGCCGTGGCATTGGATGCGTGAAGCGCGGCCCTGACGCGGGCCCCGTGTAGGAGCGACGTGAGCCGCGACCGCGACCCCCCACCTGCGACGCGTCCCTGTAGGAGCGGCTTCAGCCGCGAACACCGCGCCATTAAGCACGCGCCGCGCCCCCGATCGCGGCTGAAGCCGCTCCTACAAGTGTGATGCCGGGGGCCGCGCTGATGGCGGAAGCGGCGGCCTGTACCGGATATCCCGGTCGTGACTGACGTCGCTCCTACAAAGGAGTGGAACGCGCACCGGCACGCGAGCGGGATGCGAGCCGCACGACTGCCAAGCTCATCTGTAGGAGCGACGTGAGTCGCGACCGCGACATCCCACATACGACGCCCCTCCTGTAGGAGCGGCTTCAGCCGCGAACACCGCCGCATGAAACTCGCGCCGCGCCCCGATGGCGGCTGAAGCCGTTCTTACAAAGGCCCCGCCGCTTGAAACCGCCGGCCGGCAACCCGACGTTCGGAGCGTGACCCAACACCCTGACCCGCGACCGGTTCCGCCGGAGAAGCCATTGCCCACCGATTGCTGTGGCAGCGGGTGTGCGGTGTGCGTGGACGACACCTATCAGGAAGAGCTGGACGACTACGAGGCACGCCTTGCCGCATGGCGGGCGCGCAATCCGGCGGTCGATGACGACGGGAACCGCGGCAGCGGCTAGCCGACGGCTGCCGCGTGAGGCGTTACGTCGCCCACGGACGTTGTGAGAGGTCCGGGCCCGCGCGCCGGCTACCCGACCGACATGCGCGCGGGTTCGCGTTCGACCTGCACCGGTTCGCTGGCGCGCCCTGCGGGTGCCGACTGCCGCGCGCCCACGTCCAACTGCACGAGCGACGCCTCGACCGGCGCGGCCACCGCATCCTGCGTGCGCATGTGCCCGACGCGGCTTGACGGGTCATCCGGGTGGCCCTGGATCACGAACACGTTGGCGCCCCGGGCCAGCGCATCGGTCTGCGCGCTCAGCACCACGTGGTCGATCCGGGTGAGGCCGCGGGACTGCGCCAGCAGCGCCAGGCTGGCACTCATGCGCTCGCTGGCGTCGTCCGGCGTCCGGCCCAGGTCCCGGTCCAGCCGCTGGACGCCGGCGCGTGCCTGTTCAAGAAGCGGGTGGCCGGATGACGCGCGCGGCGCGTCGCTCGTCGAGAGGGATGGCATGGCCGGTTCGCCGCGGTCGACGCCGATGCGTCGTGCGTCCGTGCCGGCGGGTCGCAGCACCGGGGCGGCGGGGTCGACATGCAACAGCGTGCGCGTATGACGCTCGGCATCTTCGAACAGGTCGACGACGCCGTTGCGATGCCGCGCACGGGAGAGGTCATCGCGCGAGACCGCGGACCACGCCCCATCCACGTGCCGAGCGCCATGCCCCTCCAGGTTCCACAGCACGAGGTCATTACCGGACGCGTAGAGGCCAGCCGTTGGCGGATTGCCGTTCTCCGATTGAGGTCGGCCCCAGGCGTAGGCCCCGCCCTCGTCCAGCGCGGCGATCAACCGTGGCGCCTGTGCCGGCTGCAGGAACAGGTTCTTCACCGCCGTGTACTGGTGCGGGAGGTCGGGCTGCCCGGGCTGCCGGTCCAGCTGCGTCGGGTTGACCAGCGGGTCGGCGACAACCGCTCGCCACGCATCGGACAACGGGCTGCGCGGATCGGCGTTGCGGAGGGCGACGAGGACTTCGGCTGCGTGTGATGTGTGGACGCGGCCCGATTCGATGTAGTCGCGCCGAATGTCCTCCTTCCGAAAGGTGTCGATAGCGGAATTCACGGCGGCAACGGAATCCAGTCCGCCGTCGTCCATGGATCTCAACAGGCGCGGCGTCCAAAGGTCGCCACTCTGGTTCTGCAGCTTCATGACCACCGCGGCCAGGCGAACCTGGTCGTCGCGGTCCGCCTGTTGATAGAGGTCGGTTGCCTGGAGCCGACGCGCGATGCCGGTTATCAGCCGGTCGACCTGCGCTTCATCGCGATCATGGACGAACGACACGCCATCTTCGCTTCGCAGATATGCATTGAGATGCTCCATGGCCTCGCCATCGGGCGCCCGACCATCGTCATCCTTGATGGCCTTTCCAGTCCGCGCCAGATCCGCGGTCAGCTGTCGCTGGGCGGCTACCGAAAGAACCCAAGAAGGCTGCTGACGGTGCGCCCAGAGCTGGAATGCGGAAACAAGCTCGCCGGCTACGGCGGGATGCTGGCCGAGATCGGTCTGCAGCGTGCCGATGGAGTAGCCACTATTGCCGACGGGCCGCATCACTCCGTTGCGAATGTTGCCGGCGAACGACAGGCGGTGGGACACGTCTCGTCCGCCGAAGCCACCTTCGGATCCAATGCCGATCGCGAAATACGCGATCGCGCGAAGCTCGTGCTCAGTGAGCTGATTCGGGCTCTGGATAGCGTTTTGCTGCGGTGTCATCCTTGACTCCTACTTGATCGGATTATTCAGTCGACGTCTTGCGGGCACTCGGCGTCGGGCTGCTCAGCGGGCAAGGAATCAGCCCGCTGCAACGTGACGTACAGAAGGTGTCCCCGATTCCCGAAGGACTGGTACCACTCAAGGGCGTCGTCACGCAGGGCGAAGTAGTCCGACCAAGGACCGAACGACGGGCACTCGTCATCCTGACCGGGCGCGTAGCTCCTGCAGAGCCGCACCTCTAGTCGATCGCCATTGATCCGTCCCTCCAGGCGTCCGTCCTCACCTCTGCCGCGGCGGCGCTCGCCATCGCTCCAAATGCCGGTGACGACACCCCCGGTTTCAACGATTTCGACGATGGTGATTTGTCTCCAACCGCATTGCTCGCTGTAGACCCAATCCCCCGCAAAGTCGGAGGCGGCGGGTGTTGCTGCAGTAGCGCAGGAAGAAGTGAGCGCGGCCAACGCCAGCGCCATGAGCATCCGTGTCATGCGTGTCATCCGTGATCGAGCGAGTGGGTTTTATAGCCGAAGGCCGGGTCAGGCGCCAAGAAAAGCGATCCCGGCACCACGGTTCGTTACTTCCGCTGGCGGACGGTGGGTGCGACGGCCGCGCACGGGCGGCGATGCCGCCCGTGCAGCGGGGGCATCAATCACTGGCGACGCGTGCCGTGGCCGTCTTGACCTGCGCCATTGCATCCTTGCTGGCCCGGCTGGCGCACTCGTCGGTGTCCGGCTCGCCGAGGGGGTGCAGGTCGGCAAGCTCCTGGCAGACACGCGCGGCCGCCTCGTCGACCCGGGTCTTGAGCGTCTCCATGTCCGCGATGCGCCCGAGATCGAGATCGCTGGCGTCGACGACGGCGGTCTGCTCGGTCATCCGGATTTGTGTCGGCGCACCCGAGCCGGGGCGGAAGCCCCTCTCGTAGGTAATGCGTGGCGCAATGACAGTGACGGCCTCCAGCCGTGCACTGCCGGGCGCTGACTGCGCGGAAACGGGGCCGGCAGCCGCCAGGCAGAACGTGGAGGCAACGGTTGCAGCCAGGAGTGTGGTGGTTCGGGTCATGATCATTCTCCTTCGGTGCCAGGCGGCACGTCGGGCGATCCGGGCAACGCAGGTCGCATCGAGGCTGGCGGAAGGCACCTGCCGTCCGGAGACGTCGTCGCAAGCGCGATGAGCGCCCGGAGCAGTCGGCCAGCGACTTGAAGCCGCATGGACCGTTTTGGCCTGGCGCCGGGCGCACCCGGAGTCCGGACCGCAGCTGCCGAACCGGCAGCGGGCACCCGCCGGATCAGAAACGGCGGATGCGCGGATCCTACGCCGCGTTTCCTTCGACGGCCGTGAATCGAACGGGCAATGCCCCGGGCCGCCGGGCGGCGCATACCCATGCCAACTCCATGCCCAAGCATGGCGAGCCATGCCTTCCGGCAGGCTGCGCCTGCCACCGCCCTGCGGCATGATCGGCGTTCCCCGGGGGCGTGGCCCTCGACCGACCACGGAGTGTCCATGCGCCGCGTACTTGTCGTCTCCGCACTGTCCCTCGCCCTGCTGACCGCGTGTTCCACGGTCCCGCCGACCGTCGCCACCGCCCCGGCCACCACCACCACGCAGGCCGCCGCCACCTCCGAGGACGCGCGCCTCAATGCATGGTTCGAGCGCAAGTACGAGGAAGAACTCCAGTTCAGCCCGATCCAGATGACCTTCCTGGGGCGCAAGGACCGCTACTCCGAGATCGACGACATGTCGCGCGAAGCCGCCGACCGGCAGCTGGCATGGCGCGAGGCCGCGGTCGAGGAGATGCGCTCCACGTTCGACTACGACGCACTCAGCGATGCCGCCAAGCTGTCGTGGGACCTGTACGAGTACCAGCTGGAAGCGGCCAGGGCATCCCACCCGTTCGCCGACCACGGCTATCCGTTCGAGCAGATGGGCGGCATGCAGTCGCAGATGCCGACCTTCATGATCAACTTCCACAAGGTGGAAGAGGAATCCGACTACACCGCCTACATCGCGCGCCTGCGCCAGGTGCCGCGCGCCTTCGGCCAGCTGATGGACCAGGTCAAGCGCTCGGCCGAGCTGGGCATCCGCCCGCCGCGCTTCGCGCATGAGGGCGTCATCGACCAGGGCACCAAGGTCGTCACCGGCGCGCCGTTCACCGACGGCGACGACAGCGCGCTGTGGGCCGACGCGCAGGCCAAGGCCGACGCGCTGGTGAAGGCCGGCAAGATCGACGAGGCGCGCGCCACCGAGCTGAAGGCCGAGGCCCGCGCGGCGCTGGTCGAGGCGGTGAAGCCGGCCTACGACGGCGTCATCAGCTGGTTCAAGGCCGACATGCCCAACGCTGCGGTCAACCCGACCGGCGTCGGCACGCGCCACCCCAACGGCGCGGCGTACTACGCGCAGCGCCTGAAGGCGTCGACGACCACCGACCTGACCGCCGACCAGGTGCACCAGATCGGTCTGGACGAGGTGAAGCGCATCCGCGGCGAGATGGAAGCGCTGAAGGACAGGGTCGGCTTCGAGGGCGACCTGCAGGCGTTCTTCAAGTTCATCGCCACCGACCCGCAGTTCAAGTACCCCAACACCGACGCCGGCCGGCAGGCCTACATCGACGATGCCACCAAGGCCATCGCCACGATCAAGCAGCAACTGCCGAACTACTTCGGCCTGCTGCCGAAGGCCGACATCGTGGTCAAGCGCGTCGAGCCGTTCCGCGAGGTCGACGGCGCCGCGCAGCACTACTACCCGAGCACGCCCGACGGCAGCCGCCCGGGCGTGTACTACGCGCACCTCTCGGACATGAACGCGATGCCCAAGCCGGAGCTGGAGGTGATCGCGTACCACGAGGGCCTGCCGGGCCACCACATGCAGATCGCCATCGCGCAGGAGCTGGAAGGCGTGCCGGAGTTCCGCAAGCAGGCCGGCTTCACCGCGTACTCGGAAGGCTGGGGCCTGTATTCGGAATGGCTGGCGCGCGAGATGCCGGGCACCTACACCGACCCGTACTCCGAGTACGGCCGCCTGACGTCCGAGATGTGGCGCGCAATCCGCCTGGTGGTCGACACCGGCATCCACGCCAAGGGCTGGACGCAGGACCAGGCGGTGGCCTTCATGTCCGAGAACAGCTCGATCCCGAAGCAGGCGGTGGAGGCGGAAATCCGCCGCTACATCACCTGGCCGGGCCAGGCGACGGCCTACAAGATCGGCATGATCCGGATCCAGGAGCTGCGCGCGAAGGCCGAAGCCGAACTGGGCGACGACTTCGACATCCGCGGCTTCCACGACGCCATCCTCGGCGGCGGCGCCATGCCGCTGGACCTGCTGGAGCGCCGCATCGACCAGTGGATCGAGGAAGAAAAGCAGGCGTAACCAGCCAGCCTGCTACGCCGCGTACGTGTAGCAGGAAGCAGATGGAAAGCCCGGCGATTGCCGGGCTTTCTTTTTTTGCGTGCCCGGATTTCGCCCCGCGTGCACCTGCCGTGTGCTCCGCTTGCGCGATTGATCCGGCGACCCGCGCTGCATGGGCGGGCCGGATCCGCTCCCGACACGGCCGGGCCGTGTCCACCAGCAAGGAGAAAGCCACGATGGCGGCCACACTCGACCGGGACCTTCCCCGCGCAGTCCACCCCTTCCACGCCGTGCTGCTCGCCGGTACCGTGCCGCTGTTCCTGGCGGCGCTGCTGAGCGACATCGCCTACAGCCGCAGCTACCAGGTGCAGTGGTTGAATTTCTCGTCCTGGCTGATCGCCGGCGGCCTGCTGCTGGGGGCCGTCGTGCTGGTGTTCGCCCTGGTTGACCTCGCGCGCACGCGCTGGCGCGGCGGGTCGGCACTCGTCCATGCCGGCCTGGTGCTGGTGGCGTGGGTGCTGGGCTTCATCAATGCGCTCGTCCACGCACGCGATGCGTGGGCGACGATGCCCGCCGGCCTGGTGCTCTCGGCCATCGTCGCCGTGCTGTTCGTCGTGGCGACCTGGTTGGCCTTCTCCGGCCGTCGCATGGGAGGTGCCCGATGAAGCGCTCGCGGCTGTTTTTCGCAATCGCGGCCTGCACTGCACTCGTCGCGTGCGGCGGCGAATCCGAACCCATGGAATACGGGCCCAATCCCACGCTCCCGGAGCGTGAGCGCGGGCTGTTGCCGGACATGAAGATCGCCGACCCGGCCGGGTGGGGCGACCGCAGGCCGGTGGTGCCGCCGGGGTATTCGATCTCCGCCATCGCCACCGACCTCAGGATCCCCCGGCAGACGATCGTGCTGCCCAACGGCGACATCCTGGTGGCCGAAGGCCGGGGTGGCGGGGCGCCCAAGCTCACGCCCAAGGACGTGATCGCCGGATACATCAAGGCGCAGGGCAACACGTCGGTCGAGAGCGGCGACCGCCTCACCCTGTTGGGCGACCGCGACGGCGACGGTGAGTACGAACTGCAGACGGTGTTCGCCGACGACCTCAACGCGCCGTATGGCCTGGCGCTGGTCGACAACCGCCTGTACGTCGCCAACCAGGACGCGCTGGTGCGGTTCGACTACCGCGAGGGCCAGACGCGTGCCAGCGGGCCGCCTGAGAAGGTCGCGGACCTGCCGTCCGAGATCAACCACCACTGGACCAAGGCGATGACCGCCAGTCCGGACGGCCGCTACCTGTACGTCGGCATCGGCTCCAACAGCAACATCACCGAGCGCGGGATGATGGCCGAGGCCGACCGCGCCCTGGTGTGGCAGATCGATGCCGAGACCGGCATGCACAAGCCGTACGCCACCGGCCTGCGCAACCCGACCGCGCTGGCGTTCCAGCCGGGCACCAACCAGTTGTGGGCGGTGGTCAACGAGCGCGACGAACTCGGCCCCAACCTCGTCCCCGATTACCTCACCTCGGTACGCGAAGGTGGCTTCTACGGCTGGCCCTACAGCTACTGGGGCAAGAACGTGGACCCGCGCGTCATGCCGCAGGACCCGGACAAGGTCGCCTCGGCGATCACGCCGGACTACAGCCTGGGTTCGCACGTGGCCGCGCTGGGGCTGGACTTCTCGACGGCCGCCATGGGCGCGCAGTTCGCCGACGGCGCGTTCGTGGGCGAGCACGGCAGTTGGAACCGACGCGACCCGG
>Ga0208375_1001229_pt1 | contig 30291 bp, 30 predicted proteins | sample RifOxyD1_FD_184038 | JGI IMG/M metagenome (GOLD analysis project Ga0208375, IMG submission 184038) | Soil microbial communities from Rifle, Colorado - Rifle Oxygen_injection D1 (SPAdes) | ecosystem: Environmental > Terrestrial > Deep subsurface > Rock core/Sediment | place: Rifle, Colorado...
CTACTACTGTGCCGTTTAAACCCAAGGTAGTAATAGTATAAATTTTATTTTTTTGAAACATAAAAATCGCTTTCCTTATTTCTTCTCCTCTATCTTAAAACTAAGCTAAAATTTTGTCAAATTGCCCCTTTGTCTAAAAAATAGTAAAATAATATTATATAAATAAAAATATGAAAAAAATTTTACTTTTAACTACTTGCTTATTCCTCTTACTGCCACTTTTGGCTAAAGCCGACATGGGGCCAAAGCCCAGCATGACCTTTAACTTTATTTACGAAACACCAAATGCTCCAAAAATAATTAGTGGCCAATTATTTTACTGCTTAGATGACACTTGCCAAAAAACAGAAGCCCTAGAAGAAATGGGACCACAAAGATTTGAGTGTCAGCCAGAACAAAATAGCTGCTTTTCAATGACTTATGGCTATTTCCCTGATAAGCGTCAAAAAATAGCTATTACTTTTGAAGATAAAATCAGAGAAAGTGCAGTTTTTACCACCAACAATTTTGATTCTTTTTTTGATGTCTATGTCTATGGCGATGACTTAAAATTAAACGATAAATTAAAAATAAAAGAAACGACTAGCCTAAAAAAACTTGGTCGTTCACTACCATTTTTTCAATTACCAAATATACTCTTTACTATTATTATAGAATTATTATTGATCAGCTTATTATTTTGGCGTGCATTATCTAAAAAAATCTTCCTTTCTGTATTATTCGCCAATATTATTTCCTTAACTATTTTTTGGGGCATTTTGTACCTTGGTCTTCTGTTGCCAAATATTAGTAAGCTAATTAATCTATTTTACTTAGAATTATTAATCTTTATTTTTGAGGGTTTATTTATCTATTGGTTTAATCAAAAAAATATCTCCCCTATAAAAGCTCTGGCTATCAGTTTTTTACTAAATGTCTGTAGTTTTCTTAGTGGCCTTATTCTCTTCCCTTTTTTAATTTAAAATACTCAATCCAAGGGACTTTTGATATTTTCCCAAAAATCTCGCGCCACCGAAGTGTAAATTTCGGTGGTTTTCAAACTACTATGCCCTAATAATTTTTGGATATAGCGAATACTCACACCACTCTCTAATAAATGCGTCGCAAAACTATGACGCAAGCTATGACAGCTGACATCAGTTTTGATTCCGACCTTCTTGCAGGCCTGCTCAAATATTTTCTGTGCTGTTCTAATAGTCACGTGTCCCTTATTTTCAAAACCTGCAAATAAATATTTTTGCCCTGCCGGCAAAGTCGCTAAATATTTACGCGTTAATTCCAAACTACTTTGGCTTAACAAAGTATATCTGTCTTTATTACCTTTGCCTCCGCGCACAAAGACAAATTTATTGGCTAAATCTAAATCCCTGATCTCCAAAGACACCACTTCTGACACACGCAAACCTGAACCATACAATAAACTCAAAAGTAATTTGTGCTTAATATTTACAGTGACTGTAAGCAAACTTTGAATTTGTATTTTAGACAAAACTTGCGGCAAATGTTTTTCCCGCTTGGGCCTCACGACACTAAAAAACAGCCGCCTTTTCAGCACCTGCTCATAATAAAACTTTAAAGCCGAAATAACGAGATTTAAAGAAGTGTTAGTATAATTTTGACCTTTTAAAAATAATAAAAAGTTTTTGACATCTTGCGCATCTACTGCTCTGGCAGATTTACCACAAAAATCCAAAAACTTTTGATTATGCGCTAAATAACTTTTAATAGTCCGTCTACTAAAACCCCTAATAATTAATTCTTGAGCTAAAGTAGCTAAAGGATGACTAGTAGACAAGGCTAAAGACCTGTTTTGAACAGGTAATAAATCGCTCTTCATAAAGACTTCTGATTAATACTTAACTATTTACACTTTGGCCTAAATTAGCTAATATGTCAATAGGTGCGTATATACAGTGATAAGTGGAAATTCGCTTCGCTCTTTCCACTTATCGCGCGCGGTTACCCCCGCTGCTGGGTTTGTTCGCTCCGCGAACATCACCCATCACCGGGTATCCAAAACGCCCTCCTCCGCCTCCGGCGGATGTCGTGCGCTTCGGATTACCCGCGCGCGTTAGCTGAAATATTCCTTTTCTTTTAATGAATAAATAAGCTATAATTTACAATGATTCTCAAATTTCTTTTTCTTTATTTTAGAGGGGAACCTGCCTGTCGGCAGGAGCAGATGTTTCCTCCGCTACGCTTCGGAAACGATTTTATTTATAAGAGGAAAAAGGGTATAATAATACTGTTTAATACGGAAATAATTTATGCCAAAAATTAAGGATATACCCAAAATAGATCGTCCAAGAGAACGGTTTCTCAAAAAAGGGGCAGATGCACTTTCAAAAAGTGATCTTTTGGCAATTCTTTTAGGTAGCGGAATTAAGGGGAAAAATGTTAGGCAACTTTCTGAAAATATCATCAAAAAATTTGGTAAAAACTTTTTGAATATAACCGTTGATGATCTTTTAGAAATTTCGGGAATTGGGCAAGCAAAAGCCCTGCAAATTGCATCTGCGATATCATTAGTGAAAAGATTTTATGACGAAAGCAAAACTAACGAAATTGTTATAAAAAATTCTCAAGATGTTTTATCCCTTACTTACGATTTAAGAGATAAGAAAAAAGAACATTTAGCTTGCCTTTATTTAAACGCACGAAATGCTTTACTAAAAAAAGAAGTTATCAGTGTTGGTGTTTTAGATAAGACATTATTACATCCGAGAGAAATTTTTTATCCAGCCACAGAATTAAACGCTGCTAGTGTCATTTTAATACACAATCACCCTTCGGGTGATTGTTCGCCAAGCGAAAAAGATATTGAAATTGTTGAAAAAATTGCGCAAGCGGGCGAAATAATGGGTATCCCCGTTATTGATTTCATCATTATTTCCGAAAATGGACACTATAGTTTTTTTGAAAAATTAAATAAGCAAAATAATAATTTTGATTATGTTGCAGACGGATTACAAGGCACTCTTTTCGCCTTACTTGAAATTGAAAAACCTACCTACGATGTAACGACTATACAAAAAATTGACAAACCATATTTCTACTTTACAAAAACGCAAAATAATACCTTCCAATTACGGAATAGAAGATATTTAGGCAATAAATATAAACTGCTCGGATTTATCGAAGATATTGTTGCTGAAAAATGCAATGAAATAAAATCATTTTGTGATATTTTTGCAGGCACAGGTGTTGTCGGAGAAAGATTTAATAAACCAGAAATAAAAATTATTTCTAATGACTTCCTTTTTACAAATTATGTTTGTCTAAAAACGTTTCTTGGCACAAATACACCTATTCAGAACATTGCGGATAAAATTGATACTCTCAATAGTTTAAAGACCGATCAGGATAATTATTTTTCAAAATACTTTGGTAATACCTATTTTTCACTAGAAAATGCTAGAAAGATTGGGGCAATCCGTGAAGAAATAGAAAAAATTGCCGAAACGGAAGAAGAAAAAAACATTCTGATCTGTTCCTTAATTTATGCTGTTGATAAGGTTGCGAATACAGTCGGACATTATGATGCTTTTCGTAAAGATTTAGACATGCTACAATCAGTAAAACTTTTAGCCCCAGATATTGACCACCTAAATAATGGAAATAACGCTATTTTCAAAGAAGACGCAAATATCTTGATTAGAAAAATTGTTTGCGATGTTTTATACATAGATCCGCCCTATAACTCGCGTCAATATTCAGATGCCTATCATTTACTGGAAAATTTAGCTGAATGGAAAAAACCTAATGTTGAAGGAGTGGCAAAAAAAATGGATCGCTCTCACATAAAAAGTTCCTATTGTCTTAAAAATGCTACACAAGCATTTGAGGATTTGATTAAAAATGCAAATTGTAAACATATACTATTGTCTTATAATAATACTGGGGATTCAAAGGATGGACGTTCAAATGCTAGAATAAATGACAATGATATTTTACGAATATTAAAAAATAAAGGTGAAGTAGAAATTTTTGAAAGAGATTATAAGGCCTTTACCGCGGGCAAAAGCAATGGAGATGGGAATGCGGAAAGAATTTTTTATTGCAAAGTAAACTAAAACTATGAAAAAAACTTGGTCATTATCAACTACCGTTAGAAGTCCAGAGAGAATTCTTCCGTTTCTAAAAGTATTAAAAGAAATAGAAGGAGAAAATTTTGATAAAATTGGACAAGAAAAATTTCAGATGCTTCTAATTCAGAATAGACTATATAAACCTACCGGATTAAATAGTACCCAACTCGGTTACTACGAAACGCTAGAAGACAAAATGAAAATTACGGAGGCAGAAGAAATTTTTGGAACTATGGTAGAAAGATCCAAAGAGTTACAAAAAGACAGAGGTTTAAGAGGGAGAACGTCAGTAGCCCCACTAACTAAAATGGGGTTAGCGGTAGCCAAAAAATCTACAGGACAGGTGGAAATAACAGAACTTGGAAATGCTTTCCTAGAAAATAAAATTGACATTGGATACGTATATTTCAGATTCTTCATCAAATGGCAAATCCCAAACCTTGATAGTGCTGATTATAAACTTGAAGACGGATACGACATTAAACCATTTATCGGAGTTCTACATCTAATTAGTGCTGTAAATGAAAAATCCAAAGAATCAGGAGAAAAAGAGAAAGGAATTAGCAAAGAAGAATTTTCTTTATTTTGTCCAACTCTCATAAATTACAGAAAAATCGAGTCATATTCAAAAAAAATTATCGCACTACGAACAGATCTAAAAAGTAAAACAAAACAAGAACAGAGAATAATTTGGGATAAATACAAAAAAGCTTTTGCTCGAGAATTTCTAGGTACAAATAAAACAACAGAAATTCAAAAACTCTTACAAAATCTCAAAGACTACGGGGACAATGCAATTAGGTATATCCGCTTAACTCGATATATACATATTCGAGGTGGTGGTTTTTATATTGACTTAGAGCCAAGAAGATCGGTCGAAATCAATGCATTACTAGATTTTGATAATGCTCAATCTAAAGTTTTTTCCTCAAAAGAAGAATACCTAGGGTATATTTCAAACATTTCAAAACCAATCTTACCGTGGGAGACAAAAGAAAAACTGAACGAAATAATCAAGCAATTACTTGAAGATATAAAAATATATACCACTGAAACGAGACAAAAGCCAAAATCATTCCCAGATCACAGAGAATTTGACAATGATAACCTAAAAAAATTCATCAATGATTTACGAAACTATCGAAGAGAGTTACAAGATCATGAAAATCATAGAAAATCACAGAATACAGAACAAATTAAGGAATACATTGAAAATCTTGAAAACATCTTTAAAGCCGATGATAGACCTGTACTTCTTGAAAAATTATCCACCCTTGGACTAAACGCTCTAAACGATGCAATCAAAATACAACCAAATTATCCAGTCGGTGATGATAATGAACCAACATTCACAGCACCAGCAAACACGCCAGACATAGAATGTTTTTATCAAAGTTTTAATGCTATTTGTGAGGTGACAATGCTGACAGGCAGAGATCAATGGTACAACGAAGGACAACCAGTAATGAGACACTTAAGAGATTTTGAGAATAAACATAACGATAAAACTACTTACTGCTTATTTATTGCCCCTCAAATGCACAGAGATACTATAAACACCTTTTGGACAGCCATAAAATACGAATACGAGGGCAATAAACAAAGAATAATCCCTTTATCAATAAATAATTTTGTGTCTCTTTTAAAAGTACTCGTCCAAATAAAATCGAAGAATAAATTTCTAAAACACAGCGAAATTGCTCGTCTTTATGATGAGATAATAAATTCATCAAATTCTTTTAGTGATTCCGATGGTTGGCTTAGAAATATTCCCACCGCCATTTCGTCATGGCAAAAAAGTTTAAATTTTTAACTCTGAGTATGAAAAAAAATATTATCTACAACGACGATTGCATAAACATACTCAATACAAAAATTGATAAGGGTTCTATTGATCTTGTCTTTGCCGATCCTCCGTACAATTTATCTGGCAATGGTTTGAAGTGGCAAGGAAGTAAAACTGGTGGAGATTGGTACATGGTAAATGAGCATTGGGACAAAATGACTGCCCCCGAATATCTACAATTTACAAGAAAATGGATCGGAACTTGCCATAAAATTTTAAAAAACACAGGCTCAATCTACATTGCATGTAGTTATCACAATATAGGTGAAGTAATGATTGTTTTGAAACAATTAGATTTCAAGATAAATAATATTATTACTTGGTACAAGACGAACGCAATGCCAAACATGACAAGACGAGTATTTACCCATGCAACAGAATTTGTAATTTGGGCTGTCAAGGGTAGTGGCTGGACTTTTAATTATAAAAAAGTTAAAGAAATAAACCCCGAAAAACAAAAAGACGGAACAGAAAAACAAATGCGTGATTTTTGGGAATTACCCTTAGTCCAAGGCAAAGAGCGAGTGCGGGGAAAAGACGGAAAAGCGTTGCATCCAACTCAAAAACCCGAAGAAATGCTAAAAAGAATTATTTTAGCAAGCTCCAATAAGGGCGACATTGTTTTAGATCCATTCTTAGGAAGCGGAACAACTGCGGTTGTGGCTCAAAAATATGGTCGCAAATGGATTGGAATTGAGAAAGAGAAGCAATATTTTAAGATTGCGGAAAATAGGTTAAAAAACTAATTATGACATTAATAGAACTAATAAAAAACGGACTGAAAGATGAAGACAGGGCAATTTTGCCTCATTTAGATTTTTTAAAAAATGACGATGAAATAATTGAAAGTATAAAATCAGTAAATCTGCTAAATTTTGACAACAACCATGAAAATCAAGAAACTGAGCAAACTCAATAATGCTTTCTCGTACTCTTATTTTGATTGGGACAATATCAATCAAATTAATTTTATAGATAAAAACGGCAACTCTAAAACTAGAGATGGTGCCTTTATTAAAAATAATATTCTTTTTGCTGAAAATGGGAATGGAAAGTCAAAATTAGTAGATATTTTTAAATCTATTAATGGGAGCACGGATATCATTGAAAAACATAGAGACTGGGAAAATAATGCTCAAGAAATAAAGGTGATTTTAGATGATAATTCAGAGATTAATTTTTCCACGCATTGGAGCACTGATTCGCTAAAAGATAAATTTATCTTTTTTGACAAACATTTTATTGATACTTTCGTTCATTCTACAGATCCACATCGCACAGACACGCCTCAACGAAGGCAACAGCGCGGCAAAAATATAGTGTATCTAGGAAATTTTGCTGAATATAATTTAGAAATTGATAGAGTGAATGCTCTTAAGGACGCGATTTCTAAAAAAAATTGCATGTTTTCAGAAACAGAGTCAACTAAAATTAATGGGGTACTTAACTTAGGTAATATCACAAAGCAAACACTACTCTCAAAAAAACATGAGATTGAAACTTTGGAAATAGCTGAATTACAAACAAAAAAAGACGAATTAGTAAAACTAGAAACGGAACTTGAGAAATTTTCTCAAGCATTAAAAGATAAAACTAAAATATCTATACTAAACCAACTTTTAGAATCAAAAGATAACTTTTCCCTAAAAATAAAGGCCGTTGAGGATGTTGTAGAAAAAGAGGTGGAGCTTCGCCCCAGCGCAATCTTTTCATTCACGGTTGCGAAAGGTGTTCAGCAAACATTGCACAAAATTGCACACAAAAAGGATTTTATAAAACAAGGATTAGAAACAATCACAGGCTCAACAATAGAATGTCCTTTTTGTGAGCAGAAAATAAAAAAAGATGATTACCTCCAAATAATAAAAGATTATCAGGAAATTTTTGATGAAACTTTTTCAAAAGAAGAGGAAAATATTAAAATACTACTTTCAAAATATAGGACTCTACTTGAAAACTTGAAAGATTTACAAGCACCTACTCAAAATCAAATTTTCCTAGATGAGGCAAAGAAATTTATTACAATACAGGAAGTATTACCCATTCTTTCTCTTTCTGAACAACAAAAAACTATAATTAAAGCTGAGTTGACTCTTGTTTCAAAAAAAGAATCAAAGATTTTGGAAAAAGTAGATGGCTCAAATATAGAAAAAATAAAAATTATTATCGCGGAAGCAACTACTTTGGTTGCTTTTTACAATGAAATAATACAAAAGATCAACACTAGAGTTAAACAACTTAAAGATGACGCAAACAATGGCAGACTTGAAACTAAAAAATTAGAATACGAAACAACTGTAAAAACACTAAGGAATGATATTTTTTATATTGACAATAAGACAGTTTTTGTAAATTACTTTCACGCAAATGATCAAGAAAAAGAAAATAAAAAAGTGGTTGATGGGTTGGAAAGAATATATCAAGTTATGAAAACTAAAATTGTTGAAGAGTTTAATAAATTTATTACAGATTATTTTTCTGTGATTCAGGATTTTGTTAAAGAAATTAGTCCGTCAATGGAAATTCTCGAAGTTGCCGGCGAAGGAAGCTATAACAGAAATAATCGAGAGCCTGCACTTTGTGGATTTCGTATTGAATACAATAGACAAGACTGCTCGAATAGTTTGAGTGAAGGTGAAAAACAAGTTATTGCGCTAGCTTTCTTTTTTGCTCGTCTTAAAAAGGAACCGAATAAGAACAAAGTTATTATTTTAGATGACCCAATAACCAGTTTTGATACAGGAAAAAGAAAGTCAACTGCAGAGCTAATACAAAGAGAATCAAAGGACTTTGATCAGTTGTTCGTTTTCACTTGCGATCCTTTGTTTAGGGAATATTGTTTAAAACAAATTTCGGATAGAAACTTTTACTATATTTTCAAGACGAGAGGATCTTCGGCTATTCACTATGTCCCCACAAAAAAAGAAACTATCTATTCTTCATTTGAAGATGAATTTAAAAATATCGAAAATTCTCAAGGTTCAAACGAAAATGTTATCATCTTTGGACAAAAATTAAGATTTTGTTTAGAAACAAAAATCAAAGAAGATTATTTTGGATATTCAGAAGATAAACTATCTAGTATGATTGAACAAGTGGCGGGCAAAGGTAAAGAGAAATTTGAAAAGCTAATTGATAATAAAGATATAATTTTACAGATTTATAGTTATTGTAACACAGGAGGTCTCGCACATTACCCAAGAGATGGATCAACATCATGGAATGAATTAAAAGACAAGATTAAACAATATTTAAGTCTAGATCTATAATTTTAAACAACACACCTACCTATATAAAACAAACAGTCACCCACCCCTTGAACCCCTTCCTTTCTGCCTGTTTGTTTAAAAATAAAAAAATTTTGGGCTCGGGCATTCACCCCTTTATCCCCTCTGCCCTTCGCCCAAAAATGAAAAAAAGAAATTTACAAATAATAAAACAAGTAAAATTAAGAAAAGGAATACATCAGCCAACACCGCGTATGCGGCTTAGCTCACACCAATACTATAGTTGAAATTTAGAGTTAAAAGTGCTTAAATTAGCTTAGGCACTTTTATTTTAAAGCCAAGTAAAAAGTGTAAGCTTGCGCCTACATTGCTTCGCTCGCTTAGGCGGTTCCCCTCGTTATCACTTCGGGATATTTTACCGCCCCGCTCACTCGCAACGTCGCATACGCTGGCCTGATAAGTGGAAATTCGCTTCGCTCTTTCCACTTATCGCGCGCGGTTACCCCCGCTGCTGGGTTTGTTCGCTCCGCGAACATCACCCATCACCGGGTATCCAAAACGCCCTCCTCCGCCTCCGGCGGATGTCGTGCGCTTCGGATTACCCGCGCGCGTTGTACGAAATATTTTTCAATATTTTTTCTCTAATAAGAATTTTTTGTTGAAGAATTTAAAAAAGGAATGGAATTTTTATTTTAATGAGGGGGATATAAGGTATTTTTTGCTCCGTTCCTCCGCAAAAAATAAATTTATTATTTAATGGAAAATTGTTATAATACCACTGTAAAAAACACTATGGCTAAAAAAACTCAATCCACAAGATTAACAAATCAACATAAAGAATCTCAAGGTGTAGTTGGTATATTTGGAGATGGAGCAAAGTCTCACGATATAACAGTTGGTAAAATTTCACACCTTGTAATCGAACAACTTGAAAAGGAATTTCTTCAATTATCTTTTAGATATAGAACAAGTATCAAAAAGGAGGAAATAAACGAAGCGCTAAAGAAAATTGATCCAGAATTGGGGCAAACCCTTTTTGTGTCAAATTCAAGTATTATCCCAGATGGCGGAATAATTGAAGTAAAAGATGATAATGGCAATTGGAGAGTATTACTTGTAACAGAAGCTAAACATCAGGGGAAAGACATTGAAAATATCCAAAAAGGAAATCAAGTTGGTAAAAACAACAATCAAGACCTGATGGCTGCTGGTAATGCAATAGAAAGATCACATAAAAACATATCAGAAATTGCTAACTTTATGCTATATGAATCCCATTTTCCCTATATCTTATTTTTGGAAGGATCAAATTTTCTTACCGAAACTATTTCGATTAAAAGACCTGATGGAAGAGTGGTCACACTTAATTATAATTCAGGGATGCTAAATAGATTAGACAGATTGACCTCTGCAAATTATGGAATGCCAATTAACACTAATTTATGTAAAAATAAATTTGTTAAACATAAAGATAAAACCTTCATGCTTCAAGCAGCTTCAATATATACACAAGGTAATGGTGGAAAATGGGATGCAAAAGAAATGTTTGACATTATGATTGAAATTTCAACAATCTCTCTTCAAGTATTAGGAAGTGAGTTATTTAAACAGTTAACCAAGCGAAAATAAGAGATTTATTCATTTAACATAATCTGACAATGGCAAGAAATGCAACAAACAAATTATTGCAAAAGGCTAAAGAATCAAAGAGTGATGAGTTTTACACTCAACTTTCAGATATAGAAAGTGAATTGCAACACTACAAAGGTCATTTTAAAGATAAAGTGGTTTTTTGTAATTGCGATGACCCTAGAATTAGCAATTTCTTTAATTATTTCGCTTTAAACTTCAAAGAGTTGGGATTAAAGAAAATAATAGCTTCTTGCCATAGAAAACAAGAAAGAAATTTATTTAATACTAAAGAATTTGAAAGTGGTTTTTATTATGAATATTCAGGTGCTCCAAAAGAAAAAATAAACCCAAGTTCAAATGACATGATTCATTTTAAAGGAGATGGCGATTTTCGTAGTGCTGAATGCATTGAACTATTAAAACAATCAGATATTGTTATTACCAATCCTCCATTTTCATTATTCAGGGAATACGTAGATCAATTAGCGAAATACGATAAGAAATTTTTGATAATTGGCAACGTTAATGCTATTACCTATAAAGAAATTTTTAAATTAATTAAGAAAAACAAGGCGTGGCTAGGAATAAATCTAGGTAGAGGTATTTCAGGTTTTATTGTACCAGAACACTACGAGCTTTACGGAACGGAAGCTCGTATCGATAGTCTTGGAAATAGAATAATCTCCCCAAATAACTGTTTATGGCTAACTAATTTAGACACATCAAAAAGGCACGAAGACATTAATCTTACAAAGAGATATTTTGGAAACGAAATTGATTATCCTCGTTACGATAACTATGATGGAATTAATATAGATAAAACAAAAGATATTCCTTTAGATTATGCAGGTGTTATGGGGGTGCCTATAACCTTTTTACATAAATACAATCCAGAGCAGTTTGAATTAATTAAATTTAGAAAAGGAAATGATGAAAAGGATTTGTCAGTAAACGGGAAATGTCCTTATTTTAGAATTTTAATCAGAAATAAACGCGTTCAGAAGACTGGCAGCTGTCACGCAAGAATTGCAACAGATCAATGTCAGGAATATCAAATGATACCAATACAGACTTTATTATGATAAAGACAATAACTATCCTAAATTTTAGAGGCATAAGAGAACTAAAAGATTTTGAACTCAAAAATCTTTCATTGCTTGTTGGTGAAAATGGAACAAGTAAAACCTCTATTTTAGAAGCGATAAATTTTTGTCTTTCTCCTTATTTTATATCTGGAAGAATAAAACATACAGATTTTTACAAAGGTGAAGATGTTGAGATAAAAATTATTTTGGAATTTGATGAAAATTTTAAAGTCTTTTTACCTGATGGCTATACCAAACAAGAGGTTGAATGCAATAAGGTTTGTTTGGAAATAAAAAAGAGAGATAGGGCGACTCCCAAAAAGGCATTTTCAGACATTGTTGTTGTCTCTCATTATGTTTTACCAAACAGAGATAAAGATAATGAAAATGGTTGGGAAATAACACGAGGAACAGGATCAAAATTTAAATTTGATGAAAGACAGTTGTCTTTTCCTTTGGGGTCAGAAGGGTTGCCAAAAAGTTTTTATTTTCCAAAAAACAGAGAGAAACAATTACAAAGAGGCTTTAATTCTTCTATTTCTTCAGTTTTTGATGACTTTAATTGGAGATTTAATAAAGAAGTAAGAAAAATTGAAACAGAAGAAAATTTTTGTGGAGAAAAATTTTCATCTCAAAAAAATAACTTTGAATCTAGTATTTTAGAAAAAATTGATGAACAATCACAAAAAAAGACATTTCAAGCACTTAATGAAAAACTTGAAAAAATAGGTTTACCAAGAGCCGATCTGTCATTGGTTGATTGCAATGCGCCTTTCGATAGTGCTTTTCTTTCTCAAAAATTGGACAGTTTGGATTTGCCAATATCTCAACTCGGATCAGGCGTTGAGATGGTGGTTTCTCTATTGTTTTTGGAAACAATGGCAGAAATTTCAAAAGAAAATATTTTAATTTTAATTGATGAGCCAGAATTACATTTGCACCCCGAATTACAAAATAATTTTATAAATCATATAGTTTCAATTTCTGATGAAACTCAATTTTTATTTTCTACCCACTCTCCGCTTTTTGTTAAACAAACTTTGAATAATGATAACAGCAAGACACACATTCATTGTTTGGAAAAAGAGAGTGGAGAGGTAAAAATTTTAGAACTTGAAAAAAGAGTTTTGCCCTATGTTTCAGCAAACGAAATAAATTTAATTGCTTTCGGCTTAGCAACCGAAGAATATCATAATGAGCTTTATAATGAGCTTGAAATAAATTTTTGGAATGATCCAGGCAATGATTTTAAAACATTGAAACAAAGCGGAAGTTATGATAATAATGACTGCCGTCAAATTATTTTTGATAACGAATTTTTCTCAAAATTAAAACAAGAACAAATAGATAGTCCTTTTAGGACTACTCAAAATAAAGTAACAATCCACACCTACGTTAGAAATAAAATTCATCACTCTAAAGAAAACGGAGGAAGTCCAGCAGCACAAGAATTAAAACAATCCATAGAAAAAATGCGAGGATTTCTTTAATAAGGTGTTTTTCTTTTTCCAATTCACCCCTAACCCCTCTTGGAAAAAGAAAAACGAAAAATAAAAATTCCAAATAGAGATAAAATTCTTCAACAAAAATATAAGAAATAAAAAAATATTGAAAAATACATCGCACAACAACTCATATCTGGCTCAAGAAATTGACATATTAATATTTCAGATGAAAGTCAATTTCTTTCGACCCAAATTTTTGCATCACTACGTTCCGCAAAAACTTCAGATATGAGTAACGTTAGGTGAAATGGTGTTTTTTTAGAAAAATAAATTGACCCCCGACGTACTGGACGCGGGGGTCTTTTCGTGTGACAACAGAAGAAACATTCAATTTCCAAGCCTGTCAATGATCGCTTCCCAGACCTGCTCACTTTCGGCATTATAGCCAACTTCCAACAGCTGTGCAACGGAAAGCTGACCAGTGGTCACGATGGCTTCCCAGACACGAGGGTAACTGACCTTCCTGCCAACTTCCAACAGCTGTTCAACGGAAAGATCACTCAGATTCAACTGAAGAATGATCTTGCTCCAAAGATCAAAATCATCAGCCAAATTGCCGACTTCCTTCAGCTGTTCAACGGAAAGCTGACCAGTGGTCACGATGGCTTCCCAGACACGAGAGTGACTGGCCTTCTTACCGATTTCCAACATCTGAACAACGGAAAGCTGACCAGTGGTCACGATGGCTTCCCAGACAGACGAGCTATCGACCTTGTCGCCAACTGTCAACATCTGGACAACAGAAAGCTTACCGGTGTTGACCAATCCTAAGGCAATTTTTGAATCCATTTTTCCATCTCCTGTTTTGAGTCCTGTCGTTGAGACCGTTGCAATGTGCAAACTAACTAATATTTAGTTAACCTAGACACTGCAACTATCTCTATTTTAATGAGCGTATTTAATATAAAAACATACTATAAATATAATGTTTTGTCAATGATTTTTAGTTAAAGACCCCTAAAAGTAGTGTTTTTATTCAAAATAAAGGCAAAAACACCACTTCTACCCAACACCGCGTATGAGGTTAAACTCCTCTCTTCTTTCGGAGTTTAACTCAAATCGTGTCTTCCCTTATGCAGTTAGCTCCGCTATAATTATACTGCAACGGTCAGACACGACTTCTCATACGCTGGCCTGATAAGTGGAAATTCGCTTCGCTCTTTCCACTTATCGCGCGCGGTTACCCCCGCTGCTGGGTTTGTTCGCTCCGCGAACATCACCCATCACCGGGTATCCAAAACGCCCTCCTCCGCCTCCGGCGGATGTCGTGCGCTTCGGATTACCCGCGCGCGTTAGGTGAAATTTTATGAAAAATAAAACCACAAAACAATTTGGTCTTTTTTATTTTTTTAAAAAACGCGCCTACTCACAGATGGAGAGGCGCGCTGAAGGAAAGACTACGACTTCTGGTTGTTCGACTAGGAAATCAGCTCCAAGTCGAACTTGCCGTTGCCGGAACGCTGAGTGATGGTGATGACATCATCAAAATTCAGACGATCCAGATAAAAAGCGAGTTCGAGACAGAGACATTCGTCCAACATCTCCGGCAAGCCAGAGAAGGAAATGATGATGCCGTCAGCACGAATGGCACCGCCCCATTGACCTTTGTCCTCATCACGACTCTCAGCGCTGGCCAAGTGATTGGGGTGCTCAGCCAACCGGCGGGCTTTTTCCTGGCAATATGCCAAACACTTTTCCCACCGATCCTCCTCGACCTCGCCGATGTTGAAGATGAGCCAAGGCAAACCAGTGAACGCATCAGCGATACAGAGAAAGCCTCCTCTCCAATCGGTATCGTTCTGTAAACGATTCAATCGTTGGAGAATCTGATCAGTTCTCGTCAGAATTTCAGACACCGTGCAAACAGCGGTGCTTTCAAACTCTCGGCAGTTCATCTTGGTATCCTCGCTTTTATGGAAGGTTCAAACCGAAGTACTGCACTTTGCAGCACTTTAATGTTGTATATTAACACAAATTTTACTTTATGTCAATAAGCAAAAAAAATAAAAAAGACCAATAAATTAAGGTCATTTTTCATAAAACTTCTACCCAACACCGCGTATGAGGTTCAACTCCTCCACTAACGTTTCGTCGTTTCACCCAAATCGTGTCTTCCCTTATGCAGTTAGCTCCGCTATAATTATACTGCAACGGTCAGACACGACTTCTCATACGCTGGCCTGATAAGTGGAAATTCGCTTCGCTCTTTCCACTTATCGCGCGCGGTTACCCCCGCTGCTGGGTTTGTTCGCTCCGCGAACATCACCCATCACCGGGTATCCAAAACGCCCTCCTCCGCCTCCGGCGGATGTCGTGCGCTTCGGATTACCCGCGCGCGTTAGCTGAAATGGTGTTTTTTTAGAAAATGAATGACCCCCAACGTACTGGACGCTGGGGGTCTTTGGTTGACATTGCCAACAGACTCAGGAAGATCGACTTTGTTCCCTGCCTTCCCTTCTCAAAAGAAGAAAGAAAAAGACAAAGAAGTAAACAATGTTCCAAGTGACGAAAAAATGGTTTCGAGCAAACTCGCCGAAAAAATTAGTTGACTCAATGGCAAGTATGACACTGAAACCCAAACCAACTAAAATACCAAAGATGGTGCCCGTGCCAAAGATTATGCTCCTCACCCTACACACAGCATTGCTCAATGACACGAGGAGTAAGCTACCTATCACACTAAAGAACATGCTAGAGCATACTCCTAAACTCTGTTTCGGAGTCAGTGTGCTGTACCATTCTGCCCACTGTGAATGGAAACAACCAAGTAGAATGATAACAATCAGGGCGCTTATGAAATAGATGGCCCATTTGGTTTTCAAGCTGATGTTCATGACGGCGTCCTTCCTTGTCTGAGTTTTCGTTTGAGAAATCGTTGCAGTGTACAAACTAACTAATAGTTAGCTAATCTAGACACTGCAACTATCTCTACTTTAATGAGCGTAATTAACATAAAAATATAGCATATATATAGTGTTTTGTCAAGCTCAATGCTGCCAAAGACCCATAAAAGCAGTGTTTTTGTGCTAAAATAAAGCAAAAACACCACTTCTACCCAACACTGCGTATGAGGTTACACTCCTCCACTAACGTGTCGTCGTTTCACCAAAATCGTGTCTTCCCTTATGCAGTTAGCTCCGCTATAATTATACTGCAACGGTCAGACACGACTTCTCATACGCTGGACAGTTAGGCGAAATTTGCCTCCGTGCGCCATATATAAAATTACTGTAACTAATTAAAATCACAATGAAACAAAAACAAGATCTAATCTTTGATTATTGGAAAAAATTTGTTAACACATCCTCCAAACCCGTTAAAGATTGGCTCAAAAAAGAAAATGAATTTTTGAAGAAAAATATCCAGAAAAATTCTATGATTCTAGATGTTGGAATTGGTTATGGAAGAAACATAGAATCAATAACTGGTATTGCTAAAAAAATTGTTGGAATTGATAAATCAAAGTTTTTATTAAAAGAAATAGAAAGTTTAACCAAAAAATACCCAAATATAGAATTTTTCTGTGAGGATGCTAAAAAGATGCATTTTAAAAATAACTCTTTTGATTATGTGTTATGTCTAGGCAATACCTTTGGTGATTTTGCTAAAAATAAATTACCAATTCTTAAAGAAATGAAAAGAGTGTGCAAAAAAGATGGCCAAATTTATATTAGTATTTACTCTGAAAATGCAATAAAATTTAGAATTAAAGAATATGAGAGAATCGGTATAAAAATACTAAAAATTGATAACGGAGAAGTATATACTCAAGATAAACTTAAATTAGAGCAATTCAGTAAAGACAAACTTAAACAAATATTTAAAGATACGGGTTTGGAGGTTAAAATAATAAAGCTGAACCAAATTTCCTACATGTGTGTTGCTAAAAAATAGTAATGCACTACGGCAACCATCGCCCAACACCGGATTGCCGGTTCATAAATTAAAATATTTTTATTTAAAATATGGATTATAAAAAAATAGCCACTAAAGCAGCCAGACAGGGAGGAAAAATTTTGAAGAATAACTTTTTTGATTTAAATAATGTTGAAGGAAAAGGTGAACATGACATAGTTACTCAAACAGATATTGAGTCAGAAAAGACAATTATTAAAATCATAAAAAAGTTTTTTCCAGAACATACTATTATAGCAGAAGAATCAGGCACCCAATCAATCGGTTCAAACTATGTCTGGTATATTGACCCACTAGATGGAACTTCAAATTTTATTACTGGGAATCCATATTTTTCTATATCCATAGCCTTAGCTTATAAAAATGAAATTATTTTAGGTGTAGTTTTTAACCCCATACTAAACGAACTTTACACTGCTGAAAAAAATAAAGGTGCTTTTCTAAACAATAAAAAATTGTCAGTTTCTAAAAATAAAAACCTATCAGGTGCTATATTAGCCTCTGCTTACTCAGCAGACGAAAATGATATCAAACAAGGGTTAAAAACTATAGAAACTTTGGCTTTAAATTCCAGAAAAACTGTAATCAACTTTTCTCCAGCTCTTGATTTGTGCAATATTGCAAGAGGCAGAATTGATGGACTAATTGATAACGGCACAACACCAGAAGATCATGCGGCCGGAAGCCTGATTCTTTTGGAAGCTGGTGGTAAAATACAGAATTTTGAATCCAATAACTGGAATGTGGCTGGAAAAGGTATCATTGCCAGCAATGGGTATCTTCAAAATTTTATTGTTGATTTAATAAGAAAAAAATAAAAATATTTTAATTTACTCACCCAAATTTCATTTTCGCTTATGCGGTTTGCTCCGCAAAATTATACCGCAACGCTCAAGTGAAACTTCGGCAATCCTGGATAGTTAGCTGAAATATTCCTTTTCTTTTAAGGAATAAATAAGCTATTATTTAAAAACATTTTCAAATTTCTTTTTCTTTATTTTAGAGGGGAACCTGCCTGTCGGCAGGAGCAGATGTTTCCTCCGCTACGCTTCGGAAACAATTTTATTAATAATTTTTTATAAAATCTTATGACTTTGCTTTACATTTTATTAGCTATAATAGCGCTTATTCTCTGGCGTATTTATCGTCAGAAAGAAGACGAAAAAGAAACTATTGCTAACGAGAAATTTGATGCTGAATGGGAACAAAAAAGAAAAGAGGAATTTAAAGATTACCCACATCTTTTTGAAAAAATTGATGATAGTTGGATTGAGTTATTTGCTCGACAAAGTAACATAGATGGAAAAGATTATTTACTTAAAGCAATGTTTCATCTTATGTTGGGTGAGTCAACAAAAATTGACTACTCTGAGGGTTCTGTGAAATATGATTCTCTCTTTGATGCTACAAAAGAATTATTGGAACATCTTGAAAAATTCCATGAAGGGTCTGTCGTTGAACATGAAATAGCTCTCGCTACTTATTGGCAATTAGCCGCCACGAAAATGGGAGAACTCGTAGAGGAAAACCCAAATACTGGAAGTCTCAAATCGGGTGTCCATACTTCAGAGGTTGCAGGAGAGAAGGTGGAAGCAGAACCATTTACCGACATTGAGAAAATTGCGTCTTGGTTCCCAAAAAAAACAAACCATCCAACCCATGAAATTACTTTCTTTAATAAAGATGGTTCATTCCCTCGCGAATCGAAAGGTTCGACTCTTATTGATAAAAAAATGAGCGATCTTGGACTCTAAATTGATGATTTCCAAAAACGAAATTAAATCCAAAGCAAAAGAATTTGAAATTCACGAAGCGAATGTTGAGCGTGATTATGTTTTTGGTTGGATGATTTTTGGAATTTTTACAGTAAGCACCCTCAAAGATTCTTTTTTTCTAAAAGGTGGGAACGCCTTGCGAAAAGGGTATTTCAAAAATACCCGCTTTTCTTCTGATTTGGATTTTGGAATTCCTGGCGATATTGCACAAAATGTTTTGCTTGATGAAATAAACAAAGTTTGTGATTTTATCCAAAAAAAAGCTGGGGTTTCTTTTGTAAAAGAAGACAATAAAATTGAAGAAAAGTTTTTAGCAACCGAAGCACCAATTCCTGGGCTAAAAGTTTATGAAGCAAGAATTTATTTTAAAGATTTTTACGGAAATTCCGAACACATCAAAATCCGAATTTCAATGGATATTACCCGTTTTGATAAAATCATTTTACCAATTCAGATAGTTGATTTAATTCACCCATATTCAGACGCAGATCAAGTTGCTTGCAAAATTCGTTGCATGAAACTTGAAGAAATTATTGCTACAAAATTAAAGTGTCTTTTACAAAGACAACACGCGCCTGATTTATTTGACTACGCGTATTCAATAAAACTTTTGGGTGGCGAATTGAACAAAGAAGAAGTTGTTAAAACTTTTGTCCAAAAAACAATTTTTGGAAGAAATCCCCATGTCCTGAAAAATATTTTGTGTGAAACGCCTTTTGATTATTTTAAGAATTATTGGGATAAAACCGTTGTTTGTGCTAAACAATTTTTATTCGGGGTGGACGAAGCGATAAACTTGTTTGTTGCTGACCTTGAAATACTTTTTGGCATTTATCCCGATAATGGTTTTGCTCAATTTGCTTATTTCGGCCCCGAATTGAGAACGCCAATAATGAAAGCAGGACGAGAACAAACGCTTTTGAAAATTCGCTATAAGGGTGCAGAAAGAATTATTGAACCATATTCTCTGAAATATTTACAAAAGAAAGATGGCGCGGAGCGGGAATATTTTTATGTTTTTAATAAGAGTGGCGGAGAACATAAGCCAGGCATTAGGTGTTTCGTTGCGGAAAAAATAGAAGCAATAGAAAATACAGATGAAAAATTTACTCCACAATTTCCGATTGAGCTTTCAAAAGCTGGCGAAACACCAGAAAATCCATATTTATTTGACCCAAACAAGCCTACGCCCGCTCCGCGCCCTCGAAAAACTTTTGGAATAACCAGAACTCCAAGGCATTCATCATTCGGACCGAAATATATTTATCAATGTAGTTATTGCGGAAAAAAATTTACAAAAAGCAAACACGATAGTAATATAAAAGAGCATAAAGATAAAAATGGTTATACGTGTGGCAGTAGATACGGATATTATGTAGATACGAAATATTAAAGAATTTTGGGCTCGGGCATTCACCCCTTAATCCCCTCTGCCCTTCGCCCAAAAATGAAAAAAAGAAATTCACTATTAATAAATACTAAAAGTTTAAGAAAAGGAACACATCAGCTAACACCCGGTATGCGGTTCACAAACTAATAATATGATTAAGAATAAAATATATGAAAAATTTTATGAAAAAAATTAATAATAAAACCTATATCGTTTTAGGGATTGGTATTTTTACTTACAATATTTTTAATTTTTATTACACCAATTACCAAGGAGGTCACTATTATTATAATTCCAGCACATTATGGCTAATGTCTATCGGTGCTATGCTAATTACTTTAGGGGTAATAAAAAATAAACAATAAATTATTAGTTTGTTCACCCAAATCACTCGTTCGCTTAGGCGCTGTGCTTCGCACAATTATAGCACCACACTCACTTCGTGACTTCGCATACCGTGGACAGATAGATGACATATATTTTTCCTTTTGTGCTAATATAAGGTAAAATACCAAAAGATACGAATTTGGTTTTTCTTTATTTTAGAGGGGGTTTATGGAGTTTTCTTCGCTCCTAACGTCGCTCAGAAAACGATTTATTAATATGAATAGCAAAGATTATGAAAAACAAATACTTAAATATAGAGATTACTCTATTAAACAATTTGATAAATTAATAATATTTTTATCCAGTGGTGCAATAGTAATTTCTATTGGATTTATAAATAACGTAGTAAATTTAAAAACTGAAATTTCTAAAAGCTTACTCATCTGGTCGTGGACTTCATTCGCATTATCATTAATATCAATCCTAATTTCCCAAAAAACCTCTCTAATCACAATGAATAAAGAATTACTGGAAGAAAAAAAATGTAGCAATTTTTATGACAAAATAACTGACTGCTTAAATTGGGTTGCATTAATATCATTGTCTATTGGCATTATATTATTAATAATATTTATATCAACTAACCTATGAAAAAAGAAATAGCTAAGACACAAAATAAAAGACCAACCCCAATAATCAAAGGTGCCACTAAACCACCAAGAAAAAAATGATATCACTAAAAAAAATAAAACAAAAAATAACTTGGGCAAATTTTCAAAAACTGTTTATTATAGCCCAATTTTTAATAATCATTTGGGGTGTTAGATTTTCAGCAATTCAGTTTAAAGACGTAAAAAATATACAATCAGCTCAATTAATGCTCTCATTTAATAAAGATTTGAGTAATGAAATAAACTCAAAAATACTCACCGCTATTGAAAATGAACAACCAATTTTTAAAAATAATGGCGGGCAATTTACTACAACTGATATAGATAATTATTTATCTATCTTCGAACTACTGGACAGTACTTACTCAGCTGGTCTAATGACAGACGATATGATGTTTAATACTTTTTATTATTCTGTTGTCAAAACTTATCAAAATCAAGAAATACAAAACTATTTAAGTGAAATACGCAAAGAAGATGCATTATTTTTTTCCGGTTTTGAAAGATTAGCTCAAAGTTTTTTAATAACTAAAATCGAATAATCAATACAATGATAAAACAAAACCCGCTTACGAGTGGGTTTTGTTTTTCATCGAAAAAATTATTTCTTCTTTGTTCGCTGTTTTGGGTGCAATGGTTTTGGCACACTCTTTCTAACATGTCCTTTTTTTGGCATAAATTTTGTTATATTAATTATTAATTTTTTCAATCACTTTTCCCTGAATCTGCAAATCTTCAAAAATATAAAATGGCTTATGAGCTGAATTATCTGATCTTGGTTCCAAAATAACATGGTCATCACTTTGTCTAAAAATTTTAATAGTCGCCTCATCGCCCATCAAGGCAACTACCATGTCACCATCTTCAGCTGTGCTCTGTTTTTTTATTAAGACCAAATCTCCATCATCAATGTCAGCCAAATTCATACTGTCTCCAATCGCTCTAAGAAAAAAATAATCTTTTGAATCTCCAGGTACATCATAAGGAATATAAGCTTCAATATTTTCAATTGCCAAAATTGGCTCACCGCAAGTCACCGTGCCAACCAATGGAATATTTGGTTTATTTTGAAAATACTTTTGAACTTTCAGTTTACTATCAGAAGACAAATATTCTTTCTTTCTTAAAACATCAGTATGTCTCTGGACCGCACTAATAGAATTATAATTCAAATATTCCTTAACTTCCCGCAAAGTTGGCGGGTAACCATTTTGGGTTGTCAAATGATTTATGGCCAAAAGTACTTCTTTTTGCCTATTTGTTAATTCCATAAAATATGTTATTATTAACGTATAAATAATACCGCACACAGTATAAATAGTCAAGACCAAACTTTTTAAACTTATTAATTAATGGTATAATTGATATATGTTAAAATTTATAGACTTATTTTCTGGCATAGGAGGAATTAAAATAGGCTTTGAAAATGCAGGTTTTCAATGTGTTTTTTCTAATGACTTTGATCCATACTGTAAAATTACTTTTGATTTAAATTTTGCTGAAATTTTAAAAATCAAAGATCAAATGGTATTAGAAGACATAACAAAAATTCAATCAGAAAAAATCCCCTCTTTTGATGTACTAACCGGCGGTTTTCCATGTCAGCCATTTTCCGTTGCTGGATACAGACAAGGTTTTGATGATGAAAATGGAAGAGGCAACTTATTTTTTGACATTATAAGAATTTTGAAAGATAAAAAACCAAAAGCTTTTTTGTTAGAAAATGTAAAAAATCTAAAGACACATGACAAAGGAAATACAATCAAGGTTATATATAGAGAATTAGAAAAATTGGGGTATAAAGTTACAGACAAAGTATTAAATGCAATGGAATATGGTAACTTACCACAAAATAGAGAGAGAATTTATATCGTGGGTTTTTTAGACCAAAAAACATTTGATAATTTTAAATTTCCGGAAAAAATAGCTTTAACAAAAACAATACACGACTGTTTAGAAAATAAAGAAGTGGACGATAAATATTATTATAATGACAAACCTCTCTATAAAGATCTAAAAAATGCTATCACAAAAAAAGACACTGTTTATCAATGGCGAAGAAAATATGTAAGAGAAAATAAAAATGGTGTTTGCCCAACTTTAACAGCTAACATGGGTATGGGTGGACATAATGTCCCATTAGTTTTAAACGGTAAAGGTATTAGAAAATTAACGCCAAGAGAATGCGCAAATTTTCAAGGTTTCCCCAAAACATACAAGCTACCAAAAATCGCTGATTCTCATTTATATAAACAATTTGGCAATTCTGTGTCTATACCAGTTATTGAAAGAGTTGCTAAAAATATATACTTAGCATTAACGAAATAAAAATGTTTTTCGACCAACAAACAACTCGGCAAAGAAAAGAATATCAGAATTTCTTGAAAATAGCGGGCTGTCTTTCAAATCTTTTTTCTGATTCAAAAACTCCATACTTATATTATCGTATCGCCGAAAAAGTTTTTTGTAGAGCATTTGACGCTGAAGATTTATCAAGAAGTGATGTTTCGGCAGATGCTAAAAAAGGTAAAATCGGCATTGGATTAAAGACATTTTTACAAGGAAATGACAAAACTTTTCAAAAAGTGGCTGAGTTTAATAATGATAGACGGCTATACTCTAATCTAAAAACAAAAAAACTTGTTGAGAAAATCGCTGAATTAAGAAACGCCAGAATTAATTTTACTGAAAACACACATGATCTTGAGCGTTCTATTTATCACTGCGTATTAAGAGATTCAGGTAAATTTAAAATATTTGAAGAACCAATGGAAAAGGTGGATATCAAAAATATTCACGGAATAAAAGAAAGTAAAAGTTCAATTATATTTAATGATGGAAAAAATGAATACTCATTTTTATTGTCCAAGAGTACGCTCACAAAAAGATTTCTAACAAAGTCAATAATCAATGAATTTAGTGTTAAAATCTTAAAAGACCCACTTTTTGAGCTTAATAAGCTTATTTCTAAAGAAAAAATACTGCTTGAAACTCAAGAAAAAATTAAAGAAACTATCTATCTACCTTTATACGGAAAAAATGAGACAGTTTTTGAAAAAAGTGGTTTAAACCAATGGAATGCCGGCGGAAGAAAAAGAGATCTAAGCGAAGTTTATATACCAATTCCTGCTGAAATTCATAAAAATTTTCCAAATTTTTTCCCAGCTAGAACTGAATTTTTTGATTTAAAACTTCCTAATGGAGCAACTATGAAATCAAAAGTTTGTCAGGATCATGATAAGGCCTTGATGTCATATTCCAATAAAGAACTTGGCCAATGGATTTTGAGAGATGTTTTAAAATTAGAAGAGGGAGAATTATTAACATATGAAAGACTACAAATTCTAGGAATTGATTCCGTAAGAATTGATAAACTTGATGATAATAATTTCGAAATAAACTTCGCTCAAATAGGAAGCTACGAGGAATTTAAAAAAAATAAATTCACTAAATAAGTATTTTTGGCTCGGGCGCATTCACCCCCAACCCCCTCTGCGCCCTCGCCAAAATTGATAAAATCAAATTCTACTTTTAAAGAATAAAACATTTAAAAATTAAAAGGAAAAATATACATCAACTATCACCGCGTATGAGGAAAAACAGCTCTAAAAAGAGCTGCTTTTCGCAAATTGCCCGTTCGTAGCTATGATGATATAATTTTATCATAGCACTCACGGTCAACTTCTCACACGCTGGCATGTTAGGTGAAGTGGTATTTTTTTAGAAAATGAATGACCCCTCGACGTACTGGACGCGAGGGGTCTTTGGCTCTCAAATGTCAAGCTCATGCTAAATTACAGAGTTTCGAGATTAACCACAGAAATAAAAATGTAATCACAAATTGCCACACACAACCCCACATAATAGAAGACACTTCCAGTTTGTGTTTCTTGGCAAAATTGACAACCCACACAGGAACGCCAATGATGATTTGTGTGACACACAACATGCAAATCCAAAAAAACAATTTCCCTATTACGGGCCGCGTCATCATCGTGAGCCATAACGCAGACTGCTGATTGGGGTATGCGATCAACTGCATAACCGAATCATTTGTCACACAAACCAAACCCGTGGCCAATAGAGCTACGCTTACTGAAATCAATCCAGCAGAAGCTGGGTACTTCCAAAAAACCGTTGGATATGGGGCTGGCAGAGTAAACAGGTGGAAAATGTCTTGTGATAGAACAGCCACCGCGGTAATGATAAGTGCTAGATGCCCATTACCGCTAAAGAAAAAAGCCCCAAGATACACGAGAATGACAACAAACGTTATCGCAAATCGACTTCTGGATAGCTCACTCTCTTGTTTGATCCTCTCCATGAGAATGGCTGTTTGGGTTTCGACAAATTGCTTTTCCATGGTTGCGCTCCTTGAGTGGTTTGAGATGATTGAAGAACTCTTGAACAAAATATATTACCATATTACAATAATTATGTCAACCAAAGACCCCTAAAAGTAGTGTTTTTATTCAAAATAAAGGCAAAAACACCACTTCTACCCAACACCGCGTATGAGGTTCAACTCCTTCACTAACGTTTCGTCGTTTCACCCAAATCGTGTCTTCCCTTATGCAGTTAGCTCCGCTATAATTATACTGCAACGGTCAGACACGACTTCTCATACGCTGGATAGTTAGGTGAAATTAAAATATTTATTTATGACTTTATCTGATAAAAGAATAAAAGAATATCTAGACTCTGGTAAAATACAAATTTTACCAAACTATAGAGAAAAAGACATAAGACCAGCTGGAATCAGAGTCCATTTAGCTGACGAAATTTTGGTTCCTGAAGATGATCAAACAATTGATCTTGATCAACCAGAAAAGATTAGATACAAAAAAATTTCTCTATCAAAATCCGATTTTATCCTAAATCCAAATACTTTTATTTTAGGCTCTACTTGTGAGAAAATAAAAATGCCTAGAAATATCATTGGTAAGATTGATGGACGTTCAACTATTGCACGTTTAGGTATTATGATACACTGTACTTCTGATACTATCGATGGAAATTATGATGAAGCAAGATCAATTGTTTTTGAAATAAAAAATATTGGTAATTTCAAAATAATACTTAAAAACAATACGCCACTGGGAATGATAATATTTAATGAATTGACTTCTGAGATTGTACAAAAAAGCCAATCACAATACAAAAACCAAAATTTCGTCACGCCTCCTAATATAAAATTTCAACCAGGAAAGGATAAATAAATATTTTACATCACCCAACACCCGGTATGCGGTTCGCGAGGACTAAAGAAAATTAAATAAACTTTATGATATATTTAATTGGTGGATCACCAAGAAGTGGTAAGAGTATTTTAGCTAAAAGATTAGCTAAAAAATTAAACATTCCTTATATTTCAACAGATAATATAAGGCCAATTATAATGTCTAGTTTTAAAAGTGAGCAAAGATTAAAACACTTTCCCTTTGAAAAAATGTTTAACCCAGCCGCTATTGATAAATATTTCAAAAGCTACGCTAGTAATAAAATGCTAAAAACTGACTTACTAGAAGCTAAAAGCATGTGGCTAGGTACAAAATCTTTAATTCAACATTTATTAGCTTGTAAATCAGATTATATTATTGAAGGGGTGCATTTATTGCCAAACTTAGTAAAAAACTTTAAAGATAATAAAAATGTTAAAATAGTATTTCTTACTAAATTAAATGCTGATAAAATCTTAAAAGGTTTAGTAAAAAACAAACAAAATGGAGATTGGCTAATTGATAATATTAAAGATAAAAAATCTTTACCAATAGCGGCAAAATATTTAAGTGACTATGGTAAATACTTTAAAGAAGAAACTAAAAAATATGATTTTAAATGTTTTAATACGGAAGATGATTTTCTTAGTCAAATTAATAAGATAACTAATAATTTTTTTTAGTCCTCGCTCTCGCAAATCACTCGTTCGTTTAGGTGCTGTGCTTCGCACAATTGTAGCACCACACTCACTTCGTGACTCCGCATACCGTGGACAGATAAGTGGAAATTCGCTTCGCTCTTTCCACTTATCGCGCGCGGTTACCCCCGCTGCTGGGTTTGTTCGCTCCGCGAACATCACCCATCACCGGGTATCCAAAACGCCCTCCTCCGCCTCCGGCGGATGTCGTGCGCTTCGGATTACCCGCGCGCGTTAGGTGAAATATTCCTTTTCTTTTAATGAATAAATAAGCTATTATTTAAAAATATTGTTAAATTTCTTTTTCTTTATTATAGAGGGGAAATATGGTGTTCCACCTTTCGGCGGAACATTTATTTATAAGAAAACATTGTTAAAAATAATAATCATGGCAAATAAGTCATCGAGTAGTAATTTAGTAAATGACTATAAAAACCTCTATTTTAGAGGAAAAATAAGCACTTGACTTTACTATATCACTAGAGTAATATAGTAAGTGATGTTACTATATCACTTAAAAAGTATATAAAATATATGGAAGAAACACTTAAATATGTACAAAATCAGCTCGTCCAAGCTCCTTTTCGGCTACAGTCTTATGTGCAAGACGAGCAAGGCAAAAAATATCCTCAAAGAAATATTTATATCAAGGTTGATAAATATTTGAGGGATTTTTTGCATAACCCAGAAGCGAGAGATCGCTGGATAATTATCCCAGGCCTGCGTGGTGTTGGTAAGACCACAATCCTTGCCCAGTTATTTCTTAATCACTACCAAGAAGTTGGCCAGCAAAGAATGCTTTATATTTCACTTGATGAAGTGGTGAATGTTCTCGGATCATCTCTTAAAGATGTCTTGTATGCTTATGAAAAAATAATCGGTGAGAGTTTCGAAAAACTTACCAAGCCGTTATTTATTTTTATTGACGAAGCCCAATATGATCCGAAGTGGGCATCTGTGTTGAAGACTGTTTATGACAGATCAAACAAGGTTTTTGTGGCTTGCAGTGGTTCTTCGGCTGTTTCTTTACAAACAAACCCGGATGTTATTCGTCGAGCAATCTTTGAGAAGTTATTTCCAACAAGTTTTTGCGAATTCTTGATGATTAAAGATAGTAAATACCCAATCACTGGATTAAAGAAAAATATTAAAGATGCTTTGTTCGCATCAGAATCGGCAAAAGAAGCCTACGATAAATTAAAAAGTTTTGAACAATCAGTACTTAGTTTTTGGTCGCAGGTAGATCGCCATTACATTGATGAATACTTAAAAATTGGTACGCTTCCATTCGCAATTAGGATTAAGGACGAAGCTCGTGTCTATCAAACAATAACTCTATTGCTCGATAAGGTTATCAATCAAGATGTACAAAGCCTTGGTCGCTTTGATCAAAAAACTATTGGTTATATTAAAAGAGTTTTATTTCTGCTAGCCGAGTCTGAAGTTTTGAGCGTGCAAAATTTAGCCAAAACACTTGAAACCAGTGTTAATACAATTTCAAGTATTCTTGAGGTGTTGGAACACGCAGAGCTATTGATAAGAGTTATGCCGTATGGTTCTAATACAAAAAAAGTAAGAAAGCCGTCTAAATATCAATTTATGTCATCAGCTATGCGATCGGCTTTTTTGTCGGTTGCCGGCAATCCGCAGATATTTGCTCAACAGAAGGGCAGATTAATGGAAGATATTGTTGCCATGACTTTATATCGTGAGTTTGTAGCCAGCAGTCGAGGTGCCTTGAACCACGATAGTTCAAAAGGCGGTGCCGATTTTATTCTAACTATTGCGGAAAAGAATATAATCCCAATTGAAGTAGGTATGGGTGAAAAACTTGGCACGCAGGTTAGAAGTACTATGAAAAAAGTCGGTTCTGCTAAATATGGCGTAGTGGTTTGTCGAAACTCTCTAACCATCTTGGAGGATGCCAATGTAATTAAAGTTCCACTAGATTATTTTTTGTTAATATAAATTTATAGCAATAACAAATAAGCAATTCTGGGCTCGGGCATTCACCCCTTAATCCCCTCTGCCCTTCGCCCAAAAATGAAAAAAAGAAATTTATAATTAATAAATACTAAAAATTTAAGAAAAGGAATACATCAGCCAACACCGGATATCCGAGTCGCGAGCTAGAATAAAATTATTAACAATTATATATGAAAAAACAGGCCATTACTTTTATTTTTACTATTTTATTAATTTTACCTCAAATTAGTTTAGCTCATCCCGGCAGAACAGATTCCAGTGGCTGTCATACCTGCAGAACTAACTGCGCGAATTGGGGACTATCAACTGGAGAATACCATTGCCACAATGCAAAAGCTTTACCACAACCAGAAGAGCCTATACATAGTAAATATGGAGAAAATGGAACGGGGTATACTTATACTGCGCCAGAGTATAAATCGCCAGAAAATACAATCACACAACCAAAAGCCGTACAGGGCGACAAGGTTGAAAACACTACTCCAAAAAATACCGCACCAAAAGAAAATAACTCTAATTATGCTGCGCCAATAGCATCTACTGATAATCAAACTAACGAGACTGACGATAATACTGGCGCTGTTATTGGCTGGTTAGTAACAATAAGTGGCGGAGCTTACATTGTTAAAAAATCTTTTGGTAAAAAATAATTTTATTCTCTTTCACTCCTCTACATCTCTCGCTCGTTCCGGTGGTAGCTCAGGCAAAGCCTTCGCATTTTACCACCTCTCTCGCTTCGAGACGTTGGATATCCTGGATAGATAGATGACATATATTTTTCCTTTTGTGCTAAGATAAGACAATTTGTATACATGTTTGTATTTATTTTAGATGGGGTTTACAGAATTTTGCCTAACATTAGGCAAATTAATATATACTAAATATACCAATTGACATCGTATTTCAGATATGATACAATTATGTCAT
>Ga0208375_1001230_pt1 | contig 30257 bp, 31 predicted proteins | sample RifOxyD1_FD_184038 | JGI IMG/M metagenome (GOLD analysis project Ga0208375, IMG submission 184038) | Soil microbial communities from Rifle, Colorado - Rifle Oxygen_injection D1 (SPAdes) | ecosystem: Environmental > Terrestrial > Deep subsurface > Rock core/Sediment | place: Rifle, Colorado...
AAAGCCGGGCTCGCGGATTGTTCTGGCCGACGACGTGGGGGCGGAGGTGCTGGCGCGACAGGATGACCTGACGCTGCTGCGCTTTCAACATCCGGTGCTGGACGTACTGGAGCAGCTCGGCCAGTTGCCCTTGCCACCCTACATCGCCCACACGCCGACCGCCGCCGACGAGGCGCGCTACCAAACGGTGTATGCGAACGAACCCGGTGCGGTGGCCGCGCCTACGGCCGGCCTGCATTTCGACGATGCGATGCTGGCTGCACTGCGCGCGCAAGGCGTGCGCACAGCGCGAGTGACACTGCATGTGGGCGCGGGGACGTTTCAGCCAGTACGGGTGGAGCATCTGGCCGACCACAAAATGCACAGCGAGCGCTACACGATTCCGCAGGCGACCGTCGACGCGATCCGCGAAACCCGCTCCCGTGGCGGCCGCGTGGTGGCGGTCGGCACCACCAGCCTGCGGGCACTAGAGGCGGCCGCAAGCCATGGCGACCTGCACGCGGGCTCGAACGAAACCGACATCTTCATCACGCCGGGCTATCGCTTCAAGGTGGTCGATGCGCTCATCACCAATTTCCACTTGCCCAAATCGACCCTGCTGATGCTGGTTGCGGCGTTTGCCGGGTACGACAGCATCCGCGCGGCCTACGCGCACGCGATTGCAGAACGCTATCGCTTTTTCAGCTATGGCGACGCGATGCTTTTAGAAAAATCAGTTTGAACACATCCCATGAAATTTGACCTGATCACCACCGATGGCGGCGCGCGGCGCGGCCAGCTCCACCTCGCGCACGGCACCATCCAAACGCCTGTCTTCATGCCGGTGGGCACTTACGGCACGGTGAAAGCGATGACACCGGCCGAACTCACTGAAACCGGTTTCGAGATGGTGTTATCCAATACATTCCACCTGTGGCTGCGCCCCGGACTGGAGGTGATTGAAAAATTCGGCGGGCTGCACCGCTTCATGGGATGGGACAAACCCATCCTCACCGATTCGGGCGGTTTCCAGGTATTCAGCCTGGGCAAGCTGCGCAAGATCACCGAAGAAGGCGTGAAATTCGCCTCGCCGCTCAACGGCGACAAGCTGTTTTTGACCCCGGAGATCTCGATGCAGATTCAGCGCACGCTGAATTCCGACATCGTGATGATTTTCGACGAATGCACGCCCTACCCCGCCACCGAACGCGAGGCCGCCGATTCGATGCGGATGAGCCTGCGCTGGGCGGCGCGCTCGAAGGCGGCGCACGCGGGAAATCCCAACGCGCTGTACGGCATTGTCCAGGGCGGCATGTTCGAGACCCTGCGCGACGAGTCCACCCGCGAACTCATCGCCATGGATTTCGACGGTTACGCCATCGGCGGCTTGAGCGTGGGCGAACCCAAGGAAGACATGAAACGCATCCTCGCCCACACTGCACCGCAGCTGCCGGCTGACAAGCCCCGCTACCTGATGGGGGTCGGCACGCCGTCCGATCTGGTCGCGGCCGTGGCCCAGGGCATCGACCAGTTTGACTGCGTGCTGCCGACGCGCAACGCGCGTCACGGCATCCTGTTTACCCGGCGCGGCGAAATACGCATCCGCAACGCGCGCTGGAAAACCGACACCGCGCCGATTGACGAAGAATGCACCTGCCACACCTGCACCCATTTCAGCCGTGCCTATGTGCATCACCTGATTCGCGCGAATGAAATTCTCGGCGCGCGGCTCGCCACCATCCACAACCTGCATTACTACCACCGCCTGATGGGCGGGATGCGCGACGCCATCGAAGCCAAGCGCTTTCTAGACTTCAGTGCGCAGTTTCACGAGATGCAAACACGCGGATGGTAGAATCGCCCGGTTTTAATCGATCGTCTTTTGATTTCGGAGTGACCCCATGATTTCCCTTGCTCACGCACAAACTGCCGCTGCCGCACCTGGTGCAGGCGAACTGATTCAGCAGTTTCTCCCGCTCGTCGTTATTTTTGTCCTGTTCTATTTCATGCTCATCCGCCCGCAGATGAAGCGTGCCAAGGAACAGAAACAAATGCTGACCGAACTTGCCAAAGGCGACGAAGTGGTAACGGCCAGTGGTCAGCTGGGTAAAATCGCCAAAATGGGTGACCAGTACGTCGCGCTGGAAATCGCCGATGGCGTGATCACCCACGTGCAGAAATCCTCGGTGCAAACCCTGCTTCCCAAGGGCACGATCAAAGGCCTGTAAGCATTCTGACGTGAGCAACGTGTATATGTCTGTCGCTGCTCACCCCTCCCCGCTCCCCGCTCACTCTATAAAATGAACCGCTTCCCGCTCTGGAAATATGTGCTCATCGGCGTCACGCTGGTGGTCGCCTTTCTTTTCACCCTGCCCAACTTTTACGGTGAAGTGCCTGCGGTACAGGTATCGCCGGTGCGCAGCAGCGAACAAGTCGATACCGCGCTGCTGGGGCGGGTCGAGAGCACGCTGAAAGCCGCCGGACTGGCGTCCAGCGGAATCGAGCTGGCGGGCAACAGCATCAAGGCGCGCTTTGCCAATCCCGACGCGCAAATCACGGCCAAGGACGCGCTGCAGGCGGGACTGGGGGATGGTTACACTGTCGCGCTGAATCTGGTACCGGCCTCGCCGGCCTGGCTGTCGTCCATCGGCGCACTGCCGATGTACCTCGGCCTCGACCTGCGTGGCGGGGTGCATTTCCTGCTTGAAGTGGACATGAAAGCCGCGCTTGATAAAGCGGCCATTCGTTACCAGAACGATTTCCGCACCGAACTGCGCGCCGACAAAATCCGCTATGGTCGCATTACCCGTGAAGGCAATGTCGTCACGGTGCATTTCAACACGCGTGACCAGCGCGATGCGGCCATCAACAAACTGGGCACGGTGTTTACCGAGCTCAACCTGACTCCGGAAGACCAGGCCGAAGGCTTCAGCCTCGCCGCCCGCCTCAAACCCGAAGCCGAAACCAAGGTGCAGGAATTCGCCCTGCAGCAAAACATCACCACCCTGCGCAACCGGGTCAACGAACTCGGCGTAGCCGAGCCGGTGATTCAGCAGCAAGGCGCCAGCCGCATCGTCGTGCAACTGCCCGGCGTGCAGGACACCGCCAAGGCCAAGGACATTCTCGGCCGCACCGCCACGCTGGAAATCCGCATGGTGGACGAACAGGCAGACCCCATTCTGGTCAGCCAGGGCCAAGCCCCGTTCGGCGATGAAATCGTCCCCAGCCGCGAAGGCGGCAACATCGCGGTCAAAAAGGATGTCGTGCTGACCGGCGACTCGATCACCGATGCCTCACCCGGCTTCGACAGCACCAGCGGCCAGGCTGCAGTGCATCTCAATCTGGATGGCAAGGGCGCGCGTATTTTTCAGGCAGTCACACGTGAAAACGTCGGCAAGCGCATGGCGATCCTGTTGATCGAAAAAGGCCGTGCCGAAGCCATTACCTCGCCGGTGATCCGCGATGAAATCGGCGGCGGCCGGGTGCAGATAACCGGCATGGAAACCGCACAGGAAGCGTCCGATGTCGCGCTGCTGCTGCGTGCCGGGGCGCTGGCCGCTCCGATGCAGATCGTCGAAGAGCGCACCGTCGGCCCCAGCATGGGCGCAGAAAATATCAGCAAAGGCTTCCATTCCAACATCTGGGGCTTTGCTGCGGTTGCCCTGTTCATGGTCATCTACTACCGCATCTTCGGCCTGTTCTCGGCCATTGCGCTCGCGATCAACGGTTTCTTCCTGATTGCCTTGCTGTCGATGATGCAGGCCACACTCACCCTGCCCGGCATGGCTGCAATCGCGCTGACGCTCGGCATGGCGATCGACGCCAACGTGCTGATCAACGAGCGCATCCGCGAGGAACTGCGCAACGGCTCCACGCCGCAAGCGGCGATCCACGCCGGCTACGATCGCGCCTGGGGCACCATTCTCGACTCCAACCTGACCACGCTGATCGCGGGCGTCGCGCTGTTCTGGCTCGGTTCCGGCCCGGTGCGCGGCTTTGCGGTGGTGCTGTGTCTGGGCATCCTCACCTCCATGTTCAGCGCCGTCACCGTATCGCGCGCCATGGTCAACCTCACTTATGGCCGCCAGGCGCGGCTGTCCAAAGTTTCGATCTAAGGATCACGTCATGCTGGAATTTTTCCCCTTCAAAAAAACCATCCCCTTCATGAGCTGGGGCAAGGTGACAACGGCGATCTCCTTGCTCACCTTCCTGTTCTCGATATGGGCGCTGTGGGACAAGGGACTTAACCTGGGGGTCGACTTCACCGGCGGCACGGTGATCGAGGTTCGTTACAGCCAGGCCGCTAATCTGCCAGCCGTCCGCAGCACGCTGGAACAGACCGGCCTGCCGGAAATCTCGGTACAGAACTTTGGCACCAGCCACGATGTGCTGATCCGCCTGCCCAACAAAGGCCAGGCCAATGCCGCAGAGACCAGCAATCGGGTGATGGCCGCACTGAAAGCCGCAGACAGCACAGTCGAACTCAAGCGCGTCGATTTCGTCGGCCCACAGGTCGGCAAGGAGTTGTACGACAGCGGCGCGCTCGCCCTGCTGGTGGTTGCGTTCGGCATCATGGCCTACTTGGCGATTCGCTTCGAATGGCGTTTCGCGGTGGCCGGCATGCTCGCCAACATGCACGACATCGTCATCATTCTTGGCGTGTTTGCCTTCTTCCAGTGGGAATTCACGCTCACCGTACTGGCCGGCGTACTGGCCGTGCTGGGTTACTCGGTGAACGAATCGGTCGTCGTGTTCGACCGGATTCGCGAAAACATCCGCAAGATGCGCGGCGCCACCATCCCGCACATTGTCGACGATGCCATCACCCGCACCATGAGCCGCACCATCATCACCCATGGCTCCACGCAGATTATGGTGCTGGCCATGCTGTTCTTCGGTGGCGAGGCGCTGCACAACTTCGCGCTGGCACTCACCATCGGCATCATGTTCGGCATTTATTCGTCGGTGCTCGTTGCCTCACCGCTGCTGCTGATGCTCGGCATCAAGCGCGAACACTTCATCAAGCCCATCGAGAAGAAAGAAGAAGCCGTCGTTTGAGGGTAAACAGTAAGCGGTAAGCAGTGAGGGGAAGCTCCGCTCACCGCTCACCGCTCACCGCTCACCGCTCACCGCTCACCGCTCACCGCTCACTCCTATGCTGCACGATTTCATCGCCTGGATCCTCGCCACCGTCCATGACTGGGGCTACACCGGTATCTTCGTCCTGATGGCACTCGAATCCACTGTCCTGCCGGTGCCAAGCGAACTGGTGCTGATCCCGGCCGGCTATCTCGCGCACCAGGGGCAGATGAATTTCTGGCTGATCGTGCTGGCGTCGACCGCCGGCAGCCTGGTCGGTGCGTCGTTCAACTACGTGGTGTCGATGTGGCTGGGGCGTCCGTTCCTCGAACGCTGGGGACGCTATTTCTTCGTCCGTCCCGAGCTGCTGCACAAAACCGATGCGTTCTTCCTCAAGCACGGCGCGGTATCCACTTTCACTGGCCGCCTGATACCCGGTATCCGCCACCTTATCTCCATCCCGGCCGGACTCACCCGAATGAACCCCGGCGCGTTCGCCTTCTACACCTGCCTCGGCGCCGGGCTGTGGTCGCTCATCCTCACCCTGTTCGGCTACTTCCTCGGCGGCAACGAAGCGCTCATCACGCAATACCAGCATCACATCACCGTCGGCGTAATTGCGTTTGTTGCGCTAATTATTGGCGGGTATGTATGGTGGCAGAAGCGACGCTGAGATTCCACGAAAGTCCGGGGTCAACCCGTTTCGGACACCTCAATAAGGTGTCTAGCTGACTGGCTGGTCTTCGGTGCGGAGCGACCTTTCACCACGGTTGAAAATGGTTGTTCACGGATATGTGTTTTCCCCAGCTCCGCGCGCTTTCACCCATGCGCCATTCCCCTCAGAGAAAAGTCTCAAATCTCCAGCTGCGCACCGAGTTCGACCACCCGGTTGGCGGGAATCTGGAAAAAAGTCATGGGGCTGGCGGCGTTGCGTGCCATGGCGGCGAAAATATGCTCGCGCCAAAGCGACATGCCTTCGCCGCGTGTGGGAATCAGATTTTCCCGACTGAAGAAGAAGGTCGTGTCCATCATGTCGAACTGCATGCCACAGGGACACTCCGACAGGGCCTTGGGGATGTCGATGTCATCCATGAATCCGTAGCGAACGACGACGTGGTAGAAGCCTTCGGCCAGTTTTTCCAATTCAAGCCGCAAGTCGGCAGGAACATAAGGAACTTCGGCATAGCGCACGTTCAGGATCACCACGCGTTCATGCAACACCTTGTTGTGCTTGAGGTTGTGTAGCAGCGCTGAGGGCACCGCTTTTGATTCCGAGGTCATGAATACGGCGGTTCCTGGAACGCGAATCGGGGGGTTCTCCAGCAGACTCTTCACGAAGGGGCCAAGGGGCAATGCCTTTTCCCCCAGACGCAGCATCACAATTTCCCGGCCGCGCTTCCAGGTCACCAGCAGAGTGAAAATTGTCAGCGCTGCCGCCAGGGGAAACCAGCCACCGTCAGGGATCTTGACTACATTCGCGCCGAAGAAGGCAAGGTCGACCGTGAGGAAGACCAGCATGGCGGCCAAGGTCACACCGCGACCCAAACCCCAGAGCACATGCATGACCAGGGCCACCAACAGGGTATCGATGGCGAAGGTGGCGGTCACGGCAATACCGTAGGCGGCGGCCAGATTGCTCGAACTCTGGAAACCCAGCACCAGCAGGGCGACGCCGATCGCCAGGGTCCAGTTCACGAAAGGGATATAGATCTGGCCCGCCTCGGTAGCAGACGTGTGGCGAATGATCAGACGCGGGGCATAGCCCATCTGGATAGCCTGGCGGGTCACCGAGAAAGCGCCCGAGATGACGGCCTGGGAGGCAATCACGGTCGCCGCAGTGGCCAAACCGATCATGGGGTAGAGCGCCCATTCGGGTGCGAGCATATAAAACGGGTTGCGCACGGCCTCCGGGTTGGTGAGCAGCAATGCCCCCTGCCCGAAGTAGTTGAGCACCAACGCCGGCAGGACGAAGGCGAACCAGATCAACCGGATGGGCCGGCGGCCGAAATGCCCCATATCGGCATACAGGGCCTCCGCACCGGTAATTGCCAGCACAACCGCGCCTAGGATGAGGAAGCTGGCCGCGCCATGCGAGGCGAAAAAATGCAGGGCATGGATAGGCAGGAGGGCAGCGAGAACCTGGGGATGCTGGAAGACACTGAGCATTCCGAGAAGGCCAAGCACGCCGAACCAGACCAGCATGACCGGGCCGAACAACTTGCCAATGGAGGCTGTGCCGTGTCGCTGAATAATGAACAGCCCCACCAGAATTCCGAGGGCAAGCGGCACGATGAAGGGGTGCAAGGCCGGGGCGCCCATTTCCAGTCCCTCAACAGCAGAGAGCACGGAGATGGCCGGGGTAATCAGGGTGTCGCCGAAAAACAATGACGCTCCGAGGAAACCGAGCGACATCAGGAACCAACGGGTCCGCGACCCCAGTGGGGCGTGACTTTGAAGAAGGGAGAGCAAGGCCAGAATGCCACCCTCCCCCTTGTTGTCGGCCCGCATCATGACGCTGACGTACTTCAGGGACACCACTAGCATCAGTGACCAAAAAATCAGGGAGAGGATGCCCAGCACGTTGTCCTGATTAAGTGCCAGGTGATGGCCGCCGAACACCTCCTTCATGGTGTAAAGGGGGCTGGTACCGATGTCGCCGAAAACGACGCCGAGTGCCCCGAGGGCGAGGGCGCGTGTGGTGCTATTTTCCGGATAAGGCTGGTTCATTATTTTGTCTGGCCACAACGCCTTGCCTAAATTTGCAGGGGGTACGGAAATCGGCGCAGGAATAGCCATAACCGACTTTGGTGAAACACGTTGCGGATAATACGGCAGGTGCCGCACTCCAGACAGCCACGGAAGTCAGCAGCCTACTGACTCGCTGCTTCAGCGTCCGGAACCTAGTGTCAGCCAGCTTGAATCCTGCAGGTTGCGAATGGAGTCCAGGTCTGTGCAGCCATTTTCCGTGATTTATTTGGCCGGACGTTCTTGGCCGAATTCAGACCGCTGCTTCCACCATCAGTCGCTTCATCTCCGCCACCGCTTCCTTCCACCCCACGAACAGTGCGTGCGCGACGATGGCGTGGCCGATGTTGAGTTCGTGGATGCCGGGCAGCGCGGCAATCGGCTGGACGTTGTGGTAAGTCAGGCCGTGGCCGGCGTTGACGGTTAAGCCGATGCTGCGGCCATAGGCGACGGCGGTGCGGATACGCTCGAATTCGGCAGTACGCGCTTCCTCGGTTTCAGCGTCGGCATACGCGCCGGTGTGGATTTCGACCACCGGCGCGCCGGCAGCGTGTGCAGCATCAATCTGAGAAAAGTCGGGGTCGATGAATAGCGAGACACGGATGCCGGCATCTGCCAGTCGCATGCAGGCGCCGGCGATCTTGGGCAACTGGCCTTTGACGTCGAGCCCCCCTTCCGTCGTGAGTTCTTCGCGTTTTTCCGGAACAAGGCAAACGTCCTGTGGCCGCGTGGCGATCGCAATGGCGAGCATTTCTTCAGTGACGGCCATTTCCAGGTTCATCTTGGTCTTGAGAACCTGACGCAGGATGGCGACATCGGCATCCTGGATGTGGCGGCGGTCTTCGCGCAGGTGCAGGGTGATCGAGTCGGCGCCAGCAGTTTCCGCCATCAGCGCGGCTTCGACGGGGCTGGGATAACGGGTCTTGCGCGCCTGGCGCAGGGTGGCAATGTGGTCGATGTTGACGCCGAGATAGATGCTCATGGATTCAGCCAGATGGATACAGGTCGATGGATTTAGGTCGGTGAATTCAGGTCGGTGAGATCGCGCAAAAGCTGGCGAGTATAAAGTGGCTTGGTGCCGAGCGTGTGGTTGATGAGGGTGCGCATCAGGGACTTCGATTCGCTCAGCGTCGTTGGCCGCTCGAAGCTGTCCGCTGCCAGATCGAGCAGCGTCTGGCCGGACACCGGGCAGCCCGGTTGCCCGCTTGCATGCAAGGCCCCGCGCTCGGGCTGGAACACATAGCGGCGATCTGCATGAATGGGCGCGCCACTTTCGGCATCAATATCGAAGGTGGCACCATAGCCGATTTCACCAAGCAGCCGCTTTTCAAAGCGGCGCAGGATGCGCTCGAAATCCATGGCGGCAGCATCACCCGCCAGTTGATCCAGCGTACCAACGTAATGCGCGTAAAGCGCCTCGTGCGCGTCGCCGCGCGCCAGCAGGCGCAACAGCAATTCGTTGAGATAAAACCCGCACATCAAGGCACGCCCCTGCGGCGGCGCAATGCCGCCGTGCCATTCAGCGGCGTGTAGAGTTTTCAGGTCGGACTTGCCAAACCACGACAGCAGCAAGGGGGTAAAGGGTTGCATCAGGCCACGCAGCGCGGAGGTCGGGCGGCGCGCGCCGCGTGCAATCAACGCAACGCGACCATGGCTGCGGGTGAACGCTTCCGCCACCACACTGGTTTCCTTGAATGGATAGGTGTGAAGGATGAAACCGGGTTCATTGTTGATGCGGGCGTCGGTGGACATTTTTTATCCGCGAAGTACGCGAAGACGCGCGAAGAAAACCGAAAACAGGAAAGTCTTTTGCATTGAGCGAATTTCTATATTCGGTGTTCTTCTTCGCGTCCCTTCGCGTACTTCGCGGATCAAGCCTTTCAATCCAGGCCCAGTGATTTCAGCATCCGCACATCGTCAGCCCAGCCGCCTTTGACCTTGACCCAGACTTCCAGATAGACCTTGCTGTCAAAAGCATGTTCCATGTCGAGACGCGCCTGGGTGGAAATGGTTTTGAGCTTTTCGCCGCCCTTACCGATGAGGATGGGCTTGTGGCTATCGCGATCGACCAGGATGGTGGCGAAGATGCGGCGCAGGTTACCCTCTTCCTCAAACTTGTCGATCTGTACGGCCACCGCATAGGGAATTTCTTCACCGCACAGGCGAAAGACTTTTTCGCGGATCAATTCAGCGGCCAGTTGACGCTCGGTTTGATCGGTGACGTCGTCTTCCCCGAACAGCGGCGCATTCTCCGGCAGATGGGTTTGCACGGTTTTCAGCAGCTCTTCAAGGTTTTTGGACTGCTTGGCCGACACCGGGACAATCTCGGTAAAGGGATGCGCGGCAGCGGCTTCCTGCAAATACGCCATCAACTCGCCGCGATCAGTGACGTGGTCGATCTTGTTGACCACCAGGATGACCGGGCGATCCGTCGGCAGCAACTCGATCACCTGGCGGTCTTCTTTTTTCAGGCGACCGGCTTCCACCAGCATCATCACCACGTCGGTGTCCGACAGCGTTTCGCGCACGCGCTTATTCATGGTGCGGTTCATGGTGCCCGCATAGCGGGTCTGGAATCCCGGAGTATCGACGAATACAAATTGCGCTTCGTCGGTGGTGTGGATACCCATCACCCGGTGGCGCGTGGTTTGCGCCTTCTTCGAGGTAATGCTGACTTTCTGCCCGACGATACGGTTGAGCAGCGTCGACTTACCGACGTTGGGACGTCCGACAATGGCGACAAGGCCACATTTGAACGGACTGGATTCGGATGATTCGGGTGACTGGCTCATTTTTGCAATGCCTCACACGCCTGGCGTGCGGCCTCCTGTTCGGCAGCGCGACGGCTTTTGCCTACGCCACGTGTAATGACTGAGGGTTTGCCCAGTACGCATTCAACGATGAAATTCTGATCGTGCGCCTCACCTTCGGTGCCGATCAAGCGATATTCCGGCAACGGCTGTCGGTGCGATTGCAGCCATTCCTGCAACTGCGTCTTGGGGTCTTTGCCCGAGGCCTTGGGGTCGATCTGCGCAAGCAGTGGATCGAACAACCGGCGTACCACGCCCGCCGCCTCGTCAAAACCCGCCTCCAGAAAAACCGCGCCAAACAAGGATTCCAGTGCATCCGCCAGAATCGACGGTCGGCGGAACCCGCCGCTTTTGAGTTCGCCTTCGCCCAGCCGCAAAGTCTCGCCCAGACGCAGGGTGATGGCAATTTCAGCCAGCGTTTCTTGTCGCACCAGATTGGCTCGCAGGCGCGACAAGCTGCCTTCAGGCAAGCTTGGGAAGGTGTCGTAAAGCGCACGGGCAACCGTGCAATTCAGGACGGAATCGCCCAGGAACTCAAGCCGCTCGTTGTTGGTCGAGCCATAACTGCGGTGCGTCAGCGCTTGCGTTAACAGCTCGGCGCGGATAAAGGTGTAGCCCAGCGCCTGTTGCAAACGCTGGATGAGGATCGGGTTATTCAACCTCAACGGGCGCCGCGTTGGGGTCTGAACTGGCGCTGAAATCGACCACCAGACTGACGTTGCCGACCAGCTTGGTGCGGAATTCGTATTCAACGGAAATCACCGGCACCCCCGCCTGACGCTCCACGTTAATGTCTTCCGGCTTCACAACCGTGACATACCCCACGCTGGCGCGCTTCGAGAAATCATTGCGTATGTCGGCATTGGTCTTCGATTTGAGATCTGGCTCCTGGCCCATGGTGGCAAGAATTTTTTTAACTGAAAAGAATTCAATGTAGGCCGGTACCAGCTTCATCGCCAGCATGGCAATCGCGATAAACACGACGGCAAAAAACAAAAAGCTGAACATGGTCAAACCACGTTGCTGTTGCTGCATGGGGGACACGTTACGCATGATCTCTCCTGAGTTTTTGGCTTATTTGATAGGGGTGCCGATGCGGCTGAAATCGTCAAAGCTCATCCAGATGAAAAACGCCTTGCCGACGATATTCTTGTCCGGAACGAAACCCCAGTAGCGGCTATCGTTACTGGCATCGCGATTGTCGCCCATCATGAAGTACTGACCCGCTGGAACCTTGCAGCTAAAGCCTTCACCGTCGGCATTGTAGGAGCAGTTTTCGCGATAGGGAAAGTCCGCCACTTGCGGCGGAAAAACAGACGGCTTGTCAGACTCGGTCATCATGCTATGCGCCTCAGCCTTGAGCGACTCGTTGTACACCGTCGCGCTGATGTAGTTCAGGCCGTTACCCACGTAACTGTAGATTCCGGTTTGCGTGGTCGGCACAGGCTTGCCATTGATCGTCAGTTTTTTATCACGGTATTCAACCGTGTCACCTGGCACACCGATTACACGCTTGATGTAATCGAGTCCGGGGTCAGCGGGATACCGAAACACCATGACGTCGCCGCGCTCGGGGTTGTTCAATTGGACGATCTTTTGATTGATCACCGGCAGGCGGATGCCGTAGGTGTATTTGTTGACCAGAATGAAATCACCGATCAGCAGCGTCGGCATCATCGAACCAGACGGAATCTTGAACGGCTCCACCAGAAAGGAACGCAGGCCGAACACCACCAGAATAACCGGGAAAAAGCTCTTGGCATATTCGACCAGCATCGGCTCGCGCTCGTCGGGGCCCCGGCTGCGTTTGAGCAGCAAGGCGTCTAACAGCCAGATGCCGCCGGTGATCACCAGCGCACTAAAAAGAATAAGAGCGAAGTTCATGTGGATTACTTGTCCGAGACCTGAAGAATCGCAAGAAAGGCTTCCTGCGGGATTTCGACGTTGCCGACCTGCTTCATGCGGCGCTTGCCGGCTTTTTGTTTTTCGAGCAGCTTTTTCTTGCGACTGATGTCGCCGCCATAACATTTGGCGAGCACGTTCTTCCGCAGCGCCTTGACGTTTTCACGTGCAATCACATTGGCACCAATGGCCGCCTGCACCGCCACGTCGAACATCTGGCGCGGAATCATTTCGCGCATTTTCGATGCCAGCTCACGCCCGCGATAGACGCTGGTGGCCCGGTGAACAATCAGTGACAGCGCATCAACTTTCTCGGTGTTGACCAGAATATCGAGCTTGACCAGATCGCCGGCGCGATATTCCTTGAATTCGTAGTCAAGCGAAGCGTAGCCGCGGCTGGTCGATTTCAGCTTGTCGAAAAAGTCCATCACCACTTCGTTCATCGGCAGGTCGTACACCAGCATCACCTGGCGGCCGTGGTACTGCATGTTCACCTGCATCCCGCGCTTCTGGTTGCACAGGGTGATGACATTGCCGACGTATTCTTCCGGTACAAAAATCGTCGCGGTGATGATCGGCTCGCGGATTTCCTCGATCTTCGACAACTCGGGCAGCTTGAACGGATTCTCGACGTTGATCATCGTGCCGTCTTTCATCAGCACTTCATACACCACCGTTGGCGCAGTGGTGATGAGGTCCATGTTGTATTCGCGCTCAAGCCGTTCCTGCACGATGTCCATGTGCAGCAGGCCGAGAAAACCGCAGCGGAAACCGAAGCCAAGCGCCTGCGACACTTCCGGTTCGAACTGCAGGGCCGCGTCGTTCAGTTGCAGCTTGGTCAGCGCATCGCGAAGGTTTTCGAAATCGTGCGACTCGATCGGATACAAGCCGGCGAACACCTGCGACTGCACCTTTTTGAACCCGGCCAGCGCTTCGCTCGCCGGATTGTCGAGCAGGGTAATGGTGTCGCCCACCTGTGCCGATTTCAATTCCTTGATCCCGGCGATGACAAAACCCACTTCGCCCGCTGACAGCTGGGGACGATCCACCGACTTCGGCGTGAACACGCCGACGTGCTCGGTCAGGTGCTGCGCACCGCTCGCCATGAAACGGATCTTGTCCTTGGGCTTGAGTACGCCATCCACCACCCGCACCAGCATCACGACGCCGACGTAGTTGTCGAACCAGGAGTCGATGATCAGCGCCTTCAGCGGCGCGTCTTCCTTGCCACGCGGAGGCGGAACCTGCTTGACCACCACTTCGAGAATCTCGGCGATGCCAATGCCGGTCTTGGCCGAGGCACGCACGGCCTCGCTGGCATCCAGCCCCACGATGTCCTCGATTTCCTCCGCCACCCGGTCCGGGTCGGCGGCGGGCAGATCGATCTTGTTCAGCACCGGAATGACTTCGACGCCGAGGTCGATCGCCGTGTAGCAGTTGGCCACCGTCTGCGCTTCCACGCCTTGCGAGGCATCCACCACCAGCAGCGCACCTTCGCAGGCCGACAGCGAACGCGACACTTCGTAGGAAAAGTCGACGTGCCCAGGCGTGTCGATCAGGTTCAGACGATAGATCTGGCCATCCTGTGCTTTGTAGCTCAAGGCAGCGGTTTGCGCCTTGATCGTGATGCCGCGCTCTTTTTCCAGATCCATCGAATCGAGCACCTGCGCCTCCATCTCGCGCTCCGACAGCCCGCCGCAATACTGGATCAGGCGGTCGGCAAGCGTGGACTTGCCGTGGTCAATGTGGGCGATGATGGAGAAATTGCGGATCAGGTTCTGCGACACAGCAAAACGGGCACGTTTCCGTGCCCGGTCAGGGATGAGATAACTATGTGGATTTTAACGGATTTACGGGGCTGGCGGGGAGGATGACCAGACTGCTTTTGATGCATTTACAGTGGCCGCCCTTACTGCCCCGGAACGCATCACACCTGCGGGTGCGCCCGCTCCAGCTTTGAATCCAGCTTGTTCAGCGCATGCAGATAGGCCTTCGCCGAGGCCACAACGATATCGGTATCGGCCCCCTGCCCATTCACCACGCGGCCGTCCTTGGCCAGGCGCACGGTCACTTCGCCCTGGGCATCGGTCCCGCTGGTGATGTTGTTGACCGAATACAGCAGCAAATCGGCACCACTGGCCACCACCGACTCAAGTGCCTTGAACGTGGCATCGACCGGGCCGGAGCCGTCACCGTTCGCCTGCTTTTCAGCACCGTTATCGGTAAAGACCAGTTTGGCATGCGGGATTTCGCCTGTCTCGGAGCAGACCTTCATCGACACCAGTTTGTAGCGTTCGGGTTCGGCCGCGTAGCTTCCGTTACTGACCAGCGCCTGCAAGTCTTCGTCAAAGATTTCGCGCTTTTTATCGGCCAGTTCCTTGAAACGGGCAAAGGCAGCATTGAGCGCTTCTTCGCTGTCGAGCACGATACCCAACTCACCGAGCTTGGTTTTGAACGCGTTGCGCCCGGACAGCTTGCCCAGCGTCAACCGGTTGGCGTTCCAGCCGACGTCTTCGGCGCGCATGATTTCGTAGGTCTCGCGGTGTTTCAACACGCCGTCCTGGTGGATGCCGGATTCGTGGGCAAAGGCATTGGCACCGACGATGGCCTTGTTCGGCTGCACCGGGTAGCCGGTGATGGTGGAGACAAGCTTGGACGCAGGCACGATCTGGGTGGCGTCAATGCGCGTGTCGCAGGTAAACACATCCTTGCGGGTGCGCACCGCCATCACGATTTCTTCCAGCGAGGCATTGCCGGCGCGCTCGCCGAGACCATTGATGGTGCACTCGACCTGGCGCGCGCCGTTCATCACCGCAGCCAGCGAGTTGGCCACGGCCATACCGAGGTCGTTGTGGCAGTGCGTCGACCAGACGACTTTGTCGGAGTTGGGCACGCGTTCGATCAACTGCTTCATGCGCTCGCCCCACAAAGCCGGAATGCTGTAGCCGACCGTGTCGGGCACATTGAGCGTCTTGGCGCCCGCCTTGATCACTTCGTCAAAGATGCGAACGAGGAAATCCATGTCCGAGCGCACTGCGTCCTCAGCCGAGAACTCCACATCATCGGTGTACTCGAGCGCGAGTTTCACCGCTTTTACCGCCGCCTCAACCACCTGATCCGGCTGCATCCGCAATTTCTTTTCCATGTGGATGGGTGAGGTTGCGATGAAGGTGTGGATGCGACCGGATTTGGCAGGCTTGATTGCACCGCCGGCAGCATGAATATCGCGTTCGTTGGCACGCGCCAGCGAACACACGGTCGACTCCTTGATCACTTCTGCGATGGCATGAATAGCATCGGCGTCGCCGGGACTGGCTACGGCAAAACCTGCCTCGATCACATCGACCCCAAGCTTTTCCAGCTGGCGCGCAATGCGCAATTTTTCATCTTTGGTCATCGACGCGCCGGGGCTTTGCTCGCCGTCGCGCAAGGTGGTGTCGAAAACAAACAAACGGTCTTTCATGGCTGGCTCCATGGTGGGTCGACGCCGCGGTCAATGTGACTTGGGCCGACGCATTATAAAGGGGTTGCCGCGAGAGGCTGGCGGCACGGGGTACTGCGGGAGGGGGGGTTAGTATGTGCGCGCGCGGCGCAGCAGCAGGCCGTCGAACAGGACGTCCGCGAGGCAAGGAAGCAATGAGGCATGAAACAATGGCTTAGACATGGTCTAAATTGTATCTATTTTTCGTCACCCGGCAAGAGAGCTGTAGCCTTCGCTGTTTTTTTTCTGCGTACCAGGCGCAGCAGCGCATCACCATAGCCCGACAGACCATACAGCAGGAAGACCCCGAACAGCACTTCGGGCGGGCTGGTAGACACCAGAATGAAGGCCAGCACGACCAGCAGAATGACGAAAAACGGTACGCTTTTGCGCAGGTTGATTTCCTTGCCGCTGTAATACCGGAAGTTGCTGACCATGGTGAGTCCGCCAAATAGCGCAATCGCAGCGGCTAGCCAGCGCACGTCATGACCGTCTACGCCGTATTCCACCATGATCCAGACAAATCCGGCGATCAGCGCCGCTGCCGCCGGGCTGGGCATGCCCTGAAAGAAGCGCTTGTCTGTCACCGTATCCAGTTGGGTGTTAAAGCGCGCCAGGCGCAACGCCGCGCCTGCGCAGTAAACAAAGGCAGCGATCCAGCCAAACTTACCCAAGCTTTGCAGCGCAAACACATAAATCACCAAGGCCGGCGCCACGCCGAACGACACCATGTCGGACAGGCTGTCATATTCCGCACCAAATGCGCTTTGGGTGTGGGTCATCCGGGCCACTCTGCCATCCAGTCCGTCGAGCACCATGGCAATCAAGATAGCCACGGCGGCATGCTCGAAGCGCCCGTTCATCGCCTGCACCACGGCATAAAACCCGGCAAAGAGCGCGCCGGTGGTGAACAGGTTGGGCAACAGGTAGATGCCGCGATCACGCATGCGTGTGCGCGACAATTCGGCTTTACGGTGTTGGAATTCAGGCATGAGAAACAGCGGTTACCAGCGTGCCAATATGGTACGCCCACCGGTCACTTTTTGACCAATCGAGACCTCGGCGCGCGCCGAGGTCGGCAAATAAATATCCACGCGTGAACCAAAGCGGATAAAACCGTAACGCTGACCCCGCGCCAGCTTGTCTCCGACACGCACGTAGCACAGGATGCGCCGCGCAATCAGCCCCGCAATCTGCACCGACGTGACATCACCGTGCGGGGTCTGGATCCACAGTGCATTGCGCTCGTTTTCGGTCGAGGCCTTGTCGAGGTCGGCATTCACAAAACTGCCCGGCGTATACCAGACACCCTTGATCTCGCCATCCACCGGGCTCTTGTTCGAGTGCACGTTGAACACGTTCATGAACACGCTGATCTTCAGCGCATCACGATCAAGATAGGAATCACGCACCTTCTCCACCGCAACGATACGGCCGTCGGCGGGCGAGATGACTGCGTCTGCATCGCTGGGCGGCACACGTGCCGGATCGCGGAAGAACTGCAGCGCAAAGACGGCCCAGATCCAGAACGGGACCGACCATGCGCCAAGGAAAACTGTTGCCAGTATGGCTGCAGCGAACGCCGCCAGTAAAACCAGCCAACCCTCGCGGGCAATAAGAGGATGTGTCATAGATTCGGTCAGTCAGGCAAAAGAAGAAAGGGGTGAGACGCAGGCCTGAATCAGCCCGACGCCCCACCCCCACGCCATCACACAGATTAGTTTTTCGACTGATCGACCAGCTTGTTCTTGCTGATCCACGGCATCATCGCGCGCAGTTTTGCGCCAACGACCTCAATCGGATGCTCTGCATTCAGACGACGACGAGCCGTCATCTCGGGGTAATTGGTACGGCCTTCGAGAATGAACTGCTTGGCGTAGTTGCCGTTCTGGATGTTGTCCAGGCACTCCTTCATCGCAGCCTTGGACTGCGCGTTGATGACCTTGGGGCCGGTCACGTATTCGCCGTATTCCGCGTTGTTGGAGATCGAGTAGTTCATGTTGGCGATGCCGCCTTCGTACATCAGGTCGACAATCAGTTTCAGCTCGTGCAGACACTCGAAGTAGGCCATCTCCGGCGCGTAACCCGCTTCGGTCAGGGTCTCGAAGCCAGCCTTCACCAGATCGACACAACCGCCACACAGCACGGCCTGCTCACCGAACAGGTCGGTCTCGGTTTCTTCGCGGAACGAGGTTTCGATCACGCCGCCCTTGGTGCCGCCGTTGGCGCAGGAATACGACAGCGCGAGGTCGCGTGCCTTGCCGGACTTGTCCTGGTACACCGCGATCAGCGAGGGCACGCCGCCGCCCTGGGTGTAGGTGGAGCGCACCAGATGGCCGGGGCCCTTGGGGGCGACCATCACGACGTCGAGGTCGGCGCGCGGGGTGATCTGGTTGTAGTGCACGTTGAAGCCGTGAGCGAAAGCCAGCGTTGCGCCTTTTTTCAGGTTGGGCTCGATCTCTTCATGATAAACAGCTGCCATCAGTTCATCCGGCACCAGGATCATCACAAAGTCCGCAACTTTGACGGCATCAGCAATTTCCTTGACATCGAGACCGGCCTTCTTGGCCTTGTCCCACGACGCGCCGCCTTTACGCAGACCGACGGTCACTTTGACGCCAGAGTCCTTCAGGTTGTTGGCGTGAGCGTGACCTTGCGAACCGTAGCCGATGATGGCGACCTTGCGCTTTTTGATGAGAGAAAGGTCGGCGTCTTTGTCGTAAAAAACTTTCATGGTGAATTCCCAGGCAAAAATAAATAAAAACAGCGAATTGAAAATCAGGCTTTGAGACTGCGCTCGCCCCGTCCGATACCCGACGCGCCGGTGCGCACGGTTTCGATGATGAAGACAGGGTCGATCGCCTCCAGAAATGCATCGAGTTTGGAACCGGTTCCGGTCAGTTCGATGGTGTAAGTGGCGTCAGTGACGTCGATGATGCGGCCACGGAAAATGTCGGCGGTGCGCTTCATTTCCTCGCGCCCCAAACCCACCGCCTTGACCTTGACCAGCATCAGCTCGCGCTCGATATGGCTGCCCTCGGTCAGGTCCATCACCTTGATCACGTCCACCAGCTTGTTCAACTGTTTGGTGATCTGCTCGACGACTTCTTCCGACCCCACCGTGACGATGGTCATGCGCGAAAGGGTCGCGTCTTCGGTCGGCGCAACCGTTAAGGATTCAATGTTGTACGCGCGCGCGGAAAACAAGCCGGCCACGCGCGACAGCGCACCCGCCTCGTTTTCCATCAACAGCGAAATAATATGGCGGCGCACCCTCATAGCTCCTCCGCCAGAATCATTTCGGACAAACCCTTGCCGCCTTCAACCATGGGGAAAACGTTTTCAGTCTGGTCGGTCTGGAAGTCCATGAACACCAGACGCTCCTTCAGTGCTGGCGAGAACGCTTCCTTCAATGCGGCCTCGACGTCTTCGGGCCTGTCGATACGCATCCCGACGTGGCCATAGGCCTCGGCCAGCTTCACGAAATCAGGCAATGACTCCATGTAGGACTCGGCGTAGCGGCTGCCGTAGAAAAACTCCTGCCACTGTCGCACCATGCCCATGTAACGGTTGTTGAGCGTGATGACCTTGACCGGGATGCGGTATTGCTTGCAGGTCGAGAGTTCCTGAATGCACATCTGGATACTCGACTCACCGGTGATGCAGGCCACTTGCGCGTCCGGGAAAGCGAGTTGCACACCCATCGCATATGGCAGGCCGACACCCATGGTGCCGAGGCCACCGGAATTGATCCAGCGGCGCGGCTTGTCGAACTTGTAATACTGCGCCGCCCACATCTGGTGCTGGCCGACGTCAGACGTGACGTAAGCATCGCCCTTGGTCACTTCCCAGAGTTTTTCCACCACGTACTGCGGCTTGATGATGCTGCCATTGCGGTTGTATTTGAGGCAGTCTTTCGAGCGCCACAACTCAATCTGCGTCCACCAGGCATTCAGCGCCGCTGCGTCGTTCTTTTCCTTGGACAGCTTCAGCAATACGAGCAGATCGTCGAGCACGCTTTTGACGTCACCCACGATGGGCACATCGACCTTGACCCGCTTTGAGATCGACGACGGGTCGACGTCGATGTGAATGATGCGGCGCTCCTCGCGTGCGAAATGACTGGGATTGCCGATCACCCGGTCGTCAAAACGTGCGCCCACAGCAATCAGCACATCGCAATGCTGCATCGCCATGTTGGCTTCGTAAGTGCCATGCATGCCGAGCATGCCCAAATTCTGCCTGTCGGTGGCGGGGTAGCCGCCCAGACCCATCAGGGTGTTCGTGATAGGAAAACCCAGCAAGCGGGCGAGTTCGGTCAACTGCGTCGCCGCATCGCCCAGCACCACGCCGCCACCGGCGTAGATCATGGGTCGCTTGGCTTCGAGCAACATCTGCACGGCGCGTTTCAGCTGCCCGCTATGGCCTTTGACTATCGGGTTATAGGAGCGCATTTCAACCGCGGCAGGATAAACAAACTCTGCGAGATGCGCGGTTACGTCCTTGGGTACATCGATCAGCACCGGGCCGGGACGGCCGGATGCTGCAATGTGAAAGGCTTTCTTGAATGTCGCCGCCAGATCCTTGATGTCCTTGACCAGGAAGTTGTGCTTGACACAGGGACGCGTGATGCCGACCGCATCAACCTCCTGAAACGCATCCAGTCCGATAGCGGCTGTCGGCACCTGACCGCTCACGACCACGATAGGAATCGAATCCATATAGGCAGTGGCGATACCGGTCACCGCGTTAGTGACGCCCGGCCCAGAAGTCACCAAGGCGACGCCGACGCGACCCGTGGCCCGTGCGTAGGCGTCGGCAGCATGCACGGCTGCCTGCTCGTGTCGCACCAGCACATGCTTGAATTTGTCCTGCTTGAAGATCGCATCGTAAATGTTGAGCACGGCTCCGCCGGGATAACCGAATACAAATTCGACCCCCTCTTCAGCCAGACAACGTACGACGATCTCAGCGCCCGTAACTTCCATAAACTGGCAAAAAATCAATTCATTGGTGGACCTGTGAGAGTAATCGTTTTGCACTGTTTTGGTCAAGAAATCGTGCCGCACAGACCAACCGGGCAGGTTTCCCTGAATTTCGGGTATTTGACGCAGATTCATCCCGAAACCCCAGGCGCAAAAAAGCCCTCCATGTAAGGAGGGCTCAGGCAATTGCCATTTGCTGTTGCACTACAAAAGCATGCCACCCATCATTCGTGCGCAGCTTCGGTCAGCGCCTGCATGATTTGATTGAGCGACCCTTGTGCATTATCGAACAGGCAAACCATATTGCCTGAGCTGCACACCGTTACGGAATCGCCCTGCACGATCCAGCCCTGCGATGGCGACCAGCCTCGCATCTGCGAAAACAATGACAAAAGATCGGTATTGCCGGAAACCATGCGGCGATACCACTGGGAAAATTTTGCCAGACGCCCCAGCAATTCGGGTGGCAACACACCTTCGGCCTCCATGACGACACCGTCATCGCGGAAGCGACACACGGCCGTCACACCGTCGAGCACCAGGATTTTTTTCAGCGACATAAGCGCTCCTCAGGCAGCCTGCAAGGCATTGAAAGCTGCTTCATAATCGGCATCGCGATTGCGGACAACGACGCCGCAATTGCCATTCACCACCACCGACCATTCCAAGCCAACGACTGAAAAGCCCTTGAGCGGCTGAAACCCGCCCTGCCCTGTCACGGCCTCCCAACCTCGCGCCTCCATGTTGGCAATGGCCTGATTGGCAACACACGAATGTGCGAGCAAATCCAGTACCTGAGCAGTGAGTTCCGTACCCTCCCGCACCACATGCGTTTGCAGATCGCCCTTGTCGCTATACGTGAACGCTGCCATCGCGCCCGGCAAGTCCATCATTTTTTCCAGATCCATCCCGCGTCTCCTTTAGTATCGATTTCAGTACAGGTCAGTACAGCGCTTCTTTGGTATCGCCACCCAGCCTGGAATACAGGTTGGCCAGCAGGTCGTCGCGTATGTCACCCACTTTGGCACGCATGATGGTCATCACGTCGTTCAGCAATTCGTCACGATTTTCGATGAAGGCAAAATAATTACCGACCACGCAGATGGTGACCAGGTTGCCGTGAGCAATCCAGCCCTGCACAGGACGGCAACCACATCCTTCAGCGAAAGAATCAATGATTTCAGTTTGCATATTGATCGCCAGGGTGTTGGCGCGGCACAAAATCGACGCCATCCGGGCGAACTCGTCGGTCAGCGCGCCTTCATACGAGAAACGGTCACCGCGAAATGCAAACTCGCCTGCGGCAATCACACCAGGAATTGCCATGAGTTGCTTTACGATATTCATCGAGCCTCCTCCAAGTTATGTTTTCTTACGGCTTGATCATACTGAGCACGTTGTGGCAATTTGTCGCGCCAAGCTGCAATATAGAGCCACCATGCAAGACAACGCAATAGCCCCTGCCTCCGCCCCGCTGCCCATTCGAATCGCCGTCATGGTTTACGAATTGCTGCTGGTCACCGCCGTGATATTTGTCGCCGCCCTGCCTTTTCTCTACCTCGTAGGCAATGCCCAAACTGGCTGGGTCCACCACATTTTTCAGCTTTATCTGGTGGGCGTGTTATTTGCCTACTTCAGCGCATTCTGGTTGCGCAGCGGGCAAACGCTGGCAATGAAAACCTGGCGCATCCGCCTGGTCAATCCGGACGGCGCGCCCGTGACACTCAAACAGGCCGCACTGCGCTTCACGCTCGCCCTGCTGGGTTTGCTGCTGGCGGGCGCGGGTTTCTGGTGGGCACTGTTCGACCGCGACCGGCAATTTTTTCATGACCGCATCGTCGGCACCCGGCTGATCCGCGAGCCACGCAAAACCTAGCCATGCATTGGCGCGATCAACTGCACAACCACTTGCAGGAACACCAGCCTGACAGCGTATGCGCACTGGATGAATCGGCTTACCTGCTGGCCAAAAGTGTGTTGCCCACCACGCCGGTTTATAGGCCCGGCACATCACCGGGTTCGCCCTGCGCACTGGCTCTGGGAATCGACATCCTGACCGGTCTAAACGCGCAGCAAGCCCAGCAACTGATCAACCAGATCCGTCTGTATACAGCCCCGCGCATTCTGCTCGCGGTGCCGTCAGACTGCGCCCTCGACGAAGACACCTTTCGCGCACTCGGTTTCATGCAGTTGGCAACCGATTCGACTGATAGCACCCGCATCTTTCACTACGATCTCGCCAGTTACAAAACGGTTCCGGACTGGCTCAACCCCCGCTTCTGGGCGCACCCAGAACGCTGGAAGCCCTGATACGCCTCATGGGTGCAAGCCATCGGTTACACTTATTCCCTACTCGCCGGGAGCTCGTCATCCATGAAATTCATCCCCCACAACGCACTTGAAGAACAGCTTGCTGCTGTTCATGCGGGCTCACTCGATCCCGAAACCTTTGTTCTGCACCTCATTGATCAGCAGCTGTTCATGCCGGTGCGCGATGAGAAAAATCCCATCCAGGGATTCCAGCGTTCAACCCAGGCTGATCTATTAGTCATCGATGACGAAGAAGGCGAGCGCGTGCTGGTCGTGTTCACCAGCCCCGAGCGCGCCAAGCCGTTTGTCGAGCATTACCCCGGGTTTTCGGGCGGCATCCTCACCGAGTTTTCCTGGTTGCTGCGCCGCATCGGTGGGGGCGTGCCGATCGCGCTCAACCCAGGCTGGGATATCGGCATGGACTTTGACGCCGACATGATCGGCCAGTTGGTTGCCCAGCTCCCGCCCGAGCATTCAGCCTGACCCACGACGCCCAGCCATGCTGCCCGAACACGCGCTAGCTGAACTGCGGTCTGCCCTGAGGGCCGAGCGCGTCTTCGACGACGCCGCCACACGTGCGCTGTACGCCCACGATGAAACGCCACGCCAGATCGAACCCGAAGCCGTGCTGTTCCCGGCGTCGCACGACGATGTGGTCGCACTGGCGCGCATCGCGTTCAAGCATCGCATTCCCCTGACACCGCGCGGCGCAGGCTCCGGCAACGTCGGCGGCGCGCTGCCAGCACCGGGCAGCATGGTGGTCAGCTTCGAATGCATGCAACGCGTACTCGAATTCGATCCCGACAACCGGCTCATCGTCGTCGAAGCCGGCATCGTCACCGACGAAATCAATCGCATCGCGCGCAGCGCCGGCCTGTTTTATCCGCCCGATCCCGGCAGCAGCGCCTATTGCCGCATCGGCGGCAACCTCGCCATGAATGCCGCGGGTCCGCGTGCGGTCAAATACGGCGTGACCCGCGATCATGTATTGGGATTGCGCGCTGTCACCGGCAGCGGAGAAACCATCCGCACCGGCTGCCGCACCACCAAAGGCGTCACCGGCTACGACCTCACCCGACTGCTGATCGGCTCCGGCGGCACGCTTGCCCTTATAACCGAAGCCACCCTCAAACTCCTGCCCGCACCTGAATCGATTGCCACCCTGCGCGTGTGCTATGCCAGCACCCGCGCCGCGCTCGACGCAGTCGGCCGCATCATGCGCCAGCCGGTCATGCCGTGCGCGCTCGAATTCATGGACCATCGCGCCATCGACGCCATTCGCCCGACCGGCACAGCGGACGACCTGCCGCCCGACACCCGCGCGCTATTGATGGTCGAAGCCGACGGCACCGTACAGGATTTGCCGCGCCAGATTGCTGCACTGGAAGACGCGCTCGCAGGCGACGGCCTGCTCGATCTGCGCAGCGGCTTCAACCGCGAAGAGATCGCGCAGCTATGGGCCGCACGCAAATCGCTGTCGCATGCCGTCAAGCGCATCGCCCCACTCAAGATCAACGAAGACGTCGTCGTTCCGGTATCGCTGCTGGCCGATTTTGTTGATTTCATCGACCACACCGCCACCACGCATCAGTTGGCAGTCGTCTCATTCGGCCACGCCGGCAACGGCAACCTGCACATCAACATCATGGTGCATCCGGACGACCGCGACGAAATGGCGCGCGCCCACCGTGCGCTCGACGCCATCGTACAGCACGTACTGGCACTCGGCGGCACCCTCTCGGGCGAGCACGGCATCGGCACCGAGAAGCGCCGTTTCATCCCCCAGGAAATCGATCCCGCCACGCTCGGCATCATGCGCGCGATCAAGCTGCAGTTTGACCCGCTCGGTCTGCTCAACCCCGGCAAACTTTTTCCAGATTAAGTTCGACCGAAAGCTTTACAAGCATGCGCTGCCTCTATAGAATGCGCGGCTTCGTTGGGGGTATAGCTCAGCTGGGAGAGCGCTTGCATGGCATGCAAGAGGTCAGCGGTTCGATCCCGCTTACCTCCACCAACTTACAGGAAGTCCGATGCACAAATTAGGCGTCATCACCACTTTGCTGGGGTTGATTCTGAGTATCGTCGGACTGATAGTCGGGTTTTGGAAAATGTTGCATGGTGTCGAACTGGCCGAAATGTGGCTCGGGCTGGTACCATTGGGCTTCGTCGGATTGTTACTCGGCGTCACCTTAACGCAGCTTTCAAACAAGCAGTAACGACGGAAGTCGGAATAGTAAAAGAGTAAAAGCTAGACGGTTTAGGTTTACACCGTCGTCCAGGTCCCCATCGTCTAGAGGCCTAGGACACTACCCTTTCACGGTAGGTACCGGGGTTCGAATCCCCGTGGGGACGCCACCATCCTTTCAGGATCGTGACAAATTCATACATACAGCATGCAATCACACGGCTATACGTATTGCCGATGTGTTTTTGCGTTCAAAATTTATGGCCCCGTGGAGTTCTCCCTCGGCTCAAAGCCGTGTTTTTTACGCAAGCCGAAAGCGCATGATGTAGGATTCTGCCGGAATCAGGGACCACCCGCGCTGGAGCCACACATGACCTTAGTAGAGCAATCACAAGAAGATAAAGCCAAGCAGATATTTAAGAAGGTCGACCCACTTGCTTACTTTGGGGACTGGGAATTTGAAGTACATCGCGCTCTGTGGCCAGCTCTCGGCGTTGATCAGCGAGAGTACATTGATAAAGAGCCAACCAAAGCGGCACGAGAAGCAGCAAAGCAACAAGGCGAAGATAATCTAACCAAGATTGCCATTCGCGTCCTGGCACACGCAGTTTCAGAAAATCCTGTCTTAGACTTTCACGATGGCGATGTATACCCGTCGAAGAAAAGTAATGGCGTTACCCTTCAGGTAATTGCTCAGGGCGAACGCATTGAAGTTCATCAAATCATCATCCATTCGCCGCCGCGACGACTTGCCTACCATGTCACTGATACCGAACTCGCGGCATGGCTTCGCACAGGCAAAGAGCCTGTCAATGCAAGAATAGGCAAAGGGCAGAGCTATAGCGAAGTTCTTCGATACGGCATCGAAGAACCATTATAAGGAAGCAGCAGGGCTGGTATGGGCGCTACGCGGCTTGGTTCGGGGCAAGCGATTTGGCGAACGCTAGGAATGCTTGCTGAGCCTTGCCGAAGTCTCCGAATGTTTTTGTTGTTTGTTTCTTCCCGCCAACTATCCAAGGCCGCGAGCGTTTCCGGTGGTTCGCTTCAATGACTTGATCGCCATCGAAAATCAGATCAAAAGTCATCTCCTCATACTGGAGGGATACGTCAGAGGTTCTAATCTTCCCGTTTTTGAACGTGCGATGGAGCGTAACAAATTCGCCTTCGTGCTTAACGACCCATCCCATTTCTTGCAGCGCGGCAGTTTTATGATTCAAGAATTCCTCAACAGACGCATAGACGGACTCAGGCGTTGGAAAAGAGGCGGCAAGGGTCGAAGGAACGCCGTCAATAACAGGTTCCATCTTCTCGATAAAGAATGTCTTTGTTTCTCCCGACGACAAGCAACGAGCGCGAACCTTTCCATCCTTAATGGACAAGGGCATTAACTCGCGCTCGCTACCGGGAGATGAGCCGCCGAAGTATCGAACCCTCAAGGACTCGTCGCTTTCAACAGCCTTCAACAGCGCCTCAAGAATCATGCTGCGGCCCCTTTTGTATTGCGGTCAGCATAACCCATGTACCGCCCGGAAAAGGTGGCAGGTGCTGTCCAAAGGCCGTGGCTGGAGTAAGGAGAGGGAGTTGCCCTTTTATCAATCATTCATGGGGCCAGGGGCGAGTCGGCAGACCTGAAATCAGCCAATAACCTTGATTTTGTTGGTGCCTCGAAGACGAATCGAACGTCCGACCTACCCCTTAGGAGGGGGTCGCTCTATCCACTGAGCTACCGAGGCGTGGCGCGATTCTACCCAATCCAGACGGGATTGCCGAACGGCGCTTGATCCATGCTGTACATGGATTAAAGTGGCGCGTCTCGGGAGAACACATGACCAAACTGATATTGGGCGGACTGGCTGTATTGCTGGTGTTGGCGAGCGCGGTTTTGTGGATGCTGCGGCCGGGCACGCAGCGTGTGGAAGGCAGCATGGCACCGGATTTTGCCTTGCCCGATCAACATGGCAAAACGCATCGTCTGGGTGATTACGCCGGACGCTGGCTGGTGCTGTATTTTTATCCCAAGGACGACACGCCGGGCTGCACGCAGGAGGCGTGCCGCTTTCGCGATGACATCGGGGTGCTGGGCGATCTTGGCGCGTCGGTGCTGGGGGTGAGCGTGGATGACGCCCGCTCGCACGCCGAGTTTGCCCAAAAATACCAATTACCGTTTCCGCTGCTGTCCGATCCCGATGGGCACACGGCTGCGGACTACGACAGCCTGCTGAATCTTGGGCTGGTGAAATTTGCCCGCCGCCGCACCTTCATCATCGGGCCGGACGGCCGCATCGCTGCGCGCTTTGACAAGGTCGACCCGGCACGTCACGCACAGGAAGTGGCGAACACCCTTCGCACCCTGCAAAGGGCGGGTCAGTGAGGTTTTAAATGTGCGGCTGCGCGCTCGCGACGCGCCTTGGCGCCCCAGATCCAGACGTATTGCACGCCGGACACCACAGCGATGACGAATACGGACACGAACAACGCAGTCAGCCATTCATCCAGTTTCAGCAAATGGGCCAAGTCTGCGAGCACCAGCGCCAGCAAGGCAAACTCAGAAAACATGTGCGTCTTGCCGAGCCAGGTGGGATGGATTTCCAGATGTCCGGCCATCCCGCGATAACTCAGTGCGCCCAGCACGATGATGCTGTCGCGCAGCAGAATCGCCAGCGTCACCCACAAGGGGATCGCCTCCGCCAGCGTCAGCAACACCAGCGTCACCACGCCAAGCGCCTTGTCGGCAACGGTGTCAAGCGCGGCACCCAGCTGTGTCATCTGATTGAGCCAGCGCGCCAGCAGGCCGTCGATGCCGTCCGACACGGCTGCGGCCAAAAATAGCCAGCACGCAGCCTCCCAGCGCTGCTGCAGGATCAGCCACGCCACCACCGGCACCGCAGCCAGCCGCAGCAGGGTGATGACATTCGGCAGATTGACTACACGCTCACGCATGGCTACACACTAATCAACTCAAGGGTTGTCTGGCAAGCTCGTCCCACAGTTTGTCGAGGCGCTTGGCCGATACGGGATACGGCGTTTTCAGTTCCTGCGCAAACAGCGAAATCCGCAATTCCTCCAGTTGCCAGCGGAAATCGTCCAGCGCCGGCGGCAGTTCGCCCCGCACCTGCGCACGCCGCGCCAGAACCTTGTTTTGCAGCGTCAGCACGCTGGCCATGCCGCGCGAATCTCGCACCTCGGAGGCGGGCAGTTTTTCCAGCCGCTTGAGGATGCCGCGCAGGTAACGCGGCAGGTCGCGCAGGTGCGCCCATGCGGTGGCGGTGATGAAATCAGGCGGAACCAGCGCGGCCAGATGCGAGGTTTCATCGCGCATGGCAGCGGTGAATTGCGGCTTGGCATTCAGGCGCGCCGCCACCTGCGCATGCAGGTCGAGAATCTCCGCCACGTCACGCAGCAACGCCTGCTTCACCACCGCGACTTTGGGCTTGGCGCGCTCCTTTTGTTTGTCGAATTCCTTCTGCTTGCGTGGCGTGTCGTCGTCGCCCAGCAGCGCGCGGGTAGCGATCGCATTGATCAAGGCCTCACGCAATTGCTCGGCGCTGCCAAAGTTGCGGAATTTAAGTGCCAGCGCGGTTTCGCGCGCCAGGTCCTTGTCGAGCTGCTTGAACTGGAGGGCCAGTGCGATGCGCAACAGCCGCACCACCCCGCGCCGGGTTTCGCTGGCGGCCGCATCGGCCGTATCGAGCAGGCGCAGGTCGACGCTGTCGCCCGCATCGACCAACGCGGGATAGCCCGTCAGTTCGCGGCCGCCGCGCTTGAATTTCACCTGTTCCGGCAGATCACCAAAACTCCATTCCAGCAGCCCGGTGCGTTCGAACTCGCTGTCTTCCGCGCCGCCGCCATAGGTGATGCGCGCCGCGCCGCCCAGCTGCTGACGCAAGGCGGCGAGATCGCGCCCGCTGGCGAGTTCCTGCCCGCTGTCGTCGATCACGCTGAAGTTCATTTTCAGGTGCGGCGAAAATTCACCCGACCAGTCGTCGGGGTGAATGTCGGTGCCGGTCTTCTTGCGGATGTATGCCGCCAGCGCAGCGGTCAAGGTCTGCTCGCCCGGCTGCGCCACGCTCAAAAACGCCGTCACTGCATCGGGTAATGGGATCAGCGGCCGGCGCTTGTCTTTCGGCAGCAGCTTCAACAGTGCCGTGAGTTTTTCGCGGATGAGGCCGGGCACCAGCCAGTCCGCTTGCGCCGCCTCGATGCGGTTGAGCAGGTACAAGGGCAGCTGCAGCGTCACGCCGTCGAGCGCATGGCCGGGCTCGAAGCGATATTTGAGCTTGCACGCCACGCCGTCGACCAGCATGGTCTCGGGGAACAGATTGTGATCCGCGCCCAGGCCTTCGCCGAGGATATCCTCGCGCTGCAGGAACAGGATTTTCGGGTTGGCCTGCTCGGCTTGCTGCCGCCATTTTTCGAACGCCGCGCCGTTGTGAATGCCGGCAGGGATGCGCGCGTCGAACACGCGGAAGATGCGCTCCTCGTCTAGCCACACGCCCGACTTGCGCGCCTTGTGTTCGAGATCCTCGATTTCCTGAACCAGCGCGCGGTTGTGCGACAGCCATTTCGCCTGCGTGTCGTATTCGCCCACCACCAGCGCGCCGCGAATGAACAGCTCGCGCGACAGCTCGGGATCGATGCTGCCGTAGTGAATCTTGCGCCGTGCCACCAGGGTGATGCCATACAGGCTGACGCGCTCGAACGCCACCACGCGCGCGCCCTCCTTTTCCCAATGCGGCTCGATGAACATGCGCGTCAGCAGATGCTGGCCGGCCGCCTCGATC